>Ga0208826_1000073_pt1 | contig 115329 bp, 82 predicted proteins | sample AD_UKC115_MetaG_FD_184451 | JGI IMG/M metagenome (GOLD analysis project Ga0208826, IMG submission 184451) | Active sludge microbial communities of municipal wastewater-treating anaerobic digesters from Hong Kong - AD_UKC115_MetaG (SPAdes)... | ecosystem: Engineered > Bioreactor > Anaerobic >... | reverse complement strand
CGTTGTCGGTTCCCGCAAAATGAATTTCCACATGCCCATCCGGTCATCAAATCACCCGAGGAGATTGATGCGCTGGTTGTGCCTGAACCAGAAACCGACGGTTTATTGCCATTTGTCCTGAATCGTCTCAAATTAGCCCAGCCGTATATCGAAAATGCCGGTCACAAAATCCGGTTCGCCGTAGCACGAGGGCCATTGAACATTGCCAGTTTTTTGATGGGCACGACTGAATTTTTAATGGCAATGCTGACGAGCCCAGAGTTGGTCGAAACATTAATGGAAAAAATAACCGCCTTTCTGAAAAATTGGCTTCAGCTTCAGCGAAGTACATTCAGCACGATAGACGGCATTTTTCTGCTGGATGACATTATCGGTTTTATCGGGGAACAGGAATTTCGCCGATTTGGATTGCCTTATTTTAAGGAGTTATTTAATGCCGATGTGGCGGTGAAATTTCTGCACAATGATGCTCAATGCCGAGTCTCTGTCCCATTTTTACCGGAGATAGGCGTAAACTTGTTTAATATGGGATTTGACGTCAGCCTGAATGATATCAAAACCTGGACTAATAATCAGGTGACGCTACTCGGCAATATCCCGCCGCGCGATGTGCTGGCGAACGGGAAACGGGAAGATGTTGTAAAGAGTGTAACCGAGTTGTTGGATTCACTTGAAGACAAAACTCGGGTGATATTATCTTGTGGAGGTGGCTTGCCACCGGGTGTGAGTACGGAAAACCTCAAAGCTTTTATCGAGACGGTGAAAAATTATACGCCTAAGTAAATTTTCACGCTTGATTTTCCTGGGTTGTTAGGATGAGAAATCGATCTAATTTTAAAATATGAGTCCTAATGAATAAACGTCTTAATATTTTGTTTTTAAATTGGCAGCCGCCTTTTCTTTTGGGAATTGTAATTGCATATTTTGCAATATCAGTCCGCTTTTTACCAGCCGCTGAAAAGGTTGATTCAGAAAAAGCCATAAGGATAATAGCTGATAAGGTCCTGAATGATGCCAACTTTAATTTTATTGATCAAGAAAGCGGTAAACATTATTTTTCAACTGCCGATGCCCCGCCCGAAGCCCGGTTGGTTCCGGAAAGTCGCTATAATGATTGGCGCTATTGGAACGGCGTTTTGAATATCGCTATGGTCAGGCTGGGCGAAGTGCTGAAGGAGCCGGCTTATACTGAATTTGCCGTCCGAAATGTCGCATTTAGTTTTGACAATTATGCCTATTTTGAAAAACGATATGCTAATGAAAATAAATGGGAATACCCTTTCGGTCAGTTTTTTATGATGGAGGAACTCGATGATTGCGGGGCGATGGGGGCTAGCGTTATCGAGGTGATGAGTTACGATCCGCAGGAACGGTATCTCAATTATATTGATCGAGCGGCAACGCATATTTTAACCCGCCAGAGTCGGTTGGAAGACGGCACGCTCGTGAGAACTTTTCCGCGGAAATATACTCTCTGGGCGGATGATTTATATATGGCTAATTCCTTTCTGTGTCGAATGGGTAAAGTGTCTGAACGTTCCTGGCAAACTATCGGAATTGACGACGCCACTCGTCAGGTCATCAATTTCCATAAATACCTGTTCGATCCGAAAACCGGGCTAATGTATCATAACTGGTATTCGGATACCGGAAAACCGGGAGTTGCTTTCTGGGGACGCGCCAACGGTTGGGCGATTTTGGCTCAGGTTGAGCTTTTGGATCAGATCCAGGCCGATTATCCTCAGAGAGACACATTACTGGCATTATTTCGGCGTCATATTGACGGAATTATCCCTTATCAGAGCCAGACCGGATTGTGGCATCAATTGCTCGATAAACCGGATTCATTTCCGGAAACATCCTGTACGGCAATGTTTACTTACGCTATTGCGCGGGCTATTAATCAAGGCTATCTTGAATCCCGCTACAAGTCGTTTGCTTTAAAAGGCTGGCAAGGCGTCTTAACCAGGATTCGTCCTGACGGACAGGTCGAAGGAATTTGTACCGGTACGTCAACAAGCGACGACCTAAACGATTATTACACACGTCCAACGCCACTCAACGATGTCCACGGTATCGGAACTGTCTTAATGGCTGGAACTGAAATAATACAATTGCTTAAGTAAACCCAAACCATAGATTTAGTGCTTGGTGTGTCCCGGATAAAAATCCATTCTGAATAAGACCTTTAAAATATTTATTGGTAATATTGAAACGGTTCAATTAAATTTTAGATTATGAAGATTGTGTGTGATAGTATCTATAAAAAAATTTTAACCTACCCAACTTTAAATATTAATATGGGCAAATATAACCATCAAAATTGAAAGTTATGATATTTTCAATTACTAGTCAGTTAATACTTAATAAAGCTATGATTTATAAGAACAGTAAATAAAAAACAGGAGATTAATTATGTCAAAACAGGTCTTAATTGGAAAACGGGAATATTTCAAGGGAATCGGTAAAATTCCTTATGAAGGCCCTGAATCAAAAAATCCTCTGGCGTTCAAGTATTATGATGAGAACAGAGTTGTAGCCGGCAAGAAAATGAAAGACCATTTTCGCTTTGCTATTGCTTACTGGCATACATTCTGTAACAATGGTGGGGACCCATTTGGAGCGGAAGGTACAGTTGATTTTCCCTGGAATGAGTCTAAAGATCCAATGCAAGCCGCCAAAGATAAACTGGATGCGGCTTTTGAATTTTTCACTAAGTTAGGTACACCGTTTTATTGCTTCCACGATCGTGATATGGCTCCAGAAGGGAAGAATGTAGTCGAATCTGAAAAGAACCTCAAAGAACTGGTCAAAATTGCCAAAGCCAAACAAGAAGAGTCCGGTGTGAAATTGTTGTGGGGCACGGCTAATGTATTTGGGCATAAACGCTATACTAACGGTGCCGCCACTAATCCTAATTTTTACGTTATTCCTCACGTCGCCGCACAGGTGAAAGCCGCTATTGATGCAACCATCGCACTCGGCGGAGAAAACTATGTATTCTGGGGCGGTCGCGAAGGTTACTACAGCCTGCTTAATACCAATATGAAACGCGAAATCGAGCATATGGCGATGTTTCTGACCAAGGCTCGCGATTATGGCCGGGCGGCTGGTTTCAAAGGCACATTTTTGATCGAACCTAAACCTATGGAACCAACCAAGCATCAGTACGATTTCGATTCGGCTACGGTAATCGGTTTTCTGAACAAATACGGTCTTCAGAATGACTTCAAGATCAATATCGAGAATAATCACGCTACCCTGGCTGGGCATACTTTTGCGCACGAAGTCCAGACGGCTTGCGATGCCGGCCTGTTCGGAAGTCTGGATATTAACCAAGGTGATCCTTTTAATGGCTGGGATACTGATGAATTTTTACATAATCTGTATGATGCTACCGAACTAATGCTAATTCTTTTGCAGAATGGTGGAATCGGTCACGGCGGTATGAATTTTGATGCCAAGAATCGTCGTAGTTCGACCGATTTGGAAGATATTTTCATTGGCCATATTTACTCGATGGATACTCTGGCGCGCGGATTGCTGATTGCCAATGATATTCTGGAAAAATCGGATTATCTCAAGATGAAAAAAGAACGCTACAGTAGTTTTGATTCTGGCGACGGTGCTCGTTTCGAGAAAGGTGAATTAGGCCTCGTCGAACTGGCTAAAATCGCCGAAGAAATTGGCGAACCCAAAATGATCAGCGGCAAACAAGAATTGTACGAAAGCCTGATCAATCAGTATATTCGCTGAATCTCATAAATAGGAGTAAAACCGTGTTTAAATTATTCGCCGGGTTGGATGTTTCGACCCAAAGTACCAAACTTGTCATCATTGACCTCGCGGCTAAGAAAGTCGTTTATGTTAATTCGGTCAATTACGATACCGACCTGCCGCACTATAACACGAAGAACGGCGCTATCCAGGGGCTGGGAGAAGGTGTCTCCGAATCTGACCCTCGAATGTGGATAGAAGCGGTTGATCGTGTTTTTGCTAATGCCGTCGCGGCTGGAATTGATATGTCTCAGATCGGTTGCATTGCGGTTTCCGGCCAACAGCATGGTCTGGTTGCTCTGGATGCGCAGGGCAATTTATCGCGACCCACAAGTAAACTCTGGAACGATTTTTCGACTCTGGAAGAATGTGAAATTCTGACGGAAAAAGTCGGTGGGCTGGAACAAATGATTGCCGAAGTCGGCAATAGCCAGCGTACTGGATATACTGCGGCGAAAATTTTTCACATGGTGCGCCATGAACCAGAAATTTACCATAAAACGGCTACTCTCTTTCTGGTGCATAATTATATTAATTATTATCTGACCGGAGGTGTCCGCGTGATGGAACCGGGTGACACCTCCGGCATGGCACTTTGGAACCCCAAAAATGGTCAGTGGTCGCAGAAAGTCATCCAAGCTATCGCTCCTGATTTAATGTCCAAATTACCGGAAGTTAAACCTTCCGACCAACCGATTGGATATATTTCTTCCGAATTAGTGGCGAAGTTTGGTTTTTCGAAAGACTGCCTAATTGATGCCGGTTGCGGAGACAATATGTATGGCGCAGTCGGAACCGGGAATGTCGAACCTGGGATTGTGACCGTCAGCCTCGGGACAAGTGGAACGGCTTATACATTTATGGAGGAGCCTTACATTGATCCAACGGGAGAAATTGCCGCTTTTTGTGATAGCACCGGCCATTATTTACCTTTATTATGTGTATCGAATTTAGCCAACGGGTACAACGAATTCATTAAACTGCATAAAATGACTCATCAGGTTTTTGATAAAATGCTTGATGAAACACCGCCAGCCAATAATGGTAAATTACTGATTCCCTGGTATGTGGGCGAACGGACTCCGGACTTGCCGCTGGCTGCGCCAATTTACTTCGGTTTTGGATTGGCTGATTTTACCCAGGCTAATTTAGCTCGTGCTATTATCGAGGGCCATATTCTTAACCTCTATACCGGTTTTAAGCGTATGCCAGTGGATGTGAAAGAGATCCGCCTGACCGGTGGGCTTTCGCGGTCTGATACCTGGTGCCAGACTATTGCTGATATTTTCGAAGCCCAGACAGTACCAGTCGAAGGTGAAGGTGCGGCGCTGGGTGCGGCTTTGCATGCGGCTTGGACCTGGAGTAAAGCCCAGAATAAAGAGGTAAGTCTTAAAGAATTGGTCAAGCCATTTGTAGTTCTGGACGAAAAAAGGCGCAAACAGCCCATCGAAGCCAATCTACCAGTTTATCGGAAATTAAGCGCGATGTTTGAATCTATCAGTTGCCGGATTCGCGGGTTGACAGGTGATGATCCTTTCCGTCTCAGAGCGGAACTGATCAAACTCAGTAAAACAAAGACGAATAGCTAAGCCCGGTAGTTATAGCTAATTGAAAAAATCAGGAAAACGGAGCGAAAATGAAAAAGTACAAGATTTCAAATGATAAAGGAGTTTCGGCAGAAATTATCAGTTATGGAGCTATCGTAGTTTCTTTGACAGCTCCGAACAGAAATGGCCAATTGGAAGACGTTATTCTGGGATTTGATGATTTAGCCAGTTACGAAAAAGATAATACTTTCCAGGGGTCTATTGTTGGTCGCTATGGTAATCGAATAGCTGGCGGAAAATTTAGTCTTGACGGAAAAGTCTATCAGCTTAACTTAAATGATGGACCAAATCATCTACACGGCGGTCCGAAAGGTTTTTTCAAAGTAATATGGGATATCGAACAGTTAGATAGCCAATCGGTTCGGTTGACTTATGTCAGTCCGGACGGTGAAGAAGGTTATCCCGGGGAAGTAAAAATATCTGTTGTTTATACCATTACCGATGACGATGCTCTGCGAATTGATTATTATGGCACAACCGACCGGCCGACTATTCTAAATCCTACCAGTCACTGCTATTTCAATTTAAGCGGAACGCCGAAAAATACTATCTTAGATCACGAATTAATGTTGAATGCTGATTTCTTTACGCCGATTGATGAATTTTCTATTCCCACCGGTGAAATCCGACCGGTAGCTGGCACTCCGCTGGATTTTCGCGAACCCAAACCGATTGGTCGTGACATCAACGCTGATGATGAGCAGATAAAATTCGGCAAAGGTTATGATCATAACTGGGTAATTAACGGTAAGCCTGGTCAGGTGCGTCTCGCCGCAACTGTTTATGAGTCCCAAAGCGGTAGATTGATGGAATGTCTGACCGATCAAGCCGGTTTGCAATTCTATTCCGGTAATTTTCTAGACGGTTCACTGATCGGAAAAGGCGGTATTCGTTACAATTACCGCTGTGCTCTCTGTCTGGAAGCACAGGCTTTTCCGGATTCGCCTAATAAACCGCATTTTCCATCGGTAGTTCTGCGACCGGGCGAAGAATATCGCCAGACTACCATCTATCGTTTTTCGGTAAGATAGAAAATTTATAAGTACCAATAAACTAATATATTAGCTCAAGATACGAGCAAGTAAATGTTGTCTTTTATGATTGCTAAAAGGCAACATATTTTATAATTGGGTCGGAATAGATTATCCAATTATTCCTGAAACAATGTAATTGATTCTTATGGATTTCGGAATATTTCGATGAATTATCGAAAATATTTTCGTAACCACTGAAGTGTAAATTTTTTAGTTAATTTGAAAATGAACAAAATTAGAGATATTCTCGACGAGAAAATAAAATTTAAATAATTTTTCTTGCATTTTTAAAAATGTCATTTAAATTAGGATACAGAAAACGATTTCGTAAAAGAGAATTGATGGATTGAAAAGGGATAAAGGCTATCGCGGGGTAGGGGAAAATGACCGCTAGTAGCATACAAAAATCAGGATTGGTGCGGTACTATGACCGGTTTTTAATTACTTTAATTATTGTGACTTAGGAAGATTTAACGATGACAATTAAGGATATTGCGCGTCTCGCAAATTGTTCACTCTCGACTGTATCGAAAGCCTTGAATGGCCGCCAGGATGTGAGTGAGGCTACTCGTCAGCGAATTATGCAAATAGTTGCTGAATATAACTTCACTCCCAGTGCTTACGGTAAAGGCTTGAAGAAACAGAAAACCGAGAATATTGGCGTAATATTCTGTCGGGAAACGCGACCGCTATCAGCGAATCCATTTTATTCACGTGTACTGGAAGGCATCGAAGCTGAATTGGTCATTAATAACTATAATTTAGTGCTGCATTTACTGCCGGAAGTATATCGCGGTGAATACCCGAAAATGCTCAAAGAACATACCGTGGATGGGATAATACTGGCAGGTGTACTCGATCAGGATTTTGTGGATCTGGTTAAAGAATCCGGAATTCCCATTGTTTTCGTTAATCCCAATTTCGAAATCGAAGGAGAAGATCAAATTTTCATAGATGATGAGCATGGTGCTTTTCAAGCGATTCAATATGTCATAAGTAAAGGGCATCAGAGAATTGGTTTTGTTTCCGGTGATTTGAATAGAATTAGTTTTAAGAAACGATACGATGGATATAAAAAGGCATTGGCATACCATAGAATTGAATATGATGATGAAATTGTCCGGACAGGAGGCTTGGAAAACGGATATGATCAAGTTACTGCTTTGATGAAATTGAAAAATAAACCGACGGTAATTTTCTGCACAAATGACCTTAATGCAATTTTTGGTTATAAAGCGATTGAAGACTTAGGGTATAGTATTCCACAGGATATAAGTATAATTGGATTTGATGATATTGATCTGGCAAAAATATCAAATCCACCATTGACAACTGTGAGAGTTTATAAAGAAGAGATGGGATCAATCGCAGTTAGAATATTATTGGAGAAAATTAATAAAACTGGACATAAGCCTGTTACGACTCTTTTACCGGTAAGAATAATTGAGCGTGATTCGGTAAGAGATCTTAACAATCCTAAAAATACCGTTAGACATATAGAACCCAAGCAAGATATGGAGTTAGTATGAAGAGATATTTAAAGCCCGCATTTAGTGGATTAGCGGTGATGTTGTTTATTAATTTATTGAACGCCGGAGTAATAAAAGGGAGAGTAATAGATTCAAAAACCGGCGATCCGCTCATTGGTGCGAATCTTATTTTAGCTGAAACAGCTGGTATTGGAGCCGCTTCCGATTTTAAGGGATATTATAGAATAGATAATGTACCTGCTGGCGAATATACCTTGAAGGTGACTTTTATTGGTTATCAACCGGTGGAAATAAAAGTCAGCCTGAAAGCAGACGAAACCATCATTCGCGATATCGAAATGGTCTATGGTGGTGCGCTAAAAGGTGAAGAAGTTGTTGTCACCGCGCAAGCCAAAGGTCAGATGTCGGCTATCAACCAGCAGTTAGCCTCGAATGTAATTACCAATATTGTTGATGAGAGCCGTATCCAGGAATTGCCGGATGTGAATGCGGCTGAATCAATTGGGCGTTTACCCGGGGTCTCTATCCAGCGGTCTGGTGGCGAAGCCAATAAAGTTGAAGTTCGAGGTCTTAATCCCAAATATAGTCTGATTACGGTCAACGGTGTCGAACTTCCAGCCACCGGTTCCGAAGACCGAAGTGTCAATCTTTCACTAATTTCGTCCAATATGCTGGATGGAATCGTTTTGAAAAAAACTAATACTCCGGATATGGATGCTGATGTCTTAGGCGGTACGATTGATTTAAGATTAAAAGAAGCGCCGGAAGGTTTTAAGTTTAACCTGTCAGCTCAAGGAGGATACAATCAACTTCAGAATTATTACGGCAATTATAATTTTACCGCCAGTGTCAGCAATAGATTCTTCGACAATCGTCTCGGAATAATAGTAAATGCAAATACAGATAACTATGACCGTAGCGCCGACAAATTGCGAGATAATTGGCGGAATTATAATGAAATGCTTGCTACCGGAGAATTATTTATGATTGAGGAAATAGTAAATCGAAAACGGACCGGGGCGAGCTTATTATTAGACTATAATCTACCAAAAGGGAAAATTACCGCTAATGGTTTTTTCAATCAGCTTAATTCCGATGGATTAATTCGTAATAGCCAGGTCAATACCATGGAACTCGGTTACGCTACTAATCGCCATTATTATAGAGTTGAAGAAGAAAAAAGTAAAACAAACGTTTTTACCAGTGCAATTGGAATTAATCAAGACTTTGGATGGTTCCGGTATGATGCCGGAGTAAGTTACTCGGGGACGAATACTGATAGTCCTGATCGCCGAGTAACAGAATTTGTGCAAGAACAAAGTGCTTTACGGCCCGGATATCCCAAGTTCGTTGATCCCAAGGCTCTGGTACCATATTTTAATGTTGATACAATTAATACTAATATGGCTTCTTTATATAGCTATAGTAAGAAAATTACAGAGAACACATCATCCGCCAAACTTAACCTTGAAATACCCTTTCGGTTTGGGAATATTTTGAGTGGCTCTTTTAAAACCGGCGGAAAACTGCGCTGGATTGATCGCAGTAATGATGAAAATCAACACGGATATAGTGGATTACAATACGGGTCAGGCCAACAAAATCCGGTATTTTTACATGTTGATAAAGTCTATCCAGAATGGGGCATTATGGATAACGTTGAGGAATATCAGTTGCTAAATGTGTTGCCATTTTTGAAAGATTACTCTCGTCCTGATTTCCTGAATGGTGATTTTCCCCTTGGATTGACTTTTGATGAAAAAAAGTTGCATAAGATGTCCGATGCTTTGATGGCGGCTCCGGATAGTCTGAATTTATGGCTGCCCTATTCCGTTGGGACATTCGGTTACGACTATGATGGTTTTGAACGTTACCAAGCCGCTTATTTTATGGGTGAATTTAATTTTGGTAGTTATCTCACTTTAATACCCGGAGTTCGTTATGAAAAGGATTATTCAAAATATCATGGGCAGCGCTACATGGTTAACCAATCCGGTCAGACTGTGGAGCAACCGCCTTCTGAATTTGTTAGGCTTACAAAAGAGAGGGAGAATGAATTCTGGTTACCAATGGTAAATATAATAGCCAAGCCTACGAATTGGTTAAATATAAGATTAGCAAGGACCGAAACCATTGCACGCCCGGATTTTCTAAGATACGCACCGATCTCATATATTTCTTCAGATAGAAAATCGGTAAATGCGGCTAATTATTCATTAAGACCTTCCCAATCAACTAATTATGATGTGGGTGTTTCTTTGTTTAACAATGAGATTGGTTTACTTTCAGTTACCGGTTTTCATAAAAACATCGAGGATCTAATATTTTATTCAGCGGCTTTTTACCGTCCGGGAGTTGTATTAGATTCGGCTTTGGATATTCCCCAAAGCTGGTTAAAAGCCAACCCCCAGATAAATGCCTATAGAAATAATCCTGATCCTGCCAAATATTACGGTTATGAAATAGAATGGCAGACTCACTTCTGGTATTTACCATCTGTTTTTAAGGGAATTGTCTTAAATATTAATTATACTCACATATATTCTGAGATGAAATTAGTATATGATAGTCTAGTAACCCAACAAGTTGGATCACGGCGAGTCTATTCATTGGTGCCAGCTTATATCAAGACTCGTATGCCTGATCAACCTGCCCATGTTTTTAATATCACGATTGGATATGATTTAAAAGGATTCTCAGCTCGCCTCTCTTATTTATTCCAGACTGATAAATTAACCGGTATTGGGTATGATGGCGTAATTCCCACGACGAGATTAAGTAGTTATACTAGTGATTACGGGCGCTGGGATCTAACCTTACAGCAAAAGCTTTTTCAAAATATTCAATTGTTTGCCAATTTTAATAATTTGAATAATAGGTACGACCAAAGTTGTATCGGAGCAGATTTAACTCATCCGAGCTATATCGAATATTATGGATTTACTATGGATTTAGGTATTAGAGTCAATCTTTAGAGGAATATTTAATGTTGATTTTAATAAATAGGGGGAAATCAAATGATGTTAGCAATTCAAATTCACCCGCCTTAAGTGCGTTTTTTAAACTAAAAACATTAAAAAATGAAAGGAGAAAGTGCCAAAAAAATGATTTTAAGAGAAAAATTGCTATTAAATTGCCAAACCAAGAAAATTAATCAAAAGGAGGATTATTTAATGAAGTCTAAAAACTTAGTAGTTTGGTTTACTATGCTGGCAGTCGTGCTGATTATGTCGGCAGGCCAGATTTTAGCGCAGACTGGAGATACGCTGGTTGTGAATTGGGATGACGGCGCTGGCAATATTGTCCAGGATGCTCTTTACAATGCCGTTATAGGAGACACCGTAGCTGGCGGTGCTCGTGCCAATCTGAATCGGGTCTATAAACTGAAAGCCGGTGGTTATTACTGGAATTATAAAACCATTAGTAATGACTTCCCTCTGCGTTTAGTAGGAGAAGTACCCACAGGTGACGAACATCCGGCTGTAATTCAGATGGTTACAGATGCAGGGAGTGGAAGTACACCAGGTAAAATGATTTCCTGTGCCAGTGATCTTACACTGAAGAATCTTTATATCATTGGTTCTGATGAACTGGGCTCTTCAGGGTATTATCAACCAATTGAAGTTAACGCTGTTGCGAAAAGGTTCATTATTGACAATTGTGTGTTCGAGCGTTCAAATTTTGCGATTGTTGCTTTCGCAGGCGGCAAGGATAATGACCTCTTTATTACCAACTGTGTTTACCGCAATTTACAGGAAGATGTGCCAACCCAACAGTGGTGCGGGCGTGGACTCTCGGTATGGACTGATATTGATACAGTAGTCATTGAAAATAATACCTTTTTCAATGTTAATATGTGCGCTATCCAGATCGAGAATGGTGCCGCAAATTATCTTCGCTTCAATCATAATACCTTGGTTAATATTGGTCGTGCTTTCACTTCAACTACCAATGTCTGGTGGAGAGAAGCTTACTTCACGAATTTGCTGTTTGTCAATACCTGGTGGCATGGTGAAGGTTATTGTGATTATAGTGTACAATATCAACCAGGTCGTGACCCAAGGGCATATACCACGGGCATCTTTACAATTAATGATATGCCGTCGAGATATGGGACCAACAAAGGGCGTCGTATCCTATTTTCCAATACAGCCGCCTATCTAGATCCGTATTTTACAGAACATTATGGAGATACGATCAGGTTTCAGCCTTATGTGAATGCTATCACGGATTCGTTCTTTACTACATTCAGTCCGGCCAACGGTGGCCAGATGGTTATTAAAGATACGACCTGGCTTAGTACAAAACCAGCATTCACCAATGATCCTAATACTCCAGCTCAATTAGAGGCAATGTGGAATCACATCACGGCCTCCAGAGGTTATCAGTATTATGGAACCGGAGTCCAGGCTAAGCCTTATTATTATGCTTTGCCGACTGATCCGGTCACTGGTGATACCCTTTGGGCAGAACCAAGCTGGCCTTTACCTGAGAATTTCACTTATAGCAATGATCTGACAACGCAAAGTACCGATGGTCTGCCGCTGGGTGATTTGCGCTGGTTCCCAGCCGCCAAAGCGACTTTTGAAGCGAATAAAGATTCCTACGTAAATGCTATCGAATGGATGCCGGGTGAAAGAATCATAATAAAACCTATATGGGAAGAACAAGCCGAAGCCGGGACTGTAAGTGGAACTGCCGCTGTTGAACCTTTTACCGGTGAGGCGTGGTACACCTTACAAGGCGGCACGAGTGTCGAATGGACCTTCAATTCTACTTATGCCGGGCATATTGATATGAAGATGAAAGCCAGAGCCGATGGGCAAAACATTGGTTTTGACTTTATTCTCAATGGCAAAAATATCGTTGATGCCGCTCGTAAGTGGGGTCAATTTGTGGTCTGGACTGGTTCTGGTGATCCTTCAACCTTCTGGACCGGTAAAAGTACCACTGAATTTTATGAAGCTTTCTATGCTTTTGCTGATCTGCATAGTTTTGGCAGTCTTGACGAGATTGGCGTAGTAGCCGGTGAAAACACCCTGAAGCTACAATATTCCTGGAATGCGATTTCCTTTCAGTGGATTGAGCTATATGAAGCCGGGACAACAAACTTGATTGCAAGATTAGTACCTTCAGCCGCGGTTAATAATGGTGCTACTCCCGGTGGCATTGGCGATTGGGTACCTCAGGGATTTAACTCGGTCGCCTTAGGAACAAATGGAACGGTTACTTTCAGTCTACCTAATTTAGACGCTGGTCGCTATCAAGTGCGGGTGTTCTATCAAAACGCTGGAGCTGCCCAATCCGGTAAAGTACTGGTTGATGGTGTGGAAGCGACGACCTTCTCATTTGCCAGTCAACCGGCTGGTACTGGGTTAGACCTTATAACTGGTCTTTTTGATTTGACGGCTGGTACCCATACCTTGGCTATTTCCGGTAGTGGTGCAAAAGTTGACTGGATACAATTACTCAATGAATCCAGAATTTCGGGTATCAAGAAGGTAACTGTTCTGGATGGATTCTCGCTTTCGCAGAACTATCCGAATCCGTTCAACCCGACTACTATGATTCGCTTTGAGTTGGGCAAACCTTCTAATGTCAGATTGACAGTCTATAACCTGTTAGGTCAAAGAGTCGCTACATTGGTCAATGGTCATATGAGCCAGGGTGCTCATATTATTCAGTTTGATGCCAGTCATTTGGCGTCAGGCATTTATTTCTATGCGATTCAAGCCGGTGAATTTAAAGAAGTAAGACGGATGTTGCTCCTTAAATAGGACTGCGACCGATTAGTTGGAATGAATAGAGTAGCCGGCAGGACGAAAAAATACCTGCCGGCTCTCTTTTTTCGGATGCAGTTAGTGAATTAGGAAAGTTTATGAATAGACGTGAATTTAATAAAATGTTGCTGTGCGCGGTAGGTTCGCTGGCACTACCTAAAATTGACCTCTTCGGTTCTAAACTTGAACAAGCACCGCCACTGCATTTTCCACGCTATCGAGGATTTAACCTTCTGGCTAAATTCAGTAACTGGGAACCCAGAAGTAAATTCGACGAAGAAGATTTCGAGATTATGGCGGAGTTGGGATTCGATTTTGCGCGAATTCCGATGTCCTACTGGTGCTGGTCTTCTAAAGATGACTGGTACCGCATTGATGAAGATGTTTTAAAAGATATAGACGAAGTAATCGAGTTCGGGAAGCAGTACAATATTCACATTAATCTGAATTTGCATCGCATTCCGGGGTATTGCATTAATGGACGCGATCAGGAACCGATGGACCTCTACGAAGATACGCCCGAAAGAATGCAAAAGGCTCTGGACGCGGCTATTTTTCACTGGAAAATGTTTGCTAAGCGCTATAAAGGCATCCCAAATTCTCAGCTCAGTTTTGATTTAATTAATGAACCGCCGCATACCAAAGAAGAAACGCGTCACGTAGAAGTCGTCACGGCTTTGGTTAATGGAATTCGTGAAGAAGACCCGCATCGGTTGATCGTGGCTGATGGGAAAGACGTTGGTCGCACGCCGATCTTTGGCATTGCTGATTTGGGAGTTGTTCAAAGTACGCGCGGCTATGATCCAATGAGCGTCAGCCATTATAAAGCGAATTGGGTACCGAAAGAATCCTATCAGACATTCAATGAGCCGACCTGGCCGCTTAAAGGCGATGATGGCACCATTTGGGATAAAGCAATGCTGAAATCTCAGTTAATTGATCCCTGGATGCCATTAGTAGCAAAGGGAGTTCCGGTTCACGTCGGAGAGTGGGGCTGTTATAATCAAACACCGCATGATGTAGCTCTGCGCTGGATGCGTGATTTGTTATCACTGTGGCAAGAAGTCGGCTGGGGGTACGCTCTTTGGAATCTAAAAGGTGATTTTGGGATTCTCGATAGTAAACGCAAAGATGTGAAATACGAGAAATATAAAGGACATGATCTCGATCGCAAGATGCTGGAGCTCTTAAAGGAATTTTGAGTGCGCTATGGAGGATGTAAAATTCCAATAATTAAAAACTTGAAAATCAGGAATGATATAAAAACTCGGTCCATTATATTGCTTATAATTATCAGAAATATATGAGGAATTAATCCTACCTGCCGAGTGTATTCTGGATATTTCTCAAAAAAAGGTCTTAACAAATCAATGAATAGTTTAGAAGAAATAGTCAAATCTAAAAGGAGAATCAAAAGATGAGTCCGCTATATAAGATTATGTTACTTTTTATCGTTTCGTTAGCAATCGTGCAACCGTCACGAGCTAAGGAAAACTACAAGAATTTCAAATTGGCGATCTACTGTCCAGCGCGCGATGTGCAAAGAATGGCTGATTTAAATTGGCTGGAAAAGAACTTCAACCTTCTCGATAAATACCTTGATATTGATAAAGTTTACCTTGAGACTTATCGCGGTCAGACGTTGGTTGATAAAGAGACTATTTCAAAAGTCAAAAAATTTTTCAAAGAACGCGGTATCCAGACTTCCGGTGGAATTACCTATGTCTGGAACGATGATCAGCAATTTTTATCGTTTTGTATTACTAATCCAGATCAGCGTAAAAGAATGCAAGAGGTTGCCGAATATACCGCCAGTTTATTCGATGAAATTATGCTAGATGATTTCTGGTTTCTAAACACTAAAACGGAGTCTGACATTCAAGCCAAAGGTAACCAAAGCTGGACGGATTTCCGTTTGGAGCAAGCGGCGGAAGCCTCTCAAAAACTGATTATTGACCCGGCAAAGAAGGTCAATCCAAAGGTAAAAATAATCATCAAGTATCCGAACTGGTACGATCATTTTCAATACTGTGGATTTAATCTGGAGAAGCAGCCGACTCAATTTGATCTGATCTATACCGGCACGGAAACCAGAGACCCGGTTTATACTCATCAGCATTTACAAGCCTATGAGAGTTATGCCATTATGCGCTATTTTGAAAATATTGCGCCCGGACGGAATGGCGGCGGCTGGGTGGACCCTTTTAATCGTCGCACACTCGATCGTTATGCGGAACAAATCAACATGACATTGTTTGCCAAAGCCCGAGAATTGACCCTATTTTGCTTTGGGGCGTTGCTGGAAGCAATTCCTCAGGAAGATGGCTCGTTCAGACCTTTGAGTCCGGTTGCGCCAGTCGCCGGATATAATCTGGATAAAATTGACTGTTTTCTAGGGAAATTAGGTCAGCCGTTCGGCATTAAAACCTATAAGCCTTACCATTCCTCGGGTGAAGATTTCCTTCCCAATTACATTGGTATGCTGGGAATTCCGATGGAAATTACTCCTGATTTTCCGGCGAATGAAGAGGTTATTTTCCTGACCGAACAGGCTAGCTTCGATGCTAAGATTGTTGAGAAAATCAAGAATCAACTGATTAAAGGCAAAGATGTAGTCATCACTTCCGGACTTTATCGTGCGCTCCAGGGGAAAGGCATCGAGGATATCGTCGAATTAGAGTACACTGATAAGAAAGCGTTAGTGCATAGATTTTATGACTGGCAGAATGTCTTTATAGCCGAAAATGATATTCTGATTCCTCAAATTCGCTATGCTACCAATGATTCCTGGGAACTGATTACCGCGCTCGACAGCGGCAATGGCTATCCAATCTTCCATCAAGCCAGTTACGCTAACGGCAAACTTTATGTGCTGACTATTCCGGATAACTTCAGCGAATTGTACGAATTACCACGCGAAGTTTTGACAATCATCAAAAGGGTAATGATGAAGAATTTCTTCGTTTACACCGATAGTCCCAGCAGTGTGAGCCTGTTGGTCTATGACAACAATACCTTTATTATTTATTCCTTCAAAGACCATAATACGGATGTAAATATTGTCCTGGATAATAAATTCAGTAAAGTCACTGATATTCTTGCCAATCGAGAATTAACCGGCTATAAAGAAAACAACAAATTAGTGATCAAGACTGCAATCGGGCCGCATTCTTATCGGGTGTTCAGAGCTGAATAATGATTATCAATAAAAATTAATCAATAGGAGAATGTTATGATGAGAATACCGTTCATTTTTGGCATTACCGTTTTACTAATTTTTATGGTTTCCTGTCAATCTGGATCAAAGACGGTGGATGCCTTTGAGCAAAATGAAAAGCTGGGCAGAGGAGTAAATATCTTAGGCTACGATCCGATCTGGGATTCGTTCGAGAAGGCGCGTTTCAAGGAGCACCATTTTAAACTCATTCGCGAGGCGGGTTTCAACACCGTCCGAATTAATTTGCATCCTTTTCGGCATATGGATTCGACGACCTTTGAATTACGAGAGGATTGGTGGAAAGTTCTGGATTGGGCGGTGGAAAATGCGTTGGCTAACGACCTGATGGTCATTCTCGATATGCACGAATATTACGCTATGGCTGACGATCCAGTCAGTCGTAAGGATATGTGGCTGGCATTCTGGAAGCAGGTTGCCGAACGATACCAAAACAGTTCCGAAAATGTGCTCTTTGAATTATTAAATGAACCAAATGGCAAACTTAACAGTGAATTGTGGAATGGTTTTCTATTGGAAGGTTTAGCGGTGGTTCGCAATTCCAATCCCAATCGGACGGTCATCATTGGTCCGGCACAATACAACCAAATCAATCAGTTAGATAGTTTAATATTGCCGGAAAAGGATCGTAATATCATCGTGACGATTCATTATTATTCGCCGATGGACTTTACTCATCAAGGAGCTTCCTGGGCAGGTCGGGCTGACTTACGAGATGTGCGCTGGCTGGGCACTGCCGAAGAAAAACAGGCCATTATGGATGATTTCGCCAAAGCTCAAAACTGGTCAAAAAAACACAACCGCCCCTTGTTTCTCGGCGAGTTTGGTGTCTATGATAAAGCCGATATGGAGTCTCGAACTAAATATCTTTCGTTTGTGACCAGGACGGTGGAAAATTTAGGATGGAGTTGGGCATATTGGCAGTTTGACAGTGATTTTATCCTTTATGATATTGATAATGAACATTGGATTGAGCCGGTTTTGAAAGCCTTGATACCCAAAACTGCCGGCGTTAATTGAGGTATTGGAATGACAATAATCATTTGGAGAAGTATAAAGTAGGGGCAGATGATAACTTGAATAAATATCGTCACTTAATAATTTACTGCATAATTATAATAATCTTGATAGGATGTGCTACACAAATGAATTCAGATAAAGAAATGTTATTAAAAGAACTTGAATTTGCTCTAAAAAATGAATTTTTAGATGTCTGGTATCCGGCGGCTCTCGATACAGTTTATGGTGGTTTTCTGAGTGACTTTACGTTTGACTGGCGGCCAGAAGGGCAACAGAATAAGATGATTGTAACTCAGAGTCGGCAAGTCTGGACGGCTTCGCAGGCGGCAATGTTTTATCAAGATGATCAATATCGAAAAATTGCCGAACATGGATTTAATTTTCTAAGAGATAAAATGTGGGATAAGACCTATGGCGGCTTTTATCAATTGCGGGATCGTCAGGGGAATTTAATTCCCTATGGAGATGGTCTTCATAAAGTGGCTTATGGCAATGCTTTCGCAATCTATGCGCTGGCTACTTATTATGAAGCTTTTGGCGATACTTTTGCTCTTGATTTGGCGCGCCAAACTTTTGCTTGGCTCGAAAAACATAATCATGATTCGCAGTACAAAGGCTATGTTGATGCCACCAATCTGGACGGTTCCTGGATAATGTGGCATCCGACTGGTAAAACCAATCGCGATATAACCGAGACGGTTTTGAAGGACTATAATTCTTCAATTCACCTGCTGGAGGCATTTACTCAGCTCTACAAAGTATGGCCGGATAGTCTCGTGCGCGAACGCCTACTGGAAATGCTGACTCTGGTCAGGGACACTTTTGTCAATAAAAAAGGTTATCTGAATATGTATTTTACGAGAGACTGGCAACCACTATCGGTGTTTGACTTTTCCGCCGAGCCACAGGAAGCCGACTATTTTTTTGATCATGTTTCTTTCGGTCATGACGTCGAGACTGCCTATTTGCTTTTAGAAGCGGAACATATTCTCGGTAAAAAATCCTATTCTGTGACTTTACCAGTTGCCCGAGCGCTGGTTGACCATGCTCTCGAGAACGGCTGGGATCAAGACAATGGCGGATTGTATTATCAGGGCTACTACTTCGACGGTTCGGATACGATTACGATTTTTGATGATACTAAGGAATGGTGGGTTCAAGCCGAAGCCTTGAATGCATTTTTATTGATGGCTAAACTTTTTCCGCAAGATCAGAAATACTACGATGCCTTCCGGAAACAGTGGGAATATATCCAACGCTACCTTATTGATCACCAGCACGGCGGCTGGTATTCAAAAGGTCTGGATAAAAGTCCCGAGCGCGCCAAGGGTCCTAAAGGATACGACTGGAAAGTCAATTATCATGAAACCCGCGCTTTAATAAACTGTATTCAGATGTTAAAAGATGAACATGAACTATTAAAGTAACTTAAGGATGGATTAATTATGAAGAAATTATTTCGATTTTATATTGTTTTGATAATTATTGTATCCTTGGCTTTTTCTCAAGAAAAAAATAAAGTAGATTTGTCAATTGGGGCAAATTTTATCGCAACGAAAACTTACGCGCCGGAAGAAGACGCCCGTATCCTGAAACTCTTCGAAGGATTGCGCGTGGCTGATGTCTCGGATGGAATGGATATGGTAGGCTTGCCGGGCGTCGGACTGGTTGATCCGGCGATTCATGCTGATTGGCTTGATCTGGAAGACCTATCGCATCAAATTCGCGGCATTGCCATCACGGCGCGCTATGTTCCTACCCAACGTCCTGACCGACCGCAAGCCGGTGAAAAGTTTCAGGAATGGGAAGGGAATTTTTATAATGTTTATTCGCCTGAAACTTTTGCCGAGTTGATTCGACCCGGCTCGGTCGTCGTGCTCGACGATGTTGAGGAAAAGGATATTGGCACCATAGGCTCTTACAATATCTTAGCTTGGCATAAAAGTGGGGCGGTCGGAGTTGTCACCGATGCCTGTGCGCGTGATACTGATGAAATTGCCAAGGAGAAAGTGCCTTTATATTTAAGAAAAAAGGGGCGCGGCATCAGACCAGGGCGTAATGAGCTGGAATCGGTTAATCGTCCGGTTGTCATTGGCGGAGTTTTGGTTTGTCCGGGTGACGTAGTGGTGGCGGATGGTGACGGTGTGATCGTAGTCCCTCGCAATGTTGCTGAGCAAGTTGCCAGATATGCGCGGGAAATTTTGGTGAAAGATAAAGCTAGTCGAAAGGATTTATATAAAAGCCTTGGTCGGCCTCTGGATAAAACTGTCGAATAGAATGCCAAAATTTACCAGTAAGTGAAATAGTATAATGAAAATCGGGAATTTTTATGCGATTAAAATTAATTGATATCGTTATAATTCTGCTATACTTATCCTTTACCGTTGTCATTGGCCTGGTTCTTAAAAAGCGGGCACAGGAAAATAAAACCGCGTATTTATTAGGCGGCAATAAATTGCCTTGGTATATGCTTGGAATATCGAATGCATCCGGTATGTTTGATATTTCCGGGACAATGTGGCTGGTGACACTGATGTTCGTTTATGGGCTTAAATCAATCTGGATTCCCTGGCTCTGGCCGGTTTTTAATCAGATATTTTTAATGGTATATTTGTCAGCCTGGCTAAGGCGCTCAAATGTCACGACAGGCGCAGAATGGATTGGAACGCGTTTTGGTTCTGGCCGGGATGCGACCCTTTCCCATAATATCGTAGTAGTTTTCGCTTTACTGAGTTGTCTCGGATTTTTAGCCTACGGCTTTATCGGTTTGGGAAAATTTATGGAAATTTTTATCCCGTGGGAAGTAGTATCCAATTATGTGCCTTTTAGCGTTCCAGACAAATTTGTCCCCCATTTGTACGGGATTGTTTTTACGGCGTTCAGTGTTTTTTATACCATTCTGGGTGGAATGGTCAGTATCGTCTGGGCAGATGTGATTCAGTATTGTATTATGGGAGTCTCTGCAATCGTAATTGGAATAATTGCTATGCGGGCGCTTTCGATCCATCCCCTGATAGTACCGGAAGGCTGGATGAGTCCCTTTTTCGGTTGGGAATTGAATATGGATTGGAGTGGCATTATTGCCGAAGTCAATGATAAGATCGCCAGCGACGGCTACTCGCTTTTTATGATTTTCTTTATGATGATGCTGTTCAAAGGTATTTTAGTCAGTGCGGCTGGCCCGGCGCCGAATTACGATATGCAGAAAATTTTGGCGACTCGCTCGCCCAAAGAAGCTGGAATGATGAGCGGTTTTGTTTCGGTGATTCTGAATCCGATTCGTTATATAATGATTACTGGATTTGCCGTGTTGGGCATTATTTATTACGATCGTTTGGATTTAATTGTCGGTGGACGTCTGGATTTCGAGCAAATTTTACCTTCGGCGATCAGTGAATTTGTTCCGATTGGTTTTACTGGTCTGATGCTGGCGGGACTATTGGCGGCATTTATTGGTACTTTTGCTGGAACGCTGAACGCCGCGCAGGCTTACATTGTTAATGATATTTACCTGAAATATATGCGTCCTAAAGCCACCAACCGCCAGGTGTCATCGGTAACTTATATATCGGGAATTGGAATCGTCGTCATTAGTATCATTTTTGGAATGTTTGCTCTGGACATCAATAGTATTTTGCAATGGATTGTTTCGGCTTTATGGGGGAGTTATGTCGTTTCCAATGTTTTGAAGTGGTACTGGTGGCGATTCAATGGCTATGGTTATTTCTGGGGAATGGTAGCCGGGATTATTCCGGCGCTGATTTTTCCTCAAATTTTCGACACGCTGGATTTGTATTATTTTCCATTGATTTTATTGATTTCGCTGGCGGGGGCGCTAATCGGAACTTATCGCCATCCACCAACGGATGAAGCGGTCTTGAAAAAATTTTATAAAACCGTGCGTCCCTGGGGATTCTGGAAACCCATTCATGAGAAAGTAGTTGCTGAAGATCCCAATTTTGTCAATAGAAGTTCCTGGAAGCGGGATTTACTGAATGTACTGATCGGAATTATCTGGCAAACGACCTTAGTGGCTTTGCCAATTTATTTTGTGCTGAAAAAGTTTGGTAATGCCGGGATTTGTTCATTGATAATTATAGTAACCTCCATCTTTTTGAAGAAAAATTGGTACGATAAAATGGAAGATGATTAATTTTGAAGAAATCTTTATAATTGGCAGATCGAGATAGAATATGAAAAATGATGCAATTGCAAATTGGCGTCAGCAGGTTAGTCGCAATTTATACGAAAATATAATTCCGTTCTGGATGACATATTCAATTGATCGTCGGAATGGTGGATTTTATGGTCGGATTACCAACGATTTACAGGTGGATAAAACCGCGCCGCTCAGTGTGGTGCTGATTGCTCGGATATTATGGACTTTCTCGGCGCTTTTTAGATTCGATAAGGATACCCGGCATCTCGAAATGGCTCACCGAGCATATAATTATTTGACCAGGTATTTTAGCGATGCTAAATATGGTGGAGTTTATTGGCTGGTGGCGCCCGGAGGAGAAGTCCTTGAAGATAAGAAAAAAATTTATGGACAGGCTTTTGCCATATATGGTCTCAGTGAATATTATGCGGCTTCCGGTGAAAAAGCGGCTCTTGAAATAGCGCACCAGATTTTTCAGTTGATTGAAAAATATTGTCATGATGCGATCAATGGAGGCTATTACGAAGCCACTAACCGTGACTGGTCGGAGACTCAAGATCTGCGGCTAAGTGCGGTTGATTTAAACGAAAAAAAGTCAATGAATTCTCATCTTCACTTACTGGAGGCTTTGACTAATCTCCTACGGGTCAGTTCCGATAGTTTAGTGCGAGTTCGTCTGCAGGAATTGGTAGAATGCCACCTGAGATACATTCTCAGTCCGGTAAGTAATCATTTATATTTATTTTTCGATGAAAAATGGAACCCCCGCTTGAATGGCGTTTCATTTGGGCATGATATCGAAGCCAGCTGGTTAATCACAGAATCCGCCGAAGTCCTTGGTGATGATAAAATTCAGGCGCAGGTTAAATCATCTGTCAATAAAATTGTAGCGGCGGTAATTGCCGAAGGCTTTAATCAGCATGATGCTCTGCCTATGGGTAATGATATGGCTGGGAGTTTATCAGCCAATAACTTTGAGTGGTGGCAACAAGCGGAAGCGCTTGTCGGTCTGATTAATGCCTACCAGCTCTATGGTGATTCATCCTATTTGGATAGAGCCGGCCGCCTCTGGGATTTCATTGATAAATATTTTGTGGATTGGCAACGAGGCGAATGGTATTATGAAATTTCCGCCGAAGGGATTCCGAACCCCGCTAAGCCTAAGGTCAGCGAATGGAAATGCTGTTACCATAATACCCGTGCTTGCTTGGAAGTCCTAAAACGCACTGCTCAACTCATTAATCGAAGAGAATAACAAATTGAAGAAACCTAGTAAAAATGAATTCAAGAACAGTTTAAATAAATTGCTAACCGATCAAGACGCTTGGCTCAATCTATCTAATCAGGCGTGTCCATCGCAAAATGGGATTTATCAAAGGTATCGGAATCCGGTCCTAACCGCCAAACATATTCCGATTAACTGGCGATTCGATCTGAATTATGCAACTAATCCATTTCTAATGGAGCGTTTAGGAGTCAATGCTGTTTTTAATTGCGGCGCAATCAAGTTCAACGACAAATATTGTCTGGTAGCGCGGGTGGAGGGGCTCGACCGCAAGTCGTTTTTCGCAGTTGCCGAGAGTCCGAACGGCGTTGACCATTTTAAATTCTGGGAATATCCGATAATTATGCCCGAAACCGAAATTCCGGACACGAATGTCTATGATATGCGGCTGACCCATCACGCTGACGGCTGGATTTATGGTGTGTTCTGTACGGAGCGCAAGGATCCCAACGTTCCGGAGTATGATACTTCTACGGCGGTGGCGCAAGCCGGAATTGCTCGCACTTATGATTTGAAAAAATGGGAACGGCTTCCGGATTTGCAAACGAAGTCGAGACAGCAGAGAAATGTGGTTCTGCATCCGGAATTTTTCGATGGCAAGTATGCGTTTTATACGCGCCCGCAGGATGATTTTATTCTGGCGGGAACAGGCGGCGGGATTGCCTGGGGACTGGCTGATAATATCGAAAAAGCAGTTATTGACGAGGAAATCATTATTGACAGTCGAGTTTATCATACGATCAACGAAGTGAAAAATGGCGAGGGACCGACGCCGCTCAAAACTGCCGAAGGTTGGTTGCATCTGGCACATGGAGTCCGCAATACCGCGGCCGGTTTGCGTTACGTCTTGTATATGTTTATGACGGATTTGAATGAACCCTGGCGGATAATCCATAAACCAGGTGGTTATTTTCTGGCTCCGGAAGGAGAGGAGCGTATCGGAGATGTCTCCAATGTAGTTTTTAGTAACGGATGGATCGCCGATCCGGACGGGCGCATATTCATTTATTACGGATCATCGGATACCCGAACTCACGTTGTGACGACCACGATTGAAAGGCTTCTGGATTATGTGAAAAATACCCCGGAAGACGGACTTAGATCGGCGAAATGTGTCGAACAAAGAGTGGCACTAATTAATCACAATCGGAATATCATTGATAACTTTAAAAAATGATTGTTAGTTCTATGAATATTAAGTTTTAATCGGGGAATCTTGGAGGGTATTATCATGAAGAAATCGATTTTGATTATAATGCTATCAACGATATCGCTATTTGGACAGATCCCCGGCTTTACGGATGATTTTGAAGACGGTTCGCTGGATACATTGTGGAATGATTCTCTAATGACTCTCTGGCATAGCGACTGGTATCCGGGTATTTTCAATCTGACAGAGAGCGAGGGAGTTCTCGAGGTGGCTTATGACCGGAAATCAACTGATAGCGACTGGCCGGCATTTTATTTTACGCCGCCGGAAGTCATCAACGTCGCTCATAATCCGAAAATCGTTATCGAGATCAAATCCGATATCACGATTAACTTTGCGATTAAACCGGTTTACACGAACGGCAAAGATAATTACCAGTCAACTACCGTTCCGGGTTCGAATACGTGGCAAACTTATACTTTTACGCTGAGTAATTATGCCGGTGGTTATTGCAATCAGGTCGTGTTCCATTTTGACGGCGGAACGAAAGTTGATAAGCAGGGAACAGTCTGTTTTGATAATTTTATTATCGCCGGATTTTCAATCAGTATCCAAGGACTAAATGCCAAATTCGATCCGATCAACCAGTATGTTGATTTAGTCTGGAACTGCGATAATGAAGCGGCTGTTGGTCATTATAATGTGTATCGCGATACTCTCAAAGGCTTTTCCTGTACGACTGAAAATTTAATAGGCGAACCGGAAGAGAAAAACTGGCGCGATACGCAAATAGGTATCGGTACTTATTACTATAAAGTTGCGGCGGTTGATACGATGGGCAAACAACACGCGGTTTCAATGGAAATGGCTTGCAGAACCTATACAATCGGCGCAATTCCTGTAGTAGAAATTACCAAAGTCAATTCGAATACTGTCGGCAAGTATGATAAATTTGAAATAAATCTAAGACTGACCGAAGCTTCCTACGGCAATCCGTACGATCCCGATGAAATTGATGTCTTTGCGTACTTCATCTCTCCGCTAAACGATACTATCCGGGTTAATGGGTTCTTCGATAATTATCTTGATGTAGGTGAATGGAAAATTCGCTTTGCGCCGCCGGTTATCGGTCAGTTGGAATACCAAGTGTTTGCCCGTGATATTGATGGCGTCGGCGAAAGTGCTAAATGTAATTTTACCGTTGTCGAATCCGATTATCACGGCTGTTTAAATGTATCTTCGGTTAATCCGAATTATCTGATTTATCACGATGGCACGCCGTTCTATGGAATTGGCGCTTACTATCCCTGGGGCGTGCGCAATGACGACGATGGGCTAGGAATTTTGGCCGCATCAGGTGGCAACCTGTTCGGTTACTGGAACGGCAATTACGATGGAGCCGGTAACGGCGGTGGAATTTATCAAATCGAATCAATACAAAGTGGCATCGGTTATTATGATCAACGTAAATGCGCTCGAATTGATGAAATTTTAGATTGGGCGGAACAGCGTAATTTAGAAATGATGCTTGCCATCTGGCCGCACGATATTCTCGATCAAAGCACCTGGGGTTATAAGGGTTGGGATGATAATGCCTATAAAACTGTCTGTAACGCCGCTAATTTTTATACCGATTCTCTCGCCTGGGTATATCAGCAGAAATTGTATCGCTATATGCTTGCTCGCTGGGGTTACTCGCGCAGTCTCGGTATCTGGGAATTGGTGAATGAGATTGACGGCACTGACGGCTGGTCACGTGGTAATAAAACCGGAGCGCTCGAATGGGTTCAGAAAGTCCACGATTATCTGAAGGAAAATGATTATTTTAAACGACCTACGACTATCTCCAAGAGCGGAAGTTCTGCGAATTACTGGCCTGAAGGTTATCAAATTTGTGATTTGCCCAATGTTCACCTCTACGAAAAAGGATGGAGTGCGCCTTATTCCAGCGATCCAATCCGAAGTAGTTATTGGACATATCGCAATGTCGCCCGTCAATTATGGACCGGTTTCGAGAAACCGGGAATTTTCGGTGAAGCCGGTGCGGAACCGATCAATATGTATGCCGCAAATATTGAAAAGGGTTCCAGTAAATATGTCGAAATTTATCATAATGCGCTCTGGTCAGCCTGGGCGAGTGGTTTGGCAGCCACGCCCATCTGGTGGGAAATGAATGATCGAGAGCTAATGACTGACGAGGTTTTTGCCCAGATGAAAGCCTTCGCGAGAGTTGCTTCTGACATTGACTATGCTGACTTGAACCTGATTTCAAGTAATGCGAGTGCCGATACTGCGGATGTTTTTATGATGACGGCGGATTCCCTCGGGTTCGGCTGGTTTCGATCATATAATAATAGTGCGATTTCCGGTCGTTTTACACGGATTAGTGGCTTGAAAACCGGAACATATCAAGCTATCTGGTATGATACCTGGGCCGGCGATAGCGTCATTGTTGGTAATTGTGTATCGGCTGGTAATATGATCTATACTGAAATTCCTGAGATGCCGACTCCGTGCAAAGATATTGCCTTACGGTTGACGAAAACCGAAGATGGGACTCAACCGGCGAGCTTGAAAATTTTTATTGATAAACCGATTATAACCTCGTTCCCTGTAACCAATTATCTGATAATATGCTATGTCAGTGATACGGAGAATCGCCTTTGCGCCGATTCTTTTCAAATTTCGCTAACTCTCGAAGGACCTGGAATTATTAGCAATCCTCAAGTGACTACCGGCAATGGCGTCGCCATTTTTAACTATCTTCCGGAACAAGGTAAGTCGGGAGAGGTTGTCTTCACGGCTTCAACCGAAGGATTAGCCAGCGTTTCTCTATTCAATAATGTGTTGAGCGAGATCGAAGTCGAAAGAAATGTTTCCATTCCGACAGAATTTGCTCTGAAAGCTAACTATCCTAATCCCTTTAACGCCAGCACCGTGATCGAATTTTCCCTGCCGAAAACTACGAACATAAAGATTGATGTCTATAATCTAACAGGACAATTAGTCGAGACACTTGTCCTAGGACGGCAATCAGCTGGAAACTACAAAATATTCTGGCATCCGGCTAATCTGCCGTCGGGTATCTATCTGTACCAAATTACCTGTCCGGAATTCACGGCTACCAGGAAGTGCATGATCCTGAAATAAGGAAAAGCGACTAACCATATTTATATTTTCTATTTTTTTAATGGTTTATATAATCTATTTATTTATATAAATATATTTAGAGTTTACTAAACCCGTATTTATTTAAAATATTTTCCTCAAATAATTTTAATTGACTTTTAACTTCTAAGGTGTTATATTAAAACGTTTCGATATTATTTATGAGAAAATATGAGTACAATTAAAGACATCTCAAAAAAAGCTGGGGTTTCCATCTCGACTGTTTCGCTTGTCTTGAATAACAAAGGTTATGTTAAACCAGAAACCTACCAGCGGGTTCTTAGTGTGATGCATGAACTTAATTACAAACCCTCGCGGTCGGCGCGTAAGCTAGCTACCCGCAAAAATGGTAATATCGGATTTATCATTTGGGAAAGTCATTTTTACGAAGTTGAAATGTTTTACAGCCAGGTTTTTCTAGGTATGGAATATGCCGCACGTAAAAGTGACAGCTATATACTTTTAACGACCGTCAAAGATCAATTTGATCCTAAAACTGATCTACCTCGTTTTTTACAGTGCAATGATGTGGATGGTGTTGCCTTAGCCGGTCGGGTACCGCACGAATTGGTTTATTATTTAGAAAAAGAAAGGATTCCGTTTGTTTTAATTGATTATTCAATTCCAGGTAAAAAGTATAACAGTGTCCAGATTGATAATTACAATGGTGCTTATTCAGCTGTTCAGCACTTAGTCGAATTAGGGCGAAAAAGGATTGGTTTCGTCGGAGGTACTTTTTTCCATTCATCTATTAAAGAGCGCTATCGTGGTTATAAAGATTGCATTGAAACTAATAAGGTAATGGCTGCTGATGATATCTCTAAGTATACCTACGTCGAAGACACTGAAACTTCACCTGCCATTGGAGAAAAGGGAATTAGCAGTCTATTAAAAAACGATGCTAAACTGGATGCGGTATTTTGTTGTAATGACCCAACTGCTATGGGTGTTATCAAAGAAATTCAAAGAAGGCAACTTAAAATCCCGGAAGACATTGCTGTTGTTGGTTTCGATGATATTCCTAATTCCTCTTACTCTACACCAAAATTAACAACCGTACATGTTCCCAAATTAGCGTTAGGTAAGGAGGCTTTTAATTTACTCAATAAAGTTATTGAACATCCCCTGGAACCGCCGCAGACGCGAGTGATTGCAACGACCCTTGTGAAGCGGGAAAGTACAGGCATTAAAGAAACAGTAGATTAGAGAAGAATAATGACGGTGGCAGATCGTATATTTAAAAACCAAGATGGTGAAAACCTATTTCTCATTGGCTCGAATTATTGGCCTTCGTCATCAGCAATTAATATGTGGACCGAATGGCATCCAGAAGAATTGATAAAGGATGTCAAACGAATGAAGGAACTGGGAATGAATTGTTGCCGGCCTTTTTTATTCATGCCGGATTTTTTAACTAATGAAGACAGAGTTGACCCTGTCATGTTGGAACGGTTACAATATTTTCTAAGTATATGCGAAGAAAATGAATTATATACTTTACCGACTTTTATTGTTGGACATATGTCGGGTGAGGATTGGGGCATGCCATGGTTAAAAGGGAGTGACCTTCTTAAAGATAGGCGTGTTGTTGACGCAATTAAGTTTTATATCACCACGGTAATTAAGGCGATAAACAATTTCAAGTATATTCAAGCCTGGCTACTATCTAATGAATTACCTAATTTCGTTGGTAAACAGGAGCCTGATGATGTAACTGCGTGGGTTGAAGAAATTATCGCAACGATTCGGGCAATTGATTCGCAACGACCTATCAGTATTGGAGATGGTGCCTGGGCACCAGAAATCATCGCCGATCAAACTGGATTTCATCTAAGGAAATTGAATTTATATCAGGATTTCGTTGGATTACATTTCTATCCACGCGGTATGAGTCCGTGGCACCATTCTTATACGACTGCGTTCCGTATCCAGTTGGCAAAAGTTTGGGGTAAGCCGGTTCTTGTAGAAGAATTTGGCACTTCTACTACTTTGTGTTCGGAAATAAATCAAGCTAATTATTATCGGAATGTATTTTATAGTGCTTTAATAAATGGAGCACAGGGTGTTTTAAACTGGTGCCTAAATGATTTTGATTTTAAAGATAAAAGACCATATTCTCACCATCTTTTTGAAGAACGTTTTGGGATTATCAGAACTGATCAAAGTCTGAAACCAGCGGCTTATGAATTCCAGAAATTGGAAAAGATTTCCAGCGATCTGATAACAGGAAAATATAATAAAGTCGAGTATAATTCCGGACTTTTCCTACCATCAAGTTATTACTACAACTACCCATATATGTTTAAAGTAGAGGGAGAAAATCATTACGATTTTTTTCTGGAATGTTTCTCACTGCTGAAACGGGCTAATCTGGATGTCCAAATGGTAGTAGAACCGGCTCAGGAACTTAAAAATGACGGTTGCTATTCGCATGCCCTCGATCTAAAACCTGAAGATTTACCGGTGCTATTTCTACCGGGTTTAAGATTTATGACAAAACAAACTAGAATTGCCCTGGAAAATTATGTCCGAGATGGTGGGGTAATATATTTTAGTTTTGCCAATGATAGTTGGGTGACTGACTGGGATAAATTGGCTGGGGTAGTTACCGATTGCAAGTTTGGAGTTCCTGACTTTAGAGTTAAAACTGATTTAACTGTTAAGGTAGAAAATGAGTGGGGAAAATTCGCTAAAAATGAAATATTTACTATATCTCTTTTAAATAATCAACCGGCTTTAAGTTATTGTCCAATAATAAGTACGACAGCTAAAGTCATTATGACTGATGAATATGGAATGCCTTTTCTGCTTGAAAATGCGATTGGAAAAGGAAAAGTTTATTTCACATCATATCCACTTGAAGCGTTAGCTTTAGTAATCAATGATGATCACCTTAGGGCAATTCTTTGCCGTATATACAAATCTATTAACCGGCTTCACGGTAAACGAGCGGAAATAACGATTGAAGGTGATGGACTAGAATTAGGGGTTTGGGAGAATCAGGCAGAATATCGGGTGATAGTATTTAATCATTCTTGGCAGAGGCAAAACGGAGCCCTTTATATAGTCCACACGCCTCTATCAATTTCTTCTGATGAATCTGATCTCAGGACAGAAGAGGAAGGACTTTATTATTTGACGTTGCCCCGCAAGGGAGTGGCTTATTTAAAAATACAAAATGAGTTAAAATCACATAAAAACAAACAACAAACATAGGAGGAAAAAATGAAAAAGACTTGTTTGTTAACCATGGTTGTCGGCTTGATCCTATTAAACTTCGCATTTGGCGATAATTTGATAGGGAATGGTAGTTTTGAGGATCAGAGCCCGGCGTTTTGGAGTCCTTTGAATGGGACATTTGGGGAAGCCGTAGATATTTCATCTACGGAGCAATATGCTGGTTTTCATTCTTTTGAGATTACGAAGAGTGCGGCCAGTTCGGATGTAGTTGGATGGGTGTCTGATAACAATGCGACATTGTACTGGAACAATGCGACGGCCGGGACTTATGCCTTGACCGGATATGTCAAGACGGTCGGTGTGAATACGAATCCGGCAAGTGATGCTGAGAAGGTTGGGATAGTATACGAGTTCAAGAACGCATCCGGCGGTGAGTTGACGACCGAGACAGTTTGGGCAGATCAGAGTGTTGCGGATAAGGACTGGACCAAATTGACAGGGGTGGCAATATTGACGGAAGCGCCTGCGTCAGTGGTGGTTAAATTAGTAATGGGTAAAGAGGCGACTGGGACAGTTTATTTTGATAATATAGACTGTAATACGACGGACACCTGGACGATGGGTATATTCAATTATGGTGCTGAAGATGTTAATGGCTGGATGGATTGGTATTCTGAAAATGGTAGTTATGCGGTGGTAACTGATGCTGAAGCTCATACGGGGAGTTATTCGGTAGTAATGGAACAGCCGGATACCTGTTCGCAGTTGAATGAGTTGGTATATTATTCCAAGCCTTATCCGGTAGAGGCGGGTGAATGGTATAAGATAGGCGTATGGGTTAAGACTGAGAATGTACTGGATTCGTCTGAATTTGAGCCGACTTATATTACGAAGGAAGGTATACCTGAGAGGATAAGTTTATGTTATTTCTTTCATGGAGATGCCGATATTGAGACGGCTTGGGATAAGTTGCCGGGTGGTGATAAGTTTGTATATATAGATCAGCGAGAGGCAAGTACTGGTTGGACTCATTATGTGGTAGCTGAGCAGGCACCGGCGGGAGATGAGCCTGCGACAGGGATTTCGGTTCGTGCTCGATTTAATAATAAAGTGACTGGTAAAGCCTGGTTCGATGACTTCACCGTCGAAAAAATTATCATTGATGGCGATAATTTGATAGGGAATGGTAGTTTTGAGGATCAGAGCCCGGCGTTTTGGAGTCCTTTGAATGGGACATTTGGGGAAGCCGTAGATATTTCATCTACGGAGCAATATGCTGGTTTTCATTCTTTTGAGATTACGAAGAGTGCGGCCAGTTCGGATGTAGTTGGATGGGTGTCTGATAACAATGCGACATTGTACTGGAACAATGCGACGGCCGGGACTTATGCCTTGACCGGATATGTCAAGACGGTCGGTGTGAATACGAATCCGGCAAGTGATGCTGAGAAGGTTGGGATAGTATACGAGTTCAAGAACGCATCCGGCGGTGAGTTGACGACCGAGACAGTTTGGGCAGATCAGAGTGTTGCGGATAAGGACTGGACCAAATTGACAGGGGTGGCAATATTGACGGAAGCGCCTGCGTCAGTGGTGGTTAAATTAGTAATGGGTAAAGAGGCGACTGGGACAGTTTATTTTGATAATATAGACTGTAATACGACGGACACCTGGACGATGGGTATATTCAATTATGGTGCTGAAGATGTTAATGGCTGGATGGATTGGTATTCTGAAAATGGTAGTTATGCGGTGGTAACTGATGCTGAAGCTCATACGGGGAGTTATTCGGTAGTAATGGAACAGCCGGATACCTGTTCGCAGTTGAATGAGTTGGTATATTATTCCAAGCCTTATCCGGTAGAGGCGGGTGAATGGTATAAGATAGGCGTATGGGTTAAGACTGAGAATGTACTGGATTCGTCTGAATTTGAGCCGACTTATATTACGAAGGAAGGTATACCTGAGAGGATAAGTTTATGTTATTTCTTTCATGGAGATGCCGATATTGAGACGGCTTGGGATAAGTTGCCGGGTGGTGATAAGTTTGTATATATAGATCAGCGAGAGGCAAGTACTGGTTGGACTCATTATGTGGTAGCTGAGCAGGCACCGGCGGGAGATGAGCCTGCGACAGGGATTTCGGTTCGTGCTCGATTTAATAATAAAGTGACTGGTAAAGCCTGGTTCGATGACTTCACCGTCGAAAAAATGAAGGTTGCTCCCGGTACTGGTATCATTACTGATAAAGGATTTGGCGGTGATATCCCTGTCAAGTATGCAATTATGGATAATTACCCCAATCCATTTAACCCGGAAACGAGGATCGTTTATTCACTCCCACAATCTGGTAAAGTTAATTTGACGATATATAATATACTGGGGCAAAAGGTTCGTAATCTGACCGACACAGTTCAAAATGCTGGGACTTTTACCCTGACTTGGGATGCTCGGAATGATTTCGGCCAGAATGTACCGACTGGTATATATATTGCCGTATTGACAATTAATAACCAGAGGGTTACAAGAAAAATGGTTCTCATGCGATAAGCAAAGATAAAAACCTCCGAAGGCTATTTCCCGCCTTCGGAGGTTTTTAACCTATAAATCAGGTAAGGATTATTATGAAGCGAACCACAATCTTAATAATTATACTTGTAATTTTATACATTTCGCTTCTGGAAGCAGGTACCACGGGAAAGATCAAAGGACGGGTTACGGATAAAATTAGTGGTGAGCCGCTAGTCGGTGTTAATATTGTTCTTGAAGGTACTTCCCAAGGCGCCGCAACGGATATTGAAGGTAACTATGTTATACTTAATGTGTTACCAGGTAATTATTCCGTAAAAGCTAGTATGATTGGGTATCAAACTGTCATTCAAAAAAATGTCCAGGTTTCTGTTGATTTGACCACACCTCTTGATTTTGAAATGGTTTCAACAATCTTGGAAGGTGAAGAAGTAGTAGTGATTGCCCAAAGGCCGCTTATCAGAAAAGATGTTACTTCGACTTCGTTTCGGGTTAGTTCAGAACAAATTGATCAATTGCAAGTTCAAAATTTGAGTGAAATTGTTGAGCTTCAGGCCGGGGTAGTTCAGGGGCACTTTAGAGGAGGAAGAGCAGGAGAAGTGATGTATATTATCGATGGAGTTCCGATGAATGATGCTTATGCTGGTGAGCATTTATTCGATGTTGAAAGTGATATGATTCAAGAAGTTGAAGTCATCAGTGGTACTTTTAATGCTGAATACGGTCAGGCTATGTCTGGTATCGTCAATATTGTGACTAAAGAAGGGCAAGAATATTATTCAGGCAAAATCACATTTTACTGTAGAGATCACTTAAGTTCACATACTCATATTTTTATGAATATTGATGATATAAATCCATTGGATAATACTAACTATCAATTTAACCTTAGTGGCCCTATTCCTTTATTGGGGAAAAACTTATCGTTTTCTCTCCTGGGTCGGACGAATACCGATGACGGCTGGTTATATGGTCAACGGATTTTCCGCCCTTCGGATTTTTGTTATTTTTCTGATGATCCAAACAAGCAGATTATCCAGTCAACTGGCGATAGCTCTTTTGTCTCGATGAATTCATCAAATATGCAAACTCTCCAGGGAAAACTCAGTTTTAAGCTTTCTCGTATGGATAAAATAAATTATACCGGTTTCTATGAAAAATCGAAATACCGTAGTTATGACCGATTATTTAAATATAATCCGGACGGCAATTATCGCCATGAAAATATGAGCTATCAAAACTCATTGCAGTATACTCATATGTTCAATCCTAATACGTTCTTAACCGCGAATTATTCAAACTTGTTTACTACCTATGGACAATATGTTTATAAAGATAAATACGATCCACGTTATGTACCAATTGAATACCTAAATGCCACTAATTCCAATGGTTTTTCTACAGGTGGCATGCGAATGTGGCATCATTTTAGGGATAATCGTACTGAGATCATTAAGGCTGATCTTCGTAGTCAAATTACCGAGCATCAAAATATCGGTGCTGGAGTAAGTTATAAAAAGGTTCATTTATCTCTTCACGAATACCAGATTTATTTTGATGAAGATGATAATATTCAAATACCTTCAGATTCTTCTTGTTACAATAATTCATATCTACATAAGCCATATGAGATTTCAGCCTACCTACAAGATAAAATTGAATTTGGCGATATGATAATTAATGTTGGCTTGAGGTATGATTATTTTGAACCAGATGGTGTCGTCCCCACTCAATTTTACAATACAGTAGGAGCTCCCAAACGTAAAGCTAAATCTTCATATCAATTTAGTCCTCGGATTGGGATTGCTTACCCGATTTCAGATCAAGGCGTAATACATTTTTCTTATGGGCATTTTTTTCAGATTCCGAATTATGAGTATCTTTATGCTAATCCTGATTTCGAGGTTTCGCTTGTTCAATTAGAAGGCAGTGAACCTCCCAGCAATGGCTTCAATGTGATGGGCAATGCCGAGTTAAAACCTGAGAAAACAGTCAGCTATGAGGTCGGTTTGAAACAAGCTATTACAGATAACTTAACAATCGAATTGACTGAATATAATAAAGATATTCGGGATTTAGTCGGACAGCTTACTATGACCGATATCTATGGTGGAAAATTTTGGCGCTACATTAATCGCGATTATGCCAATGTTAAAGGAATCACTATGGCAATCGAAATGTTAGAAAAACCCGGAGGAATAGGCTTTTCTGTTGACTATACCTACCAGTCAGCGACCGGCAATGCTTCGGATCCGTTAGATGAATATAGGAATCAGGGATCCGATCCCCCCATTGAATCTGAGAAAAAACGTCAGCCGCTTAACTGGGATCAAACTCATTCATTAAATTTAACTACTACAACTACCCAGAAGGGATTTCATATTTGCCTCATTGGGAAAATCGGTAGCGGCACACCCTATACCCGCGAATCTCCATATTACAATAATCGAATTCTGAATGGCGAACGCAAACCGATGACAATCACTTTCAATTTGAACCTATCTAAAGATATTCCTTTTAAGAATTTGATGATTAGCCCATTTATTAGGGTTACAAATTTACTTGACCGTCTGAATAATCTCGAAGTTTATCCTTCCAGCGGAACAGCCGATTATAATTACAGCATGATTTTCGAAAATTATCGCGGTTATAAAACCCAAGAGGAGTGGAATATCCAGCCCAACTGGTATGAAGAACCGCGCAACATAATTATTGGTTGCTCTATTAGTTTTGATCAAAATAAGTGAAGTGTTCAAATATGAATAAGAAATTATTTTTCAAATCTCTCTTAATTATAATGCTATTTCTCGGAGTGACTGCTTTAGCGCAAACTCCCTCTAGCTTACGGGGACATCGAATGTATCGGCGTCGGGGTTTGATGAATGGAAATCTCGTTTCAACCCTATTTTGGAATTATTGTGAGGTAGGAGACTATCCGGATGAGCCTTCCGGTTGCTGGCCGAGTGCCGAGCGTCATTATCTTGATGATATTACTTTAATTGTTTCTGTTAAAACTGAAAATAGAAATGGTGAAACAATTTATCCGATGGAAACTCAGTTTCGCGAATTCGTTGATATTTCGCCTGACGGTATTCCCTGGGGATTTGAGCCGCAACCCTTCTGGTTTAATATGGATGAGCAATACAATACGTCTCCAGCTATGAGTAATAATCCAAATACTTGGCCGGATTACTGGCCCGATCAAGATATGAGCTGGAATGGTTATTGGAATGGTTATTTTGGGAGAGGAGTGTTGAATGCTGATCTTGAAACAATTTTCGTATTTGACGATGATCAGGATAAAGAACCTAATGTAAAGTGGAATTTTTACTGTGATGAGCGGGATACCACGCGCGGTGGTATCGGACTAGTCGTCAAAGCTCGCGGTTTTCAATGGAGTCAGGTTCTGGCTGAAGATTGCATATTCTGGCTATATGATATTAAGAACGAATCCACCCATGATTACCTTAAATCCTATTTTGCTCAATATATTGACTGGGGAATCGGTGGAGTTGGTGGCGATGTTCAAAACATCGGTGAATATGATACTGATCTCGATATAGCCTTTGCCTACGGTCCTCCCGGAGCGGTCGGTACACCTGGAAACTGGTATCCGATTGGTTACGCTGGCTATGCTTTCTTAGAAAGTCCGGGGATTTCAAATGATGGTAAAGACAATGATAATGACGGAATGATAGACGAGTCACGGGTTAGTGATGGACCTGGAGTTTACATTAGTGACTATCCCTATGGTTTTACTGATGCCCAGCGGGCAAAGTTTATTGAGGTTTATAATTATGAACCAAGAGCTCATTGGTCAGCTGATGAAGACTGTGACTGGACACCTTTTACGGATATCAATGGTAATGGTGTTTGGGATCCGGATGAACCGCTAAATGATGATAAAGGTAAGGATGGTGTTGGCCCTTATGATCCTCAGTATTTTGGGCCGGATGAAGGTGAAGGTGACGGCATACCGACAGACCCCAAAGAACCAAATTATAATGATACTGACCCGGATGAATCTGATCAAATCGGCTTGACTGGATTTGAAATTTTCCCGACTCACACCTATGAGCTTACCAATGATGAAGAAAATTATCATGTTTTTGAAAGATCTCCCAAACCGGTAGATCAATTACTTCAGCCTAATAATCTCAGCATGTTTTTTTCATCTGGTCCCTTTCCCTTGATGCGAAACAGTATTGAACGCTATTCAATGGCTTTATTATTTGGTGAAGACCGCGATGATCTCTTTAAGAATAAAAAGACCGTTCAGCAAATATATAATTCGGATTATTCTTTTGCTAAGCCACCCCTCAAGCCTAATTTGAAAGTCTATCCGGGAGATGGTGAAGTTACATTAGTTTGGGATGATATTGCCGAATCTTCATATGATCCCTTTTTACAGGAGTATGACTTCGAAGGTTACCTGATTTATCGCGGCACTACACCTGATTTTCTAGAGAGCAAAGTCATTACGGATGCTTATGGGAATACTACTTATCGCAAACCAATTGCTCAATTTGATTTGCAAGACGGTAAAAAGGGCCCGCATCAGGTTGCAATTTATGGCGTCCAGTTTAATCTTGGTGAAGACACAGGTCTGCGACATACGTATACTGATAGAGATGTCAAGAACGGTCAAACTTACTATTATGCCGTTGTATCCTATGATTATGGTTTGTATCATTATAGTGAATCCGGAATAGAAGGATTGCCACCTTCAGAGTGTTCCTGTATTATCGGCACTAATTCTTTGGGGCAAGTGACTTTTTTAGATGTTAATTGCGGGATGGCGATACCCCGTCCAGCCAGCGCCGGCTACATTCCTCCGAGTCTTGATGGAGAAATAGCGCATGTCGGACCCGGAACTGGTTCAATAGCTATTGATCTGGTTGAAAAACATAAAATACCTTCTGGACTAACAACCTACGAGATCCTTTTCCTGGAAGATTCCAAATACCATACTGAAGCTCATCCCTGGTATCAGGTTCGGAATGTTGTAGCCGATACACTGGTTCTGGATTCTACTTATGTCAAGTCATCGGGAGCCGAAAGTCCCGTACTCGACGGGTATACTGTTACCGTTTATAACGATACTAACATAACTTTGGATGAAGATAAGAGCGGTTTTATTGAAGGCTCTTCGGATTATATCCTTAAAGTCAGGTTAAATCCAGATAATGAGAATGTAGCTGGTTACCGAATGAATTTGGAATTGCCGGCAGATTTTCTGGTTATTTTTCATAGTGACTTTTACAAGAATTCATTGAAGCTCTGGAGTTATTATTCCTGTCCTTCAAATGTCCAAGTTTATAATCTTACCGATTCGGTGGAAATGGATTATGCAATTATTGACAATGATAGTAGTTTAACCTATACCAGCGGTGATGATATTGCTCTAATTATACCCGATGATAGTTTTATTCTAAAAAGGTATACTTCTTGGATGATCCGACTTAGCCCATTGTTCGAAATTGATACCAGTTGGGTTAATGGTGTCCCCTATGCCGATACCATCTGGACGACAATTGATCCACCTGAACCGGGCGAAAAATTATTTATAAAAATGAAAAAGCCGTTTAGAGAAGGTGATATCTTTCGGTTTTCGTTGCACGGTGCCGATTCCAGCGACGTACTAGCCAAAGCTGAACTGGACAATATCTGTGTTGTGCCAAATCCCTATGTTGTCACCGCCTCCTGGGAACCAGCGAACACTTATAAGTTCGGACGAGGTGAAAGACGCCTCCATTTTTATCATCTACCCAGACAATGTACAATTCGGATTTATAATGTGCGCGGTCATCTGATTGACACAATCGTACATAACAGTACCGCAGATAACGGAATGGAACCGTGGGATATTCTTTCTAAAGAAGATAATGAAATTTCGTACGGGATCTACATTTATCATGTAGAAGCTCCCGGCATTGGAACTAAAATCGGAAAATTTGCATTGATTAAATGATTAAAACTTCTGGATTAATAAAACATTTTTTATTGGTAAGCTTATTGATAGATATATATCTATTTAATGGTTGTGCGCAAAAAACAGAAGAGAATATTGTTGCCAAAGTAGCAGATAGAACCATAACAGCTGATGAATTTGCTTTTGCCTATGAGATGGCACCCCGTTCAATAACCAGCCTCACCAGTAAACAAGCCCGCCAAGCAGTTTTGGATCAATTAATTGATAGAATTGTCCTCGCCCGCCAGGCAGAGAGGTTGCGATTAGACGATGATACACTCCTACAAAGGACGGTTGATTTTTATAAAAGGCTGGCTGTTAATCGTGAACTATATTTGAAACATATTCGCCGATTAGTTGAGGTTTCGGAACAAGAAGAACGTCAGGCATTTGAATATTCGAAAACAAAGTTATACGTGCGCCATTTCAGTACAAAGCAGTTTGATCTTGCCAGGCAAGTGTCATTGGGAATTGTGCAATTTGAACATACTCCGATATTTACTGGTGCCCCTCAGGTTGAATTGACCGATTATGGAATAGTGGATAAAATTAGCTGGCGCGATATTCCGCAGGAAGTTGCAAATATACTGTATAATTTGCCATTAAGGCAGTATTCCGACCCATTTTTCGACGGCCAGCGCTATCATGTATTTCAGGTAGTTGAATTCGAAAAGGAAGTTCTACTGCGGGAAAGTGATTTTCAAGCCAACCGTCAAAGTCTCAATGGTATAATTCGACAAAGGAAAGAGCAGAAATTATCTGCTGGGTATGTTCAGAAAATAATGACGCGCCAAAATGTTATAATAAAAGCTGAAGCGCTTAATCGTTTGACTGAGGAAGTTTGGCGTAACCGACCAACTGAGGTGGTAACCCTTGAGCAATTCATCACTAATCGCGAAATAAATACTATAGGCGAATCCAGTCGGGATTTTCTTAATAAACCGATTGCAACATTTAAATCTGGGGAGATGACTGTAGCCGATATTTTGATCAACTATAAAGTCAATCCGGTGAAAATTTCTTATAAAAGTAAAATGACTGTCCGTGAAAGCTTAAAAAATGCAGTGGGAATGTATGTTCGCGATTGGGTTCTATCTGAACAAGGGATGAAGGAGAGGTTAGATCGTAAGCCCTCAGTAATTGCAGAAGAACGGAGCCGGAGTGAATATCTTCTGATGCGTAAAATGCTGGCATATCTAGGTCGTGAGTTTTATGCCCAGAATCAGGACACAACAGGCAGACAGGAACAACTCGAAAAATACATTGCCAATTATGAAGACAATTTACGAAGAGCTGAAAATATCGAAATTTATAGTAGCAACTTAATGGCTGTTAAAACAACTGATGAAGGACTGGCGCGCAAAATTGACTTTGTTGTTTTTCATACCCAATAAATGAGGATGTTATGAATAAATCAATGTACAAAAAGGTATTGATATTCATTTTATTAATAAACTCTCTTAGTATGGGCAGCTCAAAACGATTGACTAATGTGGGTACGACTGCCGCACCTTTTTTAGAAGTCGGAGTTGGATCGCGTGCCATTGGAATGGGCGGGGCTTTCGTTGGTGTCGCTAATGATGTTTCGGCGCTATATTGGAATCCAGCCGGAATCAGTCGTATAACAAGTCCAGAAGCGGTGTTTGAGAAAGTCGAATGGTTGGCTGATATCAGTTTCAATTATATTGGAGCTGTTATTCCATTTGGTCGCTGGGGAACAGCGGGATTTTTTTTAGATGCTATGACGGTTCCCAAAATGGCTGTGCGTACCGTAGATTATCCGGAAGGAACCGGTGAAATGTTTGACGCCAGCAGTATTGCTTTTGGCTTATCATATTCCTATGCGTTGACTGATCGCTTTTCCATTGGACTAAATGGAAAATATATCGAGGAGCGCATCTGGCATGAAAGATCTCATGGTGTAGCCTTTGATATCGGAACACTTTATAAGACGAGTTTTAGTGGTTTACGAATTGGTGCTACGATTACTAATTTTGGTACTTCTATGTCTTTAGATGGCAGTGACCTTATTATTTATTATGATGCCGATGAAAGTATTGATGGCAATAATGATCGCATTATGGGAAAATTAATGACTGATGAATGGCCGCTACCGCTAAATATGCAGTTTGGTCTCGCTTATGATTTGTTGAGTACAAAATATATCAAAATGACGATTGCCGCGGATGCTTTCCATCCTATAAATAACAGCGAAAGTATCAATACCGGAACTGAACTAGCAATTTATGATATGCTATTCATTAGAGCAGGTTACCAGGCAATCGGTCAAACTAATACCGAGGAAGGGCTAACATTTGGTGTAGGATTACGTTATAAATTATTTGGCCAGTCCTATATCAAATTCGATTATGCCTTTGCAGATTTTGGGCGTCTAAAAAATGTTAGCCGATACACATTGCGGTTGGATTTTTAAAGTAATGCAAAAAATGTATCCTGATTTTTACCAGGATAATACTCAGTGTCATTTAAAAGTGAGTACAGTACAATGTCTAGAAAACCATTAATTATTTTATTTCTTATACTAAATATGTTTACTTCTATCAAAGCTCAACAGATTAATATTAACCGGGTCGAGCAAATGCCTAATTTGCCAACACCATATTTTATGCGTGACTGGAAAGAAGTCTCTCGTGGTTATGATAGGTTAGTCTTCGATCTAAACCGTACCGGACAGTACTTACCGTTGGTCTGGCTCAATAATAATACCGTTAATTATCCCAATCATTCCAGTTTTGGTTTGCATACGGTTGTTGGAACAACCTATCCATCGAATGCGGAAGCAATTAATGTTCTCCCAGCAGTTATAGGAGCAACACTAGTTGGAATTGACAAGAGCGACCAAAATGGATATAATTGGGTACTGGGCTGTGAAGAGTGGTTTAACCGGCGGCCAGAAGAAAATGTCTATTTAAACAGTCCGACGGCTCAAAGTGGCGATGATTGGTGGTATGCCGTGATGCCTAATGTTTTTTTTTATCAGTTATATGACCTTTATCCCGGTACCGGCGATTTTGATTATCAATTTACTTCAGTAGCAGATCAATGGCTGAGAGCAGTCGTTGCTATGGGCGGCAGTGCGGCGCCCTGGCAAAAACCGAATATGAATTATCGTGGCTGGTATCTCTCGACAATGAAGCCGTTCACCTCTGGTGTACCCGAACCGGAAGCCGCTGGTGCGATAGCCTGGCTACTGTACAATGCTTACACTAAGACCGGCGAAGCCAAGTACCGCATCGGGGCTGAGTGGTGCCTCGAGTTTCTCAATGCTTTTTCTGCTAATCCTTCTTATGAGCTGCAATTGCCATACGGTGTCTATGTCGCCGCCCGGATGAATGCCGAACAGGGCACAAATTATAACATCGAGAAATTGTTGAACTGGTGTTTTGATCCTGAGAATAATCTCCGCAATTGGGGCGTGACGCTCGGTAAATGGGGTGATTACGACTGCTATGGGTTAGTCGGTGAAGCGAAGAATGAAGGCTATGCCTTTGCTATGAACGGTTTTGAAATGGCGGGTGCGCTGGTGCCGATGGTGCGTTACGACAGTCGCTTCGCTCGGGCAATCGGCAAGTGGGTCTTAAATCTAGCCAATGCCTCCCGTCTATTCTACTCACCTTTTTTGCCGGATAGCCTTCAGGATGGCGAAGCCTGGGCAGAGGAATACGATCCAGAAGGCTATATAGCGCACGAATCTATGCGTGAGATTCATCCAAACTGGGGATACAGTCCCTTTGCGACCGGTGATGCCATCTCCGGCGGCTGGGGAGCCACCAATTTCGCATTGTACGGCTCATCGCATGTCGGTATTCTTGGTGGTATAATTGATACGACCAATGTCACAGGAATTTTAAAACTCGATCTCCGCAGGACCGATTACTACCAGAAAGATGCCTATCCGAGATATCTTTTTTATAATCCTTACAGCGAGGTTAAATCGATTTCGTTCAATGTCGGAACACAGGCAGTTGATCTATACGATGCAGTTAGTAAAACTTTTATTGTAACCGGAATTACCGGTGAAACAAATCTTAACATTCCCGCCGATGGCGCGGTTTTGGTTGTCCTGGTACCTTCCGGCGGAACAGTCCGCTATGTCGAGGAAAAAATGCTGGTGAATGATATTGTTGTTGATTATCATTCCGGGCAAACTGTGACTAATTATAAGCCGCGTATTAAAGCCATTGCTAGCGATTCAACTGCGCTCAAAGCCGGAAGAACCTATAAGATTTACTGCAGCGCAGTAGATCGTGACGCCGACGAATTGCACTATTCATGGCAAATAAATGATTCAGAAATCGGCTGTGATTCTTCTATCATAGAATTGACAATGCCAGAGCTTAATACTACTTTAACAATTATTTGCAGAGTCAGCGATGAGGTGAATACACCGGTAGCGGATAGCATCCAAATATTAGTTTATACGGTTCAAAACCAGGTACCAATCATTTCCAGTCTGACCGCTTCCGCGCGTCGGATTGCGCCGACTGATACAACCTTGATTAATTGCAGTGCCAGCGATCCCGATGGCGATTCGCTGATATTCAATTGGTCAGCCGCAAGCGGGATACTGGAGAGTGACAGTGCGCAGGCAGTCTGGCAAGCGCCGGACTCGTCCGGTTATTTTTTAATTAAATGTACTGTAAGTGACCTGTTTGGCGGGGTAGCTTCAGATAGTATTCTTATCGTTGTCGGTGATACATCCGGTCATGAAATTGGCGCTCCGCTGGCGTACTTTGCTTTTGCTGGCAATGCCGACGATCTGAGCGGTTTTAATAACCACGGTACTGTCAACGGCGCTAGTTTGAGTGCCGACCGCTTTGGTAAATTGAACAGCGCCTATTACTTCAATGGGACGTCCGACAATATCCGGGTACCGAATAGCGTTAGTCTGAACTTCACTAAAGCGATTACAGTTAGCTTCTGGATAAATGCCGCTGAACTCTATACCAGCCGCGAATCTTACCCAATCTCTCACGGCAATTGGGAAAATCGCTGGAAAGTGTCCATTATCCCGCAAAAAAAAATCCGCTGGACGATTAAAACGACGACTGGTGTTAAAGATCTCGATTCCGATAAAACGATTAATGTCAATCAATGGTATCATATTGTCGGACTATATAACGGAATAGATTTTGATTTATATGTTGACGGCGAGTTAAGCAACCATACTACCTTTTCCGGTGATATTTTAACCACCAATATCGATTTAATGATTGGGCAGTGTCTGCCTGCAGTAAGTCAATACAATTTCAAGGGTGTGATTGATGATATACGGATTTATGACTACGCTTTATCAATAGGTGAAATCAGTAAACTATATTCTGAGCCGAGCGCTATTCGTTCCGATACCAAGGAAATGCCGACTTCTTATAAACTATCTCAGAACTATCCCAATCCTTTCAATCCGGTTACCACAATCAAATACGATCTGCCTCAAAACGTTCCGGTTAAATTGCAGGTTTTCGATTTGGGCGGAAGGCTAGTACAAACTCTGGTTGATGAAGAGAAACCAGCCGGACATTATTCAGCAATCTGGAATACGCACAATGTGAGTTCGGGAATTTATTTCATCCGCCTGAATGCCGGTGATTTTACGGCGGTGAAGAAGTGTGTGAAATTGAAATAGAATTAGAAAGGAGACTGGTGTTGTCATGAAGAAAAAGCATTTTTCGATAACTACTGTAGTGGAACTGATCTTAACATTGACCTCAACCTTATTTTTTGGGTGTTCTCCAAAATATAATATTGATACGAGCAAAATGGCGGTGAAATTCAAGGGCGATGCCAAGATTGAAGTCGGAGGGCCTTTTGTCGGCGCCGAATTCCATCATAGCTATATGATTCCTCAGCGGATTAGTTTTTTCTATCCAGTAGCTAATAGCATTGATCTGAGCCGCGATTACTGGACCCGTGATAGCTCCTTTGTTGCCGACTGGACATTAAAAATCGGCAATTCTGCAGATATCGAAATCGGGAAGAAGCCGGCGGAATTCGACCTTACACCGTATTCTGTTGATTTTCATTATAAAGATGATGAATATATAGTAAAAGCTGCATATCGCTTTTGTAACGAAAAACCGGCAATGGTTGTCGAGATCGAAATTGTCAATAATTCCGGTATCGCTCAGGATTTTCAATTCGATACCAGACTCAGAACTTCGATCCGCACCTGTCATACCTTTAGAGAAATTGACAAGGCGGTTTCAGAAATTGAAGACAATACGATTTATAATAATTTTTATGATGCCGATGCTGATTCCGCCGTTGTGTTTATCACTAATGATGGCGATTTGCCGGTAGAGTGTTTGACTGCTAATGTAGTTCAATTACCTTTCGCTGGATTTATTTATAAAAAGGGGTTAAAACCTGGCGAATCTCTGAATATCATTCAGATTATCGGTTCGTCAAATCCGGAAGAAGGTAAAAATTTAGTCAAATATCTTCGGGCAAATTATCAATTGGAAATTGACCAGTATGAAAAATACGTAAATGAACAGGCTTTCCTGAGTAGTCTAATGAAAACCGGTTCACCGGCAACCGATCATTCGGTGGCTTACGCTAAGGCGGTGATGTCCGCGAACGCCCATTACCTAGACGGTGAGATCGTCCCAATGCCCTGTCCCGCGGAGTATAATTTTTATTTTACTCACGATGCTTTGGTTACCGACCTGGCGGCGGTGAATTTTGATTTAGCACGCGTACGGCGTGACTTGGATTACATTGTTCGTCATTCTGATGAAAACAATGTAATACCGCATGCCTATTACTGGAAAGATGGTAAATATGTGACTGAGTTTGCCAGTTCCGATAACTGGAATAATTTCTGGTTTATTCAGGTAGCGGCTAAATATCTGCGCCACTCTGGAGATTCCGACTTTCTTACACAGCTTTATCCTTATTTGACGGTTAGTGTTGAGCGCTCCTTATTGACTCTCGAGAAGGATGATCTGATGTGGTCGTACCGTCCGGATTGGTGGGATATCGGACATAATTATGGCCCGCGTAGTTATATGACGATTTTAGCGATTAAAAGTTTGCGTGATTATGCTTATATCTCAACAGTGCTGGGGAAAAATCCCGAAAAAGTAGTTGAATTGATGGCATTGGCCGATAAAATGCAAACAGCTCTAGTGGCAAAGCTATGGAATGATGATATGGGCTATTTGATAAATTATAACGAAGATGGATCGCTCGATAGCCATTATTATATTGGGTCGCTATTGGCGGTGCATTACGGATTACTTGACAAAGAAAAACAAAATCGACTAGTCCAGACAGCGATGGCCAAATTGCTTGATGAGAAGGTTGGTATTTATAACGTTTATCCGATGGATTTTCACCTGCTGGGAGATTTTTATAAGTTCGTTGGCAATGAAGTCGGTGATAAATACTATTATGCCAATGGTGGGGTCTGGCCGCAAGGCAATGCCTGGTACGCTCTAGCATTAATTGCCAATGATGAGAAGGAAAAAGCGGCTGGGTTTATTGAGAATACAATGTCGCTCTATGGGATTATGAATGGTCCCAACGGTCAACCGGCTTACTATGAAGTTAGAAATGCTAATAAAGAGGATCCTACAGAATACGGAACGGTTGATAAACCCTGCTTCCTTTGGGCTGGCGCCTGGTATATTAGCAGTTTATATCGGCTCTATGGTATTACTGAAAATGATTGGAACATTGCCTTAGATCCGTATTTGCCAAATGATCAAAATAATTGCCAATTCACGCTATTTTTTAATGGTCAACCGTTAGTCATTGAAATAAAAGGTCGTGGTAAAATAATTCACTCCCTTAAATTTGATAGCCAGTTAGCTCATTCAGCAGTATTTCCCATTGATATGCCGGTAGCAAAAAAAATCGAGGTCATTCTTAGTGATTCACCGAAAGAGCCATATTTAAAAAGCACTAACGCTATTCTGCTTAAATATGAGTATCAGAATCGGTTATTATCGCTAATGCTCCGTGGAATTGCTCCTCTAGAAAATGAGACAATTGTCATTAGTCCCCAAAAACCTGTAAGTATCTCACTAAACAACCGGATGTTAACCGAAGGATGGTCAACTGACAAAGCCGACGGCTGGTATGTGACGAAAATCCGGTTTAGAATGACTGCTTCCGATGATAAATTATGCGTGAAGTTTTAGAATGAAAAAATGATTTATAACAAGACGACAGTTGTTATTTTCCTCCTTTTTTTGGTGATTGAGGTTTCCTGTGAAAGGAAACAGGCCGCCCAATTTAAAGATGAGCAGGATATTATTCGATTGACTTACTGGTGCGCATCCAACCAAGATGAAATCAATCTAGCAAAGGAATTGGTCAACGAATGGAATGCTGAACATCCTAAAGTTCAGGTCGTATTACAACCGATTCCGGCTAGCCAATCGTCGGAAGAAGCTCTTCTGGCGGCTATAGCTGGTAAGACAACTCCGGACGTATGTTCCAATATGTGGCCGGGAGCGATGGATGATTTTACTTCTTCGGGCGGACTGGTGCGGCTTGACCAGTTTCCGGATTTTATAGAATATATGCAAAAGCGTATGCCAGAGGAATTACTCGAATCGTTTAGATCTCCTGATAGTCATTATTACCAGATACCATGGAAGACTAATCCAATTATGGTTATGTATAATAAAAAAATGTTCAGGGAAGCTGGTATTGTCAGGCCACCGCGAACTTATAGTGAATATTTGGCGGCGGCAGAAAAAATAACGAAAGATATAAATGGTGATGGACGCATTGATCGCTGGATGGGGTATCGTGATATTCGGCCAATTTGGTGGCAAAGATTATTCGATTATTATCCTTTATATATAGCCGCATCGGGTGGTATGACACTATTTAGTGGCAGTGAAATAGCCTTTGCCAATGAAGCCTCGGTAAAAGTTTTCCAGTTTTTCAATGAGTTATATCGTTATGGTTATTATCCTCTAACAACTTTTCAGGGCGATGCTTTTTTAGCTGAGCAGGTGGCAACTCAGTTTACTGGTCCGTGGAATGTTATTCACGTGGAGAATTTTAAACCCCCCGGATTTGAATATGGCATTTCTCCGATTCCGGTACCTGATGATTATAATGGTCCGGTTTATACTTATGGTGATCATAAGAATATTTCAATTTTTAGTACAACTGAACATCCGGAAGCCGCCTGGCAATTTACCAAATTCCTGATTTCTGCCCAGGCTGATTTAAGATTATTGGAGATTTGTAGTCAGATTCCATTGAGAAAAAATTTGACGGTAGTTCCGCTTTATCATGAATATTTTCTAGAGAATCCAATGATGATGCAGTTTGCCGAGCAAGCAGTTTATACCCGAGGCGTGGACGGCTCATCAGTATTGAAAGAAATTTTTGATGCTATTTCGCAGGAATATGAAATTTGTGCGGTCTATAACAAACGAATGCCTCAAGAAGCAGTTGCTAATGCGGCTAAAAGGGCTCAAATAATAATCGAATGGAATCGTAAATAATGAAAGCTGGTTTTCCAGTAAACAAAATCAAAAACAAAACCGGCTACCTGATGAGTCTGCCTTATATTTTGTATTTTTGCCTATTTATCGGCTTTCCTCTAATCTTTTCTTTTATTCTGATTTTCCATAAATGGAATATTGTTACACCGATGCAATGGGTGGGTTTGCGCAATTTCTACCGACTTTTTCATGATGTTCAATTCTTTACCTCGATTCGCAATACGCTTATTTTTCTGGTAATCCATATTCCATTACAAATTGTAATTGCATTGTTTTTGGCAGTTATATTAAATCAAAAAATTAAATTTAAAGGCTTTTTTCGAGCACTTTATTTTTTACCAGTAGTGGTTTCCGGTGTGGTGGTTACCATTCTATGGCAACAATTGTATGCCTATGAAACCGGCTTGTTGAATTTACTGCTAACCAGGCTCGGAATTACAAAAATTCCCTGGTTGACTGACTCCCGATGGGCAATGCCCTCGATTGCCATTATGGCTACCTGGAAAAATGTCGGTTTGTATATTGTATTATTTCTAGTTGGTTTGCAGAGCATTCCGCATTATTTATATGAAGCCGCTGAAATGGATGGTGCCCGATCGCTTCAGCAATTTTTCCATATTACTTTGCCGGCCTTAAATAATACTATGGTTCTTGTCGTGATCCTCTCAACAATCGGCGGATTTTCGCTTTTCATCGAACCATTTGTTATGACCGGCGGCGGGCCGATGAATAGCACTCTTTCGGCGATGCTTTATATTTATAATCAAGCCTTTTACTTCGGTCATATGGGTTATGCGGCGACACTTGGATTTTTCTTTGCGCTTATTATCCTGATAGTTGTCCTGATCCAGAAAAAAATTGTGGAGAGAAAAGACTAATGAAAAAAGCTATAATCTATATTCTCCTGATTATTGGTGGTCTGATGTTCGCTTACCCATTTTTATGGATGATTTCCGCCACTTTTAAACCGGAAGTTGAGATTGGCTCAATTGGACTCTGGTCATCGAATTTCGGCCTTCATAATTATATGGCTGTTTTTCAGAAAATTCCAATCGGTCGCGCATTTTTGAATAGTATTTTTGTTTCAGCATGTGTTACCTTATCAGTAATATTATTTGGTTCAATTGTCGGATATGCTCTATCACGTTTGAACTTTTTTGGTCGTGATTTTCTAATGGGTGTCATTTTATTTACGATGGTAATTCCGTTTCAGATTACGTTAATTCCGATGTATATCCTGATGGTTAAATTCGGCTGGGTGGACAGCTATATGGCCTTGATAGTGCCGAGTATGATCAGTTCTTTCGGCATTTTACTTTTCCGGCAATTTTTCATGGATATTCCCCAAGATTTAATTGACGCTGCCAAAATTGACGGCTGTAATGATCTCCAAATTCTTTTCCGGCTTATTTATCCACTCTCCAAGCCGGTTATAATCACCGTCGGGATTATTACGTTTATGAGCAGCTGGAATGACGTACTCTGGCCATTGATTGTAATTCGATTACAAAAATTAATGACGTTACCTCAATTAGTAACCATCTTTGCGGTAGGTGGACAGGCTGAGGGCCAGCTTGGTGCGCAGTTGGCCGCGGCAACGCTTTTAGCTGTACCGATCATTTTGGTTTATGCGTTCTTCCAGCGTTATTTTATTGAAAGTATGGCTACGACAGGATTAAAAAGCTGATGAAAGAGAAAATACACGCCACCATTTATGACGGTAAAGAATTTAAGCTTACTTATAAATCCCTTAGAGAAATCCGTCCCAATGAAGTCTTGGTGAAAGTTGATGTTTGTGGTGTTTGCGGAACGGATATTAAAATTATTGCGGGACAATCGCATGCTACACCGCCGGTTATATTAGGCCATGAATTCTGCGGTCATATAGTTGAAAAGGGCGAAGAGGTCAGTGGTTTTAGTATTGGTGATTTCGTAGCGGTTGATCCAAATATTTATTGTGGCTATTGCCAATTCTGTCGTCGTGGTCAGGTTAATCTATGTGAGAATCTTCAGGCACTAGGCGTTGATATTGATGGCGGATTTGCGGAATATTGTATTGTACAGGCGGGGCAATGCTATCGTTTACCGAAAAATACTGATCCTATTCAAGCCAGCTTATTAGAACCGCTCTCTTGTGTTCTCTATGGTTTTCAAAAAGCCGCTATCAAAGCCGGTGAGAGAGTTTTAATAGTAGGTGGTGGAATGATCGGTATAATCATGCTAAAACTGGTACGCTTATCATCAGCTTGTCAGATTATTGTAATTGAACCGGATATAGAACGCCGAAAATTCTGTTTAAAAATGGGGGCTGATCTGGTCTTTACGACATCCGACCAAGATGAAAGAAAAATTTTCAGTCATACTCAAGGTGGTGCCGAAGTGGTTATTGAGTGTGTTGGTGCAATTCCAGCCGCCGACCAAGTTTTTCGCCTGGTAAAGAATGGAGGGCGCGTAATAATTTTCGGCGTTAGCCCCATCGGAGGGAAAATATCCATATCGCCTTATGAAATTTACCGGCGCGATATTAGCGTAATCGGTTCATTTTTGAATCCATTCACTTTTAAAACCGCTGTTGATTTACTCGAAAATGGGCGAATTGAGCTAAATGATCTCGATATAAAAACTTTTAAATTGGCTGATATCCATAACGCTTTTGATAACCAGAAACAGCATAAGAGCTTGAAGACGGTGATTGATTTACGATGAAATCTTTTGATATAAACTGCTTGGTAGAGATATTAGGTGACCTGATATTGCAGGAGTATGGATAAGATTTAGTGGATGTTAAGTTTGTCAAAGATTTTGAAAATGCCGTTATAACTAACATTACCATAGGATTAGCACGACCGAAGTAAAATACAACAAAACTAATGACTTATTAGGTAAAAAAGTTAAGAAAGAGAAAGAAATTAATGATTAAATTGACTCGCATTTCACAGGAACCGATTTTAAAACCCGAACCGAAACATAGTTGGGAACAAGCCGCAGTTTTTAATGCTGGGGCAGTCTATGAAAAGGGACTATATCATATGATATATCGGGCAACTAATATCGGAGGGCACGAAAGATATGGTGATTATTTAAACAACTTCGGATATGCCGTTAGTAAAGATTTATTTAACTGGCATCGCTTATCTGAGCCGATTATGAAGAACAATGTCGCACAAGAATTACGTGGGCCAGAAGATCCTCGCATCGTCAAGATCGGCGATACATTCTATATGACCTATGTCGGTTTCGCTAACCGGTTTCCTGGAGACTACCGGATTTGTTTAGCAACAAGTGAGGATTTAGTTCATTGGCAACGTCATGGGGTATTGCTCGATGAAGAAAATAAAAATTCTTCTCTATTCCCCGAAAAAATTAAAGGCGAATATCTACTATTACATCGGCGCCATCCTGATATCTGGATTGCCTCTTCACTGGATTTAAAGAATTTCACAAATCATACTCGAATTATGACCACAATTAATGATGATTGGCAGTGTACCCGTATTGGAATTGCAGGTCCGCCGGTAAGGCATCCCCAAGGCTGGTTGTTATTCTATCACGCTGTTGATAAAATGAATACCTATCGTCTCGGTGTAGCCTTATTAGATTATAAAAACCCCCGCCGGGTAATCGCTCGTCACTCACGTCCGGTTATCGAACCGGAATTGCCCTGGGAAATCAATGGCTTTGTTCCAAATGTTATATTCAGTTGTGCAACAGTCGAAAATGATGATAAGTATGTGGTAATTTACGCTGGAGCTGATACGGTTATTGGTGCGGCTTATGTTAAAAAAACGGACGTTGATTTTGAAAAAAAGGACTGGCTGGTTTAAGTGAAATACTTCAAATTTTTAGTTATACCCCTTTTTTTAATCTTTTTAAGGTGTGACGTTTTAGAGAAAGAATCACCGGTAAATCTGACTCACGCTCTCGATTTAGTAGATTCCATTGAAGTAAACGGTGAAACCCTATATTATATTACGATTTATTCAAACTATCCTGACTATAAACCGGTAGCAGCTAAAAGTGAAGGAATAAGCTGCGTTGACGACGTAGGACGATTTATGGAGGTACTGGAAAGTGAAATACTGTTATCAGGAAATTATTCTATACTTCCGATAGCTAAAGGTATGACAAAGTTTCTACTATATATGTGTCGTGATGATGGCTTATGGTATAATTTCATTGATGAGAATGGTGAAATCAATACTTCCCACGTTAATAGTCAGGCTGATTTTGGTTGGTGGGCAACTCGTGGAATACGCGGTTTAGCGGCGGCGCATTTTATTTTTAAGCAATTTCCAGCAGAAAAAGATTTGTTAGGTCAAATTGATAAGTGCCTCGAACTTACTTTAAAACAAATGGATACGGATCTGGCAAAATATCCTCTGAAAGTTGCAGGTGATTTTGGTTCTGTACCAGCGTGGTTGATTAAGTCAGCGCCTGATATGAATAGTGAACTCCTCCTGGCTCTTTGCAAACTTCAGCGAAGTGGTGATTTTGATTTATTACCGGCAATCAAACAGATCGCTGAAGGATTGATAGGATTTCAGTATCAAAATAAGGGACATCCTCTGAATGGTATGTATTTTTGCTGGCATAATACTTGGCATGCCTGGGGAGCTAATCAGCCGACATCTCTCTTGGAAGCTTATAAATTAACTAACGATTCAACTTTGCTAAATAGTGTTCGAATTTGGGCTGACGATTTCGTTCCTTTTTTAATTGAACATAACTTGCCCTGTGAAATTACCTTATATACCGACGGTAGTTATCAACTGGTAGAATTACCCCAAATTGCTTATGGCATTAATGCCCTATATAGTGGTATTCAAACTTTGGCTGATATAAGCGGTGAAAATCGGTATCAACGGTATGCTAAGCAAATATTCGGATGGTTTAGTGGTACTAACCCAGCCCAGGAGCAAATGTATTGGCCAAAAACCGGCATTACCTTTGACGGTATAAATGAGGATAAAAAAGTTAATCGCAATTCGGGTGCCGAATCCACGATCGAAGGTTTATTATCTCAACAGAGAAATTATTACAGAAAATTATCAGGGAAAAAATAATGGCCCAAATCATTTTAGATCATATAATAAAAGAGTTCGATAAAGGGATTAAAGTTATCGATGACTTAAATCTAACTGTATATGATGGTGAATTTTTAGTCTTTGTTGGCCCTTCTGGTTGTGGTAAATCTACTACTTTGCGCATGATTGCAGGACTGGAAAGTGTTACAGCAGGCGATATTTTTATCGGGGAAAAGCGGGTTAATGATATTCCTCCGAAAGATCGCGACATTGCGATGGTTTTCCAGAATTATGCTCTATATCCCCACATGACAGTATTCGAAAATTTAGCTTTTGGACTAAAACTACGTAAATGCCCTAAAAATGAAATAAAACAACGGGTTCAAGAGGCGGCAAGTATTTTAGAAATCGAAGACCTTTTAAACCGCAAACCGCGCCAATTATCGGGAGGTCAATGTCAACGCGTAGCTCTCGGCCGGGCGATAGTGCGCAAACCGCAGGTATTCCTTTTTGATGAACCTCTTTCCAATCTAGATGCTAAATTGCGGTTACAAATGCGTACTGAAATTAAGAAACTGCATCACCGCTTGAAAACCACAATGGTATATGTTACTCATGATCAAGTTGAAGCTATGACAATGGGCGATCGAATAGCCATAATACAAGCCGGTATCGTACATCAAATAGATACGCCTGCTAAGGTTTATGAATCACCCGCTGACCTATTTGTAGCGGGTTTTATTGGTTCTCCATCTATGAATTTTATTCCAGTCGTTATTCATAAGGAAGAAAAATTGTACGCAGATGAAGGCTATATTAAAATACCATTACTTGCTAAATATGCCGAAAGATTACAGCCATTTATTAATAGTAAATTAATTATCGGAATCCGACCGGAAAAGATTGCCTTAAATCCCATTGGTGAAGAATATGCTGAGTTAAAAGTTAAACTGGAACTTAGTGAACCGATGGGGAATGAAACTTACCTTTACTTGACAACAGGGCAAACTAATATTGTTGCGCGTAGTAATCTCAATCTGACTTGCACTAATAATACAATTATTTCAGTATTCGTTGACTTAGAAAATATATACTTCTTTGAGCCGCAAACTGGAAGAGTAATCTGAACTCAGTCATTTCTGAAATTTCAAGTAATAAGCTGAAAAACTTACTTGCAAATTTAAAGTTACCTTTTATATTATATAAAAGGAATTGTAATGATCAAAGGAGTCCTCGATGACTTATACCTATCAAGACCTTAAAACCAAAACCGTTGCCCAGTTGCGGGAAATTGCCTCCCAGCTGGATAGTGAAGCCGTCAAAGGCTATAGCCAACTCAATAAAGAGCACTTACTTGCCGCTCTCTGTCAGGCTCTACAAATTGATCAACATCAGCACCATCAGATTGTCGTGCAAAATAAGACTGAGATCAAAAGTAAAATTCGCGAACTAAAGAAAGAGCGTGATAAAGCTATCGCCAATCATGATCGTGCGAAATTAATACGCGTTCGCGAGCAAATCCGTTCGCTAAAACATCGCCTGCATCGTTCGATGGTCTGAGGTCAAGAACCAATACCGTTGCACTTACCAAATAAGATTAGTCTTCAGAGAATTACTTGCTTGAGACGGTGTTATAATCAAAGGGTTACCGTCTTTATACTGAGAATTTGCGCGATCTACTAGGCAAAGTATTGTACCGGTGGTAAACCGGTATAGTGCCAAAACATACATCTAAACTAGGAGTAATCTACCTCGAGGTTAAGTGCCAAAAAGTACAAACAAAAACTCATAAAATCTATGTATTATTAAGACTAAAAATGTAAAATTTTTTCACAAATGATGAAGAAAAATTGTATAAGCAATGATGATGACAATAAATATATCAATTGAAGTTTCGGAGTTCAGTGTCTATCTCTTTTTAAATTAAATACTTGCTATTAATTTGCTCTGGAATTTAATATTTTAGTTATAGTGAATTATTTTATGAAGACAATTTTACTCACTCTAAAAATAAAGGCGGCTGTGATGAAAGACAGAGTAATATTTGGGATATGGTTACTCCTAATTAGTATTTTACTTAATGGTATATTATTTGGCGGGACTACTGGTAAAATAACCGGAGTGATAACCGATGCCAGTACTTCGGCTCCGATTATCGGTGCAAACGTTATACTTAAAGGCACTACTATGGGAGCGGCAAGTGATAGCGAGGGTAATTTTACCATTTTAAATGTTCCACCTGGCACATACACAGTGGTAATTAGTATGATTGGTTATCAACAGATTCAGTTTGAAGATGTTCGAGTAAGTATTGATCTTACTACTCGATTGGATGCAACTTTAAAGCAGACGGCTTTAGATTTAGGAGAATCGGTGATCGTGACTGCCGAAAGGAAATTGGTTCTTAGAGATATGACTTCTTCGCTTTCTACCATAGATGCCGATCAAATTTCGAATTTGCCGGTTCAGCAAATCCAGGACGTTCTGAGATTAAACGCCGGTATTATCGAATCTGACGGTAGATTGCATATCCGAGGTGGTCGGGCTGGAGAAGTAGCGTATTGGGTTGATGGCATTTCAGCCACCGATGTATATGACGGGCGAATTGGCATCAACATCGAAAATTCCGCCGTGCAGGAGTTACAAGTTATAAGTGGTACTTTCAATGCCGAATATGGACAGGCAATGTCGGGTATAGTAAATATCATCACGAAAGAGGGCGGGCAGGATTATACTGGGTATATTAAAGTTTATGGTGGAGATTATGTAAGTGATGATAATGTATTCGGTTTATACAAAAGAATTTTATACGATTCAACCCGCTCAAATATATTATCAAAAGAATGGGAAAATCCACTTAAAAAAATCAATCCTATTTATAATGGTGAATTCAGTTTAGGTGGGCCAGTACCTTTATTTAAAGATAACCTAAGTTTTTTTATTAATGGACGTTATTACTATGATGAAGGTTATTATTATGGGCGTACATGGTATCAACCTAATGGTGCACCTATTGACAGTACAGTTCTCACTTCGCAAATGAAAAGATTGTATGCCACCAATGGAATCACATTTGGCGGGAGCTCACTTATCCCGATGAATCCTATGGAGAGAACAACGTTTCAAGGGAAATTAAGTGCCCGTTTAAGTCGTTCGATGAAGCTAAATTATAATTTTTTCTGGAATGAATCCTATCAAGAACGAGCTTATTTCCGAACGAATACCAACGATTATCAATTTAATCCAACTGGAACTGCAAACTATCAGCAATTTAATACTCATAACTACAAATATAATCCCTATGGTTTGCCCCAAATTCATAATCAAGGAATGGCTCATACCTTGACTTTAAATCATATAATCAATCCCTCGAATTTCTATGAACTGCGAATCAGTCGCTATGAATCGAAATCGAAACAATACGTTTTTGATAATCCCCACGCCTCTAATGATTATTTAGTTTATATTAAAGAAGATACAAGTAAAGATATTACCGCGGAAATATTTGATCCTTTCACTGAGCAAGGTGCGATTAAGTTCGATTCTTTAAAATATTTAGGCGCCCAATATGAATATGTAGTAAATCCGGACGGTTCAGTCGGTTATATTGATCCTGATGATATTACCTCTCCAACTTCTTATAGTTTTATGAATAGCGGAATGGACGTCACGCGCGCTAATCGGAAAACCGCCTACTGGGTTGGAAAATTGGACTTTACCAGTCAGATTAATAAGTATAATCAACTTAAATTTGGATCGGAGATTCGGTTATATGAACTGACTTTACATAGTTATCAGATTGTGGCGGCAACTAATGAAAGTGGTCAGGAAATTACGCCATTCCAACCGGCTATCCCAGAAGTCGGTTCAATCTATCGCAACGATTACTTCAGGGAGCCGAAGGAATTTTCCGCCTATATTCAAGACAAATTGGAAAGAAATAATATAATTCTCAATGTCGGAATCAGGTATGATTATTTTGATGCTAATTCGGTTATATTATCTGATCCGACCGACCCCAATATTTATTCTCCGTTTAAATACTCAAATAAATACGCTGGTTGGATTGATGTGCCAAATAATTACCGTGGAACTATTGATCAATGGGTTGATTCTCTTTTAGCTAGTGGAATAATTAGAGAATATACTCCGGATGAACGACGGGCTTTTATGCATAAAAAGGTAAAAGCCAAGAGCTCCTGGAGCCCTCGTTTAGGATTGGCATTCCCGATTACTGACCGGGGCGTGATTCATATTTCCTATGGTCACTTTTTCCAAATTCCTGAATTCCAATATCTTTATACCAATCCTGATTTTAAGATTACAGGTGGCTCGGGGACTGCTCTTTTTGGAAATCCTGATCTTAAGCCTCAAAAAACAGTAATGTATGAAATTGGATTACAGCAACAGTTCGGTGAGAATATAGGGATTGATCTGACTTTATTTTATCGTGATGTACGCGATTGGGTTGGTACAAGTCCGATAATTCCGACGGTAAAAACAGGCGTTTCTTATTCTCAATTTGTGAATAAGGATTATTCCAATGTTCGGGGAGTGACCTTCAAAATAGAAAAACGATTTAGCCAAAATTATTCCTTTAGAGCTGATTACACCTATCAAACAGCGGAAGGAACCTATTCCGATCCTACTGACGCTTTCAATTCGGCTTTAAATAACGAACAGCCGGTTTTAGCACTAGTGCCTATGGAATGGGATCAAAGACATACGGTAAACGCCCAGATTATCTACGATATTTCCGGCTGGACATTTTCACTCATCGGACGTTATTGGAGTGGCAGACCTTATACTCCTAGTTTCCCGTCTTCGGAGACAGTAGGAGGTGCGGCTGTATCGGGATTAACCACGAATAGCGCTCGCCGACCTTCTCAAAGAAATATTGATCTGACACTCAATAAAATTTTAATGGTTAAGTCTAAGGTTAGGTTAGAATTATTCGCCAATATTTATAATGTGCTCGATATTAGAGATGAGTTAAATGTTTACACCGATACTGGGACAGCCGATTATACTACTACTATCAATCCCAAGAAGGTTGTATATAGTCCGGACCGGGTAAGCACGGTCGAAGATTATATTAAACAACCAACTTGGTACACTTCGCCGCGCCAGATTCAGGTCGGTTTAGCCATAGGTTTCAATTGAGAATCAGGAGATTAATAAATGAATAAGAAAATCTTTATCCTATTTATAATTTTAGGATGTTTTTTTACTTCGGGTTTATTTGCCCAGATGACATACCTGCATGGAACTGACAACGAATTTCGGATGGGACTACATGCGGGCAATCAGTTCCGCACTACTTTTTATAATGATGGGACTTATGGAGCCATCAATCCGTGGACTCCGGATGAAATCATCGGTGAATGGCCAATTAACAGTTCTCATTATTACTTAATGGATGGCAATATTTTCGTCGGCTCGGAAGTAATAGATACTAATAATCAACTAATTCATATTTTAAGTGAGAATAAAAGTTACAATACCGGCGGCTCAACCGGAGATAAACGACCGGACGGCTCCTGGCGCACTTTTCTACCTTTACCTGGGTTTGCTAATCAATCGAGCGACCGGATCGCAATGGCTAAAGGCGGTTCCGAATGGCCTGATTCCTGGCCTTCATATTGGCCGGATATAGCCGATCCCAATAATCCATATGGTATTTATGATCCGGATGGCTGGGCTGGTTGCTGGAATGGATACTTTGGGAAAAATGTATTCAATGCCGATGAGGAAAGTTACTTTGTTGCCGATGATTATGAAAATGATGAATTTGCCTTTTTCCCGGATGCCAATAATCCAAATCGGCGTGGTTTGGGATTAAGAATCTATGTTCGAGGATTTCAATGGGCAAAAGCTCCGGTCGAAGATGGGATATTTTGTCTTTTTGATATTGAAAATATTGGTACGCATTTACATAATAAAATGGTCTTCGGCTATAAGATCGGCAATAATATAGGGATGTGCAGTGAAAATGACCAGGATACCGGAGATGATAACGCCGCATTTGACCGGGAATTGGATTTAGCTTATATGTGGGATAATGATTTGATCGGAGGCGCATGCTGGGGACCAGATCCAGTCGGATATATGGGAGGTGCTTTCCTAGAAAGTCCTGGCAATCCTTACGACGGCATTGATAACGATAATGACGGAATAGGTGGCTCAGGCAAGACTATTACAGAAGATTTATTTGCACCCAAAGTCCTCACTCTGAGTGATCAAATCGTTTTAATCAATTATGATACCTATGATAGAATCGTCACGACTTTGAGAGATACTCTAACACAGCTTGGGAAAAATTCGACCGATACGCTTTCGATTACTTTTAATAATGCGACTTTTCGCTATTGGGCGGGCAAGACTTTAACCGAGGATCCGACCGGCTCCAATTTATTTGATGACAACTTAAATGGTCTGGTTGACGAAAATAGAAAACCGGAAGGAGCCACTCAGGCTCTTTATTTAGGTTATAAATATGTTGATTATTTTACGGGTGAAGGGCTCAATAATCCTTTGATTGATGAACGGCGTGACGATGGAATTGACAATGATAACGACTGGGATATTATCTATGATGATCTGGGGGTGGATGGAATTGGGCCTAATTCCCGTGACTACGATGGTGCAGATATTGGCGAAGGTGATGGACAACCTACAGCCGGTGAACCACACTTCGATAAAACTGATATAGATGAAACAGATATGCTGGGATTAACGAGTTTTAATCTTTATGAATGGACTAGTATTAACCAGAATGACGATGAAGCATATTGGCAAGCGATGTCGCCCGGCTATTTTTCCAACAATATGACCGGTTCGAATGTGGAACTGTTGTATGGTTGTGGGTATTTCCCCTTATCGCCGGGTCAGGTTGAAAGACTGTCTATTGCGATTATTTGTGGTACTAATTACAATGATTTAGTACGCAATAAGAATAATTTTGCAGATGCTTATAATCGTAATTACAATTTTGCTAAAGCCCCGAATATCCCAACCGTTCGAGCGGTAGCAGGTGATAATAAAGTAACTCTGTTCTGGGATACCTTCGCTGAGGATTCCGACGATCCCATCACCGGAAAAGATTTTGAAGGTTATAAAATTTATCGTTCAACAGATCCCGGCTGGAACGATTGTACCCCGATTACCGATGGTTACGGGAGTGTAATTTTCCGGGAGCCGCTGGCTCAATTTGACTTGGATAACGGAATTTACGGTTTTGCCGATATTCCGACTCAGGGAGTGCATTTCTGGTTGGGAAATGATACTGGCCTCCGTCATTATTGGGTAGATACTACGGCAGTAAATGGCTATACTTATTATTATGCTGTAACCTCTTATGACCGCGGGACACAACAACCTTCCGGTTCGCTGATAATTGACTCTCTAAAGATTGATCCTTCAGAATGCAGCAAATTCATATCAATTGCCGCTTCTGGAACCGTGGAAAAAGGTTCAAATGTTGCGATTGTCAGACCGGAAGCACCATCGGCTGGGTATAAGCCGGCGGAAATGGAATCTGGAATCATACCTGGACCAAATAATACTGCTACTGGCACAATTAATTACACCATCTATGACAATACTAATATTAAAAATAATCATCAATATCAAATCACTTTTAAAGATTCTCTAAGTGGAACAGGTGTCACGGCTACAAAATCTACCAAAAGTTTCACTTTGGTCAATACGACTACTAATGATACATTGATCTATGATCATTCGCTAGAAGGTGGCGCCGAAGGCTTACCGATTGTGGACGGATTTCAATTAGCTTTTGCCAATAATCCGGAGAAGTTAGAAGTGGATATGGATCGTTCGGGATGGAATACGCCCGGAATTCCCGAATTTAGATTCCGACCGGAAAATAAGGCTAAACCCGAAGATTTATATACAAGTGATTTTAAAATAGCTTTTCGGGATACTCCTGATCCATCTCTACCAAAGCCAATTTTTTACTATAAAGGCAGTAGTAGTAAGCTATATGAACCAATTCCGGTTAACTTCGAGGTAATTAGTCTTAAAGAAAATAAAAATATCCCGTTTGCCTTTCGTGAAAAGCATGCAACTTCTACAGCCGATTCAGGGATTTTTTCTTTCGATTTAACCAGCACTGTCAAATATGATGAAATAATTTTCCTGAGTCCTGATTCGTTACCTAGCTGGAAAGCTATTTATTACATCACGGCGACGACTAAAGACTCCTTAGTACCCGGCACAGGTGATACTTTAACTATTCGATTGAAATTTCCATTCCTCTCGCATGATGTTTTTGAATTTACTAGTAAAGTTGATACTATTGACGTCGAAAAAGCAAAAAACGACCTGAGTAAAATTAGAGTAGTTCCCAATCCATACGTCGTGACGAACACTTGGGAACCTAAAAATCCTTATTCTTCAGGGCGTGGTGAAAGGCAGCTCCATTTTATTCATTTACCTGCCAAGTGTACTATTAAAATATTCAATGTCAGAGGGCAGTTAGTTGATACTATTAAACGAGATGCCCAGAGTGATGATGGAACGGAAATCTGGGATATGTTGTCTAAAGATAATCTAGAAATTGCTTATGGCATCTATATTTATCACGTCCAGGCGGAAGGCATCGGTGAAAAGACCGGTAAATTTGTGGTAGTTAAATAACTAATAAAATAATGACCATTAATAGAAATGTTCTCTTATACGGAGTAATACAAATGAAAAGTAAGATTTTTCTATTTGCCGGATTGCTATTAGCAACATCTCAAATGCTCGCGGGAGTGACCAAAGTTGGCACTACGGCAGCCGGATTTTTGATGATAGACGTTGGTTCACGGGCCAATGGAATGGGAAGCGCATTTGTTTCCATAGCCGATGACGCTACCGCAATGTATTGGAATCCAGCCGGCATTGCCGGAATTGATGGCTTTGAAGCAACTTTTTGTAACAGCAAATGGATTGGCGATCTCGGATTTACTTATACTGGGGCAGTCCAGTCACTTGGGCAACTCGGTAATATCGGAATAAATGCGACATTTTTAACTATGGAAGAAATCGAACGAACTACCATCGCCTATCCGGATGGATCCGGTGAGTATTTCGATGCCGGTAGTTATGCAGTCGGATTGAGTTATGCCCGTAATTTGACTGATAATTTTTCAATCGGATTTAATACCAAACTAATCAATGAGAGGATGTACCACAGCTCCGCCAGTGGTTTTGCTCTGGATATTGGGGCATTATTTGATACCCAGTTATCTGGTTTAAAATTAGGCATGTGTATTTCCAACTATGGCACCAAAATGCACTTGGACGGACGTGATTTGCAAGTACAACATGATATTAGTGAAAGTATTAGTGGCAATAATGATCTGATTAATGCCCGATTGCAGACCGATTATTTCGATTTACCGCTGCTCCTTCGATTTGGTGTGTCAATGGATGTTCTTAAAGGTTTTATGAATAGCAATTTGATCTTATCGGCTGACGCTTTACATCCCAGCGATGACACCGAGTATATCAATCTGGGAGCTGAATATAAGCTTTTTAATTTGTTATCGTTACGGGTTGGATATAAGCAACTCTTTGCTAAGGACTCTGAGCAAGGATTGACTTTCGGCGGGGGAATTAACTACAAATTGAGAGGTGCGACTGCTTTTTATTTCGACTATTCTTATTCGGATTTTGGTTTACTTAATTCTGTTAATATATTCAGTATTGGGCTAGCATTTTAAGCCTGATTAATCTGGATAGTTTATAAAATGGGGCAAAATTGGAAATAAATTTTGCCCTATTTATTTATGCCTAATCAATTATTTTATTTGTGCTTAGTAGAATCTATGGTTTGTTTAGCATAGGTCAGGTCGCCGGATTGGATAAGAACCGGAAAAGCTGGAATCGTAGTCGGATGTGGCATACCGGGACGGTAGGCAAAAAAATCTACTTTATTTAAAGATATTTGTTCATATACTTTGAGATTAATCCGGATGTTGGAACTATATTTGGCCTGTAATTTTTTTATATAAGTTTCTCGGTATTTAGCCAATTCTTCCGGGTCATCGTTGATTATTCCGTTACTAACGGCTTCTTTCAATACCGTTTTGATTTGATTTTGAGCGATTAGCGCATCCTGCCAGATAGCCAGAGTTCGATCTATTTCAGGAGATTGATCCAATCCTCGTTTGTATGACTCCTGGGTCAAATAATAATCCCGAATCAAATCAACAACTGCTAACTTAAATTGCTCGGCGAAGTTGTCTTTAGTCAGGTTTCTGGTGCGGAATATCAATGGATGAGCCAGTAACTCCCGTTTGAAATCATCAATAGTCCAGGTCTGGTCATCAATTCTAAAAAAAGGAGCATTAGGATTGATCTCCGGCTTAGACGGGACTATTTCCGCTATTTGAAAATTAATAGAATCAGTTGCGTCAGAAGACAGATACATCTCAAAAGCGAGATTCTTCAGGACTTCAAATGAGTTTGGATCGAACTCGACTTTTTTCCCATGCATTAGATCGGCTTGAAATTCTTGCCACAATTTGGAAGCCGCGGCTTGATGTAACTTATTCTGTACCTTATTCCATCGTAAGCGTTGATCCTCACTGCTGATGAGGGGATAATCAATGTAATCAGTTACTTTCATGATAATATAATTGCCGTCATTTAGCCGAAGAGGACCAAGCACTGTGCCGGTGTCTAAAAGTTCCGAGTACAATGCTTTATGAATGACGTCGTCCTCGTTATCATTGTAATTGATTCGATGGACGGGCTTTTTGTCAATTGCTCCCGCAAATTCTTCGAACATTTTATCGGTCAACTCCGGCATTGAATCCAGAACCGTTTGAACTTTTTGGGCTAAATCTTTGCTTTTGAGCACGTAGAATTCAAGTTCGTACTCCCGCATAGATGAGCGGTAAACTTTGTTAATTTCAGTGGTATCAACTTGTGCTTTATTAAAAGCCACTTCATAATAGAGCGCCTCGCGCATCATTTGTTCTTTTATGCCTCGTAATTTTCCGGCAATCCCCGGTTTATTCAAGAACTCCGTAGCGGAGCCCTCAGCCTCGAGCGCCAGAGTTTTTTCCGCTATCAAGTTATTAATAGCTGTATTCTTATCTTTAAGGTAAACCGGGCGGACGGTTAACTCACTGCGCTGGAGAAAATCTTCTACGGTGATTGTCATATTACCAATTTGAGCGACTATTTGGGAATTATCTAAAGGCTTGTTTTGAGAAAAGCCGCTAATGAAAAGAACGAAAAATAGTAAGATAATTAGTAATAATTTTAAATCATAGAAACCATGAGAAGGGTCGTTATTATTTTGAAAATTCATCATTTATCTTTCTGTTAATAGTGAAATATTTTTCGAATGACCAACCAATTTAAATGTTAAATATAAACTAATTTACCCCACCTTTGTTTCAGTATCATGAACGTCAAAGCTAAATTCATGGACTAAATTCCGCATGTTTTAGTAAATCAATAAATTGCACGCATTTATTTGATCAGATATGATTCTCCAATGATTTTAATTTTCTTTGATATTATTTGAGTGGTTTCGGAAATAGTGACGGGTTGCATTCCGCCCACACTAATTTCATAAGCGCCGGGTTCAACGATATACTGAACCTTGCGAGATGACTCATTTTCACTATTGAGCATATCCTGATCTTTAATAACCGCCAGTTGTCTGGGCTGTAGGAGAAATTCCACTCGGCGAGTCTCGCCCGGCTTTAAATTTATGCGTTTAAACCCTTGCAAGGAGTGAATGGGAGTTGGTACGGTAGTATCCAGGTTTTTCACATACAATTGCACGACTTCATCCCCAGCTATTTTACCACGGTTGCTGACATCTACAGCAACTTTAATGATCTCACCGGCTTTTATTTCTTCATCAATAATGAGATTACTATAAGCGAAATTGGTGTAGCTCAATCCATATCCAAATGGAAATAGCGGTTCACCCTCAAAATAGCGATACGTGCGCCCGCGCATGTTATAGTCCTCAAAAGGCGGTAATTGCTCCACAGATTTGTAGAAGGTGATTGGCAATCTGCCGGCCGGATTATAATCACCAAATAATACATCAGCCAGAGCCGTTCCGCCTTCCTGGCCGGGATACCAAAGCTGGATAATGGCAGGTAGATTTTCCTGCGCCCAATTTACGGACAAGGCACTGCCGCTGGTCAATACCAGTACTATCGGCTTTCCAGTGGCATGCAGTTCTTTTAATAATTTTTCCTGGACTTTGGGTAGATCCAGACTCAGCCTATCGCCTTTATAAAAGCCGTCATAGCTGACCGCCATTTCTTCACCTTCTAATTGAGCAGTTAGCCCTCCAACGAAAATCACTACATCAGACTTTTGAGCTAAATCAAGAGCATTTTTAAAGGAATTGTGGTTCAGTAACTCCCATTCAACGAAGAGTTGCGGGCGATTACCACAGCGTGAAAATTCCAGAACAAGAGGATACATTTCACCTTCTTTTAATTTGATGGAATTACTCAGGCTGGCGAATTTCCGCTCTTTCCAGTCTTCGATGATTATTTTATTGTCGATTATCAAGCGCACTCGGCTATCGCTTTTTATCGTGAATTTGTAACGGCCGGAGGTGGGTGCTTTAAACATACCGCTCCAGCAGATCGAGGCAATATTTTCTCGACCTTTAAATGAGGGTATGGTCGTGCCGTAGCTCCAGTTCAAACCATGAATTTTATCAACTCTGGAAAAAAATGGTTGCCCGCTTGGGTCTTGACTAGCAAAATATTCTACTTTCAATCCCGGTTGACCTTCAGTACTCAAAACATTGGCGGATAAATTATGGACAAAATTACCAGGTTCAACCAGATTGCAACCGGGCTCATAAATTACAGCCGTCGGCTCAAAAACCTTATTTCTAATCCCTTGCAAGGGAGTTACGTATCGGGAGGGAGTACCATTATAATTGCCCAGTAACATTTGGTAGGAGTCCGCTGTCGGTCCGATTACAGCAATTCTTTTAAGGTCTTTCTTCAAGGGGAGAATTCGCTTGCTATTTTTTAATAAAACGATTGATTCCTGTGCCGCCCGGATAGACAACTGTCGGTGTTCTTCGGAATCATTTTCTTCGATGGGAATATCAGAGTAGGGCACCAATTCGGGTGGGTCGAACTGACCAAGTTTAAACCTGGCCGTGAAGAGCCGAGCAACTGCCGTGTCTATTTCGTGTTCCGTTATTAAGCCATTCTGAACAGCTTCGATAAGGGCTGAGGAATAAACCTGACCACAATTCAAATCGGTTCCGGCTTTGACGGCCAGCGCGGCCGCCTCGGGGGCAGTAGCAACTATCTTGTGATTCTGGTAAATATCCAAAATTGCCCCACAATCCGAGACAACATAGCCTTTAAATCCCCAATCCTCGCGTAATATCTTTGATAATAAAAGAGGTGAACCACAACAAGCTTCGCCATAGAGACGATTATAAGCGCACATCACAGAAAAAGCTCCTGCTTCCTTCACACAAGCTTCAAAAGCCGGTAGATAAGTATCATATAAATCACGATTCTCAACAATGGCGTTGAAAGTATGCCGGTCGGGTTCTGGCCCGCTGTGAACTGCATAATGTTTAGGAGTGGAAATTACTTTGAAATACTTTGGATCATTTCCCTGTAAACCTCTGACGAATTCAACCCCAAAACGAGCGGTCAAATAAGGATCTTCACCGTAAGTTTCCTGACCACGTCCCCAGCGTGGATCACGGAAAATGTTGATGTTGGGGCTCCAAAAAGTCAGTCCCTTATGAATATCTCGTTCGTCTTTGCTTATATAATCGTGATACTTTGCGCGAGCTTCGGTTGAAATAACGTCGGCTATCTCGAACATTAAATCAGTGTTCCATGTGGCTGCGAGAGCGATTGCCTGAGGAAAAACAGTCGCAATTCCCGATAGGGCAACTCCGTGCAGACATTCATTCCACCAATTATATTCGGGAATTTGAAGTCGCGGAATGGCACTGGCGTTATTGACCATCTGCGAAACTTTTTCCTCTAAAGTCATACGAGCGATTAGGTCATCGACTCTGACTGATACCGGCAGATTAGAATTTAAATAGTCGGGTGGATTGATTGTGTCAGCCGGCATTTGGGCGAATAAAATGTTACTACCGAGAAGTAGAACTGCCATAAACCTACGCATACAAGTTTACTCCTGTTACTAATTTTACATTTAAATTCGATTTATTAGACTTTAATAATTTAGAATATTGCACTTGCCATTGATTTTGAGATTAATTTTTCAGAAACGATTCGCATGGTATATGCTTTAAATATTTTCACTATTTTTGATTTAAAATTTCATTACTTTAAGAGTAATTTAGTTTGTATGGGAAAATTAAAAAATGACTGTGATAATTAAAGTGATCGAAACACATATTCGGCACAGGTTATTTTCCTCTTGAAAATTCGCGATATTTTATAGGTGACATACCAACCCTATTTTTAAAGAATTTAGAAAAGTAGAACTGAGACTCGAAGCCGGTAATCACGGCAATTTCCTTGATTGGCAAAGAAGTATTAACTAATAATTCCTTAGCTTTATTCAATTTCAATTCGAGAAAATATTGTACCGGTGGTAAACCGGTATAGTGCCGAAACATACGTCTAAACCAGGAATAACCTACTCCGAGTTCCGATGCCAATTTTTCCATATTAATGTTTTTATCAATTCGATCAGCCATAAAGATTTTTGCTTTGTTAATGGTAGTTTCGAATTCAATGCCGAAGAATTTTTTTGATTTTTCGATTGCCTGAATATTGGCTACGATCTGGAAAGTGAGGGAGGCGATGATTTCCTGGTATCCGATTTTTTGACTTTCGATCAGTTCGAGGATTTGCTGGTAGAGGTTAACTAATTTTTCATTGAGTCCAATTTCTAAAACGGCTTTTTCTCGTGAGAGAATACCGTTGTTAAGCAAATCATTAGGAATTGAACCGTTGAATGAGATCCAATGTTCTTTCCAGCCGGTTTTTGGGTCGGGCATATAACGATGCCAGACGCCGGGAAATAAGTGAATAATATAGCCTTCCTCGATTTTCTTGCGGCCGGTGGCTTTTGATTCAAAAATACCGCTTCCCCGGGTAATGTATAGAATCTGGAATTCAGTCAGGATTCGTCCGTTTTGCCAGTCGAACATATATCCTTTGGGATGTTTAGTCGGGGGATAGGGAGTATGAGGTGGAATGTCGGCATTGCCACTGCCAGTAACATATAATCCCCAATTTTTATCATTTTCGGAGATTATGAGATAATCGAAAATAGAGTATTTGGTTCTGATCATTTAAAATTCCTCAATTTTCAAGTGCCAAAAAGTACAAACAAAAACTCATAAAATCTATGTATTATTAAAGGTAAAAGTGCAAAATTTTTCTACAAATGATGAAGAAAAATTATAAATGCATTGAAGTAGGTAATTTGGTTTCACGCTTGTGTTTGGGAACAACTAGTTTCAAAATCAGCCTACCCCATGTGTTTAAATTAAAAAAATAAAAGGTTATTTCAATATTACGTGAAGTTAAGTCGTAGAGTGTATGTAAACTTTTTAAAAGGAGAAAGGACATGAAGAAAAAGTTACTGTTTTCGGTTTTGCTTCTTGTTTTGTTAGCATTGACCGTAAATGCTCAGAATTTTTCCATTACGATTGATGCTGAGAAGGATGCATTTTATGATGCATTGACCGGTCCGTCGAACGGATTGGTGTTTATGCCTTATTTATGCTATCTGCGGGATATTGGGACGCCACCGACTGACGATGCTGATCTCTCGGCTAAAGTCTGGTTTGCCTATGATGCCGATTATCTCTATTGTTATGCTGAGGTAAAAGATGATATCGTAGCGGCTACCAATACAGAGAGGTTCCAGAATGACTGTATGGAGTTAAAATTTGATCCTGATCCGAATAGCGGTACCAATACGAAAACCGCGAATTGTCGGATAACCGCTAAAGGCGCCGATAATGCTGAGGAACCAACTGGAGTTGATAATTTGAACGGTTCTGGTCATCTGGAAGATGTTGAAGGTACCGATTATGTTGTTTCGGAATCGGATTATGCCCGTAGATTGACTGATGATGGCTATGTTCTTGAATTTCGGGTGCCGTTTGATTACATCAATGAGCCGGAAGATAATCGGTTTATGGTAGAGCGCACGGTAGGGAATAAGTTTGGGATGGCGATCAATATTGGTGATAATGATGGGACTACCCGTGAACACATGATTCAGTGGTCAGCTGGGCATACCGATGGAGCTCATTCTTATCCGGCACTTTGTGGAACGGTGACATTTATGGATAATCATGTATTGAAGTTAGAAGCTGTTGGACCACGTCCTCAGGATACCGTGGTAGTGAATCCCAATGCTGGTTGGTATATTGATCCTAATTTCGCAGTTGCGATTGATGCTGAGAAGGACGCATTTTATTCAGAACTAACCGGTCCGTCGAACGGATTGGTGTTTATGCCTTATTTATGCTATCTGCGGGATATTGGGACGCCACCGACTGACAATGCTGATCTCTCGGCTAAAGTCTGGTTTTCTTACGATGCCGATTATCTCTACTGTTATGCTGAGGTAAAAGATGATATCGTAGCGGCTACCAATACAGAGAGGTTCCAGAATGACTGTATGGAGTTAAAATTTGATCCTGATCCAAACAGCGGTACTAATACGAAGACATCAAATTGCCGGATAACCGCTAAGGGTGCTGACAATGCCGAGGAGCCAACCGGAGTTGATAATTTGAACGGTTCTGGTCATCTGGAAGATGTTGAAGGTACCGATTATATTGTTTCGGAATCTGATTATGCCCGCAGATTGACCGATGACGGTTATGTTCTCGAATTTCGGGTGCCGTTTGATTACATCAATGAGCCAGAAGACAATCGGTTTATGGTAGAGCGCACGGTAGGGAATAAGTTTGGGATGGCGATCAATATTGGTGATAATGATGGGACTACTCGTGAGCATATGATTCAGTGGTCAGCTGGACATACCGATGGAGCTCATTCTTATCCGGCGCTTTGTGGCACGGCAACATTTATGGATAATCATGTATTGAAGTTGGAAGCTGTTGGACCACGTCCTCAGGATACCGTGGTAGTGAATCCCAATGCCGAAGAATGGTACACGAAAGATCCAACTGCAGGTATTAAAGGTCAACCGCCTGTGGCTGAGTCTTTTAATCTTCTGACTAATTATCCGAATCCATTTAATCCAAGTACTACGATTAAGTTTTCCGTTCCTAAGACGGCTTTTGTCACTTTGAAAGTCCATAATACCTTAGGTCAAGAAGTCGCTCAATTGGTAGCGCAGAGATTGAATGAAGGTGTCTATACCGTTAACTGGAATGCTGCCGAATTTCCGAGTGGTATTTATATCGTTCGAATGGTCGCGGGTGATTTAATCAATACGAGCAAGATGGTTTTGCTTAAATAAACTGACGCAAAAAATCAGAGGTTGTCTTATTAGTTTTTTTACTTTGTGTTTCATAGCGCCTTTGTAGAAATTGTATCCTGGATTTTTGACGCAGTAGAGATTTTGGCTAAGCAGGCGCGGGGTCGTTAAGATAGCAATGACCAAAAAGGGGAAAACACAATGGGGCTTTTAAGACAACCTCTTGTTTTTGAATGCACTTGTAATGGGAAAAAATAAACAAAAATACGATAAAAAACGAAACCTGAACGAATTATTGGCAATTGTCGTTTTCTTAAGTTCTTTCGTCGTATTTTTTTCCTGTGAAAATAATGCGAAAATTGACCGCGAGGCATTGGTCAAACATCATAGTCCCACTTTGAACGCAAGCGATCCTCTGAATCCATTTACGGTAGGAAACGGTGAATTTGCCTTTTCTACCGATTTTACCGGATTACAAAGTTTTCCAGAATGTTATGAAGAGACCATCCCGTTAGTGACTCAGGCGCAGTGGGGCTGGCATTCTTTTCCTAATTTAAACCAATATTCGCTGGATCAAGTTTATGAAGAATATGAAGTTAACGGTCGGAAAGTAGCCTATGCCTCGCACCAAGATTCAGAAGCAGGAGAATATTTACGCTCAAATCCGCATCGCCTTCACTTAGGACAAATTGGCTTCAAATTCAAAAATCAGAATGGCTTGCCGATTAGGATAAATGAAATCCGCAACATCAAGCAAACCGAAAATATCTGGGAGGGGATAATTTACAGTTCCTTTGAAGTCTTGAATACTATGATGGAAGTAGAGACCGCCTGCCATCCGGTATATGATCAAATTGCGGTCAGAATCAAGTCGGCATTGTTGAATCAAGGAAAAGTTGCAATAAGTTTTAATTTTCCCTACGCTTCGTCGAGATGGGGGAAAAATCCAGCCGATTGGTACAGCCCCGAAAAACATTTTTCCACAATCGTTTTAGAAAGCCCTAATTCAGTTTTAATCAAGAGGACCTTAGATACCACAGAATACTGTGTCAAAATTTACTGGCGAGGAGATGCTAAGTTTACGAAAACCGACCGACATTCGTTTAATCTGGCAATCAAGTCCGGTAAAAATTTTGAATTCACTTGTCTGTTTTTAGAAAGAGAAGATGACCAGGAATCTGCAAGTGTTACCCGGACTTTTTCCGCCGCACGATCATTTTGGCAAAATTTCTGGGAAACCGGCGGAGCTATAGATCTTTCGGCAAGTAAAGATTCACGGGCCAAAGAATTAGAGCGCAGAATTATCCTATCACGTTATTTGACTCGTATCCAATGCGTCGGAAGTTTGCCACCTCAGGAGACCGGTTTGACCTGCAACAGCTGGTATGGGAAATTTCATTTGGAAATGCACTGGTGGCATGCCGTCCATTTTGTGCTTTGGCAGAAACCGGAACTTTTTGAGAAGAGTTTGCCTTTTTATCAAAGAATATTGCCAATGGCGATTCGTACTGCCGAGCGGCAAGGGTATGCCGGAGCACGCTGGCCGAAAATGGTTGGACCCGATGGAGAAGAAAGTCCGTCGAGTATCGGAGTATTTTTAATCTGGCAACAACCTCACCCAATTTATTATGCGGAGTTATTGTATCGTTATCATCAAGATCCGGTTATTCTTGAGAAATATAAAGATATAGTTTTCAGTTCGGCTGAATTTATGGCATCTTTCGTCCAATGGGACGCAAAAAACGGCCGCTATGTTCTCGGGGCACCGTTAATTCCCGCTCAGGAAATCTATCCACCGGAAGTCACACTTAATCCTGGTTTTGAGCTGTCATACTGGCGTTTTGGATTGGAAACCGCCCAAAAATGGAGAGAACGGTTAGGATTGAAAAGGGAAGAAAAATGGGACACTATTCTCGAATTATTAGCGCCGCTTCCCCAAAATAATGGTTATTATCAAAACGCCGAAAATGCGATGAATACTTTTGAGAACAGTAGTCATAGGAAAGATCACCCAACCTTATTGGCTTCCTATGGAATGTTAGCCGATAAGACTGTTGATCAAAAGGTTATGGAAAAAACGCTTGAAAAGGTTATGCAATCCTGGGATTGGGAAACGACTTGGGGCTGGGATTTTCCCTTGATAGCAATGACGGCGGCTCGGGTAGGCCGACCGGATTTGGCGATCGAGGCTTTACTGATGAATGTACCCAAAAATACTTACCTTTTGAATGGTCACAATTATCAAAATGAATCCTTACCGGTTTATTTGCCTGGAAACGGAAGTTTATTGACGGCCGTGGCGATGATGGCGGCCGGTTGGGATGGTGCTCCTGATATTTATGCTCCTGGATTTCCACAAGATGGGCAATGGTCTATTAAATATGAAAACTTAGTGCCTTTACCATAAAACATTATGAGAATTTCTAAGATAAGTAGGTTAAATAAAATTTGCATTAAGGATAAAAAAATAAATAATATTTCTCGGTTCAAAAATTTGAAATTTAGTCTTATTTAATACAGGAGTAATTTATGTTGAAGCTCAAACAAATTGGTATCATCACAGTATTAATTTTAATGAACACGGTCCACGCCGGGGAAATAAATCCGAGCTATGAAGTCGGAATCTGGCAGGGATTTCGTTCCGCGGCGGTCACTTTTACCTTTGATGATGGTTGCGCCAACCAGTTTACGGTGGCTATTCCACTCTTTGACCAGCATGGATTCAAACTCACGTTATATCCGGTAATAAACTGGTCGGGTGGAATTTGGTCAAAGCTGCAATCCGCCGCGGCAAACGGCCATGAAGTCGGCAGTCACACCGTAACTCACCCTGATTTAAGCGGTTTATCGGAGGCGGAACAAATCACAGAATTACAAAATTCGCAAAATGAAATTAACTCTCGCATCAGCGGACAGCGATGCATCACAATAGCTTATCCCTACTGTAATGCCGGTAAAACTTCGATTTGCAAGCAATACTATATCGCCGCCCGCGGTTGCTCCGGGCAAATTGAGCCAAAAACTCCGAGCAATTTTATGAATATCAGCTCTATCGTCTGCGGTACAGAAGGTTCGGTAAAAACCGGTAATGATTTTTTCAATAAAGCTAAAAGTGCGGCGAACTCCAAGGGCTGGGTCGTTTTTCTAATTCATGGCATTGATAACGACGGCGGTTGGTCGCCAGTGACAACGGAAAATCTGACTAGTGCGGTTGATTCTCTAAGTGCCTATCCGGATAAATTCTGGGTATCCTCCTTTGCCAACGTGGCGCGCTATATCCAGGAACGCAATAATGTATCAATTACCGAATCGGTTGTTACCGATAGCAGTATTACTTTCCAAGTTGCCGATACTCTGGATAATGAAATTTATAATGTTCCGTTAACTATTCGCCGCGTCTTACCGGAAGGTTGGTCAGCGGCTGAAATTTTTCAAAATGGCGAAAAGATCAATTCCCAAATTGTTGAGATCGGTACAGCCAGGTATCTAATGTTCGATATTATTCCGGACGAAGGCGATATTATCTTAGTGAAAAGCGTAGACAATGCCATTCAATTAAAAAATAAAAATACGCCGGTTATTCCTTATTTAAAGCAGAATTACCCTAATCCCTTTAATCCGAAAACTACCATTGCTTTTTCAATTCCTCAAAAGTCTTTCGTGACCTTGAAAATATATAACTTATTCGGGCAGGAGGTAACCACCTTGGTAAATGAGAGTAAAACTCCGGGTGAATATACGGTTGAATTTGACGGCAGTTATCTTCCTAGCGGTACCTATTTCTATAAAATTCAGGCTGGAAATTTTTCCAGCACTAAAAAACTGATTTTATTGAAATAGTCCAATAATCAATACGACAAATTATAGGGAGCGATTTATGAAACGCATTAAATTTAAGGAGATAAAAATAGGATTTATCATTTTGTTCGGAATCGTTTCAATTTTCAGGGAGAACGGAATGGCGCAGAAAAATGAGAAGAATTGGTGGAATAATAAAAAATGTGCGGTTTGCCTGACTTATGACGATGCTCTAAACGTGCATTTGGATTCGGTGATACCGGTGTTGGATTCTCTGGGACTTAAAGGCACTTTTTATTTGTCGGGAAATTTCCAAACAGTTCAAGAGCGGGCAAACGATTGGAAATTAGCCGCTGATAACGGACATGAACTCGGTAATCATACTTTATTTCATCCCTGTGATGGAAAAATGCCCGGTCGGAATTGGGTCAATCCAGATTATGACCTCAGCACTTATACGCTTTCGCGTATAACGGATGAAATAAAATTGGCTAATGTTCTGTTGCAAATTATTGATGGGAAATCGAAAAGGACATTTGCTTACCCATGTGGCGATACGCAGGTCGGTGGTATTTCGTACATTGATGTAATTAAAGAAAACTTCGTCGGTGCCCGTAGTACCGAAACCCGTCTCGAAACAATTGATGACATTGATTTATACAATATCGGTTGTTTTATGATCAATGGAGAGTCGGGAGTCGAGTTGATTGACCTAGCTAAGACTGCTTTAAAAAATAAGGCTTTAATCGTATTCTTGTTTCACGGTGTGGGCGGCGAACATAATATTAATGTATCTCTGGAGGCTCACAATCAACTAGTTAATTTTCTAAAGCAAAATGAGAAAGACATCTGGATCGCGCCGCTGGCAGAAATTGCCAAGTATATCGTTAATTATCGAGGAAAAATTGGCAAATGATAGATAGAGAGATTTGAATGAAGAAAAAACTGTCAAAAAAAATAGCTTGTATAGCAATTTTTTTAAACCTAGTTACTCAATTACTTTATTCCCAAGAAAATGTCATCCGAATTGCTTGCGTCGGAAATAGCATTACGGAAGGCAACGCTATGGCAACTAAGACTCTGGATGCTTATCCGGTGGCTCTAGGGCGTTATTTAGGTGTTAGTTACGAAGTAAAAAATTGTGGAGTTTCAGGCACGACATTATTGAAAAAAGGCGATTATCCGATATGGAACGAAAAATTATTTGCCGAGGCGCTCAACTTCAATCCGAACATTGTCACGATAATGCTGGGTACGAACGATAGCAAACCTTACAACTGGATTTATAAAGGTGAATTTATTTCCGATTATCTCGCGATGATTGATACTTTCCGGCAGTTATCCAGCCGTCCGGAGATTTATATTTGCCTGCCACTCCCGGCTTTCAGTGGTGCGTGGGATATTAGAGATTCGATTATCGTCAATGATATTATCCCTATGATAAGTCAAGTTGCCGACTCAGCCAATGTTAATCTGATTGATCTCCACACACCATTTCTGGATAAAAGCAGTCTTATGCCGGATGGAATTCACCCGCTAATCGAAGGTTCTGATTTGATAGCCCGCATACTTATGGAGGAATTAACCGGTCGAAGAATTGAATCCCAGACCGAAAATGACGTCGCTCTTTGCAAACTGGCAATTCAATCCGGAACAAATGTACCAGAACTTGCTGATGGGAATTCAAATACTTATGCTGTATTTTCTTCTACCAGCACGCCGGTTACAATAAACCTGGGCGATGAGGTTGAAGTTGATTTAGTTCAGATTAATTTTACCAATATTTCAATTTCGGAATTTGCCTTTACTTTTGCGGCTTCGATTGATTCGCTCGATTGGACAACGCTAATTGACACTACTTTACTTAGTGCCTCGTTATTAAAATGTGATAGTACGGCATTATTCAGTAAGACATTTCAACCAATTCCGGCTCGATTTCTAAAATTTCAGATTAAAGAAAATGGAATTCCCGACGACTCTGGTTTACTTATTAACCAGATAAATATTTTCGAGAGGCGAGTTGTACATGCTCCCATCTGGGGCTGGGAATTAGTCTCGACTTCCGACAAATATATGCGGGTAAAAGTGCGTACGCAAAAGACCTCAAACATCGGTGAATATATAAAAATCTACAAACAGTCGAAGGCCGATGGGCAATTTGAATTATACGCCAATTATGGCTCGGACAAACCACTGGAGATGACGAGTTTCATTTCCTATGGTTCCTTGAATCGCTATTACAGTGTCGTATTTTATAATGATGTCGAAATTGCCTCCGATACAATGACGATAATTGCCCGAAGCGCTTCTGACATTAAAAATAATCCGAAGCAAGTTCTTCTGACGAACTATAACCTTTTCCAGAATTTCCCTAATCCTTTTAACAGCGCTACTAATATCGGCTTTTATTTAGCGGAATTAGGTGAAGTAAATATTGAGATAATTGACTTGAATGGGAGATTAATCCGGTCGCTTAGCCCTCGGATTTTTTCCAGCGGCATCAACCAGATCAGGTGGGATGGCTGTAATCAGAACGGCATACCTTCGGCGTCAGGAATATATTTTTATCGTTTGAAAATCGGGGATAAACCCAGCCTGCTCAAAAAAATGGTATTATTACGGTAGGAACGTTCATTTGGTGATTGAAGTAGATATTCGATATCAAAGTTTGGAGAAATCGCATGAAGTCTAAACGGGGTAACGTTTTAGTAAAGAAACTAGATGAAATCAATGAGTTCGAACGAACTCCCGTGCCTCCCTCGAAATTAAAAGGGGCAGGCAGTTTCTGGGGAATGTATGCCGGTGAACATACAGCCGGAACCGAATTTGTCATTGGGCCACTTTTTGTCGCCCATGGCGTCAGCGCTTTTGATCTAGTAACTGGATTGCTGATTGGAAATCTTTTAGCCGTTTTGAGTTGGACATTCATTACCGGTCCGATAGCGACGAGAGCCCGTATTACCCTCTATTATTTTTTAGAAAAAATCGCCGGTAAAAAAGTGACCTTGTTGTATAATCTGGTCAATGCTCTAATGTTTTGTGGTTTAGCAGGCGCAATGATAGCCGTATCAGCGACGGCGATTGGGATTCCATTTAATCTGCCAATGCCTTCTTTAAATGACTTTTTCCCCAATAGTATTGGCTGGATTGTGGCGGTGATTGTGGTTGGTGCCGTCACAACTGCGGTGGCAATGTTCGGCTATTCGGTGGTTGCCAAGTTCGGCAAATTTGCGGCACCTTGGATGCCTTTGGTATTTATTGCCTCAGCCGTAGCGGTTTTACCGGAAATAGGAGTTAGTTCTTTTTCCAATTTCTGGGAAGTTGCCAAGGAAAGAATCTGGAACGGCGTTCCCCTGGAAGGTCAAAGTAAATTCACCATTTGGCACATTATATTTTTCTCTTGGTTTTGTAATCTAGCGATGCATATCGGAATGGCTGATCTATCCATTTTGCGTTATGCCAAAAAGTGGTATTATGGCGTTACTTCTTCGGCTGGTATGTTTGTCGGGCATTACATTGCCTGGCTGGCATCGGGAATTTTATATTCGCTTTTTTTATTGGAATCAAATAATAGTCTGGCATTTTCACCGGGGCAGGTTGCTTATCGTGCTGCCGGAATAGCCGGGATCGCTTGCGTAATCATTGCCGGTTGGACTACCGCCAATCCGACCATATATCGGGCTGGGCTCGCACTTCAGGCAGTGATGCCAAAATCTAAAACCTGGAAAGTGACGATGATCATCGGCGCCATCACGACCTTTGCGGCTTTTTTTCCAGCGCTGGTGATGAGATTGCTGGATTTTGTGTCGCTCTATGGGTTGATTTTGATGCCGATGGGAGCAGTAATTTTCACCGATTTCTGGTTATTTCCTAAATTGAAACTGACTCAGAATTATGCCGAGGTGAGGAAAATTCAGTTCAGCTGGCCGGTATTTTTAACCTGGTGTATAACTTTATTAATTGCATTTTTATTGCCGATGGAAATTTATTTCAAGGCTTTGCCGGGATGGTTTATTGCGATCATTTTATACACCGTTTTAAGCTATTTTCAACAAAAAGTTCTCGTTGCAAAAAAAGAAAAGGAAAAGTAATGAAGATAATTTTGGTAATCGTATCACTCATTGGTCTGGTTTTGACTCTTTTGCCGTCATTTTTGGTATTTGCCAACGCTATTTCATGGGATACTTATCTTTTATTAATGAATGTTGGAACTATTATGTGGTTCGTATCAGCGCCCTTTTGGATGGAAAAGAAGGATGAGGCCTAAAGTTGATATTGACATAGAAAACATGGAAGTGAAAGTTGATAATATTATTTGGAGAAAGTGATGAATCCATCCGGAAAATCGAGCAATATTTTTGATAATCCCCATATTGATTTTGAAAAAGTCATACACGCACTCAAAAGTCAGCGAATTGAAACTCCCAGCTGGGGATACGGTAATAGTGGGACGCGTTTTAATACATTCGCCTGCGCCGGAGCGGCAAGGAATGTTTACGAAAAGATTGCCGATGCGGCTTATGTTCATAAATTGACCGGTATTGCTCCCGCCGTAGCACTCCATATTCCCTGGGATAAAACCGATGATTATACCGCTCTCAAACAATATGCCGAATCCAAAGGGATTAAAGTAGGCGCGATAAATCCCAATTTGTTTCAGGATAAACAGTACAAATTAGGCTCCTTATGCAATCCCTCTAAAGCAGTCCGCCAAAAGTCCATAGATCATATTTTAGCTTGTTGTGAAATTATGGAAAAAACCGGGAGCAACGTTTTGAGCTTGTGGCTGGCTGATGGTACCAACTATGCCGGACAGGATGATCTTTTCCGACGTAAGGCTAATCTTGAATCCGGCTTGAAGGAAATATATTCCAATTTGCCCCAAAACTGCCGGATGTTAATAGAGTATAAATTTTTCGAACCGTCTTTTTATCATACTGATCTAGCTGATTGGGGAATGGCGTACGTTATGGCAATGAAATGCGGACCTCAAGCTGATGTTTTGGTTGATACCGGACATCATGCACTCGGTACGAATATTCCTCATATCGTGGCTTTTCTCCTTAGTGAAGGTAAACTGGGCGGATTTCATTTCAATGCCCGGAAATATGCGGACGACGATTTAATTGTAGGTACTGTTAATCCGTTTGAAATTTTCGATGTTTTTACCAAATTGGTTTCAGCCGGTTCGAAAGCCGATAAAATCGTGTATATGATTGATCAAAGTCATACGATCGAAACTAAGATAGAAGCGATGATAATGAGTATCATAAATTGTCAAACTGCCTTGGCCAAGGCGTTGATTGTAGATTACCCGGCTCTTCAAGAAGCACAGATGAATGGCGATATCCTCGTAGCGCAGAGCATTTTGACCAAAGCCTTTGAGACGGATGTATATCCATTACTCGAGGAGGTTCGGGAAGAAATGGGAGTGCCGCGCGATCCTTTATTAGCCTACCGTAAGGATAATTATCGGAATAAAATTATAAGTGAAAGGGGAATCTCTGAAGCCAATAATGGCTATCCCATTTAAACCCAATCTCTAAATTCACTAAAATTTAAATGCGATCAAATTTAAGTGTACTAGCCGTTGACCTGGGAGCCGCATCGGGACGCGTTATGGCGGTAAATTATGACGGGAATAATTTTGAATTAAAGGAATTACATCGCTTTCTAAATGTCCCAATAATAAATGACGGGACTTTATATTGGGATATTTCACGACTCTGGCAGGAAACCAAAGCCGGGATTGAAAAAGGAAAAGCCCTTAAACCAATCAGTATCGGAGTTGATGCCTGGGGAGTTGATTTTGCGTTGCTCGATAAACAAGGTGTTCTTTTGGATAATCCGGTTCATTATCGCGACCGAAGAACAGACGGTATGCAGGAAAAGGTCATTGCCAGAATTTCTAAACAGGAAATTTATTCCCAAACCGGCATTCAGATATTGCCCATCAATACCCTATTTCAGCTAAGTTATTTAGTCGAGAAGCAATCCCCGGTTTTATTAAATGCGGAAACATTCCTGACGATTCCCGATTTATTTAATTATTGGCTCGTTGGGGTAAAAGCGTGTGAATTTACTAACGCGACAACTACTCAGCTATACAATCCACTGCAAAAAAACTGGGCTGAGTCGCTAATTAATAAATTACAAATTCCATATCATATTTTTCCGGATGTTATTTCACCAGGTATTCAGCTGGGTAAATATGACGGCATAGATGTAATGACAGTAGCGGCTCATGATACCGCCAGTGCGGTCGCAGCTGTTCCGACCGAAACTAACAATTTTGCCTACATCAGCAGTGGCACCTGGAGCCTGGTTGGGCAGGAAATTGCGATCCCGCTAATCAATGAATCGGCTCTAAAGGCTAATATCACCAACGAAGGTGGCGTATTCGGCACATTTTTGTTCTTAAAAAATGTTATGGGACTCTGGCTAATTCAAGAATGTCAACGAATATGGCGGAAAGAGGGAGAAAATTATACCAGTTCAGATTTAGTAAAACTGGCAAAGCAAGAGCCACCCTTACGATCTCTCATTTTACCGGATGATTCCCAATTTTTACATCAAGGGAATTTCCCTCAGATGATAGCCAATTTTTGCAAAATAACCTCCCAACCGGAGCCGACTACTCCGGGAACTGTTGTTCGGTGTGTATTAGACAGCTTGGCATTGGATTATAAAAATGTAATTGAGAAATTGGTCGGAATATCAAATCGTCCGGTGGAACTTATCCACATTGTTGGAGGCGGATCACAAAATGATTTGCTTAATCAATTAACTGCCAATGCGACTGGCTTGCCTGTACTGGCTGGGCCAGCCGAAGCCACCGTATTAGGGAATGCCATTGTCCAGCTAATTACTCTCGGAGAAATAAAAAATCTGAGTGAAGCACGACAAATAGTTGCCAAAATGAGGGGCATAAAACGGTATGAACCTAAAGATAGCGCTCTCTGGGACGAAGCCTATCAACGATTTCTAACTTTGCAAAAACAATTTTAAATTTGGTAGGAATTATCTGATGAAAAAATGGTCTAAAATTTTATTGGTAATTGGATTCCTTTCGGCGGAATCATTATTTGCTCAGGTAATCTGGGAGAAAAACCAATATAAAGTTTATTTACAGGATAATGTTCTGAGTTTGTTCTCTGGCCAGGATAAAATCGTCGAGATTAGCTCTATTTCCTTCAATTTTATTCCGGTAGACACTATTATAGTTGAACAGGTTTTCGAGGATTCATTAATTTTGAAATTACGCCTGGCGGAAAAGGATGGATTCCATGCGGATTTCCCTTCGGAAATTAATTTAAGGATTGCGCAATCGGGAAATACTTTCCACTTTTTTGCCTCGCATCAGACTTTCAATCATATCACAGTTTGCTTAAAGGATCAAAATGAGCATTATTTCGGCTTAATTGAGAAACTGTATCCGGGGAATTTGAAAAATCCTGACTTGAGAGGCAATGTCGTTGACGTTGATGTGTATGGCCTTGGTAATTTGGATTATGCCGAAAATTATGCCTCCGCTTATTCGGCTTTTTTCATAAGTAGCCAAGGTTACGGCAGTTTTTTCGATACCTTTGCCAAGGGTAAATACAAATTAGGGATTGATGGAATCACCGAGATTTACCACCAAACCGGAACGCTGGACTGGTACATTTTCTACGGTCCAACCGGAGAAAAAATCCATAGCGAATATTACCGTCTGATCGGTAAACCAAAATATATTCCGATCTGGGCTTGCGGTCCGATTTTCTGGCGCGATCAAAATAATGGCGGCAAAGACGAGTTGCTTAATGATATACAAAAATTCAATGAGCTACAAATTCCTTTGACCGCCTGCTTTATTGATCGGCCTTATAGTAATGGCGCTCATGAGTGGTCGAAAATGGATTTTTCGGTAAAATTTGCCGAGCCGGAGAAGTGGATCAAAAAGATTAATAGCGACTATGGAATGCAGGTGATGACCTGGGTTGGACCATTGACTTTTTCCGATAGTGATTTCCCAGGCTTGTTTCCAGATTCTAGAAATTACATTGATTTAACAAACCCTATGGCGTTGGCGGAATTCGAACGACGCTTAGCATCGAACCAATATGCGGTTGGCATCAAGGGGCATAAAATGGATCGAGCTGATGAGCATTTTCCTCTAACCGCTGATTGGTATGAACCTGTTACGGAGACTGAAGCGCGCAATAAATATGTTTATTTGTATGCTAAAACGATTGATAAATTTCTCAGAAATGCCCACGGCCGCGACAATTTTAACTTTGCCAGAGCGGCTTTTCATCGGTCTCAACCATATCTGAGCGCTTTGTGGGGTGGCGACAGCCGCAATAATTGGTATGGAATGGCGGGCAATATGGCTAATGCAATTCGATGTGGCTTTATGGGTTTTCCCGTTTGGGGAAATGATACCGGTGGGTATCTTGGGGAGGGGAAAATTGACGAATTGCTATATATGCGCTGGTTGGAGTGGAGTGTTTGGAACGGGATGTTCGAGATTAAAATTGACGGCGCTGGTGGGAGCGGTGAGGATCGTCCACCGTGGAAATACTCTGAACAACTTCAGGAGGTTTTCCGCAATGTTTGTCAATTTCGGATGGAAATGCTCCCATATATTTATTCCTGTGCTAATACCAGTTATAAAAACGGAGTACTAATGAAGCCCTTGGCTTATATGTATCCCGATGATGAAAATACCTACACGATTTGGGATGAATTTATTTTTGGCTCGGCTTTTCTAATTGCACCGGTCTTTTCAGCGGAAAATGAGCGCCAGATTTACTTGCCTCAAGGGAACTGGATTGACTATTATGAACCGAATAAAGAATATTCAGGGCCCCTGACAATTAGTCAATCAATTCCATTAGAACGAATACCGGTATTTATTAGGCAAAATTCAATTTATGTTTCAGGACAAATCTATCAAGGAAATTCAAAAACTTGGGCAGGCAACCTGAATGGAAAAGAAAATTTAATAATTCATCTCTATCCCGGTGAAATCAACGAAAATACCCAATTTACTTACGTTGATTATCTGGACGGTGATACAGAAAAAACAATGACACTCCAACATCAAGAAGGGAAAATACTATTCTCTTCAGCGGCAATTCCAATCCCATCGGTTGTCAGGGTTACGTGTTCGGAAAAGCCACAGAAAGTATTTTACGGCGGCAAAACGGCAACTTTTAAATACGATAAACAAAGTAAAATCGCTGAAATTGCCTGCCCGAAAGATCGCGCCATCAAGCTCGAGATTAGATATTAACATCGTAGGACAGCCTTTCCATGCTGTCATCATCAACCTAAAGTTGACAGGCAGGAATGCCTGTCCTACGTATACTTAAGCGGCTTATTTCTCCCCGTGAAATTTTTCTGGATAATCCTGCCCTGGAATGATTTGCCAGGCGTAGGGTGAATCCCAGCTTTTTAGGAATATATTTCGGAGAGTTTTAGCGAAGGTAGCATTTTCGATTTTCAAGCCCAAGTTGCGGGAATCGTAGAAATAATTACGTGACCAGTTACTGGTGCCGATCCAGCAAAGGGATTCATCTGTTATCATATACTTACAATGTTCAACGCGGGCAAAAGGGATATAGCCAGCGCTGTATTCTGGGATGCTACTGATTTTTAAATTGATATTAGGCAAGATGTCGAGACTTTGTAAATAAGGTAGTTCGTCAGCACTGATATTCCAGTCGGAAACCAGCAAATTGACGACGACTCCGCGAACCGCAGCCTCGCGCAGAGCATTGTCTAATTTTGACCAATACTGGGTCTTTTTATCCAGCGGTGAATAATAAAGCAGTTGGATATTAATTTCCTTTTTGGCGCAACGAATGAGTTCCAGAATAACTTTCTCATCGCTGGTCATTCCATCCGGCAAATTTCGAGCCGGACTACCGGAAGCAGTGAATTTGACTGTGTCACCAGGAGCAATTGCCACTTTAAAATTATGTGGTTCGGTCAATTTCCGGCCGGGCATTTTATTCAATACCGCATAATCCCAATCCATCTCGAACAGTTCTGTCATCAGGCGTGCATATTCTGGATGGCGAATGCGCAGGCCAACCTCATGGATATGTTCGAGTGCTCGCCAGTCGAAATTCTGACTACCAATAAAGACTTCCTTCCCATCAATAATAAAATATTTAGCATGTTGAACGCCATCATTGCGATTAAAAGTCTGACTTTGGCGAATAGTAATATTTTTTGTTTTAGTAAGTCGGTTAATGGTTTCGGGATAAGTCTTAGCCATCCGGGCATCTACAATAATCCGGGCTTTAACACCGCGTCGCGCCGCTTGTTCAATCAACTTTATAATTGGTTCCAGCGGTTCATCAACTGCGTTCGAGATATAATATTGTTCTAGGTCAATAGTCTCATCAGCCGCGCCGATCATTTCTGCCCAGACTTCAGAAGTGTTACGAATTTCGGGATTATCGAGAATAGTCTCAATCGGAATGCTTTCGACAATTTCAAAGTCGGCACACGGGATTTGAGCCCAACCCGAGAGGAATAACAGCCCCAAAAACGGAATTGCGAGACGGAACCGATAGGCTGACAAATTCATCCTAAACAAAAAGTTACTTTTTAGAAGATCGCCGCCGACGTAGGAGAATTAATTTTTCGAATGGCTTTTCTTCACCTTTAAAAAGTCGCCGTATATTAGCACGATGAGTATAAACAATAAAAATTGGGATAAAAATACTGAAAATTAGGAGTGCTTTATCTATCGGCGAAGTTCCGAAATAATTGAAAAACAGTAAAACGATCGGCAAACTGAGGGCGGCGCTGATTGACGAGACCGATACGATACCGGTCGAGAATAGGACAATGCTGAAGACCAGCAGACATGGTAAAAGCGCAAGAGGATATAAAACGATAATCATTCCGGCTCCGACGGCAACACCCTTGCCACCTTTAAAACCGGCAAAGATGGTGAAAGTATGGCCAAGAATTGCACATAAACCGGCTAAAATCATTAACCAGGTGGGATTTAACGGCGGAATATCGAAGCGGATTTGGGAAATGTAGGCGGTAGTAAATGCCCCTTTGGCAATGTCAAAAAGAGCCACGAAAAGTCCGGCTTTCCAGCCTAGAACGCGAAACGCATTCGTGGCGCCGGCATTGCACGAACCGTATTGGCGAATATCAATTTTTTTAGTGATTTTCCCGACGATGATGGCAGTGGGAATCGAACCGATTAAGTAGCTGATTACGATTATTGCCAGTAATGTTATCATCATTCACTCCAGGTAACAGCGATCGCCGCCGCGCCATTTCCGGCATGCGCGCCTAACATCGGCGCAACAGGTAAGATATTGATTTTTTCAACCTTGAAACGTTTTTTTAATTCATTATTGAAGTATTCAGCAATCTTCAGATTGTTGGCGTGAGCGATAGCAAACCGTGGATTGACTTTTTGAGCTGCAAAATTGCTAGCCATCTGCAGAACTTTAGTGAAAGCTCCCTTTTTGGAAAAACTTTTCGATATGTGTTGAGGTGATCCGTATTTGTCCAAATTTAAGATCGGTTTGATATTGAATAACTTGGCTATCAAGCCTTTAGCCTTCGAGACTCGCCCGCTACGCATTAGATATTTCAAACTTGGTACTCCGACAAATAATTGTGTCCGACGAGTAGCTTTTTCCAATTCACTGACGATTTCGTTATGAGATTTACCAGCGGCAATTAATTCCACCGCCTGTTCGGCAAGAAAACCAAAAGAAACCGAAAGAGCCTTACTATCAATCACGCTAATTTTCCGTTCGGGAAAATTTTGGGCGGCGTTTAGGGCATTCTGGTAGGTACCACTAAGAGTGGCTGGCAGGTGAATTGAAATAATCGAATCATAGTGGCTGAGCAAGAAACTATATAAATTGATAAAATCAGCCGGTGATGGCTGAGAAGTACGGGGATGTTCCGGCTCCGTGTCGAGCATTTCATAAAAATATTCGGGAGTGATTGTGACTTTATCAAGGTAACTCGATTGACCAAACGTCAATCGTATCGGTATAATATGAATAAAGGAGCGGTCGATGAATTCAGGTGGCAAATCGCAGGCTGAATCTACTACCAACGCAATTTTCGGATGTGGATTATGGGCAATTAAATACTGCTTAAGCATATCGTCGGCTTTTTGCTGAAGGAGATCGCCATATTGATGGGCAATTTTAAAAACTTTAGCCGGTTCGTTAGTATGAATATGCAAACGTGCCTTCTGCGGTGAACCGGCTAAGACGATCGAATCGCCGTAGGGTTCGAACTCCAGACGTAGGTTTTCTATCGGAATATTTTTCCCTTCAATAAGGCATTCGGTACAAAAACGGTAAGTAATCTGTTCCGGTAGTACTTCTGTGCTGGCGATGGCTGAGACCGGCTGAATACAATTTTTTTCCAGCTCCTTGAGTCTTCCACGATTGATAAAATTACTGATTCCTTCCAGAATATAAACGAATCCCTGTGCGCCGGAGTCAACGACGTTGGCATTTCGCATCGCCTCAATTTTGGTGCGGGTTTTTTCCAAAGAATGTCGGGCGACTTCTAGGGAATGATTTAGTAACTCCTGAAAATCGAAAATTTTCTTGCTGTTTTCGTAAATATTTTCAGCCCAATCTTTAATGACAGATAGGATGGTACCTTCTCGCGGTTTGGATAGCGCTTCGTAAGCATGACTTTTGGCAGAATTGACCGCCTCGCCAAATTGAATGGTTGTAAGACGTTTATTTTTTCCGATTCCCTTTGCCAATCCATAGAAAAACTGAGCCAGAATAACGCCGCTATTACCGCGCGCTCCTTCGAGTGCTGAATTGGCGATGTTTTTCGTCGCTTCATCAATCTGGTTTGTGTCTTCCTGGATATTGTCCACTATGGTTTTCATAGTGGCGGCCATATTGGTGCCTGTATCTGCGTCAGGAACGGGAAAGACATTGATTTTGTTGAGATAATCCTGATGGTTAACGATTTTATACGCACCGACTTTGATGCCACGTATAAATCTCTTACCATCAATGTATTTAATTTTCATAAATGATGGTCTCTTCTCTATTTTTTATCATTTTAAAACTATTAATGTTGTCCTCAAAATTTATATTCAAGTTAATTAAAAGTTTTCTATTGTTTGATTTGGGATTCATTTTTCTCGGAAAAGTTTACTTTATCGGTTGATCTAAGATTTAATTTAGGTGGCAAGATAGCTCCGGCTGATATTATAGCCTTAAGCCCCTGCTCAACATTCATATCGGAAGAATATACTTCATCTTCGGGAAAGAGCAGAACCCAGCCGGAAGTTGGATTGGGAGTCGTCGGTAGAAAAATACTCAGAAATCGTTTGCCATTATAGTCGCTAACTTCACCTGTTAAGAATCCAATTGCCCAGGTATTTTTACGGGGATATTCGACGATAACGGTCTTTTCAAAACCGGATTTGGAAAAGGAAAGTGCATTCATTACTTGTTTGCTCGTATTATAAATCGTGCGAACGATGGGAATGTAATTAAGCCATTTCTCAATTAGGAGAATTAATGATTTTCCAATGAAATTAGTAATAAAAAGACCAAGCAAATAGATGACTATAAGAGCCACGATTAAACCCAACCCGGGCAAGTGGAAACCAATCAGAGGATCAAGTACCGGGCTAACGATCCGATCGAAAAAAGAAATAACTAGCTTAATGAAATAAATTGTCAACACAACCGGAATTAAGGCAATTATTCCGGCAATTATTTTATTGCGTTGAGAAGTTTTCCACTTTTGCCACCAATTGGACTTAGGATTGGGTGGGTCTTTTGGCATTTGGGAATTTTCGGGAGAAGGTGGGTTCATGAAGAAGGTTTTTTACTAAAAATTAGATAAATACCAAGTAGAATTAATATAACTGGCCAATAGCGTAAAATAGTCCATTCACCAGCCAGAAAAATAACGGAAATCACGATTAATATAGTTCCGGGAATCCAGAGATTATTGCCTTGTGGTCCAAAAAAATACATAAAGAAAAAACCAACTCCCGGTGCTAATATAAAAATCGGCCAGAGATAATTCATATTAGTCCAAGTGGTTCTTTCCAAATAAAGAAACAAAGTCCCGACAATTAAAAGAATCATAGCGGGCATCAATAGCCCATAATTATTGCGATTGACAAAAAAACCCACTAAAAATAATAATCCTACTCCGATAATGATCAGCGGCCAAAAATCAGACCAGTCAAAGTAATCGAACTGAATTAAGAATATCAGCAAACCCAGCAGAATTAAAAATAGTCCGATTATCCAATTGGGATGCGAAGATTGATTAGTCATTTCCTACCTCGAAAAAGGTAAAGCCCCGAACGGGGCTTTACCATCTTGATTTTATTATCCAAGGATAGCCTCGGTATGGATTGCCCAATTGATTCAGGTTAGGCAATCGTAACATTTTTGTCGAGATAAACATCCTGGACGGCATTTACGATCTTGACGCCTTCAGCCATTGGTCTCTGAAAAGCTTTACGTCCCAGAATCAAACCCATACCGCCCGCCCGTTTATTGATAACGGCTGTTTTTACGGCTTCAATTAAATCGTCTTCACCGCTGGCGCCACCGGAATTAATCAATCCAGCTCGTCCCATATAGCAACCAGCGACCTGATAGCGAGTAAGGTCAATCGGATGATCGGTAGTCAATTGTTCGTAAACTTTCTTATTAGTTTTTCCGAACTTTAAGGCTAAGAATCCACCATTGCATTCGGGTAATTTTTGCTTAATAATATCGGCTTCAATGGTCACACCGAGATGATTAGCCTGATTGGTTAAATCAGCCGCGACATGATAGTCTTTTTCAGCAGTCTTAAAGGCATTGTTACGTAAGTAACACCATAGTACCGTAACCATACCAAGCTGATGCGCATATTCGAATGCTTCACTGACTTCCATAATCTGACGACGTGATTCCGCCGAACCAAAATAAATCGTAGCACCCACGGCAACTGCGCCCATATCAAAAGCTTGATCAATACTGGCAAACATCGTCTGATCATACATATTAGGATAGGATAGCAGTTCGTTGTGATTAAGTTTCAGCAGAAAGGGAATTTTGTGGGCGTATTTACGGGCGACGCTCCCCAGAACGCCGAGCGTCGAAGCTACGGCATTACATCCGCCTTCGAGGGCTAATTTGACAATATTTTCCGGATCGAAATACATCGGATTCGGGGCAAATGAAGCTCCGGCGGAATGCTCGATGCCCTGGTCAACCGGCAGAATCGAGAGATAACCAGTACCTGACAAACGACCGGTGTTATACATTGTTTGCAAATTGCGCAGGACGCCTACTGGCCGATCCGAATAAAGCAAAATCCGGTCAACAAAATCAGGCCCAGGTAAATGCAATAGTTCCTTGGAAATTGTCATGCACTTATGATTCAGTAGAAAATCCGCATCTTTTCCAAGATATTCTTCAATTTTACTCATACAAAAACCTCCAAAAAATTTACATCAGAAAATAAACAAAATTAACTAATCTTAAAAGAGATTTGATGTAAAAATGGAAAATATTACTTGAATTTTTCCATAACTGTTGTTAATATTAACTTGTAATGAGTTCAAAGTTGATAAATATTAAAGGTGAATTGGAAAAGCGCGATATTAAACCGACTTTCCAGCGTTTATGTGTTTTAGAATTAATGGAACAAAGTAGTGAGCATTTGACTGCCGATGCGATATATGAAAGTCTGTTAAAAAAGATGCCAACGATGTCACGAACGACGATCTATAATACCTTGAATTTATTCCTGGAAAAAGGACTAATAGCGCCTATTATGATTACCGGCACCGAAGTCCGCTATGAAATCTCAACCAATCAACACCATCATTTTCTCTGCTTACAGTGCAACCGAATTTATGATGTTGACGTTCAATGTCCGTTATTTGAAAGTAAGGAAGTTGATGGGCATAAAATCCAGGAAATTCATGGCTATTTCAAAGGAATATGTCGAAACTGTCTAAATCAATAGAAAGGGAACCTAAATGAAAGAGAAAGTTGCAGAAGTAATCGAATCCATCCGGCCGATGTTGATGGCTGATGGCGGTAATGTCGAATTGGTCGAGGTTACCAAAGATGGAGTCGTAAAACTAAGATTAACAGGTGCTTGCGGCGGTTGTCCGATGAGCACTTATACTTTGCGGATGGGCATCGAGCGCCGCTTGAAAGAAGCTATTCCAGAAATCAAGAGCGTTGAGCAGGTTTTTTAGCAGAAAATAATCTGATTTTAAAATCACGATTCTATGATTAATTTTATCCTGTGAAAAAGTGATTTATGAAATATACGTTCAAAATTCCGACGATGAGCTGTCAGCATTGTAAGATGCGGATTGCGAAAGCCTTGAGCCCGTATGTCAATTCGGCTAATATCGCTTTTGATTTAACTTCAAAAAAAGTAGTAGTGGAGACTGACACTCCCTTGACGATACTGATTGAAGCTATCGAATCGGTTGGTTACCCCGTTGAACGTGATAATTAATAATAAGAAAGGAGAAATATATGCCAAGTTTAAAAGGAACCCGCACGGAAAAAAACTTGTTGACCGCTTTTGCCGGTGAATCTCAAGCTCGTAATCGTTATAATTATTTCGCTTCTCAAGCCAAAAAAGAAGGCTATGAACAAATTGCCGCGGTATTTGCAGAAACGGCTGATAATGAAAAAGAACATGCCAAGCGTTTCTTCAAATTTCTAGAAGGCGGTGAGGTTAGCATAACCGCCGCGTTTCCAGCCGGAGTAATTGGCACAACAGCCGAAAATCTACTGGAAGCCGCCAATGGTGAAAAATATGAAAATTCGGTAATGTATCCTGAATTTGCTAAAGTCGCTGACGAGGAAGGGTTTACCGAAATTGCCAGTGTTTTTCGAGCCGTTATTGTTGCTGAAACCCAGCACGAGAAAAATTATCGTACTCTACGTAAAAATGTGCTGGAAAACCGCGTTTTTGAAAAGGAGCAGGTTATGACCTGGCGTTGTCGAAACTGCGGTTATATTCATGTGGGTACTAAGGCACCGGAGAAATGTCCAGCCTGCGCCCACCCTCGAGCTTACTTTGAACTATTGGCTGAAAATTATTGATAAAATAGGATTTATCAACTCAATTACAGGAGGTAATATGACTAAATATGTTTGTACTATTTGTGGTTATGTTTATGATCCTCGCAAAGGGGATCCGGATAATGGTGTGCCCCGGGGCACTGCCTTTGAGGATTTACCGGATGACTGGGTTTGTCCGCAGTGTGGCGCTGAAAAAGAGGATTTTGAACCACAGGAGGACTGACATTGGCAGTCCAGATTTTAAAGCCGGATATTTTTAGCGTTGGTGCCCGCGATTGGGATCGCCGGTTGTTTGATGAATTGATTCCTCTTCCGGACGGCACGACTTATAATGCTTATCTGATTAAAGGTTCGCAAAAGACGGCTTTGCTCGATACCGTCGATCCGCCTAAAAAACATGAATTGCTCGAAAATCTGCAGGAGATTGGAATCGAACGCATTGATTATCTAATTTCGCATCATGCGGAACAAGATCATTCCGGAACTATTCCGGCGGTTTTGGAACAATTCCCAATGGCGCAGGTAGTAACTAATCAAAAATGTCGGGCTCTACTTCAAGAGCATTTGCTAATTCCAGACGAAAAATTCAAAATTATTAACGACGGTGAAAAACTCAGCTTAGGGAATAAAACTTTTCGTTTTGTTTTTACTCCTTGGGTTCATTGGCCGGAAACCATTTCGACCTATCTGGAAGAAGATAAAATCCTGTTCTCCTGTGATTTTTTTGGTTCGCACTTAGCAACGAGTAATTTATTTGTTGATGATGAAAGTCGAGTTTATCGCTCCGCTAAACGCTATTATGCCGAAATTATGATGCCGTTTCGCTCGAATGTGCGTCAAAATCTGGAAAAAGTAAAGAATCTTGCCATTGAAATGATTGCTCCCAGCCACGGACCGATTTACCCAAATCCGGAATTTATTATGGAGGCTTATGCCGATTGGACTTCGGATTCGGTTAAAAATATAGTGCTTATACCGTATGTCTCAATGCATGGCAGTACCGAAGCGATGGTTCAGTATCTCACAAAGGCTCTGATTGAGCGTGAGATTACGGTTCAGCCTTTTAACCTGTCCAGAACCGATATAGGGGAATTGGCAATGGCGGTGGTGGATGCGGCTACGGTGGTCATTGGGACGCCGACTGTGATTCTCGGTCCGCATCCAGCGGCAGTCAGTGCGGCTTATTTAGTAAACCTTTTACGACCTAAGACCCGGTACTTGACGATTATCGGCTCTTTTGGCTGGGGTGGAAAAATGCCCGAGCAGATCAAAGCCCTGCTAAGCGGAATGAAAGCCGAGTTTCTGTCTCCGGTAATTATTAAAGGTTATCCCAAATTGGAGGACTTTTCTGCCCTAGATAGATTGGCGGATGACATTGCCGCTAGACACCGTGCTTTAAGTTCTTAAGGAGATAATTGATGACTATTTTCAGCATCCGTGATGTATTTGACATTGCGGTCAAAATTGAGGAAAGAGGCGAAAAATTTTACCGCGAAACAGCAAAAGTCATTTCGAAAGCAGAAGTCAAAGAACTTTTCGAAAAACTGGCTGATGAAGAGGTCGCGCATAAGAAAATATTCCGGCAAATGGCGCAGAAAATCGGTGCAATAAAGCTGGAATCGGCAGCTCGCGAGGAATTTTATGATTATCTGGAAGCCTATACCCAGAACCTGATTTTTTCTGATGCCAATGATGAAACCAAAATACCAGCAATTAATGATGCTAAAACGGCATTGCTTTATGCCATTGAAAGAGAACTCGATTCGGTTCTGTATTATAAAGAAATCAAGGAGTTAATTCCAGCCAGTGAGCATCAATTGATTAGCGGAATCATTGACGAAGAGCGCCGCCATGTCGTCCGACTTTCGGAATTGAAGAAGAATCTGACGTTTTAATCAAAGAGATTCTTACCCGATAATTTGGCTTAGGTAATGAGCGTGAAAAACGCTGTATTTTGAATTTTTCATCGTAATATATTCAGGAATAAAAATGACAATAGAGGATAAAATCGCAATTGAAATTCAAGAATGAATATCCACGGCGAGTTTTAACGGCGCGCCAGCGTAAGCGACCGGAAGATATTCGCGGGCCATTTTTTCGCGATCAAACGGCTATTATCCATTCACTGGCATTTCGAAGACTAAAACACAAAACGCAGGTCTTTTTTTCCCCGGAAAATGACCATATTTGTACCCGGATTGAACACTCTTTACACGTGGCGACGATTTCAGCGACGATTTGCCGAGCTTTAAAATTGGACATTGATTTAGCAACAGCGATCGGGTTGGGACACGATTTGGGGCACGCGCCTTTTGGCCATGCTGGTGAAAAATGGCTGGAGAATTTATTTGGCGGCTTCGTGCATGAATTACACAGTCTGCGAGTGGTTGATAAACTCGAAAATTATGGGCAAGGGCTGAATCTGACCTATGCGGTGCGTGATGGAATCGTTTCGCATTGTGGCGAAGTTGACGAGCAATTTATCGAAATCAGTCCAACACTTAACGATCTGGACAATTTACAATTTCGCCCAGTTCAGCCTTCCACCTGGGAAGCCTGTGTTGTACGCCTCAGCGATTCAATCGCCTATTTGGGACGTGATCTGGAAGATGCAGTCGCGGCTAATCTTATTAACAAGGAAGATTTGCCGGAGAAATTGAGAAGAGGTATCGGACAATCCAACAGTGAAATTATCAATAATCTGGTTTTCGATGTCATTGATTGGTCAACGAAAAATGGCAAAATTGGTTTTTCACCGGAAAAATTTGCCCTGATTAGCGAATTTAAAGAATTTAGTCGGGAAAAAATCTACGATAATCCAAAGCTAAAATATTGGCGGAGTTACTCCGGCTTTGTAATCGAAACCCTCAAAAATTACCTTATTGATCTGTACGAAAAATATCAAAATGACTATGAGAGATATGCTAATAGTAGAACACCACTGGATGTAAAATTTGGCAAATATCTCAAATCCTTGCATGAACGCTATCAGGCTGAAAAGTGTTCTTCGGAATTGATCGTGCGTGATTATATAGCTGGGATGACAGATGCTTACGCCTTACATTGCTTTCAGAATATCTTAACGATGGGGACCCGCGGACTTTGACATCAGTGACAACCGATAACTAATGGGTTAGAAGCCTCTTATTATATTACTGAGTTTAGTACTTTTTTATTTTTAACCTTTGCAATTGGTGCAGATTAGCCCAATAATTTTTCAGTTGAGTCATTTATAAAAATTTGGTATAAGAAATTTTCACCTCTTGCTTTGCAATTCGATTTTCATCTAAAAAACTCTTGAAATTCACTTTAATTTAACTTACAATCCGAAGTGGATTTTATTATAAAAAACGTAAGCTTTCTGAAAACAAAATAAATGGGGGATACTTTTATGAAGAAAAATGGTTGGTTGGTGATTTTTTTGTTGTGCGTTCCATTAATGGCTCAAAAGTTCGACAAAATGGCGCTGACGCCACCGATGGGTTGGAATAGTTGGAACAGGTTTGGGTGCGATGTGAATGAACAACTCATTCGGGAAACAGCCGATGCGATGGTGTCCAGTGGTATGAAAGCCGCTGGTTATCAGTATGTGGTGATTGATGATTGTTGGCAAGGGGAACGCGATGCTCTGGGATTTATTCAACCTGATCCAGGAAGGTTTCCATCTGGTATGAAAGCTCTGGCTGATTATATTCATTCCAAGGGATTGAAATTTGGGATTTATTCGGATGCCGGTTGGAAAACATGTGGTGGTCATCCCGGTAGCCGTGGGTATGAGTATCAGGATGCACTTACTTATGCCAAATGGGGAGTTGATTATTTGAAATATGATTGGTGCAATACCGAAGGGCTTAATGCTGAAGGGGCTTATCTGACTATGCGAGATGCTTTGTTCGCGGCTGGTCGGCCAATCGTTTTCAGCATTTGTGAATGGGGCGATAATCAACCCTGGGAATGGGGCAAAGATATTGGTCATCTCTGGCGTACGACCGGCGACATAACTGCCATTTTTGATGGACAGGAGGGGCATGGTACCTGGAATTCCTGGGGTGTGTCACAAATTCTCGATATGCGCGAAAATATCCGTCAGTATGCCGGACCGGATCATTGGAACGATCCGGATATGCTGGAAGTCGGCAATGGGATGACAATCGCCGAAGATCGGGCACATTTTTCCCTGTGGTGTATTCAGGCGGCACCTTTAATTGCGGGCAACGACCTCAGAGATATGAGTTCGGAGGTGATAGATATTTTGACTAATAAAGAGTTGATTGCCATTGATCAGGATCCATTGGGAATCCAGGGTTTTAAATACCTTGTTAAAGATAATTGGGAAGTCTGGGCAAAACCGCTGGATAAAGGCGATCTGGCACTCTGCTTTTTAAATCGAACGTTAGAACCGGTGAAAGTTGACCTCGATTGGAAAAAATATCCGGTCAAAGATGACGAATTTCATTACTATTATCTTTTTAATGAAAATGAATACAAAATTCGTGACCTTTGGTTGAAAAAAGAGATTGGGACAACTGCCAAACCGTTTTCGACTCAAATAGGTGCTCACGATGTTATTGTATTAAGGCTAAGTCCGGTCAAGTAAAACTACCGACCGGTCGGGAAATTTATATCTTTGGGCATTCCATTATAACTGACAACTGCTTCCGGTTTACCGCAAAGTAGAAAACTGTGATTGCGGTGATCACGTTCGTCGAGTCCGATTCGTCGGAAGACATCTGCCCAGGAGCTAAATTTTCCGTATTCATTGACCAGGTCGCTTTCGACCGGCTGAGTTTCCCATTCCGGGTGATCGGCAACGAATTGGGCATAGACATGTTCGTCATGATCCTCGAATTCAGCATTGAAGAGATAAGCGCGCCGGATATTGCAGAAAGCCAAAGTTTTGGCAAAAAGGCGATATACTGCAACCATTACATACGGAACGAGCGGAAAAAGGTACCAAGCATCTCGAATACCATCGGTTTTCATTTTTTCGTGAATGACCAGTAAATGCCAGTATTCATTATCCTGGGCTGATCGGCTCCAGGTGACAATCCGTTGACTTCGAGTGACTTTTTCATAATTGCGGTAAACGCGGGTCAGACGAGAATAATGACGTACTTCCCAGGCGCGATACGGGATACTGGCTAAGATTTCGATTAATTTAGCTTTAGATAAGGTAATCTGGTACCCAGTAACAATATCCATCAGTACAAAGAAAGCACGTGCCATCAACGAGTATTTATAATGAAGCCGTTCAAGAGAACTGATCTGTTCTTTTTTAAGATCAATAATCTCGGTATTATTATTCATGCTTTATCCAGCGATTTTAATCAACAATCAGGAATATAATTAAAATCGGTAGTTCAAACAATAAACCAGTGGAATTTGCATTGCAATTCCATATATAACTGGCTATCCTCTATTTAAGTAGTGGATAGCCAGTTATTATTAATTTGGCTTGGATTTAGCCGACGTACAGCAGACTAATAGCGTCCGCCGCCGCGCCGATTGTCCCGCGGTTTGCCACCGAAGTGACCGCTACCAGAATGGCCGCCGAAGCGATCGCCACCGCGACCGCCCTCTGTACGAGGACGAGCTTCATTGACGGTAATGGTTTTGCCCTTCAAGTCTTTGCCGTTTAAATTGCTGATAGCGGCTTGAGCTTCAGCCATTAAAGGCATTTCGACAAAGCCGAAGCCTCTTGATTCGCCGGTGAATTTATCTTTAATAACAGATGCACTGGCGACCTGTCCGAAAGCCTCGAAAGCAACGCGTAAGTCACCTTCAGTGACATTCGGTGCTAAATTTCCTACGTAGATGTTCATTATGACCTCCTTTTGATCTTGAACGCTTTAACGTACTTTCTTTTACATTGACCAAATGCTTATCTCTAAGCGGGTTCCATAACCCAACTCCAGAAAGTAGTTTCCGCCAGTACCCGCAAAATGGGTATTTTCGTGATCAAAAAAGGTCTACCACTAAGTGAAAAAGTTTTTCTGGTTGGTTTGTGATTGATGGTTACTCGTTTTTCGAAAAGCGTTGTATTAAAATACTTTAAACCCTGCAGTTAAACAAGCTTTATTTTTTAGAGTGTTAATTTTAGTTATTTCTGTGAATAAAATAATTCTATTTTTTGCCGGATTAATAGATAGAACATATTACTTAATAATTAATAACTTACCAGCATGCGCGCGTTGCCCAGCTTGAAGACAATAAATGTAAACGCCACTGCTCAGATTGCTCCCACTCCAAGGTACAATATGATGACCGGATGGAAATCGTCCTAACTGTTGTTCGTTAACTAAATGGCCATTTAAATCGAATACCATCAGAGTAACATTTTCAATCTCTGGTAAGGTGAATGCCAAATTCGTGGTGTTATTAAAAGGATTCGGATAACAGGGATGGATTTTGAAGTCGCCGGTCAAGTTTGGTTTTTCTATTACCAAGGTGCTGGGTTTATAGAACCAGATTCTCCGCGCCAGGGTTGAATCCAGCACGAATGGATTGGGTTTGTTATCCTGATAAGTGGCGATTTTCCACGTACGCGCATATTCGTTGGCATCAACGGTGTCGTAATAATTCCAGGCTAATAAAGTTTCTTTTTGAAAATTCCAAAAAGTCATATCGGGGTCTTTAGTAAAGTATACCTCCGAATACATGGCATAGAAATAAAACATCGAACGAGCACAATTGCCTTTATGATCTTCACGCGGTTCAAAACAGGCTGGGGGATCGTTTTCTTTTTCCGAGTATTTATCAATATTGGAGGTTGGAATTATGGTTTGTGACTTATTTAAATACCACCATTTATCAGTTTTAGCATCCGGGATTTCGGCAAAAGGATCATTGCCGCGTGAAGAATTCACGTTGGTAAAGGTCGGATACAAATGGTGTAAATTGCTTCTCTGAGGTTCAGAATCGGCGCCCATTGATTGTGGCCAAGTATGTTCGCAATCAATTGATTTGTTATAAGCGTCGGTGCTTGGGTCTTTGGTACGGTCAAGTTTGATCGTGTAACCGGTATAGACACAGGAGAGTGAATCACCATTTTTTAAATCAATCACGACATACATTGTATCGCGGGATTTATCATAGCCCAGTGTTTTAATCGGTTTAAAATTAGCAATTACTGAATCCCATAGTGCTGTGCCGTTCAGTTCCGGCCAAAGAATCGTTTGAACCTGTGAATGTCCCAAAGAGAAAAAGGAAATGATTGACAAAAGGAGTATTAAGGAAAAAGATAGTCGGGGCTTTTTTATCGTTTTTTCTAACAAATTAATTTCTTTCGGCTTTCTTTTTGCGACGTTCTTCAATAATACTTTCTTCAATACTTTTTGGTAAGGGAGTATAATGTAAGAATTCCATCGAAAAAGCCGCACGGCCGCTGGAAATAGTGCGTAAAGCCGAGGCATAACCGAACATTTCCATTAATGGGACTGTGCCATTGAGTTTTTGTGAGCCTTTGCGGTGACGGCGCATATTTTCAATTTTACCGCGCCGGCGGTTGATATCACCGATAGCATCGCCCATATATTCATCCGGCGTATTGATTTCGATTTTCATAATAGGTTCCAATAATTGCGGTGCCGTTTTATTAATGATTTCCTTCATCCCCAGGATCGTGCACATTCGGAAAGCCATTTCGCTGGAATCTACCGGGTGATAAGCGCCGTCGAAAAGAACGAATTTAATATCTACCATCGGGTAACCGGCTAATAAACCTTTTTCGACGGTCTCGCGAAAACCCTTTTCGACCGCCGGGATGAATTCGCGCGGAATGTTACCACCCTTGACACGATCGACAAACTCAATACCCTTTCCTGGATTTGGCTCGAGCCGGAAAGCAATCTGAGCAAATTGACCTTTGCCGCCAGTTTGTTTTTTATAGCGATAAGTATGTTCAGCTTCACGTGTAATAGTTTCGCGAAAAGCTACCGCCGGTTTACCGACATTGACGTCGAGTTTGTGTTCGTTCTTTAACCTATCTACGATGATTTCGAGATGTAATTCGCCCATTCCGGAGATGATAGTTTCTTCAGTTTCGTCGGCAAATCGCACTTTAAATGAGGGGTCTTCAAGAGCCAAGCGACTCAAGGCTATTCCAAGACGATCTCGTTCTTTGATTGCGAGTGGTTCGATTTTCATATCCAGTACGGTTTCAGGATAACGAATATTTTCGAGTAAAATAGTATCATTCTCGTTACAAAGCGTATCACCTGTAGTTGTCAGTTTCATACCGATTAAAGCGCCAATATCACCGGCTTTCAAGGATGTAATTTCTGTACGCTCATCGGCGCGAATACGCAGAACCCGTCCGACACGTTCCCGCTTTTGCTTGGTAGAATTGAAGATATAAGAACCGGAATGTAATTCTCCGGAGTAAACCCGCACGAAAGTCTGTTGACCCACGTAAGCATCATTAGTGATTTTGAATGCCAACGCCGTCAGCGGTTCTGAAATATGGGGTTTACGTGAAATGATAACTTCAGGATTATTAGCATCACGTCCGGTAATTATTCCCCGATCAACAGGGGACGGCAGGTAATCAACTATGGCGTCAAGTAGTAAGCGAATACCTTTATTTTTGAAAGCCGAGCCACAGAAAACCGGTGTTACACATAAATTTAAGACGGCATAACGAGCGGCATTACGAATGTCGGACTCACTGATTGCCATACCATTGATAAACTTCTCCATCAGGTTTTCGTCGAAATCAGCCAATTTTTCAATCATCTGCTCGCGTAATTTTTGGGCTTTCGGCAATAAATTAGATGGGATTTCGCTTTCGAACATATCAAGTTCGCGATATGAATAGGCTTTCATTGTAATTAAGTCAATGATTCCATTAAAATCGGCTTCGTCGCCAATTGGCAATTGGAAAGCGACCGCATTAGCACCCAACATTTCGTTCATCATATTAATAGTCTGAAAATAATCAGCTCCGGCGCGATCCATTTTATTGATAAATGCGATGCGCGGAACTTTGTAGTTGTCAGCCTGGTGCCAGACGGTTTCACTCTGCGGTTCAACGCCGCCTACTGCACAAAAAACCATAACTATCCCATCCAGAACACGCAAAGAGCGTTCGACTTCTACTGTGAAATCGATATGACCGGGCGTATCGATGAGGTTGATTTGATGATCTTTCCATTCGGTGGTGATCGCCGCCGAAGTGATCGTGATGCCGCGTTCTTGTTCCTGCTTCATAAAATCCATAACAGCTTGACCATTATGGACTTCGCCGATTTTGTGAGTCATACCAGTAAAAAAGAGGATACGCTCTGAAGTCGTAGTTTTACCGGCATCTATGTGGGCTACAATTCCAATATTTCTAATTCTTTGTATTTCGATATTATCCATTTATTGTTTCCTAATAACACTAAAAATAGCTAAGAAATTTAATCAAATAATCAGCGATTAGAAAGAATTATTGTTCAGAAAACTGTCTGATCTAGGGACATGGTAACCACTTTTGGTGATGATGTTCAGGTAGTGATCGGTGATGATAGGTGGGAAGATGCCGATGGTTTCAGGATTAATTTTTGGCGGGTTATATTCATTCCTGGTTGTCTGCCAGGTAGGAGGAAAAGAGTCAGATTTAGTTGCTCCGGTCTCAATAGAACTGGATGCGACGATGGTTAGTGGTCTTGAAGCGGAAGTAGATCATTTTAAGATTAAGAGTAGCATAAAGTATAGCCAAGTAGTTCAAATGGTAGAGAAGCGTCGTCGTTTAATGGATAAAGTAGCTTATGGTAGTGTTAGTGATAGTGAGACATTTGGCGAGAATTTTTATGCTTTTTGTCGTGATAATGGACTGGATTTACGCCGGCGGGTATTGTTATTGAGTTATGGTGCGGATGGATTAACAGTTTGGCGGAGAACGTATTTATGGAGGCAGAGAGAAGGCTGGATTTAGCGCGCTTGGGGTTCGGTGTTGGATGGCGACGACGTTTCTGAATTAAGTCAAACCATATGGTTTTCGAGTGGCGAACAGATAATTAGATATATCCAGGAAATTTGCCAGTGGAAAAGTCTCAATGGTGAATCCGTGGATGACTTGATGACTTACTAACTCAATAACCGGAAATAAATCCATTATCTGTCCGGCGAACGTCATGGTTCTGGCGGCGTGGAAAAGAGCATCGGCATCTTGATTGGTCACCGTTTTAAAAAACAGGGTATGTCTCGGAGCCATGAAGGTACCAATAATCTTCTGGCGTTACGAGCAGAAAAGTTAAATCAGATATAGCAATAAGAATCACAAGCTTTAAATTATACCAGGTGAACAACATATCTTTTGACATGCTTCCGTTCTTTTTTAACGAACTTGCTTAACCTATTTTGATTCCTGATTTACCCCTTTTTAGTAATTTCAAAAAACAGTTGCTTTTAATTATTGGAATGTTTTATATTAAACTTGTAAGATGTATTACAAATGAACAAATTAATAGTGTAATAAATGCAAAATTTATTTCCAAAAATTGGCACTGATTTAACTCTCAGTCAAGAGATTGTTAAAAAACTCGAAGATATTATTCGTCAGAAAAAAGTACTGCCTGGTGAAAAATTACCTAGTGAAATGGAAATGTGTTCCATGTTTGGGGTAAGTAGAACTTCATTACGGGAAGCCTTGCAGATGCTTAGTGCCAGAGGGTTAATAACAATCCGAAAAGGCAGTGGGATTTACGTAAGCAATTATTCTTCAACTCAAGTAATCAAACCGATGAGCCTTTTTCTTGAGTTGAATTTGGATCGTGAGTATATCATACATGTGATGGAAGTACGGAAAATGTTTGAGCCAAATATTGCTAGTCTAGCTGCGCTAAACCGAACTGAAACAGATATTCAGAAACTGGAACAGAATCTTGAAGAACTAAAAAATTCGCCTATTGATAATTTTTATAAACAGGGGGAGATTGACAGAGATTTCCATCTAATTATAGCTGAGGCCTGTAAAAATTCGATCGTACAAATCATTGTTACTCCAATTTTTGAATTAATGCCTAAAATTCGTTCAATTGTTTATGCCTATGTACAGACCGCCAAGGACGAAGCGATTGATTTTCATTTCAAGATATTTGAAAAAATTAAAGAAAAAGATGCTAACGGCGCTTATCAAATGATGATAAAACACCTTGAAATAGCCGAACAGCATTCAAGGAAAGTATTGGATGAAATATAATTAAATTTTCGACAATGTATGATATATTGATAAAATTAACATTTAAATATAAATAAGGAGAAAAGTCATGAATATTAATCTTACTAGAAAAACAGCAATCATAACTGGAAGTGTCCAGGGAATTGGCTTTGACATAGCCAAGATATTTACCGAATGTGGCGCATCGGTTGTTATTAATAATAATCTTGACGCTGATTCATTGGAAATAAAAGCAGAAGAATTGCGTAAAAGTGGAGCAGATGTAAAAGCAGTCGTTGCGGACGTTACTATAAAGGAAGAAGCGCAAAAACTTATAGATGCAGCTTTATCGTTCGGAGATACGATTGATATTTTGGTTAATAATGCTGGTGGGTTGATCAAGCGTGTCCCAATTGCTGAATTTGATGAGAATCATTTTTGGACAGTCGTTAATGTCAATTTGAAAAGTGCCTTTATTATGTCTCATTTAGTTATGCCTTATATGAAGGAACAAAGGTCGGGGAAAATAGTAAATCTTTCATCTCAAGCTGCGCATGATGGTGGTGGTAGTGGTGCCGCAGTATACGCAGCATCGAAGGGTGGTATCTGGACATTTACAAAGTCGCTTGCTAAAGAAGTAGCGTCATTTGGTATTTGTGTTAATTGTATTGCACCCGGTTTTATTGAAAATACGGCCTTTCACAATACTTTTAGTTCAAAGGAAACTCATGAGAAAGTTCTAGCTACTGTCCCGCTTGGGAGACTTGGAACTGTGCGTGATATTTCCCGCGTAGCTCTTTTTCTGGCATCTGAACTTTCGGATTATATGACTGGGCAATCACTTCAGGTCAATGGTGGCCTCTATATGCCATAATTAAAAAAATGGAATGGTAAAATGAAAAACCGATTATTTTTATTCTTATTTTTTTCGTCAATTATAATTTTTTCATGCGGGCAAAACCAGGCTTCGGAACATCCTTCGCTTGTAATCAGTGCTAAAGAAGGACGTGAAATTCATGCGGCTTTAGGAAAATATCCACTTCTCGATAAATCTTACCAAAAAATAGTCGCTGAAGTTGCTGTAGCATTAGTTAAGCCGATTGAAGTTCCCCAACCTGGCGAGGCCGGTGGATACGAGCATGAAAGACATAAACAAAATTATCAGGAGATGAAATCGGCCGGCATATTATATACCATTACGGGTGATGAAAAGTATGCCCGGTTTATTAAAAATATGCTGGATCAGTATGCTGTATTATATCCGACTTTAGGGCCACACCCTTTGGCACAAGATCAAAAACCTGGGAAGCTGTTTCACCAAATGCTTAATGAAACAGTCTGGTTGCTAAATACAGCCATAGCATACGATTGTATCTATAATTGGCTGAGTAACGAAGATCGGCAGAAATACGAAGAAAATATTTTTAATCCGATGGTAAGATGGTTTACTACAGATCATCCGGATGAGTTTAATCGTATTCATAATCATGGAATGTGGGCAGCGGCGTCGGTAGGAATGATTGGGTATGTAATTAAAAATCAAGATTATATTGATATGGCTTTATACGGAACAAACAAAGATGGTACAGGCGGTTTTCTAAAGCAAGTAGAGATGTTGTATTCTCCCGATGGTTATTATATGGAGGGACCATATTATAGCCGTTATGCTATGGAGCCATTAGTATATTTTAGCGAAGCAATTGAGCGCAATCAACCAAAACTGAAAATATTTGAGTATAAGGATAAGATTATAAAAAAAGCATATTATGCGGCGGTTCAATCAACATTCCCCAATGGTGTTTTTTTCCCGATCAATGATGCATCCAGAACAATGAATATTCTGGCGCCGGGGATAATATATGGGAATAGCCTAGTTTTTTTTAGATATGGGACAGATATTAATTTACTTGGTATTGCCAAGATACAACAAGAAGTTCCGCTTAACGCCTTAGGTTTGAAGCTGGCACAAGAGTATAAATCCTTAAAGGAAGTACCTGATTTCAGCTGGAAAAGCTGCGAATTTTTAGATGGCTTTGATGGTAAACAGGGTGGACTAGGAATTCTACGCCATGGTGAAGGAGCAGATCAGACTGTCCTTATTATGAAATACGGAGTACATGGGTTTGGACATGGGCATTTTGATATGTTACATTTTATGTTTTATAATCAACAACGCGAAGTAATTTTTGATTATGGATATGCACGCTGGATAAATATTGAGCCCAAATTCGGTGGCCGTTATTTACCTGAAAATAAAAGTTATGCAATGCAGACTATTGCCCATAATACAGTAGTAGTGGATGAGACTACCCAACTGAAATTCAATCAAAAACAAGCAGATCAAATGCATGGGAATCGGCATTTTTTTGATGCTGAAAATGAGAATATTCAGGTAATGAGTGCCAAAGCCAATGATTACTATCCAGGTATCAAAATGCAAAGGACGATGTTTTTAATAAAAGATGTGCACTTGGAGTATCCTGTCGTTGTAGATATTTATCGTCTCTCAAGTTCTCAGACTCATCAGTATGACTATCCAATCCACTATCATGGACAGTTAATCAATACCAATTTTAAATATACAGCCAGTACTAAGGTTCAGAAAGCTATGGGTGATAATTATGATTATCAGCATATCTGGAGTGAAGCTTATGCCGTTGTTAATCAATGCCCTTCGATTACCTGGCTAGATGGTAATAGATATTACACACAGTTGACATCCTATTTACCTAAAACGGAGGTATATTTCGGTCGTATCGGCGCTGAAGACCCGGATTTTAATTTAATCTCCGAACCTATGACGATTATTCGTCAAAGTGGGAAGGACCATCTTTTTGCTTCAATTATTGAACCGCATGGGTATTTTGATGAGTCTCGAGAAATATCCTATCAAGCTCGACCGATTTTTAAACAAATTAGGGTTGTTGGTTTCAATGATAAAGGCAGTGTAATCGAGGTTTTAGGTGAGGGAGACATACACTGGAGGTTAATGGTAAATAATTTGGATGCATCTGATAAAAAGGAGCATATATTAGAATTTAATGGTGAAACGTATCGATGGGTAGGAAATTATCGTGTCGATCTGGATGTAAAATAAAAATTTATAATGGCAGGAGTACTTATGAAAAAAGTTAAAGGATTACGCTGGTGGATTATAGGTATGATTGCACTAGCAACCGTGATCAATTATATTGATCGAGGCACACTGGCGATAATGTGGCCGAGTATTTCCAAAGACCTTGGAATGACAAAACAAAATTATGCATTTATTTTAAATATGTTTATGATTGCTTATGCGATTGGGCAGACGGTTTCTGGTAGTTTATTTGATAAAGTTGGGACTCGCATCGGGTATGTTATCACGATAGCGGTTTGGGGGGTTTCTTCGTTTTTACATTCCATTGCGCGTAGTATTTTTTCCTTTAGTTTTTTTAGAATAACGCTGGGATTAGGCGAAGCTGGTAACTGGCCTGGGGCGGTCAAAAGCAATGCAGAATGGTTTCCGGTAAAAGAACGAGCGATTGCCCAAGGAATTTTCAATTCGGGTGCTTCAATCGGTTCAGTTATCGCTCCACCATTGATTGCTACGCTCTGGGCGGCGTTTGGCTGGAAGGTTACGTTTATGATTGTTGGATGTTTTGGATTAATTTGGATTATACCATGGTTAATCATTAATAAAAGCGGACCGGAAAAGCATCCCTGGATTACAGAAGCAGAGCGAGAATACATTCTTTCAGGTCAACCTAGCGTTAAGAATAGTAGGGGTGAAGAAAAAGGGTTGAAAGCCAAAGAGATTTTGAGTCATAAAGAGGCTTGGTCAGTTTTAGTTTCGCGATTCTTCCTAGAACCGGTTTGGTGGCTATTTGTCGGTTGGATGCCGATTTACTTAGCCGATAAGTATGGTTTTAATGTCCAACAAATTGGTTATTTTGCATGGGTTCCTTATGTCGGTGCTGCATTGGGGAGTATTATTGGTGGTGGATATGCTGGTAGATTGATGGGTCGAGGTAAAACTGTCAATTCAGCGCGCAAACAGGCAATTACAATTGGTGGAGTCATTATGTTTCTTGGTTTATTAGCGACGATATTTTTTGCCAATACACCATTGAGATTCGTAATTATTGTAGCGTTTGTTCTATTTGGATTTCAATTTACGATTGGAAATGTTCAAACTATCCCGAGTGATCTGTTTAGTGGTAAATCAGTAGGCACCTTAGCTGGAATCGGGGGTAGTGTTGGAGTATTTTCAGTTATTATTATGAATTTTTTGGTACCGATTATTTCCAAAATATCCTATATACCAATTTTTATAATGATTGCGGCACTTGTACCCCTTGGAGTAGCCGCTGTTTATTTACTAGTCAAAGAAATAAAACCACTTAATTTTAAATAGACAATTAGAGAGGTAAGTAATGAAAACGCATATAAAAAATAGTGATGTACCAATTGAAGAGGTAGCCTGGGGAATGACTCGCCAAGTTATGGGATATGATACGAATTTGATGCTTGTTAGAGTATGTTTTAAAAAAGATGCTGTTGGGTCTGAACATGCTCATATCCATCAGCAGGTTACTTATATTGAAAAGGGTATTTTTGAAGTTAATATTGGCGGGAAAAAGGAGGTATTAAAAGCCGGGGATGCTTATGTTATTCCATCGAATGTACTACATGGGGCAGTATGTTTAGAAGATGGTATATTGATTGACACCTTTTCACCAATGCGTGAGGATTTTATAAAAAAGTAAATAGTGAGGGGAAGTATGAATCGACAAAAGATTTTAGACCGACTTAAAGACTCAGGTATCATTGCTGTTATTCGCTTAGATGGTGTCGAAAACCTAGATAAGATAATTGATGCTCTAGCAAAGGGTGGGGTACAAGCACTTGAGGTGACGATGACTACGCCTAATGCTGTAGCAATCATCCGCGATATTTCTTTTTCTCTTTCTGAAGATTTTCTTATTGGAGCCGGGACGGTATTAAATACTGATACAGCCAAAGAAGTAATTGACGCCGGGGCGCAATTCGTTGTTAGCCCAGTATTTAAGCCTTCGATTATTGAAATTGTTCATCAATATGATAAAGTTGCTATTTCGGGAGCGTTCAGCCCAACCGAAATACTGTCTGCCTGGGAGACAGGTGCGGATATAGTGAAGATATTTCCAGCTACTGTGCTAGGGCCAGTATATTTTAAAGATATTCATGGACCTCTGCCACAAGTAAAGCTAACCCCTACTGGTGGCGTTAATCTTGATAATGCGGAGGAGTTTATTCGTTGCGGAGCTGTTTGCCTTGGAGTTGGGACAGCCTTATTAGATAAGAAATTGATAAAAAACCAGGATTGGGATGCTCTGGAGGAAAAGGCCCGTCAATTCAAAGCTGCGGTTGAACGAGGGCGAAAAGGATAAAAAATGACTGCTAAAATCGTTACATTCGGCGAAATTATGCTTCGTTTAGCTCCATTTAATTTCGAACGTATTGTTCAAGCGAACCAATTTCAAGTAACTTATGGAGGTGGTGAAGCCAACGTGGCAGTCTCATTGGCTCAATTAGGAGATGAATCATATTTTGTTACTCGACTTCCTGATAATCCGCTAGGAGAGGCCGCCTGGAAAACTTTATGCGGATTTAATGTCAAAATGGATTATGTTATTAGAGGCGGGAAACGAATAGGTATCTATTTCCTAGAACATGGAGCTTCCATTAGACCATCTAAAATTATTTATGACCGCTCTAATTCAGCCATTACAGAAATTCAATCTGGAATGTTAGATTGGGTAACTATTTTTAAAGAGAAAGAATGGTTTCACATAACCGGAATTACCCCAGCTCTTTCAGAATCAACCGCCAGAGAGAGTCTTGAAGCTATAAAAATTGCTAAGAATTCTGGCTTAACTGTTAGTTGTGATTTGAATTTTCGTAAAAAGCTCTGGACACGGGAACGTGCCCGGGAAGTTATGTCGGAAATAGTACAATATGTTGATGTAATTATTTCCAATGAAGAAGACGCTTTTGATATTTTCGGGATAAAAGCTGGCGATAGTGATGTTTATGCGGGTAAATTGGATATTGATAAATACAAATCAGTGGCGGAACAATTAATGGCTATATCCACTGCCAAAAAGGTAGCCATAACTCTTCGGGAAAGTATTTCGGCTTCGGATAATAATTGGTCGGCAATATTATATGATGGCACGGATTTTTATCAAAGTCGCAAATATTCAATCCACCTTGTTGATCGCGTCGGTGGCGGTGATTCTTTTGGTGCTGGATTGATTCATGGCATAGTTCATGGCTGGGATATGCCTAAAGTAGTAGAATTTGCGGTAGCAGCTTCGGCCTTAAAACAAACAATTCCCGGTGATATGAACTTGGTTAAAGAGGATGAAGTTTTAGCGATTGTCAAAGGTGATATATCGGGTCGGGTTCAGCGCTGAGTCTAATATAGACTTATAGTTATTAAGCAAAATAGAATTATGCTAATAACTGTTAATGTCAACTTTAAGCGTTTTTACTTAAAAATAGCGATTCTCATATTTTTTTTCGGAGCTATAATTAACGCTGAAACTATTCTAAGTGGAGATTTTGAAAGCTTTGTTATAGGATCGCTAAACGGTCAAAATGGCTGGGCCGTAAATAGTGGTAATTGTGTTATCAGTGACGATTCCAATAATGTTAAATCCGGTAATAGAGCGGCTCGTTTTATAGCGAATAATCAAACCCTAGTTGTTCAGAATACCTCTTTTAGCGGATCAGAATCCGGAGCAACTGGGGTTGTTTACGTTGATTTTTGGGTAAAAATCAATTCTATGGCGGAAAAGGATTTTGGGATTAGCGGATACGATCTTTTCGGAAGCAGTCAAAAAAGGTCATTTGTCCTAGAATTCGGTGCACCTTCCGGTGGCAGTAGTGAATTGTCAGGATACCTATATGGCAGTAGCAATTGGTAATCAGGTTCCGAAAGGCATTGATATTCGTCCAAATCATCAACAGGGAATCGAACGACAGCTGGCAATATTGGCATTGAATCATATGGATGGAATTGATACTGATAGTTTCGATCCGCAGTACACTAAAATCCAGACAACAGATTACAGAATTGAAGTCTATTTTGGATGTGCTAATGATGGTCTGAGAACAACAGCCCCCCAAAGATTAAAATGGTTTGAAATTTCAGGGAAGAACCTTATCTTTTTTCAGATGGATGCGGATATTGAAAAACATTCAGTTTGTTGCCAAAATCAAAATGTTGATTGCCCAGAAGTCGTTCGCTATACCTGGGCAGACAATCCTGAATGCCATCTTTTAAACGGATTCGGGTTACCAGATAGTCACTTTCGGACCGAGTGCTGGCATGAATTAACCGGGAGGGGAAAATGAAAGATTTAGCGGAACGACTTCGTCAAGAAAATGAACGCCTGAAAGATGAATTATCAACAGTCCGGCGAGAGATAGAGAATTGTAAACAGTCGGAGAAAACCTACCGGAATCTTTTTGAAGATGCGCCGGTTGGATACCATGAATTGAATACCGATGGAATCATCCTGCGAGTGAATCGAACCGAGGCGGGAATGTTAGGCTATCAGCAGAATGAGATGATTGGCCAACCAATCTTCGATTTTATCTACGAAGAGCATCGGTCTGTAGCCCGTCAGTTTTTCCATGAAAAAATCAAAAACTGGCGTCCCGTCATCGGCTTTTCCCGAAAATATCAGACCCACAGTGGCCGAGAGATTGATGTCTATATCACCGACCAAATAGTCTATGATGATCAGTTGAATATTATATGTATCCGATCTATTCTGCGCCCTATTTCCGGGGAATCTAATAAGATAGGATACCATGAAGTTGATTCCTCAGGGATTATTTTACAGGTTAGCGAAACTGAAGCGAAACTACTTGGGTATCGCCAAAACGAAATGATTGGTAAGCCGATTTTTGATTTTATTGCCCCATCTGAACGGGAAGTCGCCCGTAAAGCATTCCAGGAAAAAACTGCTCACTGGGTTCCAACCTATGGATTTGAGCGCCGGTATCAACATAAAAACGGTAAATGGGTTGACGTTATGATTGTTGATCGGCCGGTATATGATGATAAAAATATAATTGTCGGCATTCGTTCGACGATTCAAGAGATTACTGAATTTAAAAAAGTCCAACAAGAGCGGGATCAATTAATGAATGAACTAAGTGATGCTCTCCGTCGCATCCAAACCTTGAGTGGATTGGTGCCTATATGTGCCTCCTGTAAAAAAATCCGGGATGATCAGGGCTATTGGAGAGATGTGGAAGCGTATGTTGCCAAACATTCGGGCGCAGAATTTAGTAATGGTATTTGTCCGGATTGTATGAAAAAACTTTATCCCGAAGAGTATGCCCGGATATTAAGCCGGGAGCGGAAGGCGAAAACCTCCCAATGAAAACCTTGTTATCCTATTTGTCAGTCGGTCCCCTTTATAAAAACAATTGGCTGGATTTAACTACAAATAAAAAGTGAGAATTTATGCAATTTACACATAAAAAATATTTGTACATTAGTGTCTTATTTACCGGAATATTATCGATGACTAATTTAGGATTCTCTGGAAAAATACCAGATGATCATATTCCTACAGACAAAGAAATATTTGCGGCTCTTGATACTTCCATAACAGATGTTAAAGAAGCAGTCAATTTATTTAATTGTGGTCAGATAGATTCTGCTAAAATTGTCCTAACCGAATACTTTAAGGATAAATCTGCAGATCGATACTACTTTAGCTGGCACAAGTTTTACGAACGATTTTATGAATATCAGATCCTTTACCCGAATGCTAAGAAAGAACACTTTAAAGCCACAAAGTATCAAATGGATCATTTCGGGGCGGAAACATCGTGGATATTACCCTTTAAAGATTTAACTGGTAAAGAAGTTACCGCATATGAACTAAGACACTTGGCGCGGCAATATCGATCGGCAGATATGACGCTGATGTATTATTATGAAAATGAAAATGAAAAATATTTGGACTATTTTATACGTCAGGTAAAGAATTTGAATCAAGCATTTGAATCTGGCCAGTATGACAATGCTGGCAATGGTATTTATGAAAATTACCGGGCTGGATTGCGAATCCATAATTGGCTGTTTGATCATCATGCCTATTTAGCCAGTCAAAAATATAGCTGGGAAGATCAGTGGTTAATGATCAAAACTTTTTTGCATCATGCGGCTCAATTACAGAAAAGTACCCGGAAATATTCGCCTGGAAATCACCATACCAAAGGTCTAGTAGCATTATTTGAAATTGCGGCTATTTTTCCAGAGTTTACGGATTCAAAAGCCTGGCGGGAACAAGCGATTAAGGGGTTGACAGAACACTTGACACTGGAAGTAAATTCAGATGGGTTTCAATTTGAAAGGTCAGTTCATTATCACATTGGAGATATCGAAAACTATTTACGGACCATTTTGCTCGCTCGTCGTAATAACATTGAGTTGCCTCAGATTTTTAATCAGCGCGTTCACCAGATGTTTGATGCCCTTGTGAAAATTGCTTACCCCGATAAGACCGGTCCGGTATTACAGGATGATACTGATCATTTTCTAAGAGAATATAATATTCTGTCGGAACCATTTACAATCGCATATTTACTGTATCAAGAATCGGTGTTTGGCTATTTTACCAGCGATAAAGTAAATCACTCTTTATATTGGTTATTTAATGAAACCGAACTTTCTCAACTAAATAAAAAGGTGTCAGAACCACCCGATATTTTATCGGTAGATTTACCGGAGACAGGGTATTATATAATGCGTTCAGGCTGGAAACCGGACGATGTTGTTTGTATTATCACGGCTGGGTTATCAGCTATAAAACCTGATCATCAACATGGTGATATGCTTGGAATTCAATTATATGGATTAGGAAGAGTGCTATTACCAAATTACCAGGTAAAATATGACCAGGAAGATTATATTGATTTTAAAAATAGTCTGGTGAAAAATGTTGCTATTGCTGATGATCAACTGCAGGGGCAAAAATGGCAACCGAATGAAGGGGAATCTGGTTTTGGTAAATGGCTGAGATTGCCACAACCGGAAGTTATAGTCTGGGTTGATCATTCACCTGAATGGACTTATTTTAAAGGAACGCATAATGGATTTATTGAAAATGGTATTGATTATCAACGGGAAGTGTTTCAATATCGAAACCGATGGATAGTCGTAATCGATCGTTTTGTTTCAGAGCAGGTGCATGATTATCAGCAAATCTGGCAGGGTAATTTTCAACAAGCGCAAAATGCGATATTTCAAAAAATTGATGCTGATACATTTTTTATAAGACAGATAAATAATTGCGATTACACAATTCAGACCCGAAAATTAAGGGATAAGCAAGCTAATATCTTTAAAATGCAAGATAAATCGCATACTTTTTATACCTTGCTGGACTTAAGCAATGACTCTAAAATAAGTTATAAAATGCAAAATTCCGGTTGTATTATAATCGATCGCAACCTCAATTTTTATAGCGATATAAAGACTTTGAATTATAAAAATCGCCGAATAAGTTTTGATAAACTTTCATCATGCGTAATTTTGCCTCAAAGTGATGAAGTTTACCTTATAGGAAGTGAAAATAGAGAAATGACTATTACTCGAAAGGGAATAAAAAAATCAAAAAAAGTGATTTTAGAGCCGAATGTCAGATGGAAATTAAACGAGTAATTATTGTAGTTTTTCATTGTTATTAGATTTTTATCTTATTTAAGGGCACAACTTGCTACATTGAGGTCGGATTACCATACCTATAAAATCCCCACAACTTATTTAAAGGAATTTATTTTCATTATAAGAGCTCGGATAAAGATTATTCGAACCAGTTTTAACTGAAAGCTGTTTTTCCGTTTCTATTGAATTTTAATCTTGTATTCACTATGCAGGGGATTGTAATGAAGTAACTCGATACTGAAGTCAGTTCTTTTAACACCCGTAACTTCAAACAATGCCTCGAATAAATTAGAGCGTATTTTCAAATATAGCTCTTTTAGTTTAATTGGATCGGTAAAGTATTTCACAGTTCCTAGATTACCAAAATCATGCTCGGAAAGGAACATCATAAAAATATTATTGTTTTGTCCTGATGCTTTAACAACTATTGCATAATCATTACGGGCATTAGTAACAGGATTTATAAGCCAGGTATATTGATAATCGACACTGTCACTTTGTTGATGGTAAATCAATGTGCTGGAACCGGGTTTCTGAAAGTATTGGAAATGGAGATTGCGGGTTATTGTACTTAGCAAATATAGACACTTATATGAACCAATGTATATTATGTTGTATTTTTGAAGATCATCTAATTGAAGTTCCGAAGACATTTTTAGCTCATATTGTAATTTGTAATGGTTAAATGAGGGTAGAATCTTAGAAATGCAGATCGGTAAGCTCTCGTCGAGATAGGTGTGATAGGTTTTAGAAATACGAGTAGAATATTGAGGATTATTTTTTAAAAAGTCATTTAAATCCTCTTCAGAATTGATTTCTACATCCCGTATATAACTGTGTCTTCCGTTTTCAAATGGTAAATAAAAGAAATAGTAGTCTCCTAAGACAATCAATGTTTTCATCGAATTTGAAAAAATATCATTCCATATCGGGTCTCTATATGGAATAATCTGGGTATTTTTTCTGGGAATTAAATTAGTTATTAGAGTTATTAAAATTATTAAGCATAACACAAAAATTAATGAGTAAAGGTAAAATTTCTTTTTAAGATTATTTTTAGGCTTGGAGTAGTTACTGTCTACAAATACTATGTTGTAATGGCCTTTCGGGATTGTCAATTTAGTTGAATTTGTTTTTCCCGTTGTTAACCTGCTTAATTCATAAATCCATATAAAGTTGTTGATAAAATCCGGTTTTGTTATTTTATACATCGGAATGAAAAAATATCGGTGAAATTGCGAAGTGAGTCAGGAAATATGATCAAGAAGCGGCGTT
>Ga0208826_1000072_pt1 | contig 115469 bp, 83 predicted proteins | sample AD_UKC115_MetaG_FD_184451 | JGI IMG/M metagenome (GOLD analysis project Ga0208826, IMG submission 184451) | Active sludge microbial communities of municipal wastewater-treating anaerobic digesters from Hong Kong - AD_UKC115_MetaG (SPAdes)... | ecosystem: Engineered > Bioreactor > Anaerobic >... | reverse complement strand
GTCCGTAAACATTTGGTTTCCATTCCTTATGCTCTTCCAAAATCCAATGCCGAAGCCATTCTTCGTGCTGATCGAGAGGCAAATACCAGTGTTTTGTTTCACGCAAAACCGGAATATTTCCCGTAATTGCTGAGCGTGGATTGATCAAATCAGTAGGATTGAGAGAGGAGCCACAAGCTTCACACTGATCACCATAAGCATTTTCATTTCCGCAATGCGGACATTTTCCCACAATATAACGGTCAGCAAGAAATTGTCCGGCTTCTTCATCATAATACTGTTCACTCGTTTTTTCAATAAAACCACCTTTATCTGCAATGGTTTTAAAAATATCCGAAGCCAATTCGTGATGAATTTTTGAAGTAGTACGGGAATAAATATCAAAAGAAATTCCAAAATCTTCGAATGATTTTTTAATCAGAAAATGGTAACGATCCACAATTTCGTGTGGAGAAACACCTTCTTTTTTTGCCTGTATGGTAATAGGAACTCCATGTTCATCGGAACCGCCTATGAAAATCACTTCTTCTCCTTTCAGACGAAGATACCTCACATAAATATCGGCCGGGACATAAACACCAGCCAAATGACCGATATGAACTGGACCATTGGCATAAGGCAAAGCGGAAGTAACCAGCGTACGTTTAAATTCTTTCATTTTAATCGATTAAAAATTTGTCATGAAAAGCATTTAAAAGAAAATGCAAAGATAAGGACAAAATCTCAAATCTCCAGAAACTGAAAATGGTTTTGTTTGAAAAGACATAACTAATCAAAGTTTTGCAATATGAAAGAAAAAATGTATATTTGTCCCCATAGGGCATTTAAAAATTCGTTTGAAGCCTGTAAATTTTCAATTGATTTCTTCTGGAAAAAAATCACTTTCTTATGGCTAACAATATCGGTTATATAATAAGCGAAATAACGCCATTATCAGACAAAGACTGCTTTTACATTGCGGATCGAAGAAAAACAGAATTCACCTATCCTCTTCACCATCACACTGAATATGAACTCAATTACATTGAAAATGCAAGCGGAGTTAAAAGAATTGTGGGAGATTCGGTAGAGATAATCGGAAATTATGAGTTGACATTGATAGCAGGCGAAGAACTGGAACACGTATGGGAACAATATCAATGTCAATCCAGCAACATCAGAGAAATTACCATTCAGTTTTCTCCCAGCTTATTTTCCGGCAATTTAATAAACAAAAATCAGTTCGACAGCATCCGAAAAATGTTCGACAAAGCCAAAAAAGGAATTAGCTTTCCGATGGAAGCCATTATGAAAGTTTATCCTTTATTGGATACCTTGTCTTCAGAACAGGAAGGATTTTATGCTGTAATAAAATTTCTGTCTATTCTTTATGAATTATCTCTTTTCGATGATGTGCATGCATTGGCAAGCTCTTCATTCGCAAATATTGATGATAGCAGCGATAGCCGAAGAGTTCAAAAAATAAGTGAATACGTAAATGCATATTATAAAAATAACATTCATCTGGAAGATTTAGCCAATTTGGTAGGAATGACGCCTGAATCATTAAGTCGTTTTTTTAAAATACGCTCGGGAAAAACGGTTTCAGAATACATAATTGATATTCGTCTGGGTTATGCTGCCAGACTATTAGCTGATACAACAAACTCAATTTCTGAAATTTGTTACGATTGTGGTTTCAATAATTTATCCAATTTTAATCGCACCTTTAAAAAGAAAAAAGGTTGCACACCAAAAGAATTTAGAGAAAATTTCAGAAAGACAAAGGTTATAATCTAATAATCTGGTAATCAGTTAATCAAAATATAAAGATAATTTATTAATAATTTAGATATCTCAACTCAAATAATCAGTCAAAAAAAATATCTCCTTTCTCTCCGCCTATTAATCTTCCTGATTTTATCAAAAATCATAAATTTGATTCCTAATTACTTACTGAAAAAAATTCTCTTTTTATAAAAATTTTCTTTCACTCCCATCAAAAGCATTCTTATCACTTAATTTACCAGTCTTATGATAAAATGCAAGTATTAGCAGTTCAAAAAAATTGAACTTTTAGATTTCCAACCCTTTTCATAAAAATCAAAATATTAACTGTCAGATTAAAATAGTATTATTTTTAGGTAAATAACGCACAAAGAAACATTATTTATCATTATATTTTTGTAATGATAAAATTTAAAAAATCGAATGTGTAAGTTATTTAACTTGTAATTAACAAATTAAGAAGAATAATATTTTTAATAACAGGCTTAATGTTCTAATTGAAATAAAAAAAATTAAAAAATTTGAAGAACAAAATTTATTGAATTGAAAAAATTTAAATCAAAATATAGTTCACTAAAATGAAAAAGCCTATGGAAAAAGGAAAACAATCTTTTTAATAAACCTGAATGGAGAAGTCAAAAAATATGATTATCCTCAAAAAACAATAAAATCTAATAATAAAATGAATAACAAAAAAAGACAAGTATGAAAAAAAATCGACATGAAAAACAGAGGAGAGATATGTTGAAATATTTCCCTCAAGCAATGCGAATTATTTGTTTAATTACATTTTTAGGTGCCAATGCAATATTTAGTTGGATCAAAGCTTCTGATTCGCAAAGTGCAAAGTTTTTGTTAAATACAATAACAGGGAACAATACTGTTTTGGCAGTTCAGCAGGCTCAACAAAAAGAAATTAGTGGAAAAGTTACAGATTCTTCGGGCCAACCCTTGCCAGGAGCAACGGTAAAAGTTAAAGGCACTTCAATCGGGACAGCAACCGATGCCAATGGCATGTTTTCTCTTCGTATTCCATCTAATGCTCAAACCATTCAAGTATCGTTTATTGGAATGGAAACACAAGAAATTCCAATTGGGTCGCGTACTACATTTAATATTACTTTGCAAGAAGGAGCTATCGGGTTAGAAGAAGTTGTGGCTATTGGATACGGTGCAATGAAAAAAAGTGACTTGTCAGGAGCTTCAGTTTCATTGGGAGAAGATGCTATAAAAAAATCAATTGTTACCAATTTAGATCAAGCTCTTCAGGGAAGAGTTACAGGTGTTACAGCCGTAATGACTTCAGGAGCACCAGGTTCTTCTTCAGCAATTAGAGTCAGAGGTCAATCTACTATCAATGCCAATGCTGAACCTCTTTATGTGATTGATGGTGTAATAGTACAAGGAGGAGGAAGTAGCGGTGCTTCATTTGGACTTGGAGATGCTTTGGGAAATGGCCCAATTTCAACCATATCTCCACTCTCCACAATCAACCCTGCTGATATTTTGTCAATGGAAATATTAAAAGACGCCTCAGCTACAGCCATCTATGGTGCACAGGGTGCAAATGGAGTTGTTCTCATCACTACCAAACGAGGAAAAGCAGGCCAGGCAAAATTTAATTATGAAGGAATGTATGGAATTCAAAGGCAAGCATCCCGAATCGATATGATGAATTTAAGAGAATTTGCCGAATTTAGCAACTCTGTTGCACAGGAAAGCAACTCGTTGGACAGTCGCCCTGAATTTTTGGACCCAAGCTTATTGGGAGCAGGAACAAATTGGCAAGATGCCATTTTCAAACTTGCACCCATGTACCAGCATCAACTCTCGGCTCAAGGAGGAACACAGGGTGTAAATTATTATATTTCTGGTTCTTATATGAATCAGGATGGAACTATTATTGGAACAAAATTTAATCGTTATTCTTTTAGAACCAATCTGGATACACAACTGAAGAAATGGCTCAAATTGGGATTAAATACCATGTATTCAAATACAGATGAAAGATTGGGACTGGCGGACAGTGACGAAGGAATAGTTAATTATTCCCTTTTAACCCCACCCGATATACCTATTTACGATTTGGATGGAAATTACGCAAGTGTTGTTCGTGAAGGATATACGCGTATCAACCCAATTGCTATGGCTCTCGACGAAGATATTCTTTTATCCAGGAGTAAACTGAATGGAAATATTTTTGCTGATGTTACTCCAATTAAAAATTTGGTTTGGCATTCAGAATTAGGTTATGACATTGGAAATTCTCGAGGTGAGCGTTTTGAACCTGCCGTTAAATACGGGAATTGGCGTCGGGATGTAAACATGAGTTCTATTCAGAGAAATTATAATTTCTTTTGGCAATTGAAAAACTATTTAACCTTTTCAGGAACAAAAGAAAAACATAGTTATTCTTTAATGATAGGTCAGGAATTATGGGAATCGAGTTGGGAATATGAAGGTGTAACTGCTTCAAACTTACCTTCCAATGATATACATAACCCGAGCTTAGGTTCCGACCCCCAAATAACTTCCGGTTTTGGAAGCAGTGCAATGGCTTCATTTTTTGGCCGTGCCACCTATAATTACGCCGACAAATATATGGGAACTTATACTTACAGAAGGGATGGTTCTTCCAATTTTGGTCCCAAAAACCGTTGGGCAAATTTTAATTCTTTTGCAGTTTCTTGGAGATTTAGTAATGAAGAATTTTTAAAATCCTTATCAGAAGTTCTTAGCAATGGAAAAATTCGTTTTGGATGGGGACAAACAGGAAATTCCAATATTGGAGGATATCGTTGGGGCTCTGCCATTTCAAAAATGCCTTCAGGACTGGGCATGGGTTATCGTCAGTCAAACATTGCCAATCCTTATATAAAATGGGAAACACAAGAACAATGGAATCTCGGGTTAGATCTGGCGATTATCAATAACAGAATAAGTTTGGTTGTTGATGCCTATGATAAAACTTCAAAAGACATGTTGATGCAATTGCAATTGCCATCGTATCTTGGAACACGTGGAAATGCTTCGTCAGCGCTGGCAGCACCTTATGGCAATTACGGTACTATTAACAATCAGGGAATAGAGTTTACATTGACCACACATAACTTAACCGGTAGATTTATTTGGGATACAGACTTTCAAATGTCTTTCAACAAAAACAAACTGGTTGCACTCGATGGTACACAATCTGCTCATATTGAAGGTTATGGACAGTGGAGTGATGTAGTTACTGTAACAAACGTGGGAGATCCGCTGTACAATTTTTATGGATATAAAGTTGCTGGAGTGTATCAGAATTTGGAAGATTTGCAAAACTCACCCAAACCGGAAAAATATCCAACGGATGGAGTATTTAATCGTTACAACACCACATGGGTTGGAGATTTGAAATTTGAGGATATTAGTGGCCCTGATGGAAAACCGGATGGCATTATTGATACTTATGACCGCACCAATATCGGTTCTCCATGGCCAAAGTTTACTTATGGCTTTACCAATACTTTCCAGTTCAAAAATTTCGACCTGTCGATATTTATCAATGGTTCATACGGAAACAAAGTGTTTAATTATTTAGGAATGCATTTGTCGAGTATGACAAGTATTTGGGATAATCAATTGAAGTCCGTTACAGAACGAGCCCGCTTGGTACCCATTGATCCAGAAAAATCATATCCAACTGTTGTTAATGGAGTTACTGTCTATAATTGGTTTGATGACATTACCAATGTAAAAGTTTCAAATCCTAATGCAGTTATACCACGTGCTATCGCAAATGATCCAAATGATAACAACCGAATTAGCGACAGATACATTGAAGATGGATCTTATCTGAGAATAAAAAATATTGCTTTGGGCTATACACTTCCATCGTCTCTTGTACGTAAATGGAATATTGAAAGCATAAGGATTTATACCAATATTCAAAACTTATACACTTTTACCAATTATACCGGCTATGATCCGGAAGTTGGAGCAAGTACGGCAAGTCCAAATGTTTTTGGGCTGGATAACGGACGTTATCCTTCTCCGCAAGTATATTCCTTTGGATTAAGTTTATCTTTTTAAAAATCAGAACAATATGAAAAAATATAAAAACATAATCAAAAGTATTGTATTCACTTTAATTACAATATTAAGTCTAACTTCATGTGAAGATTTTCTTAACCGACCAACAGAAGATAACTATACAGTAGATGGATTTTATAAAACGGATGAGCAGTGTTTTCAAGCAGTAAATCCAATCTATAATTCCCCATGGTATGATTTTCAGCGCGGGTTTTTTAAAGTTGGTGAAGTCTTGTCAGGGAATTATTATTGGGGTCAATCTCCATATTTAACATTTACTATCAATTCTACAGACGAAGATTTAGTAAACATGTCGGCATCTTTATGGTCTGTAAATGCTTATTGTAATGGGATATTAGAAAACATTGACTTGAAGTCGGGTCCGAATGTAACCGAAGCCACTAAAAAAACAGTAAAAGGAGAAGCATTAGTATGGAAAGCTATGGCTTATTTCTATCTGGTTCGCACTTTTGGTGCCGTTCCGATTGTCCATAACAACTCTTCCATGATAGCTGAAGGAAATTACAATAATGTTTATAAAGCTACCATTCCCAATGTGTACGATTATATAATTATGACACTCGAAAAAGCCATAGAATGGTTACCCGAGAAAAATCAACCGGGACGAATCGATAAATATTCCGCTTATGGCTTGCTGGCAAAAGTTTACCTGACAAAATCAGGTTACGGAATGTCCGGCTCACGCAATCAGGACGATTTGGATAAAGCAGCCTTATATGCCGGAAAAGTAATTGATGAGAGTGGACGGAAATTATTGACAAAATATTCTGATATTTTTCGCTTGAAAAACAATTTCAGTGAAGAAAGCTTAATTGCTTGGCATTGGGTAGTTTCTAACCAATGGACTTCACAAAATACTTTACAATCGGACTTGGGAATACAAGGTTTTGATGAATATGGAGCTACCTGGGGAGGATATAATGGACCATCTGTAGATTTGCAAGATGCATTTAGTGAAAATGCATTAAGTTTATCACGCAATAATGTAGATGATCGTAGAAAAGCTACCATGATGATGGTTGGCGACAAATATGAATATTTCTGGGTTGACAAAGGGGGATTCGACTACACTGAATTTGCTGTAAACAGCATGGAATACCAAAGTGCAGTTGGTGCAAATGAAGTGAAACATTTGGTTGGCAATGACAATGATCATGTTATAGGGTGTGGCACACATATGGCTCGTATGGCGACAAGTCTGAGCACTCATTTGTTGCGACTTGCTGATGTGTATCTGATTTATGCGGAAGCAGTTTTAGGGAACAATCCGTCAACTACCGATGCCAAAGCATTGAAAGCGTTTAATGATGTCAGAAGTCGTTCCATCCATGGAGCTGAGCCTAAGGCATCCATCACATGGGAAGATATTTGGAAAGAACGTCGATTGGAGCTTGCCTGCGAAGGCGACAGATGGTATGACTATGTTCGCTGGCATTATTATAAACCGGCCGAAGCCATTGCAGAAATTAAAGCTCAAAGAAGAGGTTCATATAATGGACTTGGACAATATTACAAATCAGGTACACTGGATCCTTCCGTAACATATTACAATACTAACAGCATTCCAAATATAACGGATGCTCATTTTCAACTGCCGTTCCCTGATACGGATTTGACCATGAATCCTAACTTATTACTGGATCCAGTTGAATTTGATTTGAGTTCAATAAGTTATTAATCTTAAACTAAAAATCAATATGAAAAACAATAAGAAAAAAAGATACAGTCAAATACTGATAAGTAGCCTCATTTTGTTTGTTGGAATTTTATCACCAGCGTGTGATGATAATCCGGACAAATATGTTATGACGGATGGTGTGCCTGAAGTTTATTATGTGAGGGTTCCTAATCCTGAATCGGCTGATTCACTATTAGTTGGGGCTTATATGAATAATACCATTGTGTTGATAGGTGAAAATCTTACCAGTATTAAAGAAATGTGGTTTAATGATAAGAAAGCGGTATTAAATTCAAGTTTTATCACGTACAACTCGTTGTTTGTGAATGTTCCGAATGAAATTCCGTCAGTTGTAACCAACAAAATTTACATGATTACAAAAAATAACGATACCATTACATACGATTTTTCGGTTCTGGTACCTGCACCTGTTGTTTCAAGTATTTCGTGCGAATATGCACATGATGGTGATGCCGCAACTCTTTACGGAGATTACTTTATTGACGATCCAAATGCCCCGTTAACCATAAGCATGCCCGGCAATATTCCGGTTACGGAAATTACGAGCATCGAAAAGACTAAAATAGTTTTCAAAATTCCCAATGGTTCTCAAAAAGGTTATATTAACGTGAAGTCAATTTATGGAACCGGACGATCGAAATTCCAATTCAGAGACGACAGAGGTATTATTCTCGATTGGGATACAAAAGATGCGTCAGGTGGATGGCGTTCAGGTAAAATTAAAAACAGTAATCCTGAAGGAATAAATGGAAATTACGTTTATTTTTCTGGTACGTTGAAAGGCGATTTATCAACATGGGACGAAGACAATTTTTCATTCAATTTGTGGGGAATAGCTAATGGTCGTCCTGAAGGAGATTTGTTTGACATTCCTGTAGATCAGGCACAGCTTAAATTTGAGGTAAATGTTACTCAACCATGGTCTGCATGCGCTTTACAAATGATTTTTACTCCGTGGTCAACCAAAGACACCAATGGTTATATTGCAGACGGACAAACCCCACGAGGTTTGTGGAGACCTTGGGAATCAATTGGATCTTATCAAACTGATGGTTGGATAACGGTATCCTTCCCACTCAAAGACTTTAAATATGACCATACAGGAAAAGCCCTTCAAGTTGCCGAAACCGGAAATTATGGTGGTTTAACTTTCTTTGTGTATCACGGAGGAATTGCCGGCACGGACTGTACACCATATATTTGTATTGACAACATCAGAGTGGTTCCAATTGAATAATTATTAATCCATAAATTTTGAAAATTATGCAAACAAATAATAATAAATGGTTTTCGCACCTAATTATATTAATATTGATTATCAGCGGAGGAATATATACCGGATGCGAAAATGAAGAAGAAATAGACAGTTCTATAATTTTAAAAGCATTTGGACCATCTCCTGCCTTAAGAGGTGGTGAACTCAGGTTTATAGGCAGTAATTTGGATAAAGTTACAGCGGTAGTTTTTCAGGGTCTGACACATGGAGAAACAGTAGAAGTTAGTGAAATTGAAGTTGTGAACGAAAAAGAAATTAGGGTTACCATTCCTCAGAATGCTGGAACGGGTAAAGTAACCTTAAAAACCCCACAAGGAGATATTCAAACATTAACTCCTCTCACTTTTTCAGAACCTATATCCATAAGCAGTGTTACTCCCACTACTTTAAGAGCTGGTCAAATACTCACTGTAAAAGGCGATTACTTAAATTTGATTAAAAAAGTGATTTTTGTTGACAATGTTGAGGTGGAAGCAGAAGATTTTGTATCTCAGAGCAGAGAACAACTGCAAGTAAAAGTTCCGGCGGAAGCTCAAACAGGAAAAATCATTTTGTCGAATGGAGAAGAAATACCTATTGAAATTTACTCTAACGAAATAATCAATATTATTTTACCTACATTCACCAATTTTACTCCTGTAACTGTAAAGCCGGGGAAGAACATCGATATTACGGGAACGAATCTGGATTTGGTAGCTGGTGTTAAGTTTGGCGGAAATAAAATAGTCAATGAGCTTATTTTAAATGCCGATTCCACACAAATCACAGTAACCGTACCATTGGAGGCTCAAGATGATACCATAAAATTGATTACCAAGTCGGGTCTTGAGGTGAAAGGAAACAAGAAACTGATTACCGTAATGCCTTCCAATCTTACAGTTAGTCCAACAACAGTCAAAAATGGAAATACGTTGACTATTAAAGGTAAAGATTTGGATTTGGTTGAAAGTATAAAATTTGGTGACATTGTTGGGCAAATAAACTCAAAATCAGAAACAGAAATTTCGGTAACCGTACCGGAAACTGCAATTTCTACAGTTGCTACACTTGTTACTTTCTCAACCAAAACAATTGATACACCGGAATTTAGTTATGTAAAACCAAAAATTACAGCTTTATCTCCAAGCACATTAATGGCAGGAAGTGAATTGACTGTTACAGGAACTGATTTGGACTTGATCAGAAAAGTGATATTTCCATCTGCTACTAAAGTCGTAAGTGTTGAACCAAGTTCATCTACTTCATTTGTGGTCAACGTTCCAACTGATGCTACAAGTGGCATTGTTAAATTTGTTACAGTGAATGGAACAGAAATTTCGTCTCCAAGTGAACTCACGGTAACCGAAGCCGATATTCCTGTTATAACCAGCATCCCTGCAAGTGTAAAACCAGGACAACTGTTGATTATACAAGGGACAAAATTAAATTTGGTAGAATCAGTTATTTTTCAGGATAATGTGAAAGCAACTCTATTTGGACTTCGTTCGGCAACATTATTGGAAGTTTTTGTACCTGAAAATGCTGCAAAAGGTGCTGTAACATTAAAATTAATTACTTTTGCTGGCAAAGAAGTTAGTGTCCCAATAACAATAAGCGGAACTGATCCAATAACTGATCCAAGCTATGTGTTCTTTGATTTTGACGGCAAAAATTCATGGTGGGGAAGTTATGGAAAGGTAGAAAATGACCCTTCACTGTCGTTAAGTGGAAATTATTTCCGAATCAATCAGGATTTGCCATCAGGCTGGGTTGATTTCTTCTGGAGAAATTCACAGAACGATATGAAAGTTTCTGGAGTTACAGTCAATGAATGGGCTGTGAAAATGGATGTAAATGTTTTGGGTGGAACAACAATGGCATTTAAGTTCCGTCTGAAAGGAACGGATGGCGATTTCTGGGCTATTATTCCTGGAATGGAAAATAGAGGAGGTTGGTACACTGTAACTATTCCTTTAACAGATTTCAAGGATGATAACGGATACGGAACAAACACCTTACCAAACGTTCAAAACATTACACAAGATTTCGGACTGGCAACAGCAGGAAATGCAGGATTTGTGAATATGTGCATCGATAATGTTCGTTTTGAAAAAATAAAGTAAAAAAAATAATCACTGGAAAGAGGATGTCAAATAATAATAATAAACTTTCATTTCTTAGACATCCTCTTTTTTATTGCATCTTCGGAATATTTATTTATCATAAAAAAATGGTCTGTAGAAATTTTGCTGTCATACATTGTAATTTTATTATTCTATTAGTCTTAATATTTTTTTATTCCTGTAAAAACTCAAATGACAGTATTTCTGAAATTTCTGCTCCTATATTTATTTCGTCCACTCCTGAAAATGGTGAAACAAATGTTTCAATCTATACTAAGGAAATTGTTCTGATTTTTGATGTTAATGTAACATTAAAAACTCCTTATAATATTACCTTAAATGGAAATACATTAACTGATATTCGGCCTGGAATTCAAAAAGATTTACAGATTATTTTACCGGAATTGAAAGAAGGGACAATTTACGAGTTAATAATTCCTGCAAATACGATCAAAGGACCAACAGGAATTTATTTACCGACAGAAATAAAATTGACTTTTAGTACATATACGCCACCTGAAAGAATTTTTTCTCCTCAAGCACAAAATGTTATGAACTTTTTAAAGCAAACTTACGGATCGAAAACCATTTCAGGCACAATGGCAAATGTCAATTGGAATACCGAAGAAGCCGATTGGGTTTATGCACAAACAGGCAAATATCCAGCATTGAATTGTTTTGATTTTATCCATTTTGTTTTTTCACCATCCAACTGGATTGATTATAGCAATACAAGTGTAGTGGAAAATTGGTGGAAAGCTGGAGGACTTGTAGCTGCCATGTGGCATTGGAATGTGCCTGCAAACAGCGGCGTAGCAGATCAATACGCTTTTTATTATGGAAGTAAATCGGATCAAACACTTTTCGATGTTAGTAAAATCTCCGACGAAAATTCAGCCGAGTACAAATTGATGATAAAAAATATCGATACAATTTCAAGTCATCTCAACACATTGAAATCCAAAAATATACCGGTAATTTGGAGGCCTTTGCATGAAGCTGCCGGCGGATGGTTTTGGTGGGGAGCTAAAGGAGCTGCTCCGTTTAAATTACTTTGGAAATTAATGTTCGATAGAATGACTAACTATCATCATTTGGATAACCTGATCTGGGTGTGGACTTCCGAAGGGAATGATGCCGACTGGTATCCGGGGGATGAATACGTTGATATTGTAGGACGGGATTTGTATCCGACAACCAATATTCACGATTCGCAATGGACGGAATTCAATAAAGTGAAAGCTATCGTTTCAAGCAGAAAAATGATTGCACTTTCGGAATGTGGCGGTATTCCCGATCCTGCTTTGATGTTTCAAAAAGGTGATACTTGGCTTTGGTTTATGCCATGGTATGGTAATTATACGCGAGATGATTCTCAAAATGGTGCTGCCTATTGGCGAACCGTAATGAATAATTCTCACGTGATAACTCGTGATCAGATGCCTGACTTAAAATAATTTAAATATGAAAAAATATCGCTTTGTAATAGTTGTGATAATGCTCTCATTTATCTGTATCAATGGTTTTTCACAACAATCAGATATAAAAAATACAAATCTGGGTGAGAGAATAAAAACATTAACTCTCCAAACCCAAAATCTTCTCAAAAATCTGAAAGTCATTTCAGGAAAAGGATTCATGTTTGGCCATCAGGACGATCCATTGTATGGAATTGGTTGGGAAGGAGATGACGGACGTTCGGATGTGAAAAGTGTTATTGGCGATTATCCGGCCGTGATGGGGTTCGATTTGGGAAGAATTGAGCTCGGAAACGAAAAAAATATCGACAATGTATCATTTGAGAAAATCCGTCAGGAAATTATTCGTCAATACCAACGTGGCGGAATGATTACAATGAGTTGGCATATGAATAATCCGCTGACAAATGGTGACGCATGGGACGTAAAAAAAGGAGAAAATGCTGTTGCCAGCGTTCTTCCCGATGGACAAAATCACGATAAATTTTTGCGTTGGCTGCAACGGGCTGCTGATTTTTTCAATTCTTTGAAAACGGAAGACGGGACAAAAATACCGATCGTTTTCCGTCCGTGGCACGAACATACCGGAAGTTGGTTCTGGTGGGGAAAAGACCTTTGTTCTCCGGAGGAATATCAGCAACTTTGGAAAATGACTGTCGATTTTATGCAAGAAAAAGGAGTGAATAATTTGCTTTATGCCTATTCTCCCGATATTCAAGGGCCCGGACAGATTTATATGGAACGTTATCCGGGCGACGAATATGTCGATATTTTGGGACTCGACGGTTATCACCGCGACAACGAAGCAGGAATCGAATCCTTTCGAAATTCGTTAAATACAATTCTTTCATTTATGACCGATGAGGGGAAAAAGCGAAATAAACCCATTGCTTTGACTGAAACCGGACTGGAAGCCATTCCAATTGCCAATTGGTGGACCGGCGTTTTACTGCCCATAGTGGGAAAATATCCAATAAGCTACGTCATGGTTTGGCGAAATGCAAGGGAAAGAGAAAATCATTATTATGCACCTTATCCAGGTCAAAAATCAGCCGCAGATTTTATCAAGTTTTATCATTCTCCGAAAACATTTTTTTGTAAAGACATTCCGAATTTATACAAATAAATTGAAGCAAAAAGTTATGAACCCATATCAAGAACAAGTGAAAAAATTGTTTGAAAATCAACAAGAATTGATTTCCAAAGTAAACATGCCCATTAAAGAGAGCAACGGCTGGTTTCAACGCTATCAAAATCCGATTTTAACGGCAGCACACATTCCAATAGCTTGGCGTTACGATTTGAATGAAAAGACCAATCCATTTCTGCTGGAAAGAATTGGGATGAATGCCGTAATGAATTCAGGCGCTATTAAATGGCACGATAAGTACCTGCTGGTAACAAGAGTGGAAGGTGTGGACAGGAAATCATTTTTTGCCGTTGCCGAAAGTCCTAACGGAATTGATAATTTCAAATTTTGGGAAGAACCGATTACCATGCCCGAAACTGATGAACCGGCAACAAACAATTACGATATGCGCCTTACAGCTCACGAAGATGGTTGGATCTACGGCATTTTTTGTGCAGAAAGAAAAGACAAAAATAATCCCGATTTGTCTGCAGCTACTGCAAGTGCAGGAATCGCCCGTACTAAAGATTTGAAGAATTGGGAACGTCTTCCCGACTTAAAGTCGAAAAGTCAACAACGAAATGTCGTCCTGCATCCCGAATTTGTAAATGGGAAATATGCACTTTACACGCGGCCACAGGACAATTTTATTGATGCCGGATCGGGAGGAGGAATTGGCTGGGCATTGGTTGATAACATAGAAAAAGCCATCATAACCGAAGAAAAAATAATCGACCGACGTTATTATCACACCATCAAAGAAATGAAAAACGGAGAAGGACCGGCTCCGATAAAAACATCGAAAGGTTGGTTACACTTGGCTCACGGGGTGAGAGGTTGCGCTGCCGGCTTGCGTTATGTTTTGTATTTATACATGACGTCGCTCGACGATCCATCAGAATTGATTGCTTCACCGGGTGGATATTTTATGGCACCTCAGGGAGAAGAACGCATTGGCGATGTCTCCAATGTATTATTCAGTAATGGCTGGATTGCCGATGACGACGGAAGAGTGTTCATTTATTATGCATCGTCCGATACACGCATGCATGTGGCAACTACTACCATCGACAGGCTTGTGGATTATTGCTTGAATACGCCTGCTGATGGGTTGCGTTCAGCCTTATCAGTAGAAAAAATAAAAACATTGATTGCCAAAAATAAAGCAATCGGATACTGAGAAAATCTCTAAATTGATTAATAAAAATCAAAAAAAATCTCTACAATTTAAAAAGTACAAAAAAAAATAGAACGTTCAAATTACTTGTGTATTTTTATTGGGTCTTTCCATCAAAAATATTTAAAATCGTAATATGTATGAAAAAATTTAATTCAATTTTCTTTTTTATTATCAGTTTTCTTATTATTCCATCTATTTATGCGCAAAAATTTGAAGGTCTGGCAAAAACACCACCAATGGGCTGGAATAGTTGGAATAAATTTGGTTGCAATGTCAGCGAAAAGTTAATCATGGAAACTGCTGATGCTATGGTAGTATCGGGTATGAAAGATGCTGGATATCAATATGTGGTCATTGACGATTGCTGGCAAATTGCTCGCGACTCATTAGGTTTCATTGTAGCTGATCCTCAAAGATTTCCTTCAGGAATAAAAGCTTTGGCAGATTATATTCATTCCAAAGGACTTAAACTTGGAATATATTCTTGTGCTGGCGACAAAACATGTGCCGGGCGTCCCGGAAGTCGCGGACACGAATACCAAGATGCCTTAATGTATGCAAAATGGGGAGTAGATTACCTGAAATATGACTGGTGTTCAACAGAAAATTTAAATGCATTGGGTGCTTACACCACCATGAGCAGAGCGATTAGAGAAGCCGGACGACCAATTGTTCTAAGTATTTGTGAATGGGGAAGTAATCAACCATGGTTATGGGGAAAAGAAGTCGGACATCTATGGCGAACTACAGGCGATATTTATAATTGTTTTGACTGCATTCAGGATTATGGTTCATGGAAATCATGGGGAGCCATGCAAATTCTGGATATGCAGGAAGGGCTTCGTCAATATGCCGGACCTGATCATTGGAACGATCCCGATATGTTGGAAGTTGGGAACGGAATGTCAAATAATGAGGAACGTGCGCACTTTTCCATGTGGGCAATGCTGGCTGCTCCTCTGATGGCCGGTAATGATCTTCGAAACATGAACTCACAAACTTTAAGCGTGTTGACAAATAAAGAAGTCATTGCCATCAATCAAGATTCACTTGGTATTCAAGGATTTCGTTATGCTGTTAATGATAGTGTGGAAACTTGGATAAAACCACTCGTAAATAATGAATGGGCAATATTTTATCTGAACAGGAGTAAAAGTCCAAAAAACATTTTAGTTGATTGGAAAAAATTCAGTGTAAAAGATGATTTATCAGGTAAAACTCTTGACACGACAGGTAAAAATTTATTCGTTATCAGGGATTTATGGCAGAAAAAAGAAATTGGAAACACAAAAAAGAACCTCAGTATCACTATACCACCGCATGATGTTTTATGTCTTCGAATCAAACAAAAACAGACAAAACCATCTAAATAGGCAATTTTTTTCAAATCCAAATTCTTAAAACAAGTGTTTTGAATATTTAGAATATTCACTATGACTTTTGTCATAGAAAATATTTTATATTCAATAAATTAAATTATTTTCATTTAAATTACATGAAATTTTAAAAGAATGAAAACATTCAATATTTCCTTGTGTTTTTTTACAATTTCTATTTTAATTAGTTGCGCCAAATCAAATTCAGAACCTGCTCCTGAAAAACATTGGGCAACTGCCACAGAAATGAATCAGCGACTGGGACGCGGGATAAACATCGGCAACACGTTTGAAGCCGATCAGTCGTGGCAGTCGCCTTTCGATGCAGACGATTTCAGGAAAATTGCCGAATTGGGATTTACGCATGTTCGTGTGCCAATCAAATGGGAAAGAGACGACCGCAGCATGAGCACACCACCCTACACCATTTACCCTGAATTTCTGAATACGATAAAATCGGTTGTTGACGCTGCATTGAAAAACAAATTGCACATTATTATCAATATGCACCATCACAACGACCTAATGGCCGATCCGCAAGGACAAAAAGCTCGTTTCTTAGCGCAATGGAAACAGATTTCGGAATATTTCAAGGATTATCCTGACAGTTTGGTATTTGAAATATTAAATGAACCACACGACAAACTTACCGCCGGACTTTGGAACGACTATTACCGGGATGCACTGAGAGTAATCCGTGAAACGAATCCTCAACGTTGCGTTCTGCTCGGTGTTGCCGAATGGGGCGGCACCTCGGCATTAAAGTCGCTTACCATTGTGCCGAATGATAATCGTTTGATTCTAACGATACATTACTATAATCCTTTTCAGTTCACGCATCAGGGAGCTGAATGGGTAGCCGGTTCCGATGCCTGGCTGGGGACAAAATGGAACGACACACAAGCCGAACGACAAGCGGTAATTGATGAATTTCAGGCAGCCATAGCCTTGTCAAAATCAAAAAATATCCCCATATATATCGGTGAATTTGGAGCTTATTCCAAAGCAGATATGGATTCTCGGGTAAGATGGACACGCTTTCTTTCCCGATGGTTCGAACAGCAGGAATTCAGTTGGGCGTACTGGGAATGGAATTCGAGTTTCGGCATTTATGATCCGCAAACTAAAACCTATCGAACGCAATTGGTCAATGCGCTGACAAAAGATGCCATGCCTGCTGCACAAATCATAAATTAAAGCAAAACAAAAGAATGACTACTGAAAAAATTGGGTTAAGGGAAAAAATTGGCTACGGATTTGGTGATGCAGCCTCTTCCATGTTTTGGAAGATTTTCGGAATGTATTCGCTGTTTTTTTATACCGATGTTTTTGGAATAACGGCCGCAGCTGCCGGAACAATGTTTTTGGTGGCACGTTTGTGGGATTCGTTTTTCGATATATTTGTGGGCATAATGAGCGACCGCACCAAAACCCGTTGGGGAAAATATCGCCCATACTTGCTTTGGTTTGCCATTCCTTTTGCCGTGATGGGTGTTATCACATTTTACACTCCCGATTTCGGCCAGACGGGCAAATTAGTTTACGCTTACATAACATATTCGTTGATGATGATTGTGTATTCGCTGATTAATGTACCTTATGCGTCCTTGTTGGGGTCGATAACTTCAAATCCGATTGAACGCAATTCACTTTCTTCCTACCGAATGTCGTTTGCATTTATCGGCAGTTTTGTTACGTTTATGCTGCTGCAACCGTTGGTCGATTTTTATGCCGGACATTTTGGAGGCGAAACCATTATAAAAACAACAGAAAATTCAATTAGCACCAACCCTACGGGATGGGTTTTAGGTGTTGGTACAATCGGTGTTGTGTGTGTCGTTTTGTTTTTGCTATGCTTTAGTTGGACAAAAGAACGGGTAACGCAAATTGAAACCGAAGAAAATGTTTCCGTCAAACAGGATTTGAAGAATCTGTTTCACAATTCGCCTTGGTGGATTCTTATCGGAACAGGATTGGCAGCTTTGCTTTTCAATGCCATACGCGACAGCGTGGCGATTTACTATTTTCGCGATTATGTTCAGGTGAATTATCGAATGGCCGGTACCGGATGGGACATGACGACTATCTATTTCCTTGTCGGACAGGCAGCCAATCTGATTGGCGTAATGGCAGCTCCTGCCGTTTCTGCTAAATATGGCAAGAAACGAACGTATATGATTTCCATTTTGATGGCGGGAATTTTGAGCACAGGATTTTATTTGGTTCCAAATAACGTTACCCTGATTCTTATTTTGCAATTTTTTACTTCTATTTTCGCCGGATATGTGCTGCCGCTGCTTTGGTCAATGTTTGCCGATATTGTCGATCACCAGGAACTGACTACAGGACGACGGGCAACGGGATTGATTTTCTCGTCTTCTTCCATGTCCCAAAAATTGGGTTGGGCGTTAGGCGCGGCTTTGAGTGGTTGGATTTTGGCAATTTTCAATTACAATCCGCATGCTGCACAACAAGCTGCTGAAACCATTTTCGGTGAGCGACTGATGATCAGCTTGTTCCCGGCTCTTTGCAGTTTATTGGCATTTGTAGGAATGTTGTTTTATCCGCTTTCCGACAAAAAAGTTAAGGAAATAACCGAACAACTCGACCGGAAAAGAGCAAAATCGACAATTCAATAATAAATCGATTCTTTCAGACTAAACGCAAATTTTTTTAGATTTCGAAATGACGGAACATTCAGAACAAACAGAACATAAAAGTTTTCATTTTAATCTTATAAAACTAAAGGAGGAAGTTTACGAGGAATTGACGCAAGATATTCTTCCGTTTTGGTCAGAAAAAATGAAAGATTCCAAAAACGGAGGTTATTTTGGGCAAATGTCCGGCAAAAATCAGCTGATTAAAAATGCCCCCCGAGGAGGAATTTTGAATGCACGTATTTTATGGACATTTTCTTCCGCAGCCTTTCATTTGAAAAACGAAGTATATCTGAAAGAAGCAGAACACGCAAAGGAATATATTTTCAACCATTTTTTCGATGAAGAATTTGGAGGTACTTATTGGATGCTGAATGCAGACGCTTCGCCTGCCGACACCAAAAAACAAGTTTACAGTCAGGCATTTTTCATTTATGCGTTGGTCGAATTTTATCGTGCGAGCGACAACGAAACGGCTTTGGAAAAGGCAAAAGAACTTTTTTCGCTGATAGAAAAATATAGTTTTGATAAGGACAAAAACGGCTATTTCGAAGCATACAGTCGCGATTGGATTTTGCTCGACGACGTACGTTTGAGCGATAAGGATGCCAACGAAAAAAAGACGATGAACACCCATTTGCACTTACTTGAAGCCTACACTAATCTGTATCGCGTCTGGAAAGACCCTTTATTGGAAATGCAGCTGAAAAATTTGATTGACCTGTTTCTCGACAAAATTATTGATTCCGAAACCTATCATTTGAATCTTTTTTTCGACGAAAATTGGGGTTGCAAATCGTCCATTCAATCGTTCGGACACGACATTGAAGCCTCCTGGTTGTTGGACGAAGCAGCAATGGTTTTAGGTGATGCGGAAACACTGAGAAAAGTGAGAAATGTCGTTCTTCGCATAGCAGATGCTGCAGCAGAAGGACTTCGTGAAGACGGGGGCTTAATGAACGAAAAAAACGTCGAGACAAATCACCTCGACACGAATAGCGATTGGTGGCCGCAGGCTGAAGCCGTCGTCGGCTTTTTCAATGCATATCAACTTTCGAAAAAAGAATCTTATCTCGAAAAAGCGATCCGTTCCTGGAATTTTATCAAAGAAAACCTGATTGACAACGAAAATGGAGAATGGTACTGGTCGGTTTCGAAGGACGGACATAAAGATACGCTGAACGACAAAGCCGGATTTTGGAAATGCCCATACCATAACAGTCGAATGTGCCTGGAATTGTTTAATCGAATAAAATAACAATTTCAATAAAAATGTTACCTGAAATGATGAAATATCGCAAACAAATATCGACATTGATTTTTTCATTTTTCTTGATGGGCTGTTTCGCAGCGCCAAAAAATTCGCCGGTTGCTCTCAATGGACAATTGAAAGTTTCAGGAACGCAACTTTGCAATGAAAAAGGAGAACCGGTGATACTTCGTGGCGTGAGTTTGGGTTGGCACAACCTTTGGCCACGATTCTACAACAAAAAAACAGTAAAATGGCTTGCCAACGATTGGCATTGTAACGTCATTCGTGCAGCGATGGGAGTGCAAATTGAGGACAACTATCGCGAAAATCCACAATTTGCATTGCAATGCATTACGCCGGTAATTGAAGGTGCTATTGAAAATGGTATTTATGTAATTATCGATTTTCACGCGCACCATAAGTATTTGGAAGAAGCAAAATCATTTTTCAGGGAAATGTCCTCGAAATACGGCAAATATCCAAACGTAATTTACGAAATCTGGAATGAACCCGATTATTTTGAATGGCCGGAAGTTAAATCGTATGCTGAGGAAGTAATTGGTGTTATTCGAGCGATTGATCCGGATAATATCATTTTGGTAGGAAATCCGCATTGGGATCAGGATTTACATTTGGTTGCCGAAGATCCGATTCAGAATGCAACAAACATTATGTACACCATGCATTTTTATGCTGCAACTCACGAAAAATGGCTCCGCGATCGTACCGATGCTGCCATTGCAAAAGGCATTCCTGTTTTTGTCTCGGAATGTGGAGCTTCGGAGGCAAATGGTGACGGACGTTTGGGAACAGAAGAATGGAAAACGTATGTGGAATGGATGGAAAGCCGAAAACTGAGCTGGGTTGCATGGTCAGTTTCCGACAAAAACGAAACTTGTTCAATGCTTTTGCCACGCGCTTCTTCCTATGGAAAATGGAACGACAATCTGCTCAAACCTTGGGGAAAACTTGCGCGACAAAGCATTATCGATAATAATCATAAAAAACAATGAATATGAAAATCAAGATTTTACCGTTGCTGCTCTTTTTGATGTTGACCACTTCACTCGAGGCAAAAATTTTGTTGCCCGAAATCATGAGCGATAACATGGTTTTGCAACAGAACACTAAAGTCAATCTCTGGGGAAAATCCGATCCCGGAAAAACTGTCGAAATTCGCCCTTCATGGACTTCCGAAATTACCAAAGTGAAGGTCGATGCAAAAGGGAATTGGATCGCTTCCGTTGCTACACCTACGGCAAGTTTTACTCCATATACCATTTCCTTTTCAGATGGCGAAAAACTTACTTTGAAAAATATTCTTGTTGGCGAAGTTTGGCTTGCTTCCGGACAAAGCAACATGGAAATGCCATTGAACGGCTTTTGGAATAATCCGATTCTCAAAGCCAACGAAACCATTGCAATGGCTAGACAAAACAAAGGAATGCGTTTTGTTACGATTCCTAAAACAGCAGCAATGACACCTCAGGAAACCGTTAAAGGAACTTGGAAAGAATGCAATTCGGAAAACGCTCCCTGGTTTAGCGCCACAGCCTATCACTTTGCCCAAATGCTTTATCGGACATTGAACGTTCCGGTAGGAATAATTGTTTCCAGTTGGGGAGGAACGAGAGTAGAAGGATGGATTAATCGTGAGATTCTCGAGACCTATCCTGACATTGATTTGAGCGAAAAGGCCATTAACCAACTCAACCCCATGGCTCGACCCATGCTTATGTACAATGCGATGATACATCCGCTAATTAACTATACCATAAAGGGATTCATCTGGTATCAGGGTGAATCAAATGTGGGGAAACATGATGTATATGCCGAGCGACTTGCCAACATGGTCAATTTGTGGCGAAAAGATTGGGGATTAGGCGATTTGCCCTTTTATTACGTCGAAATAGCGCCGTGGATTTATGGCGATGGCGAGACCGGCACTTCGGGAGCTTTGTTGCGCGAAGCTCAATTTAAGGCTCAATCATTGATTCCCAATAGCGGAATGATTTCTACTAACGATTTGGTGGAAGAATACGAAAAGAACAACATTCATCCACGAAACAAAATCGACGTAGGCAAACGACTCGCTTTTATGGCTCTTTCTCAAACATACGGATTGAAAGGAATTGCTTCGCACGGACCGGAATATAAATCGATGGAAATAAAAGACGGAAAAATTTACCTTTCCTTCAATTATGCCGAAGATGGATTCAGTCGCGCTGTGGACATAAAAGGTTTTGAAATAGCGGGAGAAGACCACATTTTTTATCCTGCAAAAGTGGAAGTTGATTTAAACAATCGCATGTTGATTGTTTCCAATGAAAATATATCAAAACCGGTAGCAGCGAGATATTGTTTTAAAAATTTCCAAATCGGCAATCTTTACAACACACGCGAATTGCCTGTAGTCCCCTTCAGAACGGACAATTTCGAAAAATAAAACGGTAGAAAAATGAAAAAAATATTTATTTCCGTCGTTAGTTTAATTTTGGCAATGAATGCAAATGTGGACGCTCAAAAAACCGTCCCCTTGTATCAGAATCCAAAAGCAACCGTGGAAGAACGTGTAAACGATTTGCTTTCGCGAATGACACTCGCTGAAAAAATCGGGCAAATGAATCAGTTTGTCGGCATTGAACATATCAAAACTGCCGAAGCTAATCTTACGGCCGAACAACTAAAAAACAATACTGCAAGCGCTTTTTATCCCGGATTTTCGACCACTGATTTGAAAAACCTGACAAAAGAAGGTCTGGTTGGCTCGTTTCTTCATGTTTTAACTATTCAGGAAGCCAATTATCTTCAGTCGCTGGCTATGCAAAGCCGATTGAAAATACCTGTCATTTTTGGTATTGATGCCATTCACGGAAATGCCAATGCACCCGACAATACTGTATATCCGACAAATATCGGTTTGGCTTCGTCATTCGATACGGAAATGGCATACAAAATTGCCCGACAAACAGCAAAGGAAATGCGGGCAATGAATATGCACTGGACGTTCAATCCAAATGTAGAAGTTGCCCGTGATCCGCGTTGGGGCCGTGTTGGCGAAACTTTCGGTGAAGATCCTTATCTGGTCACCCAAATGGGCATTCAAACAGTCAAAGGTTATCAAGGCGATTTAAACAGTGAGAACGATGTTTTGGCCTGTATTAAGCATTTCGTTGCAGGAAGCGAACCGATCAACGGAACGAATGGCTCACCGGCCGATCTTTCGGAACGGACATTACGCGAAGTTTTTTTCCCTTCTTTCAAAGCCGGTGTTGATGCCGGAGCCATGTCGGCGATGATGTCGCACAACGAACTGAATGGCATTCCCTGTCACAGTAACGAATGGTTGATGACCGAGGTGCTGAGAAAAGAATGGGGATTCAAGGGTTTTATTGTGAGCGATTGGATGGATATCGAACATTTGTACGACTTACATGCAACGGCCGAAAATCTGAAGGAAGCTTTTTATCAATCCATTATGGCCGGAATGGATATGCACATGCACGGCATTCACTGGAACGAGCTGGTTTCTGAACTCGTGAAAGAAGGTCGTATCCCCGAATCGCGAATCGATGAATCGGTACGAAAAATCCTGACGATAAAATTTCGTTTGGGACTCTTCGAGCATCCTTATGCCGACGAAAAAACAACGATGAAAATCAGATTAAATCCCGAACACCGACAAACTGCTCTTGAGGCCGCACGTAACAGCATTGTTTTACTGAAAAACGACGGAATTCTTCCTTTGACGGAAAAATATAAAAATGTGCTGGTAACCGGTATCAATGCCAACGATATGAATATTCTCGGCGACTGGAGTGCAGTTCAAAAAGATGAAAATGTAATCACTATTTTGGAAGGATTAAAAATGGTATCGTCGAATACGAATTTCGAATTTGTCGATCAAGGTTGGGATCCACGAAACATGTCACCCGAAAAAGTAAATGAAGCTGCCGAAAAAGCCAATTCCGCCGATTTAAATATCGTGGTCGCCGGAGAATATATGATGCGTTTCCGCTGGACAGAACGAACGGGAGGCGAAGATACCGACCGTTCGGATATCGATTTGGTTGGGTTGCAAAACGAACTGATCGAAAAAGTGGGAGCATCAGGAAAACCAACGATTTTGATTTTGATTACCGGTCGTCCGTTGGGGGTTGAAAAAGCAGTCGGGAAAGTGAATGCACTCGTTCAGGCATGGGAACCGGGAATGTATGGAGGCGAAGCAATAGCCGAGATTCTTTACGGAAAAATCAATCCTTCGGCAAAACTTCCCATAACCATTCCCCGAAGCGTCGGCCAGATACAAATGATTTATAATCACAAACCTTCGCAGTATTTTCATCCTTATGTGGTAACTTCCAGCGAACCATTGTATCCGTTCGGCTACGGATTATCTTATACGACCTTTAAATACAATAATTTGCAGCTTTCTGGTTCGGAAATTTCGAAAGGTGAAAACCTTGAAGTGACGGTGGATGTTACCAATACCGGCAAAATGGAGGGTACGGAAATTGTGCAACTTTACCTTCGCGATAAGTTCAGTTCCGTAACGCGGCCGGTAAAGGAGTTGAAGGATTTTGCGCGTGTAGCGCTGAAAACAGGTGAAACCAAAACCGTACATTTCACTGTTTCTCCCGACAAACTCACTTTTTTGGATAAAAATCTGAAGCCGGTGGTTGAACCCGGCGAATTTATCTTAATGGTCGGTTCGTCGTCCCGAGAGGAAGATTTACTGAAACAAAGTTTTTACGTGAAAGAATAGAGAATTTATAAAAAAAATTTCATTTGCCTCTACGCTCATTTGTTATAGTAAGAACTTGGAGTGGTAGAGGCATTTGTTTTGCGCTGTTTGTCCGTAAAATAAACTTCCACCATCCACGGCTTCCGTTCAAAAACAAAATTTTCGATAAACTGTTCAATTTCAGGCAGGAATTCATTCATTGGAAAACTGGCAACCTCGTGACCTAACCCTTCCATGCTGTAAAAAAGATAGGAATAATTCTTTTTATGAAAATTTTTCGTCAATGATTTGGAACCAAACATGCCCTTGTTAAAAAGACGAGTTTCCTTATAAGGAACAAGTTTGTCAGCGCTCCCATGAAAAAACAAGGTTGGTGCAGGAGGAACAGCATAAGTTGGCATACCTTCTGTGCTGAAAATACTGCCTGCAAAAGAAATGACGCCAGCATAGCCAAAATCTTGCGGCAATCGGGATGCAATAGCATGCCGATTCTTTAATTCGTATTCTGCCTGAAGAACGGTAATGGCACCTGCACTTGAACCACTAATCATGATTCTTTTTTTATCGATATTCAAAGAATCAGCTTTCTCGATCAGAAATTTTGTTGCAGAAAACAAATCTTCCACTGCCAAAGAAATAGCATTTTCTAAAGGTTTGGTATTAAAAACTCCGGGCGCTTTTTGCCCTTTCATGCCCAACCGATAATCAATAGAAACAACCACAAATCCTTTTTTTGCAAAATAATCAAAATAAGACCGATAACCGGGGTCATCTCTTTTTCCTTCTTTGAAACCTCCTCCAAATACAAACATTAGACAAGGCTGTGGAGATGAAAAAATGGAATCGACAGTATAAATATCCATTTTTAATTCTTCATTCCCTTTAACATCAAAGGTTCGGGTTGTTTTCTGAATGCCAACAGCCTGAGCTAAAGAAAAATAGGACAACAAACCTAAAATTACAAATAACTTACCGGTTTTCATAAGTTTAAATTTTTACTAAAAAATTACAAATTCTTTTATAAACAGGAGCATAGGCATCAAATTATGTTTCCCGACAAAGTTATTAATTTATCACGAAAAAAATTTGTTGCCAGATAAATTTTCTTGGAATCGTTATTCTGTCAAAATAATTATCTTTGCTGCATCAATCACCATGAAATGAACCAAAAGGAAACCGATTTAGTACTCCTGGAATTAGTTCGTCAGGGAGATAAAACAGCTTTTAAAAGGTTGTTTGATTCTTATTTTACGCCTCTTTGTCGTTTTATGTATTTGTATGTAAACGATAAAACAATTGTAGAGGAGCAAGTCTTGGATATTTTTATTTATATATGGGAAAATAAGGAAACTTTTAAAATACATACCTCATTTAAGTCTTATCTTTTTCAATCGGCACGCAACAAGAGCTTAAACTACTTGAGACAAAAAAAGAAAACGCTTACACTTGATCAAATTGAAGATGAAATTATTGATTCAGACTTAATGAGTCTGGAAACTGATGAATTGTATCATTTGATTGAAGAAGCCATTGCTTCCCTCCCATTAAAATGCAAAGAAATTTATCAACTCAGTCGCAACGAACAACTTCCCAACAATGAAATTGCTCGCCATCTCAACCTTTCTGTGAAAACGGTTGAAGGACAAATTACCAAAGCTTTAAAGAGAATTAGAAAATTTTTGGGTGACTCATACAATTATTTTTGGTAATTTTTTTTTCAAGGTAATAAGGGTTATTCTTCCTGAATGTGTCATATTAATATAACATATCATGTCATGAAAAGAAAAATTCCATGGAATTTGATTATTGCCAGACTAAAAGGCGATATCACGGAAAAAGAAAACACTCAACTTAATGTTTGGTTGGCAAAGGAACAAAATCTTCAATTGTTTGAAGAACTTGAAACCTTATGGGAAAAAGTTCAGCTTAAAACAGCCATTTATGAAGCTGATATGGAGTATTATTGGAAAAAACTTTCTACCTATATGGAAAAAGAGGAAAAAGTTAGGAATTTCATGCCTCCCGAAAATGAAAAGAATAAAATTTTCTCAATTACTCATTTTACCCGCAAACTCGCAGCGGCTTGCGTATTATTGATTTTGGCATTGAGCGGTACATTTTTTTTAGGTCAGTTTTCGACAACAAAAAAAATTCAAACTCAAACTATTGTATCCATGAACGGAAAGTCAAAAGTTGTTTTATCTGACGGAACAGAAGTATGGCTGCATTCCAATACCACCTTAACTTTCCATGAAAAGAAAAACTTACGCGAAGCAGAATTAAATGGAGAAGCATTTTTCAATGTAACTCACAACAAAAAAGTTCCGTTTTTAGTCAAGTCCAATGATGTCATGGTAAAAGTTTACGGAACAAAGTTCAATGTAAATTCGTATGCAACTTCTGACAACACAATTGTCAGTTTATACGAAGGATCTGTTTCCTTGTCGGCCGGAGATAAAACGATAATGCTAAAACCTGGACAAGAAGGAAATTATAATAAAGAAGCAAAAAATTTAAAAATAGACTATGGAGATATTGAATATGCCAAATCATGGACAAATGATCAATTACACTTTGAAAACAAAAGCATAAGAGAAATCTGTAAATATCTATCGAAGTGGTACTCGGCAGAAATCATTATTGATAATCGAATTCCGAATGATCAATCCTTTACTTTTACTCTGCAAAATGAACCTCTGGAAGAAGTTATTCGTATCATGGCACGCATTAATTCCTTTGATTATCAATTTCTTGAAAACAACAGACTGTTAATTCAACCTCTAACGACGAATTTAAAAAACAATAAGCCTATGCAAAAAGTCAAATAAATAAGCACGAAGAAAATTATAGTTTTCATTCGTGCCATTTTAATAAAAAATCGATTAAAACAATTTCACCATTATTCCAATAAATATCTTACCCTAAAAAAGAATAAGGTGAAAATTATTAACCTTGAAAATATTACAAATGTATGAAATTAAAAAGAATATCCACAATTTTAACAGTATTTTTCTTTGCTCTTTTTATCTCGGCACAAAACACCGAAAGAAAAATCTCAATAACTTTTTCTAATATTCCTCTTTCAGAAGCTATTACGAGAATTGAAAAATCAAGCAGTTTCACTTTCTTTTACGATGCCAACAAAATTGATTTAAACCAAAAAGTTTCAGTAAAGGCGAATAACCTGTCAATCGGTCAATTGGTTGCAGAAATGTTGAAAAACACAAACATTAATTTTGAAATTTCCAATTCTCAAATTGTTTTATACAAAAAAGAAAATGAAAAATCGAAAACAATCCCTACACAAAAAACAACAGGAGTTGTTACCGATAAAAATGATGAACCCCTGATTGGTGCGACTGTTAAAATTAAGGGAACAAGCATTGGAACAATTACCGACATAAATGGAAGATTTAGCATTGAAGTTCCAGCTGGCGCCCAATTAACCGTTTCCTATGTTGGTTACACTCCTGCAGTAATTGAAGTTACCGGCAAAAACAATTTAAAAATTGCGCTGTCTGAAGAATCTAAATATCTGGATGAACTTGTGGTGGTAGGTTATGGAACACAAAAAAAAGGAAATATAACAGGGGCTGTCGTTGCTCTCTCCGACAAAGAATTTGCAGAACGAAACAACACTTTTTTCGCAAATGCCATTCAAGGTAAAACAGCCGGCGTACAAGTAAGTATGCCAACCGGAAAACCCCAATCAGGATTCTCCATTCGCGTTCGTGGAACTACCTCTATCAACGCCTTAAGTGAACCATTGTACATTGTAGACGGCATTCCAACTTCCAGCACAAAAGACATTAATCCTGCAGATATTGAATCCATGACTATTTTGAAAGATGCAGCATCGGCAGCTATCTACGGATCTTCCGGTGCAAATGGTGTTGTGATTATTACAACCAAACACGGAACTATTCAGAAACCTACAGTGACCCTGACAGCTTCTGCAGGAACCACCACACCTCATAAATATATGGATGTATTAAATGCAAAACAATACAGAGCCTTAATGACTGAGATGGGAAGAACACTTGACTGGGAAAGTTATCCTTATGATACCGACTGGCAAAAAGAAGTTTTTCAAACTGGTATTATGCAAAATTATCAAATTGCCGTAAATGGAGGTAACGAAAAGGCAAAATATTATCTTTCGGGAGGTTTTATTAATACAGAAGGAATAGTTGTTACCAATGATGTTCAACGTTATAATTTCAAACTGAATCTTGACCTCACACCAACTGATTGGTTAAGATTGGGAGGAACTTTTACATACTCTAACTGGGAAGATGTAGATGTTCCTGAAAGCAGAAGTTCCGGGAAAAGTGGTACAATTTTGCAGATGCTTAACACACCTCCCATTATCACTGTTTACAATCCTGATGGAACTTTTACGGGAAGTCCTTTTATGGCTTCATTCGAAAATCCCTTATCTTCCATTTATGGCACTGATAATAAGTACAGAAGTTGGTATATTCTTGGAAATGTTTATTTGGAAGTTGAACCGGTAAAAAACTTGACGGCAAAAACATTACTCGGAATTACTCATCAAAATGGAAAATATGAAGAATTTCTGGATCCTTTTAAAACCGATTGGGGACGTGCCAATATAGGATTAGCTTCCGAATATGCCGACATGGATAATTATCTGGTTTCTCAGAATACGTTGGCATACAAATTATCATTAAATGATGCTCACAATTTTTCATTTTTAGGCGGCTTGATTATTTCTACAAAAAATACTGAAAATTTGAGCGTTTCATCCAAACATTTTTCTAGTTCTGCTGTAAAAACTGTCAATGGCGGTTCCATTATGGTTTCCATGAACAGTGATAAATCAGCCATTAATAATTTGTCTTCCATTCTGAATATGAATTACGATTTTAAAAACAGATATTTGCTGACAGTCAACTTTCGTGCTGATGGCGCCTCAAATTTCGGAAAAGACAATAAATGGGGATATTTTCCTTCTTTCTCTGCAGGATGGCGTTTGTCGGAAGAAAAATTTATGTCTTCCTTTCAATCCCTGAGTGATTTTAAAATTAGAGCCGGTTGGGGACAAGTTGGCAACAGCGGCATTACTGCTTATGCGTCGTACGGAACAATGACACCAGCTCCCTACATCATAGATGGAACAGTTCAAAATGGAAAAATTCCCGCTACCATTGACAATCAGGATTTGAAATGGGAAGAAACTACTCAATCAAATATAGGAATTGACTTGGCATTTTTCAATTTCAGACTTGCTTTTACTCTTGATGCCTACTATAAAAAAACAAACGATCTGCTTTTTGATTATCCTTTGCCACGTTCAACAGGATATAACAGTTCAGTTATTAATATTGGCAGTGTAGAAAATAAAGGCTTGGAATTTTCCATAGCTTCAAAAAACCTGGTTAACCAGTTTAAATGGAACACCGACTTCAATATATCCTTCAACAAAAATAAAGTACTGAATTTAGGAGGAAAAGATTTGCTGGTAGGCTACATTTATACCCGCGAAGAAGTTTCATTGATACGTGAAGGTTATCCATTGGGAACATTTTATGGATATGTATCTCAGGGTGTTAATCCACTCAATGGTATGATCATGTATAAAGGTGCAGATGAAAACGGAGACGTTTCGGATGAAGACAAGGCAATCATTGGTGATGCTAATCCGTTATTTACATCAGGTTTAAACAACACTTTCAGTTATAAGGGATTTGATTTATCGATTCTGCTTCAGTCGGTTTATGGAAACGACATTTTTAACGCCACACGTATTGATATCGAAGGAATGTATAATTTCTACAACCAAAGCACGCAAGTATTGAAGCGATGGAAAGTTCCAGGTCAAAAAACTGATATTCCTAAGGCAATTTATGGAAGCACAGCCAATTCGTTAATTTCATCACGGTTTATTGAAGACGGTTCCTATTTAAGAGTAAAAAACATTACTCTGGGTTATTCCATCCCTGAGCGGATATTAAAAAATAAAAACATAATCAAGGAATTCAAATGCTATTTGACTATGGAGAATCCGTTTACTTTTACCAAATACACCGGATACGATCCCGAAGTTAGCATGTTTGTCAACAACGGTGTAAATGCTGAACAAAATGGAGCAATCGGGATTGATTATGGAACTTATCCTCAACCACGCAATTTTATTTTTGGAATCAGTTTAAAACTTTGAGATCTATAATCAATATCCAACTTCAAAAAATAATAATGCATTTATTTAAAAAAACGTTCAAATGTATTATAATTGAAAATTTCCAAACACATTGAAAATCAAAAATACTATTACTTATGAGAAAATTTTTTAAAACATATATTTTTAAGATGATGCTGGTCGTATTCTTTGGCATCAGCTTTGTTCAATGCAACGATTTTTTAGATTTAAAGCCCCTCACCAGCGAATCCACAGAAACGGCTTTCGTCAGGAAACAGGATATTGAATCTGCATTAATTGGCGCTTACAATACTTTTTATACTGACTTTTATGTTTGGGAAGGTGTTTTGTTAGGTGATGTACGCTCCGACAATGCTTATAATCCCATTGATGACGCTCCATTATATGAATATGAAACGCTGCAACTTAGCTCTTCCAATATGAACTTGATGGTGGACTGGACGATGTTGTACCGAACTATTCAGGGGTGCAATATAGTACTGGAAAATGTCGACAAAATAACAGATCCCAATTTGACAGAAAAAAGGAAAGGAGAAATTATTGGTGAAGCTAAAACCATAAGGGCACTTTCATATTTCAATATTGCCAAACTTTGGGGAGATGCTCCTTTGGTCCTGACTCAGACAAATTCTGCGAATCCTGACAAGACAAATCTTCCTCGAGAGTCAGTAAAAAAAATATATGAATATGTCATTCAAGACTTGCAAGATGCCGCACAAAAACTTCCTGATGTAAATGCTTCAGGAAAAAAGGACAGGGCAACCAGAGTTGTTGTTATGGCTTTACTTGCAAAAGTTTATGCCCAAATTCCTTTTGATGTACCTTATAATAAATATGACAGCGTCATTTATTACTGTAACGAAGTAATTAATTCACCCGCTCATTATCAACTACTTAAAAATTATGATTATTTGTTTGATGGTGCTCATTATAATAGCTCCGAATCTATTTGGGAAATTCAATTCTCGGCTTCTAACCCTGACTGTGCAAACTGGGGGCCAAGTTTAAATTTGCCTCCATCACTTACGGGTTCTACTTGGAGAAAATACTGCATTCCTTCACAAGATTTGGTGAATGCTTTTAAAAATGAAGCAACGTCTATTCGTTATAATGCCAGTATTATTAACGAACGTGTAACTTATTGGTATGATGAATATTGGAGTGCAGAAAAAAACAATGTCATCCCATTCACTTATAAATGGAGAGGAACTGGAGGAGTACCAAGTGGTGACGATACTTATTTGATACGTTTAGCCGATATTATTTTACTGAAAGCTGAAGCTTTATGTCAAAACAACAGAATGGATGAGGGAGTTCAACTGGCTAACGACAATACAATAATGCGCGTAAATGGCACTCCCATACCAACAGGACTGGATAAGGAAAGAGCCTTGGATGCTATTTTAAATGAAAGGAGATTAGAACTTGCTTTTGAGGGGCATAGATGGGATGACTTAACCAGAACGGGGCGTATCAAACAGGTGATGAATTCGCTAAACGATTATACAAAAGCAACTCCAAGCTCTCCAAGAGTGAAAATTGCATATAATTTTGATGACCATTTGAAACTATTACCCATTCCTCAGGAAGAAAGAAATAGAAACAAAAAATTAACACAAAATCCGGGTTACTTTCCACAATAATCAAAATCATTAAACTTATGAACAGACGTTTTACAGTATTATTTATTTTCTTAAGCTGTGTGTTTATGGTTTCTGCAAAATACTCTCTGTTACCGAAACCAATGCACGTAGAAAAAATTTCGGGAAAATTTGTATTTTCTGAGCATACTCAGATTATTTGTTCTGACAGCAATCTTCACCCTCTTGCCATTCAGTTAAATGAAATGCTGAAACCGGCAATGGGATTAGACTTGTTATTGCCAAAATCCGATAACAAATCTGTGATTCAGTTGACCCAACTTAAAGATAATAGTGAAACTGGGAAGGAAGGATATCAATTAAAAGTTACTTCACACAAAATTGAAATTAGTGCTTCCCATCCTGCAGGTTTTTTCTATGCTTTTCAGACTTTATTGCAATTGCTTCCGCCGCAAATTTACAGCTCTTCCATAAACGAAAAAATAAAGTGGAACGTGGACGGAATATTGATCAAGGATAAACCGACCTTTGTCTGGAGAGGCATTATGTTGGATGTATCGCGTCAATTTTTCGGTATCGACTTTTTAAAGAAATACATCAATTGGATGGCCGCCAACAAATTAAATGTTTTTCATTTGCATTTGAGTGACGACGAAGGCTGGCGGGTAGAGATAAAGTCTTTGCCCAAATTGACTGAAATTGGTTCATGGCGTGGACCTGAAGAAGCTTTGCCTCCAGTTCACGGTTCAGGTAATCAACGCTATGGTGGTTTTTACACACAAGCTCAGTTAAAAGAATTGATTGAATATGCCGCCAATAAACATATAACCATTGTTCCTGAAATTGATTTACCCGGACACAGCAAATCGGAAGCAGTAAGTTATCCTGAAATTCTTTGTTTGAGTAATGACACGAGCGAAAGTGTTCAAGGCGTCAAAAACAATGTCTGGTGTGTGGGAAGAGAAGAAAACTACGAAATGCTGGAAAAAATAATTTCGGAAATGGCTCCACTTTTCCCTTCTGAATACTTTCATGTTGGCGGTGACGAAGTTAACCATCATGTTTGGGAAACTTGTCCTCGATGTCAGGAATTGATGAAAAAAATGTCTTATACCGATGTCGGCCAACTACAAGGATATTTTATCAAACGAATGGAGATTATTTTGAACAAATACGGTAAAAAAATGCTGGGTTGGGACGAAATTCTCAAAACTCCTAATCTTAAGTCTGAAAGCGCTGTGATGGCATGGAGCTCGTTTGAAGCAGGTAAAAAGGCTTTAGAAACTCAGCATAAAGTAGTTTTCTCCCCATCTAAGTATTTCTATATCGATATGGCTCAAGGAATTGGAGAAAGGGGACACAATTGGGCTACCTTTATACCTTTGGAAAGAGTATATCAATTCCCTATTCCAAATGATACTTCCGGTAATTTACTCGGATTGCAGGCAAACTTATGGGCCGAATATCTCGATCGTCCTCCATATCAAACAGAGTATCAGTCATACCCGAGACTCTGTGCATTGTCGGAATTGGCATGGACGGGACAAAACGATGATTTTCAGGAATTCAATCAACGACTTGTTTCTCAACATTATGAACGTATGTATTATCAGGGTATATATTTCCGATTGCAACCGCCCGAAATTAAAATTTCAAAAGGGAAATATTACGAAATCAACAAAATACTAAATACAATAACGTATTATACAACAGATACTTTAAACAAGTCCGGCTGGCTTATGTTCAAAAACGGTATGAAAAAAATTCCACACAACAACATTTTATTTCGTAGCTGTTTCCATGGCAAAATTTACAGCCCGATTGTTTCTGTTTCACATAAGTTGTTGGCTCAATGGGACGAACATTTGCTGAATGAGAACACTACGGGAATATTATCAATACCCGTAACAAAAAAATTTAATTCTTCAGCCGATGGTTCTATTTTGTTTCAATATAGTTATGGGACAGATTATTTGCAAATAGCAAAAATGGAAATTTATTCAGATAATGTTTTGAAATTTGCGATGGAATTTAAGGAGCCAAAGATACTCTCATCGAGAAATCCACAATGTAAATGCATTATTCCCAATGGGCTGTTTAAAGAAAAAACTCCCTATCGCATAGTTTTGTATCTGACAGGGGAATTTCCAAAAGATAATACCGGAAAAATACTTTTTGTAGAGAATTAATTGAAAATCAAACGTAAATATCTATTTTTTAATAATTATTTGTCTTACCCTAAAATTATAGTATTATGAAAAGAAAAATTGAATTTTTAGCTTTATTGCTTTTTCCTGGGTTACTGTTTCTAAATTCGTGCAAGAATGATGAAATTGTAGAAAACGTCCCGAAAGTTGTTTCTCTTGATGTTTCACCTCAAACGCTTACCTATGGGGAAGAGCTCACTGTAAACGCACATTTGAAAGATGATGCCGTATCACTTTATCAAGCAATTCTTACCTATTCTATTGGTGGACAAAACGTGAAACTCGACACCTTTAAACTTTCAAGTAGTGATCAGACCGTTACCGATGTTTTTAAACTGAATCTTTACCGAAATGCTCCTGACAATGCCCAATTGAGCGTAAAAGTGGAAGTCATGAATTCGGAAGGTGGAGTCGATTCCTTAACTGTAAGCAATGTTTTGGTGAAACGACCCACTTTCAATAATCTTTACCTGCAATTGGAAAATGGAAATGTGCTGGAAATGACAAAGCGCATTACCGATGCCAATGTTTTTGAATGTGCATGGGTTCTTTCAAATGACATTAATATCAAGGTAATCAGCAATGCGACTACTCCTCAAAATGGACTTATATGGGGTGATGTTAAAGGAGCTTTTGACTTATCGGATGACGGGACAGTCGATTTTTTTAATTTGGTCGACCCGCTTATTGTACCTTCAAAAATCACTTTCAATATTCTAACTTTCGATTTGGAATTTGAAGGAACTACTATGGATGATGGAAATATGTGGATTGGCATGGCCAAATTATCCCAGGAAACCGGTATCGATCCAAATACTTATCCTGGAATCACAGTTATGAAAGGAACCGGTCATTTTACAAAAAATGGACAAGTATATTTCCGCGGTTTCCCTAATTCCGTAGATATAAGTAAAATACTAAATCCTGATTTCTTCGAAATGCGAGATGGGAAATATTACTTCACACAGGAAACAGATGATTACGTTATTCGTTACGATATGAGTATCGGATTCCTTTTCGTTTATCCTGTCGACAGCAACTATCCGAAAGGTCTTTATATTGCTGGTTGGGGATTTGGGCCCCCTGTTCAACCATACACTACAGTTCGCTCCGATTATAATTTTGATGATGAAACGTTGCCTCCAGGAGTCTTTTATTTTATGCCAAAAATTGCTGATGGAGTCTATGCAACGACAATTTATTTGGCGGTCGATACAGATGATTTTATTGGATTCAATTTCTATTATCAGAAAGGCTGGGGCGATCCAGGCTACGGTCCCGATGGCAAAGCCGAAGTAACTGGAGCCGAACTTGCATATTCTACAAACGATGCATTTCCTTTAAGCAATGGAGCAATATGGCGCGAAAATATCCACGATCCTAAATTTACCAATGGAGTTTATTTGTTGAAAATAGATTTTAACAAACGTGAACTTAGTGCAACTTTAAAAACCGCCAATTAATTTCATCCAATAAAATGTTCAGGACAAAGTTTTTATCCTTTGTCCTGAACTTTTATTTTGAAATATCAAAAATTTTAAGTTTTAGGTTAAAAAGAATGTTTATTAACCCAAATTATGACCACATGAAAATTAAAAATATCATTGTCATACTCATTTTATTTGTCAACTACAGTTGTGGAAAATCGACCATTCCTGATCCCATTTTACCTGTTGAGCCCTCAACATTGTTTTCAGGACTTCACACCATTGACACTATTTTCCCTCTTATTCCACAACCAATCAAAATAACTGCCTATAACGCTTTTTGTGATATTAAATCTTTAAAAGTCATTTATATTTCCAACGAAAACCTTCGTCCCGCTGCCAATTATCTTTCAGCAGTTCTTTCAGATATTCGTTCTGAGAGATTGGATATTTTGGTGGGAAACAGCAGAACAAAAAATGCTTTGAATTTGATAACAGAACCTCTATCGGATAATTCAGAAGAATACAAACTCGACATAGCTCCCGACAATTTTACCATCATTGGAACAACACCTCAAGCTGTAACTTGTGGCATTAACACATTCCGGCAATTCGTAGCCATTAATAGCGTGCTTTGTTCCTCTTCGAACTCTTATTTCCCTTGCGTTGCTATAGAAGATAAACCTGTATTTCGCTGGAGATCCTTTATGTTGGATGTGGCCCGTCATTTTTTTACAAAAGAAGAAATCTGTCAAACAATGGACATGATGGCATTATTAAAATTGAATAAATTGCACTTGCATCTGACCGACGATGAAGGTTGGAGAATTCCTATAGATAAATATCCTGAATTTCTTGAAACGGGTTGGAAAAGATTACCCAACGATCAAGACAGTTTCTGTCTTGAAATGGCAAAAAGCTATCCTGATTACAAATTTCCTTCCGATCGTTGGGATGGCACATCATATTTCGGAAAATTTTCTAAAACCGAAATAAAAGAAATGATTGACTACGGGTTGGAAAGAGGCATCGAAATTATTCCGGAAATTGATGTTCCAGGACATTCAACTATTGCCATAAAAGCGCATAATAATTTTGCATGTGTTGGGAAAAATGTTGGTTGGGGAAAAGAGTTCTCTTATCCTCTTTGTTTAGGGAATGATTCTGTGCTGAACTATTATACTGACATTTTCAATGAAATAATGGAACTTTTCCCTTCAAAATATATTCATGTTGGCGCCGACGAAGCGGATCCAACCAATTGGATTTCTTGTCCCAAATGTCAAGCAAGAATTTCAACCAATAATCTCATTTCCATTCCAGGATTAGAACGTTGGTTCCTGAGTAAAATAGAGAAAAATATTCGAGAAAAAGGACGTAAGATGATTGTTTGGGATGACGCATTGGGTATGGTAAGTTCCTCTGCCAGTATTATGTGGTGGCGCGATTGGATAGGAATGGACAATGCTGTTGGTGGAGCAGTTCGACAAGGCTCAGAAGCCGTCATAGCAAATTGGGATATCCTGTATTTTTCAGCAAATGAAAAGAACACTTCTCTTTCGGAAATTTATCATCTTCCACTCTATCCTCAGGGAATTTCTGATGGTCAAAAAAACTTGATAATCGGCATTCAGGCTTGTGTTTTTACAGAAAGCATTCCAAATGTTGGTCGTTTAAACTTTATGATTTATCCTAGAATGTTTGCCCTCAGCGAAAAAGCATGGTACGCCGATAAAACTTCTGATGAAACATGGAATTCATTCAAAAACCGATTGAATACGTGGTTACGTTATTTGCAGTTAAAAAATATCCGTTACCACACACCCAGTTATTAGTGAATTTTTCAATTATACTTCAATAAAGTGTAATTTTCAAGAAATATGATTAGATAATTGAATTTTAAAGTTAATTTCGATTCATTTTTTGCTCATTTCAAGAATAGTATTTAGTTTTGTAAAATATTGCAAAAACATACTGAAAATGAGTTTAAATAACCAAGTACATAAACAGCGTTCTTTATTTCCTGAAGAATGTTTGTTAAAAGAAATTGCCAATCACCCACGTTTATCCATTGGGATTCCGAAAGAAAACGCCGCCATCGAAACACGTTTGGCACTTACTCCCGAAGGCGTTGCCATAGTAACCGAAGAAGGCCACAGCGTTTATGTGGAACGAGGTGCGGGTGAACCTATGTCCTACACTGATCTGCAATATAGTGAAGCTGGAGCTTTTCTGGTCGATTCACCGCAAGATGCTTTCAGCGCTGATATTGTAATAAAAATCACGCCACCTACATTGGACGAAATAAATTGTATGAACGATCATGCAACCATATTTTCCATGCTACAGCTTAGCAATTTATCTACCGAAAGCATCAAGGCAATGATGAGCAAGAAACTCAATGCTATTGCCTATGAACTGATTCGCGACGAACAAAAGGGATTTCCGGTGGTCAGTTCCATTTCCGAAATAGAAGGAAACACAGCCATTACACTTATTGCCGAACTTATGAGCAACGAACATGGTGGAAAAGGGTTGTTGCTGGGAAGTGTAGCCGGCATTAGTCCTCCGGAGGTAGTAATTTTAGGAGCAAGCATTACCGGAACCGTAGCAGCGCGAACAGCTTTGGCACTCGGAGCACAAGTTAAAATTTTTGATCACGATATCAATAAATTGAGAACCATTCAACATCATTTGGGACAACAGGTTTTTACTTCCGTCATACACCCTGCAGTATTGTTCAAAGCACTTGCAACAGCCGATGCTGTCATCGGGAATTTGAGATATATCAACGGATCTGAAAGATTTATGGTTTCAGAAGATTTGGTAAAAACGATGAAACGTGGAGCTATTATTGTTGACTTGAGCATGGATCAAGGCGGCTGTTTCGAAACTTCCGAATGCCGTACACTCCAAAATCCCCTGTTTGTGAAACACGGAGTTATTCATTATTGTGTGCCCAATATTTCTGCCAGAGTTGCCCGAACCTCATCCATGGCGCTCAGCAATATTTTGGCTCCCATTTTGTTGAAAATTGGTCATTCCGGCTGTATCAATGCAGCCATAGCCGAAAGTTCCGGATTTCGCCATGGCGTTTACGTTTATAAGGGATTTCTCATAAACAGATTAATAGGCGATTACTACAACATACCATCAAACGACATAAATTTATTGTTGGCAGGCTATTAAAAAAAATCAATCTGCATTGCCTTTGTCGAACTCTTTCAATCTGTAAATTGTTTTCAATAATAGATTGAAAAGAGTTTTTGTTGTTAAAAATCAAATCAGAATTGAATAAATTGTTTATTTTTGCATAAAATAGGATGCAAGTTTATGGCCGACGAAAAGAACATTCAAGAACAGGAAAGAGAAGAAGAAAGATTGATTCAGCAGGAATTTGAAGGTTTGCTCGAAGACTACCGAAATTCCAATCACCGGCAAAAAGTCGAAATCATTACCAAAGCCTTTAATTTTGCCAAAACCGCTCACAAAGGCATGAAACGACGTTCCGGCGAGCCATACATCATGCATCCATTGGCCGTAGCACGTATTGTGGTAAAAGAAATAGGTTTGGGTTCTACTTCTATTTGTGCCGCCTTGCTGCACGATGTGGTAGAAGATACCGAATACACAGTCGACGATATTCGCAATCATTTTGGCGATAAAATTGCACAAATTGTGGAAGGACTCACTAAAATTTCCGGCGGCGTTTTTGCTGAAAAAGCCTCCCAACAAGCCGAAAATTTTAGAAAACTCCTTTTAACCATGTCGGACGATATTCGCGTTATTTTGATTAAAATTGCCGACAGACTGCACAATATGCGCACATTGGGATCGCTTCCTCCGGCCAAACAATACAAAATTTCAGGCGAAACCCAATATATTTATGCACCCCTTGCTCACAGACTGGGCCTTTTCCGCATTAAAACCGAACTTGAAAATCTCAGTTTCAAATACGAACACCCCGATATTTACAAGTCTATTGAAAATAAGTTATTGATGGACGAAGAAGCACGAAATGTTTTTTATAAGGAATTTTCTGCTCCTATCAGGGAAAAATTAACTGAAATGGGATATGAATTTACCCTGAAAGAACGTGTAAAGTCGGTCTATTCCATTTGGCATAAAATGTCTACCCGTAACATTCCTTTTGAAGAAGTTTACGATATCTTGGCACTTCGTATTATTTTCAAACCCAAAGAAGGTATGTCGGAAAAAGATCAGTGCTGGATGATTTATTCTGCCATTACAGCGCTTTACAAACCGCATCCCGAACGTATCAGAGACTGGTTGAGCACACCCAAGGCCAACGGATATGAAGCGCTTCACGTAACGGTAATGGGGCCGAAAGGTCGTTGGGTGGAAGTGCAAATTCGTACGGAAAGAATGAATGAAATAGCTGAAAAAGGATTGGCCGCTCACTGGAAATATAAATTGGGAGAAAATGATGAATCCGAATTGGACAACTGGCTGAAAACCATCAAAGAAGTTCTTGAACATCCCGATACGGATGCAATAAATTTTCTCGAAACTTTCAAACTGACATTATTTGCTTCCGAGATTTTTGTTTTTACACCAAAAGGAGAAATTAAAACCATTGCTCAGGGAGCTACAGCTCTCGATTTTGCTTTTATGATTCATTCCGATTTGGGTATGCACTGTATTGGAGCAAAAGTTAACCATAAGCTTGTGCCACTGAATTATCGCCTTCAGAGTGGCGATCAGGTTGAGATACTCACTTCGCAAAAACAAACTCCTCAGGAAGAATGGCTGAATTACGTTACAACAGCCAAAGCGAGAAGCAAAATCCTCGAACTGCTGAAAAAAGAAGAAAAAAACGTTGCGTCGGAAGGACAAAAATTGATAGAAACTGCATTGGCTGAAATCAACCTGCCTGCAAGCAATGAAAATATTATAAAAATTCTTCAGCACTACAATCTTACCCAACGAAACGAACTTTTTGTTCAGGCAGGCAAAGGAGCACTCAACCTCGATGACATTAAAAAAGTTATCTTTAAACCAAAAACACAAAATGTTTTTTCCAAATATTTAAAAATTCCATTCATCGGAAGTTCTTCTTCCGAAAATAAGGAGATTATTATACCCACTGAGGAAATCGACAGAAAAGCTACCCTAAAACTGACAGAAGAAAACACGGGAAAAATATTCAAACTGGCGGAATGCTGTCATCCCATTCCGGGTGATGATGTATTGGGTTATCTTGACGAAAACGGTATTATATACATTCACAAGCGCCAATGTCCGGTGGCACTAAAACTAAAAAGCAACTTTGGTGAAAGAATCCTTTCTGCTGAATGGGCTACGCATAAAATTCTATCTTTCGAAGAAACCATTGAAATTAAGGGAATTGATCGGAAGGGTATTCTGATCGAAATTTTAAAAGTCATTTCTGAAGCTTACGGCGTCAACATAAGCAAAATAAATATTGAAACAGAAAGCGGAATTTTCATCGGTAAATTCCAAGTTTTGGTACACGACACCGAAGAACTCAATAATATGTGCGAAAATCTGACCAAAATACCCGAAGTTCAATCTGTTCAACGTATTGAACAAACTTCGCTAAAATCGCAGGAACAAAAAACCACATAAAAAACGATTATTTTCAATATTCAAGCAGACAAACAGGTGCTCCAACTTCCATCCGTATTTCTGTATCAGTCAATTTTCCACTTTTTCTGTCTCTTTTAAAAACTACAATTTTGTCGGAATACTGATTCCCTACCAGCAAATAATTACCGTCTTTAGTTATCACAAAATTACGTGGCCCCTTGCCCTGAGTAGGAATTTGCTCTACAAATTCCAACGAACCGTTTTTCTGTATTCTGAAGCAAGTTATATTATTGGATTCTCCTCGATTGGTGGCATAAAGAAACTTTCCATCGGGAGAAATATGTATGTCGGCCGCTCCGGTTTTCAAATTTTTGTTCGTTACCAGAGAAGTTTCTCCTGAAAACTCCAAATTTCCTTTATTAAATCTGATAATTGAAATCGTTCCATCCAATTCGTGAAGCAAATAGAGATATTTTCTGTCTTTGGAAAAAGCCAAGTGACGAGGCCCACTACCGAGCTTAACCTTTAAACTATCAAAAGGGGAAAGACAATTTTGCAATTTTTCGGGAAAATAGAGAAAAGATCGTATAAAATCAGTTCCCAAATCGTTGATCAGTAAAAATTGTCCGCAGGGTGAAAAAATAGTTTGATGTACATGAGGACTTTTCTGTCGGGAGGAATCAATTCCATGTCCCTCGAATTGAATCTTTTGAACAGACTCACCAATCGAACCATCCCTGTTTCTCTTAAAAACACAAGCACTGCCACTGGAATAATTGGCTGTAATAATATGATGCTCCGAAGCAGAAATAAAACAAGGATCCGATCCGTCTGCATTCACATCGTTTATAAAATAAAGCTTCCCGGATGGAGCATCAAAACGAAAAGAAGTAATTCGACTCTCAAATCCCAATTCATTTACAGCATAAACAAAATTTCGATCAGGCGAAAATGCCAAAAAACTTGGATTATCCACATCAGTTGCAGCAAGTTGAATCTTAAAAACTCCACTTTCAGCATCAAAGTTTATAGAATAAATTCCTTCACTCCCAGTATTTTGTGTGTAAGTTCCTACCAAAAAACGATAAACTTTTCCTTCTGCCAACTGAAAAAAGGTAGAAAACAACAAAAGAAAAAAAACTGATTTTTTCATCATGTGTGTTTTTTAATTTAGGATATTGTTGCTCAATATATTATGTTGAATCAATGCAAAACTCTATACTTCAATACTCTTTTCTCTGAACTAATAAACTATTTTTCTCTTTTCTTCTGAACAGGATTTTTCACTTTCTCCTGATTTTTTGCGATATAATCTTTCCAGCCGGAATAAATTTTCTGTGATTCGGGTTTGCCCAGCTGCAAAAAATGACAGTAGGCAGCCGCCAAACCATCGGTAGCATCCAGTTGAGGAAGCATATTTTCCTGTGGAATATGCAAAAAACGACGCAACATATCGGCTACTTGCTCTTTTGAAGCATTTCCGTTTCCCGTAATCGCCATCTTAATTTTTAGTGGTGCATACTCTGTAATGGGAATATCGCGATAAAGAGCTGCCGACATGGCTACCCCCTGTGCTCTTCCAAGTTTTAACATTGACTGCACATTTTTCCCGAAAAAAGGAGCTTCTATGGCCATACAGGCTGGATGAAATTCATCTATCAACGATAGTGTTCGGGCAAAAATGCGTTGTAATTTCACGTAATGATTGGCATACTTTTTTAAATCCAGAATTCCCATAGCCATTAATTCAGGCTGATGAGCCCTGATATTCAGCACTCCATATCCCATAATGGTAGTTCCCGGATCGATGCCCAATATAATTTGGTCATTTATCATAGTCGGTAATCAATTCGAGCAAGGTTGAAAAGTAAAGAACGTGATTGCCAAATTTTGCAGTACAAAGTTGAGAGAAATCTTCTCCGTGTTTTTGCATCCAATCATTTAATTTGCTTTTATCGGAAATCTTAAACTGCACTGAATAGGAAGTTTCTTTCACGCTTTCACCCGTAAGCACTTTGGCAATTTGTGGTTCAGAGAAATCGGCAGTGCTCATCATAAATGGAATTAATGATGCTTGCACCCAATTTATCCACTGAGGATAAAATTCGTTTTCAACCAAATAAGTTGTATTAAAAATCAGCATGCGTAATGTTTTAAGGAATAATTTGAACAAAAGTAAGCATAATTTGAAAAAGTTCTTTAACTTTGCAGTGAAAAATACACATTGGGGGTTTAGCTCATTTGGCTAGAGCGCGACACTGGCAGTGTCGAGGTAACCGGTTCGACTCCGGTAATCTCCACTCGAAAAGCTTATCGTTGGTAAGCTTTTTTTATTTCCCCCTACTCCACCCTTCCACTTAATAAGTATCATTATTATATTTTTTTACCTTTTGCTTAATTATTTTTACCTTTTGCTGACCAATATTGCTTATTAATAAATATATTTGTACAGTAAGATTTTTCTTAAAAAAATATAATAGTGCAAAATCAGGAAATATATTGCTATTAGAATTCTACATTCAAATAAATTAAATTATAATTTATTGAATATTAGTTGTTATAACATATTTGTAACAACAAAAAATTTTGCTTTAAAAATGAACAATTTCAAAAAATACATACTATATTTGTTATTGTGAAATAAAAAATCTTCAAAAAAAATCAATAAATTTTTTAACAATTAATCTTATGAAAAAGTTAACTTCACTCTTTATTGCCGTTTGGGCTATGATGCTCGCATTCACATTTTCTTCCAATGCCCAAACCGTATTTGCGCTTCAAAATGGAAGCAGAACCCAGTTTTATACTACCTTATCCACTGCCATCAGCAACATTCAGGATGGAGATACGCTCTACTTGCCGGGAAAACCGTTGAATGGAGATTATACTTTTTCTAAAAAAGTAACTATAATTGGCGCAGGCTATGACGCCGATAGTGCAGCTGCAACGGGAATAACAAAATTTACAGGCAAAGTATATTTTGCTAAAAAGAGCAAAGGCTCTTCCATGACCGGTGTTCGCACCGAAGGACGCGTTTATGTTCAGGATTCTTCAATAACTATTACCCGATGCAACATGGAATCATTGGAAATCCAAAATGGCAATAATCCGATTGGATTTGTATATGTGGGCGATTGCATTATCAGCAGCGTCATAGAAGGATGTAATGATGTAGTTACGAATGTGTTGGTAGAACGCTGCATTCTCAACGGAAATATTGGGAGTGGAAATAAAACCAATAATTTGTTGATAAAAAATTGCGTCTTAACTTATACTGGGAATTATTTCTTAAGCAGTATCAGCAACCTAATATTTCAAAACTCAATCATTTTAAATACGTCAAATTATTATTTTGTTGCATATTCTTCTTCTTTAACTTTCAATAACAATTTATTTGTACGTCCTGCTTTTTCCGATATCACTTTCGTTATGACAGGGAATATATTTGGGGTTCCTGAAAATGATATTTTTGTAGATACAGCAAATGGAAACTATCACATTAAACCTACCTGCACACAGGCATTGACACTTGCTACCGATGGAAAGGAAGTAGGAATATATGGCACGGACAACCCTTTTCTTGTTCCAACATTTGCACCGCTATTTATTTCCATTAACAATGCAGAAAGCACGAAAGATGGAAAACTGTCTGTAAAAATGACAGTGGAAGCCAGAAACAGATAAAACCTGAATAACCAAAATGTTAAGACGGGACAGGCACTTTATAATTTTACATGTGAAAATCTGCTTACGAATAACGTTTTTCAAAACGAATCATTAATATGAAAAAGGCAAAAAATATTATAGCCATAATTGCAGTCATTCTTGCATTTTCACCTCCTATTTTTTCACAAAATTCTATCCAATTGATTGAATATTGGACAGATGGAAACAGTGAAAGTCGCACCCGACAAACGATTTCAGCAGCCAGTGTTTTTTCATGGCAAGACGAAATCAATCTTGCAACGCTTGTAGATGGTTTGCATACTTTCAATGCACGTTTCAAGGATGAATACGGTGTTTGGTCGCCCGTTGAAACCCGATTTTTTGTGAAACAAACCAATGCACTCGGACAGGGAAAACTGAAAAAAATTACTGCTCTCGAATACTGGATGAATGGAAATTCTTCCAACAGAACGCAACGGATATTGAACGGACAAACCACATTTGCATGGGAAGAACTAATTGATGTTGCAAATATTTCGGATGGCGTCAATACCTTCAATGCCCGTTTCAAGGACGAATACGGCGTTTGGTCGCCCGTTGAAACCCGATTTTTTGTGAAACAAACCAATGCACTCGGACAGGGAGAACTGAAAAAAATTACTGCCCTCGAATACTGGATGAATGGAAATTCTTCCAACAGAACGCAACGGATATTGAACGCACAAACCACATTTGCATGGGAAGAACTAATTGATGTTGCAAATATTCCTGATGGCGTCAATACCTTCAATGCCCGTTTCAAGGACGAATACGGCGTTTGGTCGCCCGTTGAAACTCGATTTTTTGTGAAACAAACCAATGCACTCGGACAGGGAAAACTGAAAAAAATTACTGCTCTCGAATACTGGATGAATGGAAATTCTTCCAACAGAACACAACGGATATTGAACGCACAAACCACATTTGCATGGGAAGAACTAATTGATGTTGCAAATATTCCGGATGGCGTCAATACCTTCAATGCCCGTTTCAAGGACGAATACGGCGTTTGGTCGCCCGTTGAAACCCGATTTTTTGTGAAACAATCAACAGCATTGACTGAAGGGAGCAAAAATATAACGAATCTTGAGTATTGGATAGACGGAAACACTGCTAACAGAGTGAGCAAAACGATCACACCCAATAATCCGTATCATTGGGAAGAGCTTATTCCTACAGATGAATTGCAGAATGGATTGCACACTTTCAACGTGCGTTGGAAAGACGAAAAAGGAATTTGGACGATGGTATACACTCTGTTTTTTGTAAAAGATGAAAATCAATTTACTTCGCTTGGAGAGAACAAAATTGTCGGCTACCGTCTTTGGTTTTCAGAAGAACCCGATTATTTTGAAAACATTCCGGTTACAGCAATTGAGAATGTTGTTGCAATAAACGATTCGGTTCCGCTCACTTATTTACCGAAAGGAAGGCATCAGATTGCCTATCAACTCAAGGATGCTCGCGGGGTATGGTCGCCGGTGATTGCAGACAGTATCGACAAACCCGATCATGCACTTTTCAGTTTTGTTGCCGATAAACTTGAAATTGCAAAAGGAGAAACTGTGAAATTTACGCCTTCAACCAAACTTTTTATAGACAGTATTGTCTGGAGTTTTGGCGATGGCGTGACTGAAATTAATTTTGAACCGGAACACAAATATGATTCCATTGGAAAATTTGACGTTATGGCCACAGTTTGGCACCGTGGAACAAACGAAGGCATTTCTTATGTAGAAATTAAATATATAACAGTTGTATCTACCAGCTTGCTTGCTCCGGAAATTTACACTTTGAAAATGTATCCCGTTCCCGCAAAAAATAGCTTTACGATTGAAAGTCCTTCCCTACCAATGAATTCAATCCAATTAGTAACGTTAAATGGAAAAGTCATCAAGGAGGTGTTGCCAGAAAATCCCGAAAAAACAGCATTTTCGGTGGAAAATCTTCAGCCGGGAACCTATATCGTAGTAGTAAAAACCGATAAGGGATGGCTGACTAATAAAATTGTTAAGGAATAAGGTTTATTTATTAAAATCATTTTAATAAAATTATGTCATGAAAACTTCCTCTCACATTTTCAAAAAACAGATCATTCAGTTATCTGTTCTTGTTGCGTTTTTGCTTTGCTCCTTTTCAGCGAAAGCTGCCAATCCCGTGTTTTCTCCTTATTTTAAAAATTTATCCAGCGAAGTCAACACGGCAAACCTAAATGACATTGTACCCGAAGTCGCTATCAGTGGCAATACCATTCATCTGCTGTGGCTGGAATATATTAGTTCCTCCTATACTGAACCATTGCCTAAGATTTATTATCGACGATCATTGGATTGGGGTAAAACATGGGAAGCTCCTAAATTACTGATAACACTTCATGATGCAAGCTATGTTAGATATGGAAATAGGGTAAAAAAAATGTCGGTAGAAGGGAATAATATCCACATTTGCGTGCCGGATTATACCTATTATCAAAACGGTACCGGACACCTTTATTACATTCGTTCTACGGATAATGGAACCACTTTTGACGCACCAAAAGAAATTGCTTCAACTTACAGTGGTTCTTACAAAGATATTTATCGAAGTTTTATTAAAAGCGTGAACAATCACATTGGTATAGTTTACAATAACGATGTAAATGGCACTCACTTTTCTTATTCTACGGACAATGGAGAAAATTTTAAAGATACGCTGGTATTAAAGAAAACCGAATACGACACCGAAATTTGTGATTTTGAATACGATGGAAATCGAGCTCTTATACTTCACGAATACGTACATTATTCTTATGGGTTTGCTAATGGTAGAATGTACGTAACAACTACTTTTGATAATGGTGAAACTTTTACGACAACTAAAATCTCGCAACCTTATACCAGTGGAGACTATACGTATGAAAAATCGCACACAACTTTTCAAGACTGGTCAGACAATTTTCAAGATTACAGAAAAAAAATAGCCAAATCGGGAGATAATATTTATATCGTATATGAAGAAGAAAAAGAGGGGAATTCTTGTACTGTGTTAGTGAGCTCCAATGATAATGGACATACATTTAATCTACCCATTCGATTGGAAGACACAAATTATCCCGGTACTTGCGGCTCTACTGTCGAAGCCAAAGGAAATCATGTTTATATCGCAACCAAGAAAAACGGTTATGCATATTTAAAAGTTTCGGATGATGGTGGCAACACCTTTACGCCGGCAACAGACTATTTCACTACCGGATTTTATAGCGATGTATATAAACCATGGCTTTTTTATTTGATGTTGGACCCCAACGACCCGAGTGGAGAAACCATTCATTTGGTAGGAAATACGCACTTTATTGCTACTTCATACGATGGTGGGCATACTTTCGTAAAATCTATCAATTATACCAATTGCTTCAACAACTTTTCGATGGGAACGCAAGTGTTGATCGACCCATCGAATGTCAAACATTGGTTTTTAGTTCATAATCCTTATGGCGGAACTGATACGGATATTTACTACCGGCAAACCGGCAACGAACCCGCTCCTGTAAACGAAAATCAGTTCTTTAGTGCGGTAGAACCTACGGGTAATTACAATAAAATTTCGTTGGGTGTTGGTCATTCGCCCTCTTTAAATTTTGATTCTGCCATGACCGCCGAAATGTGGGTGAAATTTTATCCGGAAAAAACTGATAATGCTCCACTTTTAATAAAAGTGAAAGAGTCATTTTTTGTGGATTATATGCCAAAGGGTTATGATATTGCATTTCGGAACGAAAACCAAAAAATTGCTATCAATTGTGGACTTCAAACCGATAAAGGTGGTTTTATCAACTGGTGTCCTTCTGAAATTACGGATACACTCTGGCACCATGTCGTATTCACCTATGATGCCAATGCCGGATTGAACAATTTCATTACGTATGTGGACGGCGTAGTAAAAGCTCAACAAACCGTGACGGGGAAAATTGATGCAGGGGAAGGAATGTTAAAGCTGGGACCAAAAATTGATAACAATTATTATCATGATTTGGCTTATAAAATTGATGAAGTGCGTTTGTGGAATACGGCGCTCACACAAAGCCAGCTTCAGCAAAACATGACGCGTACCGACTTTGAAGGAGAAAATCATTTGAAAATGTATTTGAATTTCAACGGAACATTTAAAGATTTGTCCGGGAATGACAATGACGGCATTCCCATGGCGTTTGCAGATCTGTTGCCGTCTGATTTCAATCCGCCTTTGACCAACTTTGAACTCTATAAAGTGCTCAACGAAGTTTCGCTGAACAACAAAACGGTTAACGGAAAAGATTTCAAGTGGGATTTTGGGAATGGACAAAGCAGTGATCTTATGAATCCGATCTACAAATATCCCCAGCCGGGCGAATTTCAAATTACGTTGACCGCCAAAAACGAAAACAGCGTTACTACTTTAACGCAAAATGTGGGCATTCAGGGATTGGATCACTTTGAACCGACGTCAGCGGGCAATAGCGGTTGGGTTACGCTACAAATTTATGGCGGTGATTTATCAGCCGAAGACACGCAAATTCTTTTAAGAAAATCCGGGAATCCCGATTTGGTTAGTGATTCGGTTTTTGAAGTGGCTCCAGGTGTTTTACGCACCCGCATTCCTGTCGACAGTGTTGCTACGGGAGATTGGGAGGTAATTGTAAAAAAAGGCGCAACAGAACAAAAATTTCCACAGCCGTTTGTGGTTCAACAGACTTTAAATCCACAACCGTGGGTTTCCTTTGACGGAAGAGGCGCCATTTTGTTCAATCGTTGGCAAACTTATACCCTGAACTTCGGCAACAAAGGCAATGTAGATACGTACAGCGTTCCCGTTTGGTTTGCCATTACAGATGACCCAAATTTGGAAATCGAATTTATCGATTTCAAAATGGACGTCCCGCAAATGGCTATTGATAAAGGCATTGCAAACGAAATCGAAGCCATTGGCGAATATTTTACCACCGATACCGTCTTTAAAAATCATGCGATGGCTCGCGTTTATCCTTTTATGCTGCCGGTTATCAAAGCCAACTCTTCCGGTGCTATCCACATTCGGGTTAAATCGCCTAAAACTTTTGATACAAAAGTTTGGATGAATCCGAGCTGGCTGGAAAAAGTTCCGGAAATTCACTACGCCATAGCACGGGTGAATAAAGAGAGACAAAATGCTCCGGCAGTCACTTCCGATGGTCTGGCAGCTGCCGAATGTATGTTAAAAGTTTTGGGAACGGGTGTCATCGATATTGGTACTTCTGCTATTCCGGGTGTCGGTTGCGTATGGTCGACAGGAAAATATGTTTACAGTTTAACCGACAAATCTTCCTACAAGGATAAATGGGCAATTGGAAATACACTCTGGAATGGAGCCGTTACTTTTGTGGATTGTGGTATAAATTTAAGTGGTGTAGGCGGCATAGTGAAAGGAATGGGCGTATTTTTGGCCAATATGGCCGGTTATGCCAGAGATTTTGCCAACTGCAATCATTTTAGAAAAGACAGCGAAAGAGATCGAAACATAAATGCTGTTTCTTCGTTCGACCCCAATGAAATGATTGGACCTGCCGGCATCGGCAAAGAAAATTGGGTACAAAATATCAATGAAGTTCCTTATACCATTTTGTTTGAAAACAAAAGTACGGCTACTGCTCCGGCACATACCGTTGTGGTTACCGACACGTTGGATTTGAACACTTTTGACTTGAAAAATTTCAGTTTTGGCAATTTTGGTTGGGGCGATTCCATTTTTTCTCCAATTGGCACAAACTTGAAAGAATTTTCCAGAGATATCGATTTGCGTCCAGGGAAAAATCTGATTGCGCGTGTATCTGCCAAAGTCGATACGTTAACAGGCATTGTGAAATGGGAATTTCTGTCATTGACACCGGAAACTTTGCAGGAAGAAGAAGATCCATTTCTCGGATTCCTTCCTCCCAATGTCAATTCGCCGGAAGGAGAAGGTTTTGTTAGTTTCTCCGTAGGTTTGAAAGAAACGTTGGCTTCGCATCATCGTATGGTCAATCAGGCAACTATAAAATTTGATGAAAATGAACCAATTCTGACCAATGTCTTTGAAAACACGCTGGATAAAGATGTTCCCGAAAGTCAGGTAACTGCACTTACGCCCAAAATGGGAGGAAAAATTTTGGTAGAATGGACCGGCGCCGACAACAGCTCCGGTATCAAACATTACAGTGTTTTCGTACAAAAAGACGATGAAGAAATCAAACCGTGGATACTCGATACGATGGCTGTCAATGCAGAATATCAGTTGGCCGAAAAAGGTTCAACCTACAAATTTTACAGCATTTGCATGGATAGCGTAGGATATCGGGAAAACACACCGGGCGATTTTGATGCTCAACTGGTTTATACTGCAGTAAAAGGTACACAAACCGAAAAAGAAAACTGGCTCATTTATCCCAATCCTGTACGTGAGATGTTGCATATACAACTGTCTAATGCGCCTTTCGTGGATAATTTCATTATCGAATTGTTCAGCATGAACGGTCAACGATATTTTATGGGAAATTTCCAAACACTCCGAATCAGAGAAGGTATCGATTTACCGGTAAACAATTTACCTGTTGGTCAATATTTGTTGAGAATTCTTTATGACAAAGGGAGTTTCTCAGAGAAAATAAGTATTCGGTAAAAGCAATTGCATATAAACAACATTTATAGTATATCGTTACAAAAAATAATCTGTAAAAAAATTAATTTTAAAGAGCCGGGCAAACCACCCGGCTCTTTAATTATGAGAACAAAATTTTTACAAACACAGGATATACTCAATAAAAAACAAAATGCAAATCTTCAAATCGTTAATTGATAAATTGAAACTACTTTGTGTTTCAACTTTTCGATTGGGCACATTCGATTTTTTTTCTTAATAATTTTGTCTATTTTTGTACGACTCGATTTCTAAGTCAAACCATTCTTGTTGGTAAAATCATTTAACCGTTTTTTATTAGTGAACAAAAGAAAGTATTTTCCTTTGGTTCTATAAATTTAATAATTAATTCCTTTTTTATGAATCGTCCGCTTATCGTAGGAATAACAGGAGGCATTGGAAGTGGAAAATCAACGCTTTCAAACAAATTGCGTGCTGAAGGTTATCAGGTATATGACAGTGATAAGGAAGCTAAAAAATTGCAAAACGAACATCCTGTCATTCGAGAAAAAATTCAGCAGCTTTTTGGAGACGATATTTACACTGATAGCGGATTAGACCGAAAAAAAGTAGCTGATCTTGTTTTTCTGAACCGGGATTTGCTCCATCAACTGAATCAAATTGTCCATCCTTTCGTCAGAGAAGATTTTATAAAATGGGTAGAACAACATGCAGCAGAAAAATTTCTGTTCATGGAGTCAGCCATTTTGTTCGAAAGTGGATTTAATGATCTGGTTGACAAAGTTATATTAATGACGGCTTCCGAAGATGTTAGAATAAAAAGGGTTGTAAAGCGTGATGGCATTGATCCGGAAAAAGTTAGGGCAAGAATTTCAAAACAATTGCCCGATAATGAAAAAATACCATTCTCAGATTTTATCATTCATTCCGACGATGGAAAACCTTTGTACGATAAAATGAAAAAAATTTTAAAGGAATTGGAAAATTGTATTTCGAATTGAAATGAAAAAAAATTAAAGCCGGTTACAAAAACCGGCCTTAAGCATATAAAATACAAGTAATTGGAAAAAATTATAATTCCGATTTTACTTCCGTCTCTTCAAAACTTTCTATCAAGTCGCCTATGTGGATATCGTTGAAATTGTGAATACTGATACCGCATTCATAGTTGACGGCAACTTCTTTTACATCTTCCTTAAATCTTTTCAGCGACTCAATTTCGCCGGTAAAAATAACAATTCCATCGCGAATCAGTCGAACTTTGTTGGTTCGCTTTATTTTTCCTTCTTTCACCATACAACCGGCTACTGTTCCCACTTTTGAAACTCTAAATACATCTCTGACTTCAAGGGTAGCCGTAATTTCTTCTTTGATTTCGGGTGAAAGCATACCTTCCATTGCCGATTTTATTTCTTCAATGGCATCATAAATAATGGAATAGAGCCGTATGTCAATTTCTTCCTTTTCTGCCATTTTGCGAGCAGAAGGTGTAGGACGCACCTGAAATCCCACAATAATTGCATTGGAAGCTGCAGCCAGCAAAACATCAGAATCCGAAATAGCACCTACTGCTTTGTGAATAATATTCACCTGAATTTTTTCGGTAGAAAGTTTTAACAGTGAATCGGAAATTGCTTCAACCGATCCGTCAACATCACCTTTTACAATGATATTCAATTCTTTAAAATCACCCAATGCAATTCTTCTTCCCAATTCGTCCAGTGTAAAATGTTTTTTGGTACGGATAGTTTGTTCTCTTTGCAACTGTTCACGTTTCAATGCCAGTTCACGGGCTTCATGCTCCGATACCATCACTACAAAATTGTCTCCGGCCTGTGGCGCTCCGTTCAATCCTAAAATTAAAGCAGGTTCGGAAGGTCGTGCTTCCGAAATTCTTTGGTTTCTTTCATTAAACATAGCTTTCACTTTTCCGAAATGTGTTCCTGCCAAAACAACATCGCCCTGACGAAGCGTTCCATTTTGAACCAAAACCGTAGCAATGTATCCCCTACCCTTATCCAACGAGGACTCAACAATAGATCCCATAGCACGTCTGTTGGGATTTGCTTTCAAATCGAGCAATTCGGCTTCGAGCAATACTTTTTCGAGCAGCTCGGGAACTCCTATTCCTTTTTTTGCTGAAATTTCCTGCGACTGATATTTTCCGCCCCAGTCTTCCACCAAATAATTCATGTTGGCCAGCTGTTCCTTTATTTTTTCCGGATTAGCTTCGGGCTTGTCAACTTTATTGATGGCAAAAACAATGGGGACATTGGCTGCTGAAGCATGATTAATGGCTTCCACTGTCTGGGGCATTACGTTATCGTCGGCTGCAACTATAATAATGGCAAGATCGGTAACTTTTGCACCTCTTGCACGCATAGCCGTGAAAGCTTCATGACCCGGCGTATCGAGAAAAGTAATTCGCTGCCCATTATCCAACACAACATTGTAGGCACCTATATGTTGGGTAATTCCTCCGGCTTCGCCGGCTATCACATTCGTTTTGCGTATGTAGTCCAACAAAGAAGTTTTTCCGTGATCGACATGTCCCATGACCGTAACAATGGGTGGACGAGGTTGAAGATTTTCTTCGTCGTCGGGTTCGTTTTCGGCAAGCGCTTCAATTACATCATGACTTACATATTCGGTAGTGTAACCAAATTCATCAGCTAAAATATTAATAGTTTCGGCATCCAGTCTTTGATTGATGGAAACTATCAAACCAAGATTCATACAGGTAGAGATGACATCATTTACCGGAACCTCCATCATGGTAGCCAGTTCATTCACGGTTACAAATTCGGTCAGTTTCAGTATTTTTTCATTATTCTGCTCCATTTCTGCCTGCTGTTGCTGACGGGCATTGATAATTTCTCTTTTGTCTTTTTTGTATTTTGAACCTTTTGTCTTCTTATTGGAAGTTGCCAATCGGGCAAGTGTTTCCTTAATTTGTTTCTGAATATCTTCTTCAGAAATAGCAGGTTTAATGGATTTTTTAAATTTGTCTTTGTTTCCTTTGGGAGAAAGATTCAATTTTTTGGGTCTTTCCAATTCCTCAGTTTTGGTATTGCCGGAAACTTTCGAAATATCAACTTTTTGCTTTGTAAAACGTTCGCGTTTCTTTTTGTGTTGTTCTTTCACATCTTCGTCATCCACAACCTCACCGGCCAATTTGATTACTTTTTTGCCTTTTTGGTCAATTTTTTTGGCTTCGGCGGCCAATAGATTTTTTTCTTCCTTTTCTTTCTTCTTCTGTTCTTTCGATTTTGGTTTTGGTCTAACCTGCTGGTTGAGTGCATCAAGGTCAATAGTGCCTACCACAGTAATATTGGTATCCAAAACGGGCCTTTCAGTATAAAAAATTTCTTCTTCAGGTTCTGAAGTCTCAATTTCTTCATTTTTAATAATTTCTTCCAAATCGTGAGATTCGGGTTCCTGAGTTGTGAGAATTTCAGGTTTTTCAGAAGTAGAAGATTTTGATATTTCAACTTCTTCTATAGGTTTCTCTGTCTTTGTTTCTGCTATATTGGGCAAAACCTCTTCTTTAATTTCAAGTTCTTCTGTTTTAACTTTTACTTCCTGAACTTTTTCTTCAATTTCTTCTGGTTTTTCTAATTTTGGAGGCTCTTCGGTAACAATCGCTTTTACTTCATGAGTCAAAGTAGCATCGGTTTCAATTTTATCTTTTTCGGCAACAATATTTTCCTTTTTTGGTTCAACGGGAGCCGATTCTGCTATTTCCGTTTTTTCTTTTTCTTTTGTTTTCGCTTTTCTTTCTGTTTCTTCCAAATTGATGTGTCCAACAGGCTTGATATGAGGCTTTTGTTCTTCAGGGATAACAGTTGGTATTGTTTCGACAGGTTTGGGTGCCGTTTTGGGATGGACATACTCTTCCAATCCGACAGTTTCGGCTTTTTCTTTTTCCTGCCGTTCTTTGCTGATCCGTTCCGATTCAATCTTCAACGCCATATCCTTATTAAATTCTTTTGCAAGCAAAAGATACAGCTCATCTTCCAATTTTAGATTTGGATCGGCCGACAGTTTATGACCTTTTTTTGCGAGAAATTCAACTGCCGTACTCATACCGACATTCAAATCCTTGCATGCTTTACTTAATCTTATAGGCATATATTTATTTTACAATTATTAACTTTAAAAGCTTTGAACAGTCGTTCGTTTAATTAAAAAATTGCTCAATTTTCGTCTTCGAATTCCGAACGTAAAATATTCAGCACTTCATCTATGGTTTCTTCTTCCAAATCGGTGCGACGAATCAAATCTTCGCGCGGAATAGCCAACACATTTTTGGCCGTATCGCAACCAATAGATTTTAACGTATCGATAACCCATTGATCAATTTCGTCATTGAATTCATCCAAATAAATGTCTTCGGTTTCGGTTTCGTCCAATTCTCGGAACACGTCGAGCGTGTAACCGGTCAGCATGCTGGCAAGTTTTATATTAAGTCCTCCTTTCCCGATGGCTTGAGAAACTTCTTCGGGCTTCAGATAAATTTCAGCTTTCTTTTCGACTTCGTTGATACGAATGGAAGAAATTTTTGCCGGACTTAATGCTCTTGAAATGAATAAACTAATATTATTTGTATAATTAATGACATCTATATTTTCGTTTCTCAATTCGCGCACTATTCCGTGAATACGTGAGCCTTTCATACCTACGCAAGCTCCTACGGGATCAATACGATCGTCGTAAGATTCAACGGCAACTTTTGCACGTTCGCCGGGGATCCTGGCAATTTTTTTAATGGTTATCAGTCCATCATGAATTTCAGGAATTTCATTTTCAAAAAGTCGTTCCAAAAATACGGGCGAAATACGGGAAAGAATCACCCGTGGATTGTTGTTTTTATTTTCCACCATAGCCACCACAGCTTTCACCATATCGCCTTTTCGATAAAAGTCTGTCGGGATCTGTTCCGATTTGGGTAAATAAAGCTCGTTTCCTTCTTCATCCATCAGAAGCATTTCTTTTTTCCAAATCTGATATAATTCGGCAGTAACAATTTGACCAACCATTTTACTGTATTTGGTATAAACGTTATCCTTTTGCAACTCCAGAATCTTTGATTGCAGCGTTTGCCGTAAAGTCAAGATAGCACGCCTACCGAAAGCCGAGATGTCAACGGTATCGGTAACTTCTTCACCAATTTGATAATCTTCATCAATTTTTTGGGCTTCACTGAGCGATATTTCCAAATTTGGATCATTTATTTCGTCATCTGCCACTACAGTACGGTTTCGATATATTTCAAAATCTCCCTTATCCGGATTAATGATAACGTCAAAATTCTTATCGGTTCCATAATTTTTTGCAATAATATTGCGGAACGATTCTTCCATCACACTGATTAAAGTACTTCGATCAATGTTTTTAAGCTCTTTAAATTCTGAAAAAGTATCAATTAAATTAACAGTTTCTTTCTTGCTCATGGCTTATTTAAATCTTAAAATATATTTTGTAGTTTTAATATCTTCATATCGAAAAGGAATTTTTTCTGTAACCTTGATTTTCCTTTTTGCGCCTTCCGGTTTGATTAATTTTTCAGTTTGAAGTGTACAATTATCAAAATTTACCTCTGTGAGTATTCCGGAAAATTTTTCTCCTTTTTTGGTAACAATTTCCACTTCATTACCTATGTTTTTTTCGTACTGTTTCAGTACTTTGAAAGGTTCTGTCAGTCCGGGAGAGCTGACTTCCAATTCATAATCTTCCTGTTCTCTGTCCAATTTGGATTCGATGAAATTGTTTAAAGATTCGCAATCGTCAATAGAAACACCTTGAAATGAATCAAAAACGACAAGAATCTGATTTTCAGGACTTACTTTGACTTCTACTATGTAAAAATCTGTTCTTGAAACAAAATTTTCCACTATTTGCAATATGGTTGGCTGCTCAATCATGGGAAAGTTCACATTTATCTAAAAAACAAGGGGACAATTTTGTCCCCTCCTACAATTCCTTTTCACGGTGCAAAATTACAAAATAATTATTTAAAATCCAAAGTTTTATCGAATAAATATTCTCTCTTTTTACAACAAAACAACAAATGAAAACTTTTCGACTGATTATGAATTATTTAATGTTTTGCAACCACATCAATTAAAACAAAGATTTTCCAAAAGAAAATAGAATATTTAGAAGATGTCAGAAAATATCATAAATTTGCAAAAAATGTTGACTTAAATCCTACACCATGTTTAAAATCCTTTCAATCAATCCCGGCTCTACTTCTACAAAATTTGCAGTCTATGAAGACGAAAAAATTTTATTTCTTCATACCATTTTACACTCCACGGAAGAATTAAAATCTTTTGAAAAAATAATTGATCAGCTCGATTTCAGAAAAAATTTAATTCTGAACAGGTTGAAACATGATGGTGTAGATTTACAAACACTATCTGCTATTGTTGGCAGAGGAGGAATGATTAGACCGGTAGCTTCAGGAGTATATTTGGTGAACGAAAAAATGATTGCCGATTTGAGAGAGGCCAAAAGAGGAGAACATGCAAGTAATTTGGGAGGCATCATAGCCTATGAAATATCCCGCGATATTCCGCAATGCAAACCCTTTATCGTTGATCCAGTGGTAGTGGACGAAATGCAGGATGTTGCCCGCATCAGCGGATTGCCACAATTTCCCCGTCGTTCCATGTTTCATGCGCTCAACCAGAAAGCGGTAGCAAGAAAATATGCTGCTTCCGTAAGTACCGTTTACGAAAATTTGAATTTGGTAATTGCACATTTGGGTGGAGGAATCAGTGTTTCGGCACATGCAAAGGGGAAAGTGATAGATACCAATCAGGGCTTGGGTGGTTATGGTCCGTTTTCGCCGGAAAGGTCAGGAACCATTGATGCCGGATTGCTGGTAGATTTTTGTTTTCAAGGACAAGCTTCCAAAGAAGAAATAAAAAAAATGCTGATTGGAAGAGGTGGACTGATAGCACATCTTGGAACCAACGATGCTTATTTGGCCGAACAAAAAGCTTTGAAGGGAGATACCCATGCAAAACTCATAATGGAAGCTATGGCGTATAATGTTGCAAAGGAAATTGGAACCATGTGCGCTGTTTTGAGAGGAAAAGTTGATGCCATAATTCTGACGGGAGGCATTAGTCGAAGCGAATGGTTCGTGAATTACGTGAAAGAAATGGTTTCCTCATTTGGGAAAATAGTCGTATATCCAGGCGAAAACGAAGTGGAAGCATTGGCCATGGGAGCTTTGCGCGTTCTTCGCGGTGAAAGTTATAAAGAATATTAATCGATCAATTCAATGTTTAAAAATATTCATTCGGAAATCGATAAATTTTCATTCTTTTCTTTTTCAGTTACAAACTTTTCTTCCCACCAAACCCATAAAGCAAAAATTAAAGCATAGAATAAGTATTTGAAAAAATATTCGTGCAAAAAAGTAAACCAAGAAGGGTGTTGCTGAACAAGAGCCGTTATTGCACTGATTCTAAAAATATTAAACACATAAACCATAGCCAGTCCGAGAGGAATAAACCACAGTTTTTTGCCGAGCGGCCCACGATAGAAAGCTATAATGCAGAAAAAAATATATGCCTGTTTCAGCCCAGTACATGACCATACAATTTGGATACCGAAGCCGTTTTCCTGTTTCAGAACGTTATTGGCAAAGAGCTGAATATGAAATCCTAAAAAATTTAGAACATTTGCAGTAGTTTGAGCAACATGGTTGGCCATAAATTGAAATGGCGCCGAAATATCATTTCCCAAAAACGTAACCTGACGGTTTGAATCATCACCCCGCACCAGAAATTTCCATGCAAAATGACAAATCAGCAAAATAACAACAAAATAAATTACACCGTTGTAAGGAGTCAAAATTTTTTTTATTCTGGAAAGCTCCTTTTTCATAATATTCTTAAAAAGTATTGCTAACTCTTGCAAACGGTACTTCGTCAAAGGAACAGAAATCGTGATCGAGATACTTGAAATAACCGGTCATGGCAATCATGGCAGCATTGTCGGTAGTAAAAGCAAAAGGAGGAATAAAAACTTCGTAACCATCAATAGTTGCCAAATCGTTAAAAGCCTGACGCAAGGCTGAATTAGCCGAAACACCTCCAGCCAGTGCAATTTGGTGAATGTTATAATCCTTGGCGGCTTTTTTCAGTTTATCCATCAAAATATCGATAACGGTTGCCTGCAGAGAAGCACACAAATCATTGAGATTTTCCTCGATAAAATTTGAATTTTCCTTCATTTTGTCCCGAAGCAAGTACAGAAAAGAAGTTTTTAAGCCACTAAAACTGTAATTGTAGCCTTCAATTTGGGGCTTATTCAGTCTGAAAGTATTTGGATTTCCTTCTTTAGCCAGACGGTCGATATGAGGGCCACCGGGATAAGGCAAACCCATAACTTTTGCACATTTGTCAAAAGCTTCACCTGCGGCGTCATCAATGGTCTGACCGACAACGGTCATATCGTTATAAGCTTTTACCAGAACAATTTGAGAATTTCCTCCCGAAACAAGTAGACACAAAAAAGGGAATTGAGGTTGCGGAGAGTTATCGTTTTCATCTTTTCTGATAAAATGAGCCAAAACGTGTGCCTGCAAATGATTCACGTCAATAATGGGAATGCCGAGTGCCTGAGCAAAACCTTTTGCAAAAGAAGTTCCCACAAGCAGTGAACCCAATAAACCCGGTCCTCGGGTGAAAGCTACAGCACTTAATTGTTTTTTGTCGATGTCGGCTTGTCTTAATGCTTCCTGAACGGTAGGAATAATATTTTGCTGATGCGCACGCGATGCCAATTCCGGAACTACTCCTCCAAATTTGGCGTGAACCGACTGATTGGCAATAACATTTGAAAGCATGACTCCATCGCGCAAAACGGCAGCTGAAGTGTCGTCACACGAAGATTCGATTCCTAATATAATAATAGGGTTCATAAAAATTCATTTTTTTAATAAAAAAATAACAATCTCAATCAGAAAAAGTATGCTTGAATTTTATAAAAAAATAAGGGTTGTTCCACTTTTTTGATTCAGAAAATCATAAATAATTTTTTTATTTTTGTAAAATAAAATTCAAAGGTATAAAAAAATCGGTTAAAATAGCAGGTTATACTATTGGAGGAATTATTTTATTCCTTGCAATTTTACTTATTTTGTTGCAAAACAGCAGAATACAAAATTCTATTGCGCAAACCCTCGTTCGACAACTTTCAGAAAAATTGCAAACTAAAGTTGAAATCGGTAAGATACATTACAAGCTTTTCAATACCATTGCCATTGATGACGTTTACTTGGAGGATCAGCAACAAGACACACTTTTGTATGTAAAAAGCATGGATGCACATTTTAATCTATGGAAATTTTTTCGTGGAAAATATCAATTTCGTTCCATTGATTTAGATCAACTTTATGGGAATATTGCTATTGATAAGGCTGGCAAAACAAATTTTGACTTTATTGTTCAGGCTTTCAAAAAACCACAAGGTTCTAAGCCGGCAAATATAGAATTTCAAATTACCCGATTCAAATTAAAAAATTCTTCTTTTCGTTTCGTCGATGCACGCGAAAATCATAGCAACTCGCAGACATTTAATCCCAAGCATCTTTATCTTACCAATATCAATTCCGATATTCATCTGGATATTTTTCACAAGGACACCATTAAGGCAAGTATCAACCACTTGAGCGCATACGAATCCTCAGGCTTGACATTAAAGGATTTACGGACAAAATTCTCAGTTTCCGATAAAAATATCGATATTCCCTACTTCGATTTATGGATGCCCAATTCTAAAATTCATTTTGACAGTATCCAGGTAAATTATGCAAAATTTTCCGATTTGAAAAATCTGAATGAGAATGTGAAATTGAAAATTCCACTTCGATCTTCTTACTTTACCTTTTCTGATTTCGCTGCATTTGTCCCTGCCTTTGCCAATTTAAATACCAAAATGGATGCAGAAATTGAAATCGATGGCAGAATTTCAAGTCTGAAATTCAACCAAATTCGATTAAAATTTGGGAATTCTTTTTTACTGAATGCCAAAGCCGATTTTACCGGTTTACCCAATATGGATGAAACTTTTATTTACGCCAACATCAATGATTTGCATTTCGAAAGAAACGATTTGCAGGATTTTGTTGCCGGACTAACAAAAAAACCATTTGTGCTGCCAAAAGAATTGAATCAATTGGGAATGGTCAGATACAACGGCAATATTTCCGGATTTCTAAACAACCTGGTAGCCTATGGTAAACTGAGATCGAATGTGGGTACGATAGCTACGGATATCCTGCTGCAATACAATACCAAGTCTCAGTATTTGGCTTACAATGGCACCATTAAGTCGGACAACATTCAATTAAATAAAATTCTGAGCAACAATCAGTTTGGACTTTTTTCATTTAATTTTAACACCAAAGGAGAAAAGCAGGCCAATAAAAATTTTCAGGGAACTATTGAAGCTGATATTCCCGAATTTCAATGGAATGGTTATTCCTACCGCGATATGCAATTAAAAGGAAACTATGATGGAAGTGGATTTGATGGGACTTTTGATGTTGCCGACGAAAACATCGATGCTCATTTTACCGGAATTGTCGATATGACAAAACGTTTACCGGTATTCGATTTCAGCCTGAATTTAGCCAAAGCCAATTTGAATGCGTTGAAACTGACAACTAAATATTCCAATGCCAATTTGTCCTTCAATGCAAGAACCAATATGATAGGAAATTCACCGGACAATCTCAACGGATTCGTTTTATTCGACAAGATAGCTTTCACCAACCGAAATCGAACACTCAATGCAGGCAAAATTCAATTCGTATCGCGCACGAAGAACGATGAAACCTATTTTTTAATTTCTTCCGACTACGTGAATGGAAGTATTTCGGGAAATTTTATTTACAGCTCATTAGATCAAACATTTAAAAGATTGGCATATCATTATTTACCTGCCTTGTCGAACAAAATTCCACACGAAAATTCACATCCAAATTTTATCAATGTTGATTTGAAAATTTCTGATACAGGTGAACTGACCGATATTTTGGAACTTCCATGGCAATTGAAAGGCAATTCATATATTAAAGGATATTATGACGAAAAAAATTATAAAATTGACTTCACTTCAAATTTTCCTTATTTCAAATTTGGAAAAAGGGAATTTGAAAACATATTTTTATCACTTCAGAATGAAGAAGATAAATTATCATTTATTACCCGCGCACAAATGGATGGAAAAAATAAGCCAATGCACTTTTATATCAATGCAACAGCATCGGACAATTCTGTCAATACTTTGTTGGGCTGGCAAAATTCCGATTCAATTACCAATGCAGGAGAATTTAAAACACTGACAAAATTTGCAGCAACCGATGGAAAAATCAATGCACAAATCTCTGTTCTTCCAAGTCAGATTATTCTTATGGATTCCGTTTTAAATATTTTCCCATCTGTTGTAGAATACAATTCTGATGGTTCGCTTCAAGTAAATAATTTCAAAATGGAGGGCAGCAGTCAATTCCTTCATGTTAACGGCATTGCTTCAAAAAGTGAAAAAGACAGTTTGCAATTTGCCATGAATAATTTGGATTTGTATTTTATTATGAACGATTTGGTAAAGCTGAAAGACCCCTCGCTGGGAGGATATTTTACGGGCAATGCAACCATGTACAGTGCTTTTCAACAGCCTTTTTTTGAAGCAAAACTATTGGTAAAAGATTTTTCAATGAACCAATCGGTTTTGGGAGATGCAGATTTATATTCCTATTGGGACAAAGAAAAGAAAGAAGTGGTGTCAAATGCCAACATCATAAATAACAAAGATACAGTAGCTTACATCGACGGTGTTTATGTTCCGGGAAAAGATTCCATAGATTTTGTGTACGACATGCATCATCTCAATGCGGGAATGTTAAAACGATATTTTGGTGATGTAGTGCAAAATGTCAAAGGCTTCGCAACTGGTAAACTTCGTATGTTTGGTCCAACAAAAAAAATGAGGTTCGATGGGGATTTGTATGTAGATGAAGGACAATTAAAAATGGCTTTAACACAAACAACCTATTTTTTTAACGATACCATTCGTATGAAGCCTACTTCTGTTGAGTTCAAGAATATAAAGATGTATGACGAGGAAGGAAATGAAGGTGTATTGGATGGAATAATGAAACATACGGGCATGTTTGGCGGCCTGAAGTATGATGTAATGATTCGCTCCAATAATATTCTGGCTTTGAATACTCATGCCAACGACAACGAAATATTTTACGGAAAAGCCTATGCTGGAGGTACAGTTCATATTTTTGGGGATGTGAATGTTACTAATGTTTGGGTTAATGTGGTTTCGCGTCCAGGTTCCAAATGCTATGTAACTATGCCCGGCTCTTCAACTGCTGCCGATAACAGTTTTGTTCAGTTTGTAAATAAAAATGACACGCTAAAAAGTCAAAAGGACGAGCAAAAAGAAAAAAAACAGGCAGAACGTACTTCCAATACCAAAGTAAATCTTCAGATCGGCATCACACCTGATGCAGAGATACAATTTATTATTGACCCAAAAGCCGGCGATATGATTGTGGGAAAAGGAACGGGTAATTTACGTTTTGAGTTTGATACTTATTCGGATATAAAACTATTTGGTACCTATACCATAGAGAAAGGTACCTATCTTTTTACTCTTCAAAACGTGATACGCAAAGAGTTTAAAATTGATGAAGGAAGTACCCTGACATGGACAGGTGATCTTTATAATGCTCAAGTAAAAATAAAAGGTATTTATTCTTTAACAGCTTCTCTGCGCGATTTAATGGATGCATCACAACTCAGTTCCTTGCCCCGAACCAGTGTCCCTGTAAACTGTATATTGCTATTGAGTGGAGATTTGATGAAACCCAATGTGGAATTTAATATAGATTTACCTTCGAGCGACGAAAGTGTAAAACAGATGGTGAAAAGTACCATTAGCACCAACGAAATGATGGCTCGGCAAATTGTTTATCTACTCATTTTCAACAAATTCTATAACCCATATCAGCAATCGGCAACCAATTCTCCTGTCGGTATCGGTTCCAGCGAAGCCGTATCGTTGGTTGTAAGTACATTGAGCGCACAAATGAATAACTGGCTGGCTCAAATGATTAACAGCAACATTATTTCCATCGGGTTCGATTATCGTCAAACCGATCAGCTAAGCAGTGATGTTCAGGCGCAATTTCTTATTCAACCGAACAATAGGCTAATTATCAATGGAAATTTGGGCTACCGAAACGACAATGTTAATTTGAGCAACAATACCAATAAATTTATTGGTGACATTGATGTTGAATGGTTGCTCACGGAAGGTGGAAAATTCAGGTTAAAAGCCTACAACCACACCATTGACCGCTATCAGCTTCGGTCGGCGAAAAACACGCAAGGAATAGGACTAATATATAAAGAAGATTTTTCTAATTTTGATGAGTTGTTCCGTTATTATTGGAACATTTTGACCTTTAAAAAGAAAACCAATGAAACCAATCAATAATTATTTTACGGCGATTTTTTTCTTTTTTTGCACATTGATTTCAGCTCAAGGAGTCGATAAATTTTATGTCGGTATGCCGGACGCACTCAATCCAACCTTGACGTCCCAACAACGGCTCGAACTTATAGAATATGCCAAAGCAGGACAAAACGATACTACGTTCAACCGTTTCAAAAATCCCGTTTTTTTGCTAAAACTCGATACGCTTCATCAGCACTTGATTGTGAAAAATTCGAGTTTATCAACTTTTGAAATGAAAATTTTGAATTTGGGTACTACCGAACCGATAATTGGAATTATCCGAACAGTTTGTGCACCTATTTGTCATTCATTAATTGAATTTTACGATCTAAAATGGAACTGCATTCCCGTTCCTTTCCCCTATCCACAAGCCACTGATTGGCTTGATTTGGAAAAAGCTCAAAAATCTGAAGAAGGAATTGAAACATTTCAAAAAATTTTGAAACATTCTTTTGTTTCGCTTAGTTTTCAGGATGAAGGGCAAGTTGTGACAGCATCCAACAACAGCATCGATTTTTTAAGCGATGAAGATAAAAAGCTCGTTATTCCCTACGTGAATACGGCCCCTTTGCTTTTCCAATGGAGCGATTTAAAATGGATAAGAGAAAAATGAAAAAGGCCTCAGAAAATTTTTCCTGAAGCCTTTTACACACATTATTATGAAAAAAATTACTTTGAAGTTTTTTTCTTCTCCAAACTTTTAGCGTAACGATTCATAAATTTATCAACACGGCCAGCGCTATCCACCAACTTAGCTTTGCCCGTGAAATAAGGGTGCGAAGAACTGGAAATTTCCAATTTTACCAATGGATAAGTAACCCCATCAATTTCAATGGTTTCCTTGGTATTAATGGTCGAACGAGTGATAAAAGTGTCGCCATTTGATAAGTCTTTAAATACTACCGGACGATAATTGGTAGGATGAATTCCGCTTTTCATATCTGTCTAAAATGTTTGTATTTTCTTTTGAGTGTGCAAAGATACAGTTTTTTTCTTAATCAACAAAGATTTTTTTCTTTTTTCTTTTTTGAAAACTATTTACATTAACTACAAATCTCTGGCAACTATTGTTAAAAAGTTTTTGCCAGCTCTTCAGCCTCTTCTATGGCTTTATTTACTATAGCCTCAACATCCATCCCTATCACATCAAGATTAGAAGCCCGAATGGTGGTATAATCGAAAATACCGAAAAGCCCCATAATAGTTTTAAGATATTTATCGCACAAATCCCATTCAGCAGCCATTCCTTCAGTATAATCTCCGCCGCTGGTAGTGATATTGAGTGCTTTCTTTCCCTGACACAAACCAATTGGCCCGTTTTCACTGTATTTAAAAGTGATATTCGGAATACTTACATAGTCGATATAAGCTTTTAAGATTGCCGGAATTCCCAAATTCCACATAGGCTCAGCAAAAATATATTTATCGGCGCTTTTAAATTGCAGAGCATATCTTTTCATCGGATTTTCTTTTTCTTCCACTTCATTGCTCATGTGAACCATTACATCTTCAACAGTTAAAAAATGAATGTCTTCCTTGTACAAATCCAACGTAACAATTTCGTCCTGCGGATGGTGTTTTTTGTATGCTTCCATAAATTTATCGGCAATTCTGAATGTTTTTGATTCACCTTCAGGTTTTGCATTAGCTTTGATATAAAGAACTTTACTCATAATGATTTACCTCCTATTTTTGTTGTTATCAGATTCAAATAAAAATTTTCAATTTCAAATCAGTTGATTAGTAATTACAATGAAATGATTAAAGACAAAAATAACGTAATTATTTTGTACATCAAAAAAATTCGGGAAGGAAAAAAATTTACTTATAAAAATCTCAACCCTATTCATCAGACATTTAATTAAAACATTTCTTTTTAAAATCAAAAATATTTATTACCTTTGTAACCGCTTTAACAAATAAAATTTATAAACATAAAAAGCTATTAAACAGTATGTTGAATCATTATGAAACCGTTTTCATTTTAACTCCCGTTTTATCTGACCTGCAGATGAAGGAAGCGGTAGAAAAATTTAAAACCATTTTGCAGGAAAATGGTGCAACAATTACCAATGAAGAAAATTGGGGTTTACGTAAGTTGGCCTATCCGATTGAAAAAAAATCTTCAGGTTTTTATTGTTTGCTGCAGTTTGACGCTGAACCGTCCGTAGTGGCCGTTTTGGAAACCAATTATCGTCGTGATGAACGGGTGATCCGTTATTTAACTACTCGTTTGGACAAATATGCTTACGAGTATGCTGAAAAGAGAAAAAATGTAAAATCTAAAGAAGGAAAGGAATAAACAATGGCAACTAACAACAACGAAGAAATAAGATATTTAACTCCTCCGACAGTAGATATCAAAAAGAAAAAATATTGCCGATTCAAAAAGAGTGGTATTAAATATATCGATTACAAAGATCCGGAATTTTTGAAAAAGTTTGTGAACGAACAGGGAAAAATTCTTCCTCGTCGTATTACTGGTACTTCTCTGAAATATCAACGCAAGGTTGCTCAGGCCATCAAAAGAGCCCGTCATTTAGCGTTGCTTCCTTATGTAACAGACATGTTGAAATAATTTTAATCAGGAGGACAGAAAAATGGAAGTAATATTGAAAGAAGATGTAAATAGTCTTGGTTATAAAGGCGATATAGTAAAAGTAAAAGATGGTTACGCACGTAATTACCTTATTCCCACAAAAAAAGCCGTAATTGCCACCGACTCGGCAAAAAAAATGCTCGAAGAGGAAAAAAAGCAACGTGCTCATAAATTGGAACGCATTAAAAACGAAGCGCTCGAATTGGCAGAAAAAGCCAAAGGAATTAATTTGATAGTTGAAGCCAAAGCAAGTTCAACCGGAAAAATTTTTGGCGCTGTTGGACCTATTCAAATTGCCGATGCCTTTGAAAAAGCAGGTTTAACTATTGACCGAAAAGTAATTGTAGTGGATGAACCGGTGAAAGAATTAGGCACCTATAAAGCAACACTTAAACTTCACAGAGAAGTGAGTGTTGAAATTTCTTTTGAAGTGATCGGCGTTTAAAAATAAGGAAATATCAATAAAATGTCTTTTCAACGGAAGGTGTCTCATTTATACAGACACCTTCCGTTTTTTTTTTGATTGCTCTCAACAAAAAATCGAATACCCAAAAGGGACTCGAAATTATATTTTTGGCTTACTACTGGTGCGTTAAAATGTAAAACGTTTTAACAAAACAAAGATAATTGATCTTTGACATTTTGATTGACTTGAACAGGTATATTTTCACTTAACAATTGAGAAATGGGTGTTTTGTCAAAAGCCGAAACACGCAAAATCTGCATAATTTCATAAATTGAAAGTGAACTTTTTGTCAAGTGTTTGATATATGCAACAATCAGATGAGTACAAATTGCCCTCCACAAGTGTATCTTGACAGCATCTGGAGAATGTCCCCAAAGTTTTTTGACTGTTAGATTTTGCTTTATCCACTTGAAAAACACTTCAATTTGCCAACGATTTTTGTACAAATATGTCGCCTCAAGGGAAGATACATCAAAATTATTGGTCAAAAACAGCATTAATTCGTCGTTTTCGCTGTCGTAAAATTCAACAAGACGAAGTTTTTCGGGATAAAGGCGTTTTGACTTTGGAACAGTAAGCTCTATTATCCTGTCGGTTCTCAGTCCGGTCGTTTGATCAATATTAAAGTTCTGCTCAACAATGCTATACCGCAAGGTGGATTTTGCCCGTGTGACAAAAAATGCACCTGCAGTATTTATACAAACAAGGCCTCGAAATCGACATAAGCCTTGTCCATCACGTAAATGGCGTTCGCATAAAATGGAATTACATCCAACGCATTGCTGTCATGATATTTCCCGTCTGTAATCAGGATAAATTCCGGTATGCTCCCACGCAAGTCGAGCAGTGTATGCATTTTTACGGCTCCGCGTGAATATTTGCCTTCTGCCCAGGTAAAAAGATTGATACTTACCGATATGGTCGTTGAGTCAAGTGCAAATATCTCGTTGTCAATATCAATGCCCGCAACACGAGAATCAGCATAAAGAGGACGAACAAGGCGTATAAGATAATTACCGGAATCGGCAAAAATCCGCCAGTCCCGCTGTTCGTTGGCACGCGAAAGTGTTGTGTGGTCAACGTATTTTATGCCCAAGTGATAAAGTTTACCTTTATGCGCTTTCAGGCACAGACAAATGGAGCGAAGCGATTCCAAAGAGGTCATCTGACCAAAAAGCAACCGGATAAAATGATTCCAACAGTTCAGTTCGTGAATGTGATAATCTCCCTTGTAACGCTTTACGCTTTTGTTGAACTCATATTTGTTCACAAATTCCAACACTTGTGCAAACACATATTTACCTGAATACATAATAATTTTGTGATTAATAGATCAAAAAACGCAAAATTATTACTTTTCAAATCAAGTCGTAAAATCAAAGATCGCTTATAATGTATTTAATATTAATTGATTACAAAAATATCCTCAAAATTAACGCACCAGCAGTATTTCAAGAACAACATTTTTAAAAACTTTCATACGGCAATGTCCTCAGGAGAATTATTCCGACCGAAAAACGGGTGCTTTTGTTGGACTGTATGATTTGGCCGTACATAATCAATATGAGTACGAAAAGCCTATGGAATATGGGAATCATGAAGAGGTACGATGGGCTGAATTGTCGGGAAGCAACCTTCCATCCATTCAATTCAATGCCGACGACCATTTGATGCAAATATCGGCGATACCTTATACGGATGAAGAAATGTTTTCCGTAGAATATAAGATAGATCTTCCGAAAAGCAATTCAACAGTTTTCACTCTTTCGACGAAAACTTTAGGCGTGGGTTCCGCGAGTTGTGAGCCACAACCTTTGCCACAATACTTGATATGGACGGATGCAACTCATTTCACCTATGACATAAATCTGTAACAGTTATTAGATTACTAACGAGTAGTCCGTCATTACAAAAGAGAGAATTATTTTATCGACAAAACTTTAGAACCTTGCCGTTTCATAATGGACTTTTTAAGGATTGACTTATTGAGCTTGAAAAACTATTCAAACAAGGTAATCAGAATATAAAAAACTTTGAGAAAGCAAATTATTTGAAATCTACCAATAAGCGAAGGTTCAGTTGTCGACCGGTAAGGTAATTGGGAACAGCCACCTGATGCTGATAAATATCCGTTACCCAGTAGTAAGAATTCACATTCTTGAAATTCAACAGATTGAAAACTTCCACGTTAATCCAGATATTTTTTACATGTCCCAACCACGATTTGTTCATCCATTCATCCGAACCGTTTACCAGCAAGCGCGAACCACCAATATCTACACGGCGATAAGGCGGCATACGAAAAGCAGCACGGAATTGTTCGTTGCGCGGAGCGCCAAATGGCAACCCGTCAGACCAAATTACTTTGAGCTGTAGCTTGTACTTTGGATTGGACGGAAGATAATCTTGAAACATCATGGAAAAAGCGTATCGTTGTTCCGTAGGACGCGGCACCCACGAAGGCGATATCGTTTCAGAAGTCAAAATATTGCCTTCGTCATCGTAAGTATGGCGCACGTAGTTGTCGCCAATAATATCTTCCTTCGAATCCATTAACGACAGATTGATCCACGAATCGGTGCCGGGAACAAGTTCCCCAAATAGTTTGAAATCGATGCCGGCGGTATAAGCTTTGGCATCATTTTCTCCCGAATAGCGAATGCGAACATTATCCACCGAATAGGAAACAACCCTGTCGGCCAATTTAAGATAAGCTTCGGTAGTGAATTTGAAAGGTCTTCCCCATGCCCTGAAATAATGGTCGCCGCCCAACACAAAATGCAGGGAACGTTGAGCCTTTATGTTGGAATTCAATTTAATATCCACATTTCCCAATGCATCGGTAACCGTATCGCGAATTTCCTTGTAAAAAGGAGCCTGATAATAAACGCCTGTAGCAAAACGAAAACTGAAATCTTTTTCCCAGTGGGGCAGATAGGCAACCGTAAAACGAGGACTGAGCAGAAATTCGTGGTTGAAAGTCCAGTAATGCGACCGAAGACCGCCGGTGAACGAAAAAGTTCCTGCATTGGAAGTGTATTTATACGTATCCTGTAAAAAGGCTGTTGTTCTAAGCGTTTTCAGCGAATTGGAAGCATTCATGTTGTAATACAAGTTCACTTGTGCATTGTTGTAAGGCAAAGAATAGCCAGCCGAATCGCGCCACTCCCACTCATTGATCCTGTCGTCGATTTTTTCAAACTGAACGTTGGCACCCCATTTCAGTAAATGATCATTATTTCGGTATTCACCCAAATGAGCTACATTGGCTACAGTTGCATTCAGCTTGTTTCGGGCGTGCTCGTGATAATTTCCAATACCCAGAGATTCGCCGGTTTGTTTGTCGGGATCAACATCCATTTTCACTTCACTCAAAATGTACTCGCCCGAGATGTCGTAATTCTCATTTTCGTTGGTATAAAATGCCGAACCGATCAGGCTTAGTTTTGTTGATTTTGTAGGTCGAAAATTCAATGTAAACGCGCCAAAAGAAGTCTGAAAAAGGTCCTTTTCCTGACCTTCAAAAAAAATGGTTAATTTTCGTCCCATCGAATAGGTGCCAAACGATGTTTCACGTGTCTGAGGAATAAAACGGTAGGTATTTTGTGAAAAATTTCCCAGAAAAGTAAGCTCCCATTTGGGTTTTAGCTGATAAGTCAAGTAGGTTTGATAATCCACAAAAGATGGATCATATTCCCCTTGTGTGTCCATAGTTCCAAGCAAATATTTGGAAGTTTTGTAACGAATACCATGCATTTGGGTAAAACGCTTGCCTGCCGTTCCCACATAAGCCGAAGCGCCAAGCAAACTGGCAGAAGCGGTAGCTTCAAATGCAGAAGGTTTTTTGTAGTCGATATCCAGCACGGAAGACATTTTATCGCCATACTCCGCATTGAAACCACCCGACGAAAAGGAAACATTCTGTACCATATCGGGATTGATAAAACTCAGTCCTTCCTGTTGTCCGGCTCTGATCAGCAAAGGGCGGTAAACTTCTATTCCATTGACATACACACTATTTTCGTCAAAATTTCCACCTCTGACATTGTACTGCGAACTCAGTTCATTGCTGGAACTTACGCCCGTAAAAGAAATTAACAACGATTCGATGCCCCCGGCCGAATTAGGCATCAATCGATATTTGGAAGGATCGAGTACATCAATGGTTGACGTCTGACGTCGCTGGCCTATTATGTTCACATCATCAATTTGTTTCGACAAGGCCGGAAGTTCCACCGTTAACTGAATCACTTTCATCTTGGGATGAACGGTATAGGTAACCGTCTGATATCCAACCATGGAAAAAACAAGTTTTATAGAATCTTTTATGTCAACGGTTAATTCGTAATATCCGTTCTGATTGGTAGAAGTGCCCATGTTGGAATGCTGTACATATACGTTGGCCAGCTCGATGCCTCGGTTGTTGGTATCGATTACATAACCGTAAATACGCACTTTATTCTGCGAAAAAAGCGAAACGGAAAGTATAAGGAACAAAAAAAACAGAAATAATCTACGGTTGTGCATTGTTAGTATTTTCGAGGCAAAATCAATAATTTTTTAAACGTCAGAAGCTCAAGTTTATTTTGTCAGATACTTTCCTAAAAAAAAGTATCTTCACGTTTAGAAAGGAAAACGACTATTCAAATTATTCAAACTATTCAATTCATCCAACAACTCCGCTACCGAGAACACTTTTTTCTGATTCAGAATCCAAGCACTGTCGGTAACTTCTATTTTTAAGGGAGCATCTTCCACCGCCGCATATCCCGCGCGAGCTAAAGCCCGCAAAGTCCAATAAAGCCGGGTTTTGTTGCCCGAAACACTGACCTTTCCGTTCAAAGGATAATTCAAGGAAAAATTACCGTTGGCCTCATTGAAAAAATAAGAATTGCTGGCAAAAACGCGGTTGAAACTTCCGCTGAAAACCAAATCTTCGGGCACACCACATTCTATTCCTTCATTTTCGCTCATCAACCAAATCAGGTCGGCAGCCTGCAAAGCCAAATCCAGTTCGTGTGTCGAAAGCAGAATTATTTTCCCTGTGGTATGAGCCAGCTTGTGGAGCAACAGCATGATTCCCACCCGATTGGGGACATCAAGATGGGCTGTAGGTTCATCCAACAAGATAATTGGTGTGTCCTGAGCCAGCGCTTTGGCAATCATTACTCTTTGACGCTCTCCATCAGAAAGTTCGCTGACAAGTCGATGCATCATTGTTTCCATTCTGACCATTTGTAACGCTTGAAAAACTTTTTTTCTGTCTTCTTCGGAAAGATTTCCCCGCCAATTGTTGTAGGGAAAGCGGCCAAAGGATACCATATCAAAAACATCAGCATTGGCAATATCCACTTTTTCGGTAAGTACAAAAGAAACATTCAATGCTTTTTCGTGTTGCGAAAGCAAAAGGAGATGCTTGCCATCTATCAGAATTTTTCCATCAATGGGTTTCAATAATCCTGCAATGGTACGCAAAAGCGTTGTTTTTCCGCTTCCGTTCGGACCTATTAAACCTACCAACTTTCCCGATTCCAGCCGCAAATTCAAGTCATGCTGAATAACATTTTCGGTTCCTTTTTTCCGGTAACCAATCGTTAGATGTTGAGTAGATAAAACCGACATATTGTATGATAAAAAATTTCTTTCGAATTTATTTTCTTCTCAAAATGATCCAAATTATGACTGGAGCACCAAATAAGGCGCTGATGGTATTTACAGGCAGCGTATAATCGGGAATTTGAGTGATAATATCGCAAATCATCAACAAGGCTGCACCAACAAGAATACATGCCGGCAATAAAATTTTGTGTGATGAAGTCCGAAAAATTCCTCGTGCTATATGAGGAACGGCAACTCCCACAAACGCAATAGGCCCCGTAAAAGCAGTGATTCCTCCTGCCAGCAGGCCGGTAGCCAAAATAATCAGTGACCGCGTTTGTGTAATGGAAATTCCCAACCCCCGTGCATAATTTTCACCCAATAAAAGTCCGTCCAGTCTTTTCTGCAGAAAAAAGGCCATTCCTATACCTGCCAAAACTACTGGAAACAAAATTTGCAAATAATTCCACGTAACGGCGCTTAAACTTCCGAATGTCCACATCAAAAACAATTTTATGGCATCGGGATTGCTAAAATTCTGAATAATCGACACCAACGCAGCCGCTATGGTTCCAAACATAATACCGACTATGAGCAGCGAAACAATATCGTTGACGCGAAAAGAAACAAAGAGAACAATCAGCAGCACCAATGCAGCGCCGACAACAGCTGAAATAATCAGCGCCCAACCATTTCCGGCAAAGGAAAACGGCAGAAAACCGGAAGCCATTACCACCAGTGCAGTGCCCAAACTTGCGCCTGAACTGACACCCAAAATATAAGGATCGGCCAAAGGATTGCGAAAAAGTGTCTGCATCATAAGTCCCGCCACCGAAAGCGAAGCACCGGCCAGTATAGCCGTGATGGCTTTGGGTAATCGAAAATTTATGATTATTTCTGTAAATACGGAGTTTTGTCGATCTCCGCAAAGCGCCGAAAAAATTTCTTTTGCGGGAATTGCTACGCTTCCCCACATCAAATCGGCCAGAAACAAAAAAATCACCAGCAACGAAAAAACAAAGAAAAGCAGATTGTTTCTCGAATACATAAAACCTTACAGCTTTAATTTTTGAGCGTAAAATGTCTCGTAACCGGGTAACAATTCAGGATGCAAAATAAAAATTACATCTTTCAAAAGTAAATCGGGATGGGCTACACCACTTTCCCAAAAATCGTTGGCGCCGGAGGGTAACATTCGCTTGTTGAAATTATATACCTGTTGCAATTTCACAGGACGGAAAAGTTCATGTTTCGGATCCGCTTTCAGCAATTCGGACAGCGAAGCATAATTACAATTCAGCCAGACATCGGATTTAGAAAAATTATTCAGTACTTTTTCAAAACTTAATGGCAAACTTCCTTTGGTAGTATCATTGGCATAAAAATAATTTCCTCCGGCATCCAGAAAAAGTTGCGCCATAAAATTACGTCCTCCGGGCATGTACCAAGTGCCACGAAAATTGGAACCCGACATTACATTTGGCCGAAATTTCACCACTTTTGCTCTGTCTGCAGTTTTTTTATATTCCTGCTCAACTTCCCGATAAATACTGTCGGCAACCTTTTCCTTGTCAAAGAAAGCAGCCACGAATTTTATCCATTCAGCCCGCCCCAACAGCGATTTTTCCATCCATTCGTTGTTGTAAACGGGAGAAATTCCAGCTTGAAGCAATCGTTGAGCAAAAGGGTCATTTTGGTTGTATCCACTTACCATGACTAAATCGGGATGCAGTTGAACCGTCTTTTCGAGATTGATATTGAATGCATCTCCCAAATCGACTGTCAAACCTTTGCTGAGACGATCGTTAATTTGTAGACTGTAAATAATTTTTGAAGAGCAAACACCGGTAACTGCATTCATTTCGTTAAGTAAATGCAAAAATTCAAAGTGCGTAACCGACGTTGCCGCCAACGAATGAATGGGGATTTTAATTTTCAAACCATTTGCCGGAACAGCCACAGACGTATCATGAACCAAATAATAGCGTTGATAAATAGAACCTTGCGACCAAGGATTAAAAACAACTGCTTCTTTATAATTCTGAAAATAACGAATTGAGAAACCTTCGGCATGTGAAAGCCGAAGCGAATCAAAAGGTTGCTCTTCAGTCACCTGAGAACTTTTGTGTGTACATGCAATAAACAAAACGAATAAAGGAAACAACAAAAGTGAATTTTTTTTCATTGTTCTATCGGATTAACGGAAAAGACTTTAGGAATTTTCATAGTCTTGAAATTCATTTTTCCAAAAAAAATTTTCCGAAGGATTATCAGTTTGCAAAGATAGTTTGAAAAACTTAAAATGACCAATGAATGAAAGCAAAATGTAGATTCAACTATTTTTGTCTGACTGGGAGACAGAATTTTTCAATAAAATAAAAAGTTTGCCGAAAAACACAGAATTTTCCGCTAAGAAATAAAATTTGCATTCCCATTTCCTCGTCTTATCAGATATGAGGAATTGCTCATCGTCGTTGGGTTTACAAATTCAATATACTGCATGATAAAGATTTATTCATCCGAAATATTTACTTATTTCATCCAACGCTAAGCTAAATTATAGTACATGACAAAAATTGAAACATTTGTTTTATATATCTGTAAAACACGACATATAAACCAAGCTCTTCGGGTTGACCTTGTCCGGTGAGCCGAAAAACTAGTGAGAAAAGCGTTTAAAAATGGTCTTTGTTTGAGTTGATTTCAGCTTTTCGAGCGTAAGTTTTTCGAGTGAAGTGGGCACAGTCTTGAAAGCAGCATTTAAGCGAAAACAAAATCAAATTTATTTAATTTATGTTGAGCGTAGCTGCTTCAACGAAGTTAATTTTTTCCTTACTTTTTTGTTTCAAGACAGAAAAAAAAGTGGAATTTGGGGCAAGACCTGTTGTTAAATATCTGAAAATAAAGAATATAAATGTTTTTACATTTTTTGTCATGTACTAAGTCATTTTTTCTAAATCGAAGAATTTTTTTGGGGGGATAGCTGTTACGATTTTGTCTGCCCGGAAGACAGAACGAATTCCAAAGTCATGGCAGTTTTTCAGAAATCTGTAAATTTTCTTTTTTCATCCGATCAACAATCAATAATTGCAGATTGAATAATCTACCGGTAACATGGCTCCAAATCCCAAATTCCTGCTGTTGACTCACCTTGTTTTATACTTCAAACAGCGCTCCGAAATGGCTGAATGAAACCAATAAAAATTTTTCGCACAAATCTTGGAAATTCAAAACTAATATCTTATGTTTGAAGTCGAATACCAACATTTTTCCACATAAAAACTTATCAAAGAAAAAATATCAATCAACATTTTAAAAACCGGAGGATATCACTATGGCAGACGTAATTAAAAAAGCTTTTTTGGCAGGACTGGGATTGGCATCACTCACACGAGAAAAAGCCGAAGAATTGGCAAAAGATCTCATTAAACGGGGAGAACTGACAGAAACGGAAAAACCGAAATTAATCAAAGATTTGCTGGAACAATCGGAAAAAACCAAAACCGAAATGGAGGAGAAAGTAGAAAAGGCAGTGGATGGAATTTTAAAAAAAATGAATATTCCTTCACGAAAAGAATTTGAAGAACTCAAAACCAAAGTGGAAGAATTGACCCAACTACTCAACAAAAAGCAAGAAGAATCGGGCAAATAGACAAATGAACGATTCCAATCCATACAGAAATTTTGGTTTCAGAAACAACCTGGACAAAGTCAAACGAAGCCGTCAGATCATTTCCATTTTTGTGAAATTTGGTCTCGATTATCTTTTTGATGTATCGCATGTGAACTTTCTCTTAAAATTGAGAAAACGACGAAAAGGCTACCAGAAATTATCGACTGCCGAAAGGCTTCGTCTGGCTTTTGAAGAATTAGGCCCAACTTTTATTAAATTCGGTCAGATACTCAGCACCCGCCCCGATTTTTTCCCTCCGGAATATATCCGGGAATTGGAAAAACTTCAGGATCAAGTTTTACCTATGGAACTTTCTCTGGTTCAGCAGAGTATTGAAAAAGAGTTAAAACATTCCATTGATGAACTTTTTTTAGAATTCGACAAAACGCCTGTCGCTTCGGCTTCCTTAAGTCAGGTGCATAAAGCAGTTTTACAAAATGGTGAAACGGTAGCCCTGAAAATTCAACGTCCGGGCATTCATAAAACCATTGAAACAGATCTTTCCATTCTCGAAAGTTTTGCCGAAATACTGGAAAAAAGACTTCGCAACAGTTCGCTGTATCATCCCACTTCTATTGTTGCCGAACTGAAAAAAACCATACGAAAAGAACTGGATTTCATGAATGAAGCACACAACTTTGAAAAATTCAGGAAAAATTTCAAAAAAGTGGATCACATAAAAGTTCCAACAGTGTATTGGCAATTTACGACCGAAAAATTGCTTACAATGGAATATATTGAAGGAGTAAAAATAACCGAAATTGTACAGGAAAAGTATGCGCACCTCTACGAACCCAAAAAAGTAGCCGACCAAGCAGCAAAAGCCTTACTGAAACAGATTCTGGTAGATGGTTTTTTCCATGCCGACCCCCATCCCGGAAATCTTTTTATTCAACCGCCTGCTACCATTGTAATGTTGGATGTGGGTATGACAGGCCATCTCGACGAAGAATCCATCATTACCATCGCACGAATTTTGCGCGCTCTCAACGAAAAGGACAGTGATCACATAATCAAGGGTTTGCAGGAACTTGGAATAGTGGTCAAGGAAACCGACAAGCGACAATTAAGGCACGACCTCACCGAATTAATAGAAATGTATGCCGACAGGCCGTTCAAAACCATTAGCCTGAACAGGATGAACCAACAACTGCTGGAAATTATGGCCATGCATAACATGGCGCTTCCTTCCAATCTGGTGATGATGTTGCGTGCCATGTCCATTGCCGAATCTATTGGGAAACAACTGGAACCGGAATTCGATATGTTTGCCATTGTTGAACCTTTTGTTAAAAAAATTTTTCTAAAACTTTATTCTCCAAAAAGTTTCAGAAAACGCAGCATGAACGTAATGGATGAAAGCATTGAATTGATAGAACATTTTCCTCAAAATATTTCCGATTTGCTCAGAAAACTCAAAGAGGGACAGTTTGAAATTAAACTGGAACATCAAAATCTTGAAAATCTTCAAGATGAAATGAAAAGCTCGAGCAACCGAATATCGGCAAGTTTGATTATCGCAGCGCTGATTGTAGGTTCTTCGCTAATTTTGCAACAAAGAATAGGCCCGCTTATTTCCGATATTTCCATCCTGGGCGTTATTGGTTACCTGTTGGCCGGCATCATGGGTTTGGGTCTTTTATTGACCATTTTCAAAACCCGCAGAAAAAAGTAAGTCTTTCCAAATATTTTGAAATCCGATTTTTTCTCCTATTGCCAAAATGGCTTTTTACCATTTAGGCTTCATACCCAAATTATACATAACAAACGACCACATATCTGTTTGTGCATCTATCAGTTTACCCAATGGTTTCCCGGCTCCGTGCCCGGCATTGCTGTCCACGCGAATCAGCACAGGTTTGTCACTGGCATTGGCTTCCTGCAAAGCTGCAGCAAATTTGAATGAATGCGCCGGCACTACCCGATCATCATGATCGCCGGTCATAATCAGAACTGCCGGATATTTTGTCCCTTTCACCACATTGTGGAGCGGAGAATAAGATTTCAGGTATGCAAACATTTCCTTGCTCTCTTCGCTGGTACCGTAATCGCTTGCCCATGACCAGCCAATGGTAAATAAATGATAACGAAGCATATCGAGCACGCCCACTTCAGGGACAGCTACCGCAAACAAATCGGGGCGCTGCGTCAAACAAGCTCCTACCAGCAAGCCGCCATTTGAACCACCATCAATGGCCAGTTTTTTTGATGAAGTATAGCCTTCAGCAATCAAAAATTCCGCTGCTGCAATAAAATCATCAAATACGTTCTTTTTTTGCATTTTAGTTCCCGCCCTATGCCATGATTCGCCATATTCTCCCCCACCACGAATATTTGCTACCGCGTAAATACCTCCGCTTTCGAGAAAAGGAATACGCGAAACACTGAAAGAAGGCGTCATGCTGATATTGAAACCTCCATAACCATAGAGCATCAAAGGATTTTTCCCGTCCTTTTTCATTCCTTTCCGATAAGAAAGAAACATGGGAACTTTTGTGCCGTCCTTAGCCGTATAAAAAACCTGCTCGGTAACAAAATTTTCCGGTTGAAATTTTACCTGCGCTTTCTGAAAAATTTCTGAAACATTTTTGTCGGCATCAAAACGATATATAGTGGGAGGAAAAGTAAAAGAACTGAAAGTATAAAAAGCCTCGCTGTCATCTTTACTTCCTGTCAGGCTGATAACAGACCCCAACGTTGGTAGTTTTACTTCGTAGAGAAGTTTTCCTGATAAGTCGTGAGCAAAGAGACGATGTGCAGCATCTTTCAGATAAAGACAGAAAAACTTTCCATCGATAATTTCGACCGATTCGAGCACTGTTTTTTGTTCCGGAATTACTTCTTTCCAGTTTTCGCGCGAAGGATGTTCTGGTTCAATTTCCATTATACGTTTATTGGGCGCTTTCCAATTGGTAAGAATATAAATTTTTCCGTTTATGTGATCGATGACCGAATAGTCGTTTTCAAAGCCATCCACCAATATAACAAAATCGGCTTTCGGATCAGATAAATCCTTCATCAATAAGGAATTGCCGGTAGTTGTTTCAGTAATTATCAAAAAAAGATATTTTTCATCTTCCGTAACGAAAGGGCCAAATTCGCGCAAGGGATGATTTTTATCCTGATAAATCAACAAATCTTTATTTTGAAGTTGTCCGATCTGATGATAATACACTTTCGGAAATTCGTTCTTTGCCGATAATTCTTTACCTTTTTGCGGAGCATCATAGGCGATATAGTAGAAACCATTGCCTTTCCATGCAACATTCCAAAATTTTGTCCATTGAATGTGATCAGACAAAGTTTGCCGGTTATCCAGATTTAGGACAAAAATTTCGTTCCAGTCCGAACCACTTTTTGCTACCGAATAAGCCATATAATGGCCAACGTTTGAAAACGAAACGGATGACAAGGCAACCGTACCATCGGAAGATAGTGTATTAGGATCGAGTAATATTTCCGGTTCGGAATATAAAGTTGATTGCTGATAAAGAATACTTTGCGGCTGTAATCCATTATTTTTGAAAAAATAATATTTGCCGTGTTTTTTAAACGGCGCACCTAATTTCGGATAATCGTTCAGTTCAGTCAAACGGTTTTTCAATGCATTTCGAAAAGGAATTTTTTCCAGATAGTTAAAAGTAACTTCATTCTGGGCTTTTACCCAAGCTGCCGTAGCTGCCGATGTGTCATTTTCGAGCCAGCGATAAGGATCAGCAACTTCAGTACCAAAATAATGATCGGTTACATTTTCCTTTTGTGTATGCGGATAAGAAATTTTTGAAGATGAATGACATGCTGCCATAAAAATAACGGAAAAAGATAAAACATAAATTGGTTTCATTTTTTCAAAAAATTAAAAAATCAAACTTATTTTACTTCAAGGCCTGATAAACCAGGTTGTGAAACAAAACCTTGACATCGGTTACGCTGTTATCGGTCTGCCAATTAATATAAAAAAGCATAATTAAGTCTTCTTTCGGATCGATAAGATAATCAGTTCCAAACATGCCGCCCCAGCGCAAAGAACCTTCAGATGCCATAGTAAGATGCAGATATTGAGGACGAAAATCATCAAATGCCAATCCAAATCCAATTTCACCACGTAAATCATTAACCTGATTTCGACGCATTAATTCAACTGTTTTTCTTCCTAAAATGCGTTTCCCGTTAAATTCTCCGCCATTGAGAATCATTTGGCAAAATTTTGCATAATCTTCTATAGTACCCGATAAACCAGCCCCAGTCGAAAACAGGGTTTGAGCTCCACTGTATGGAAATGTCTGATAAAGAACATTCGAACTGGGCTGCAAAGCTTTGTTCTGTTCTTTTTGATAAAGCGTAACAATACGGTTTTGCTTTTCCTTTGGAACATAAAAATAAGTATCGTTCATTCCAAGCGGCTCAAAAATTTTCTCCTTAAAATACTGGTCAACAGGCATTTTTGAAACAACTTCTATCAAATAACCCAACACATCTACGCTCATTCCGTAGGTAAATTTTTCTCCGGGATCGTGTTCCAAAGGACAGGAAGCAAGTTTTTCTACTACTTCCTTCAGTGTAATGGGGTTCAAACTGTTCAACGGAGGAATTCCCTTTTTAGCAAAAATTTTCATCATGGGGTTATTGGGATCTGTTCCATAAGAAATTCCCGAAGTATGTGTCAACAAATGACGAATAGTAATATCTTTGTTTGCCGGGCGTGTTGTATAACTGGAATCTTTTTCGTTAAACGATACAAGTACCTGGGGATGCGCAAATGCCGGAATATATTTTTTTACCGGATCATCCAATAGAATTTTTCCCTCTTCCATCAACATCAGCACACCTGTAGCCGTAATGGCTTTGGTTTGAGAAGCCATGCGAAAAATATCGTCTCTTTGGCAAGGAATTTCTTTTTCCTTGTCGCGCCAGCCAAAAGCCTTGAAATGAACAATATTGCCATGATGTGCTACAAAAGTAACCGCATGAGGAATTTCGCCTCTTCTGACCAAATCCTGAAAAACGCTGTCGAGTCGAGTCAATCTTTCAGCATCGAAAGCAACGGATTTTCCTTCGGAATGCTTAAATTTTTGAGGATGGGCATCATTTTTTGCCATTATTGAGCATGTTAAGACCAAAAGAGGAATAAAAAAATAGATTCTTTTCATTTTTTATGATATTTTTAATTGGTTAATCCCATTTCTCGCGCAATCTGCATCATGTAGTTTCGTGCGGCTTCATGTTCATTGGGAATAATGCCATCCAAAATGGCATCCTTAATTTTCATTTTAATTTCTCCAACCGCAGCACAGGGAGTAAGATGAAAAGTTTGCATGATTTCTTTCCCATCTATAGGCGGCTGAAAATTTCTTATCCGGTCTTTCTCCTCTATTTCTTTCAACTTTTTACGAACCAGTTGAAAATTTTCCCTGTAACGTTTTACCTTTTCCGGATTTTTAGAAGTAATGTCGGCTTCGCACAGCAACATCAAATCATCAATATCGTCGCCTGCATCAAAAAGCAGTCTCCTGACAGCGGAATCGGTAACCTCTTCTTCGCTAAGCACAATGGGACGCATGTGCAATAAAACCATTTTCTGCACGTATTTCATTTTCTCGTTGGTGGGGAGTTTCATTCTTCTAAAAATATCGGCAGTCATTTTTTCACCAACAATGTTATGATTATAAAAAGTCCACCCCAGACGTTTGTCAAAGCGCTTGGTTCTCGGTTTCCCAATGTCGTGAAGCAAAGCAGCCCATCGCAGCCAAAGGGAATCCGATGTCTGACTGAGATTATCCAACACCATAAGCGTATGATAAAAAATATCTTTGTGTCCAATGCCATCTTTGGTTTCCACACCTTTGAGCGCCGAAAGCTCGGGAAAAATCAATTCCAGCAAACCTGACTTGTCGAGCAAAATAAACCCGATAGAAGGTTTTGGAGAAAGAATAATCTTGTTTAACTCGTCCGTAATTCTTTCTTTCGAAATAATTTCCATGCGATTCTTATTCCGACCAATGGCTTCAAAAGTATTGGTTTCGACAAAAAAATTGAGCTGTGCAGCAAAACGAATGCAGCGCATCATGCGCAAAGGATCGTCGGAAAAAGTAATATCGGGATTCAAAGGCGTCCGAATTACTTTGTTTTGCAAATCCCTAAGTCCGTTGAAAGGATCGATCAATTCTCCAAAACGGCTTTTATTCAGACATAAGGCAAGCGTATTGATGGTAAAATCGCGGCGATTCTGGTCATCCTGCAATGTTCCATCTTCCACAATCGGTTTTCTCGAATCGGAACGATACGATTCTTTCCGCGCACCCACAAACTCTACGTCCATGTCTTTGAGCTTGATCTGTGCTGTGCCAAAATTTTTGAAAATGGCAAATTTACAGGGTTTGTTCATTTGCTTGAGCTTGTTGACCACCTTACCTGCCAATTCAATACCATTGCCAACCACAAGAATATCAATATCTTTTGATGGTCGGCGGAGCAGCAAATCGCGCACAAAACCGCCAATTACATAACATTCTTGATGCGTTTCATCGGCGATATCTGAAATAACACCAAAAATTTCATTATTTATAGCGTCTTTCAGATTTTCGGTTGTCAGTTGTGCTGAAAAATTTTGTGGGAAATCATTTATTTGGTTGGGCGCCGGAAAAGTGTCTTCCTGATTCATGTAGAAAGCTAATGTTAGACTTGAGTAAAAGTAATTAATTAATTTTCAAACAATTAAATTTAAAAATTTTTCCAGAAAAATTTTCTTTTTTCCACTGCAAAAGTAGGTCAATAAATTTAAAATTCAAAGAATCCTCTTTTTTCGTGGGAAAATAAGACGATATTTGAAATAAACAAGCTTTCAAAAAAATATGTTTTCAACCTGTTAATCAATTAATAACGCAATAACCGATCAATCGGTCATAACGTTCACCCCAAGCACGATGGTAAAAATAAACGGTATATTCATTCTTCGTTTGCCAGAAACTGCCTTCAATTTTCCCTGCCGAAGCTGCAGTTTTACCTTTAGGCAAAAACCAATATTGATAACTGTACCCGCCCTGTTTTAACAACAAAGTTTTGGTGTAACGTTGGGTATCAAAATCAAATTGCATTTGAGCCGAATCATTGAGCAAATTATAATTGTAGTCGCCGCCAATAAATACCAGCCCGTCCAGAAAAGGTTGATCCGTAAGCAAGGAAAAATGCACTTGAACGTAATCGGCTTCTGTTTGCACGTCCTGAAAAGCTTCCTGAAAATTAATGATAAATCGGCCGTTGGCATCGGGTTGCGAAATGTAGGTAAGCGACTTTTGCATCAAATCCTCCTTTAGAAAAGCTTCGTAAAACTCCCGATTGAAATAAATTCTGTCAACCCCCTCTCCTGCAGCATAAAAGGAAGAAATATCAAAATGACGGTATTCGTTTCCGCCTTCAAAAATCAAAGCTTTGTTGTTGATAAAACTTAATTTCCCCGAATTAAAAAAAGTCGGCTTTATATTAGTCACTTCATTGTCAAATCGGTTATTTTGCCGAACCACAAGTTTTACTTCCGAAGCAGGATCTTGAACCACATAATTGGCCAAATTTACTTCAATATCGAGTTGCTGGTAACGACCACTCAATTCGATATCGGTATTCGCTCTGATACGGGCATCAATAGTAACTTTTGGCTCTACAACGGAAAAACAGGCTGTGGCTACCGGATCATCCATTCGATTATCCTCATAAATAAGTACCACATAATTCCCGGAAATTTTGAAATGCATATCTTCATTCGGTATCGAAAACCGGTAATGCGTGTATTGATAAGTGGTATTTTGCGAAAAAGCGTAATTGTCTATATTTCCACGTGTAAAGCCATCGAGATATTCGTTGCTGTTTAAATTGGAAACCGTCCAGTCTGCATTGCAATGCAAAACCGTGTAACCAAAAGAGCGAACATTGTGTGACATTTCATCAAACTCAACCGTAAGAGTTTCTGTTCCATTCAATTTCAAAATAGGAAATCCAAAGTCGGTACCCGATATTCTGATTTGTAGAGTTTTGATATTGGGTTTGAGAATTTTGGTTCGGTAGGGATTGGCTCCAGTTATAGTTAAGTTGACAAAAAACAAAATAAAAACAACGGTGAACAAAGAATTTTTCATGATTATTACGAATTGAAAAAATCGTTTTTACAAATGTACGGGATAATTTTTAAAAATACACAAAGATAATGTTCCTAAAAATAACTGTTGTTGCCTTTAAACACAGTTTTGATTTTAAAAATTTTTCTTCTTCATTAGAAAAGAAATTAATTCTAAGCAGCATCCTCAATAAAAACTATTTAAATTTTGATTTACACTAACTTAAACATTTTTCAAAAAAAAAAAAGAGCCTGTTTTACTTCTCCATAAACAAACAATAAATGACTTTGAGCAAGAAGAAATTTCAAAATCATTTTTTGTAATGATTGAATAAATCAGTTTGTTTGTACGATGAAAAATACATTTTATTTTTTAATTTTGTCTTTTCAAAAATAAGACGGTCTTTTTTAAGAACGGATTTCTTACGAAAAGTTATAATGAAAACTTAAAAGATTGACAAAATTCATTTATCAATCTATCTGTTTTTGTGTAAAAAAAATGTCAACCACATAAAATATTTTTTATATGTCTCCTCTGATTAAGACCACAAAGGGCTTGGATATTCAGATTGATGGTAAAGCCGAAAAAATTGTTGGAGAAACCATACTTTCAGATATTATAGCGCTTGTTCCCCATCACTTTCACGGAATCAACCCAAAAGTAATGGTAAAAGCAGGTGATTACGTCAAGGCAGGAACGCCGGTATTTCACGATAAAACTTTCGAAAACATCAATTTCGTGTCGCCTGTTAGCGGTAAAGTTTTAGCGGTGAACCGTGGTGAAAAACGAAAGTTGCTCAACATCATCATTCAGCGTGAAAAAGAAACGCAATATGAAAATTTTTCTGTACAATCTTTAGAAAAACTGACTCCGGAAGAAATCAAATCGGCCCTGATGATCGCAGGAATATGGCCTTACGTTAAACAACGTCCTTATGATGTGATCGCCAATCCCAACAAAACGCCAAAAGCAATTTTTATTTCGTCATTTGATACGGCTCCGTTGGCTCCCGATTACAATTTTATATTGAAAGGTCAGTTTCAAGACTTTCAAACCGGAATCGATGTATTGGCAAAACTGACACCCGGAAAAGTTCATTTGGGAGTGAAAGCCAATGTCCCATCGAACGAATTTTTGAAAGTTAAAAACGTAGAAATTACTGAATATGAGGGTCCTCATCCCGTTGGAAATGTTGGAATACAAATAAATCATCTCGATCCTATTAACAAAGGTGATGTTGTTTGGACAATTAACGTACAGGATGTTCTTTACATTGGGCGATTTTTTAACAAAGGAATAACAGATTTCAAAAAAATTATTGCCTTAACGGGGCCTGAAGTCATTCAGCCACAATATTACAAAACTTTGCCGGGCACATCCATCGAACCCTTTATTAGCGGAAATGTTCAAAAAGGCATTCCCTTAAGATACATATCCGGAAATGTTCTGAGCGGTATAAAAGTTGAAATCGACGATTTTCTCGATCCGTATGCTTCCCAAATTTCTGTGATTGATGAAGGAACGGAACATCAAGAATTTCTTGGTTGGGCAATGCCACGAATCAACAAGTTCAGTGCCAGTCATCTTTTCCCAACACGGCTGATACAAAAGAAATTTTTCAAAAAAATTTTGGGAAAAATCCAATTTCAATACGATGCCCGTTTGCTGGGAGGCCGACGCGCCATTATTATGTCCAATGAATATGACAAGGTGTTGCCGATGGATATTTTACCCGAATTTCTTTTCAAAGCAATGATAACGGGAAATATAGACAAAATGGAACTTTTGGGAGGATACGAAATTGCACCGGAAGATGTGGCTTTGTGCGAATACGTTTGCACATCCAAATTGCCCTTACAGCTAATTGTTCGCGAAGCGTTGGATGTGATGAAAAAAGAACTCGAATAAATTGTCAAAATTAAAACAGCAACGAAAAAAGCTTATATATGAATGCATTACGAAATTTCATGGATAAAATAAAACCGTATTTTGAAAAAGGCGGCAAATTGGAAAAATTGCATTCCGTTTATGATGGTTTTGAAACTTTTCTTTTTGTGCCCACTACTACTTCACCTAAATATGGCAGCCACATACACGATCCAGTCGATACAAAACGTACTATGAGTACCGTGATAGTTGCGTTGCTGCCTGCTCTTTTGTTTGGCATGTACAATGTTGGTTATCAGCATTATTTGGCAACAGGTCAAGATGTAAATTTCTGGACGGAATTTTTATTCGGTTTTCTGGCTGTTCTTCCCTATATTTTAGTTTCTTACATCGTAGGACTTGGTATCGAATTTATTGGCGCACAAATCAGAGGTGAAGAAATTCAGGAAGGTTTTTTGGTAACAGGATTTTTGATTCCCTTGATTATTCCCATCAATACTCCGCTTTGGATGGTGGCCATTGCTACTGCTTTTGCCGTAATTTTTGCCAAGGAAGTTTTTGGCGGAACCGGCATGAATATTTTTAATGTTGCGCTGGTGGCGAGAGCATTTTTATTTTTTGCCTATCCTACACACATGTCAGGAGATGCCGTGTGGGTCAGAACGGGGACAGCATTGGGTTTCGGTGGTGGAAGCGTGCTGGATGCCTTTTCCGGAGCAACTCCTTTGGGTCAGATTGCCACTGCTTCAACTTCTATCCCGAATATCACTGATACTTTTGGTCATTCTCTCGGATTTTGGGAGGGATTCATAGGACTTATTCCCGGTTCAGTGGGCGAAACTTCAAAAATAGCCATTTTGCTGGGAGCTGTTATTTTGTTGATGACAAGCGTAGCAAGTTGGAAAACAATGCTTTCAGTATTTTTAGGTGGCGCTTTTATGGGAATTGTTTTCAACTTTTTTGGGCCTGATACCGCTGCGGCACATTTCCCATGGTACAATCATCTGGTATTTGGAGGATTTGCTTTTGGTGCTGTATTTATGGCCACAGATCCCGTAACTTCTGCCCGTACGGAAAAAGGGAAATGGATTTATGGCTTTTTAATCGGATGTATGGCTATTATTATTCGCGTTCTCAATCCCGGATATTCGGAAGGAATGATGCTGGCTATATTGCTCATGAACATTTTTGCACCTCTCATCGATTATTTCGTGGTTGACAGTAATGTGAAAAAACGATTAAAAAGAGCAGCAACAAGTACTATTAAATGAGATTTTATTTTACAGCAAAAAATATCACCCAATTAATTCTCAACGAATAAAAATGGATACAAACAGTAATGGTTATACATTGATATATGCTACTGTTATGGTAGTGATTGTGGCATTGATGTTGGCATTTGTCTCCGGCGCTTTGAAAGACAAGCAGAATGCCAATGTTGAAATAGACAAGAAAAAGCAGATTCTGACTTCATTACGTATCGATACAAAAGGTAAAAACATAGAACAACTATACGAGAAATATATAGTAAATGGTCTGGTTATCAATACGAAAGGAGAAATTTTGGCCAAATCAAAAGAAGAAGCTTTTAAAATTGACATATCCAAAGAATTGTCGAAAAATATGGAAGCGCGTCGACTGCCCATCTTTGTTGCACAAATTGACGGAAAAACAAAATATGTTCTTTCCTTACGTGGCACTGGTCTTTGGGGACCAATTTGGGGATATGTTTCTTTAAACGATGACAGAAATACTATTTACGGAGCTTATTTTTCTCATGCCAGCGAAACGCCGGGCTTAGGTGCCAACATTGCGGATCCACCTTTTCAAAAACAATTTGAAGGAAAACACATCCTAAACGATAGAAATGAATTTGTTTCGCTCGCCGTAATGAAAAGCGGGAAAAAAGCCGAAGGAAAGGAACAAGTTGACGCCATTTCGGGAGGAACCATTACCAGCAAGGGCGTTGAAGCCATGTTGCAAAACTGTTTAGGACAATACGAAAAATTCTTACAACAATCAATCACAGGAGGAAACAAAGAATGAATAAATTAATTTCCGACAAAACAAAACAAGTTTTATTGGGTCCATTGAGTAAAAATAATCCCATTATGGTGCAAGTGTTGGGAATTTGCTCGGCATTGGCTGTAACAGCAAAACTTGAACCCGCACTGGTAATGGGGATATCTGTTACAGTAATTGTTGCATTTTCAAATGTTATCATATCGCTGATTCGCAATACCATTCCCAATCGCATCCGAATTATCGTTCAACTAGTTGTGGTTGCAGCACTGGTAACCATAGTCAGTGAAATATTAAAGGCATTTGCTTACGATGTCAGCGTTCAATTGTCGGTATATGTGGGACTGATTATTACCAACTGTATTTTAATGGGGCGACTGGAAGCTTTTGCCATGTCCAACAAACCTTGGGAATCTTTTCTGGATGGTTTGGGAAACGGATTTGGGTATGCCCTGATTTTGATCATCGTTTCTTTTTTCCGCGAACTGCTGGGTTCAGGAACTTTGTTGGGTTACACAATAATTCCTTCATCGTTTTACGAATCCGGCTACATGAACAATGGACTTATGCTTATGCCGCCAATGGCTTTGATTCTTGTAGCCTGTATTATTTGGATTCATCGTGCTAAAAACAAAGAATTGCAGGAGAAATAAATCTATTAATCTGTGCTTTTTAATGAGCAATTACGAACAACATTATTTTGTAAATAAGAAAAAAAATACAACATGGAAGGTATATTGAACATTTTTATAAAATCGATTTTTGTCGATAATATGATATTTGCCTATTTTTTAGGAATGTGTTCCTATCTGGCAGTATCAAAAAATGTGAAAACATCTTTAGGTTTGGGCGCCGCCGTTACGTTTGTTCTCTTTATTACCGTTCCGGTAAATTATTTGCTCGAAAATTACGTATTGAAAGAAGGGGCTTTACAATGGCTTAGTCCTCAATTGGCTTCACTCGATTTGAGTTATCTTTCTTTTATATTGTTTATTGCTGTTATTGCTGCCATAACACAAATAGTTGAAATGGCGGTAGAAAAATTTTCTCCTTCTCTTTACAACTCGTTGGGAATTTTTCTGCCACTCATTGCCGTAAACTGCGCCATAATGGGAGCTTCATTGTTCATGCAACAAAGAGCTTTTCACAATATTGGGGAAGCCACATCTTATGCATTGGGTTCCGGTGTCGGTTGGTTGCTGGCAATTGTCGGACTGGCTGCCATTCGCGAAAAAATGGAATATTCCAATGTTCCGAAACCATTGCGCGGTTTGGGAATTACTTTTATAACGGTGGGACTTATGGGCATTGCCTTTATGTGCTTCTCCGGCTTAAAAATATAATTTCAAGCGCATAAAAACCCTAAAAAGACAGAACCGGGAAATGCAGAATTATTTTTCAAAAATGTCCTTCAGCAAAAAGAAAAAGTTAGAACAAAAATGATGATATTAGCCATACAAACAACAACACTCATTGCCAGCCTGACAGTATTTTTTATAGTCATTTTTTTATTGGTCGTAATTTTGCTGGTAGCCAAACAATATCTTGTTCCATCAGGAAGCGTTACCATCACCATCAATAACGAAAAAAAAATAGAAGTGCCGGCTGGGGGAACTCTACTGAGTACTTTGGTCAATCAGCACATATATTTGCCTTCGGCCTGCGGTGGAAAAGGCACTTGTGCACAATGTCGCTGTCAGGTACTCGAAGGTGGAGGAGAGATTTTACCCACCGAAACCGGCCATTTCTCCCGAAAAGAAATTAAGGACAATTGGCGGTTGGGTTGTCAGGTGAAGGTAAAAAATGACCTTTCAATAAAAATTCCGGAATCAGTTCTCAGCATAAAAAAATGGGAATGTGAAGTGATTTCCAACAAAAACGTTGCAACATTTATCAAGGAATTGATTGTAAAACTTCCTGATGGAGAACATTTAAACTTTCTTCCCGGAAGTTATATCCAAATCGACATTCCCAAATACGAACTTAAGTTCAGCGAATTTGAAGTAGAAGAACGTTTTCGTCCCGATTGGGATAAAATGCATCTTTGGGATTTGACATGCAGCAATGATGAAGAAACCATGCGCGCCTATTCAATGGCCAATTATCCGGCCGAAGGTGACATCGTGATGCTGAATGTACGTATTGCAACGCCTCCCATTGACAGGGCAACAGGAAAATTTTTAGATGTGAAACCAGGTATTGCTTCTTCTTATATTTTTAAATTGAAACCGGGCGACAAAGTAAATGTTTCCGGCCCGTTTGGTGAATTTCATCCCATTATTAATTCCAAACGTGAAATGCTCTATATTGGCGGAGGCGCAGGAATGGCTCCGTTACGCTCTCATATTCTACATTTGCTGAAAACTTTAAAAGTTACAGACCGCAAAATTTCTTACTGGTATGGAGCGCGCTCAAAAAACGAAATTTTTTACGAACAGGATTTCCGTGAGCTGGAAAAAGAATTTCCTAATTTCTCGTTCCACATAGCATTGAGTGAGCCTCTTCCCGAAGATAATTGGACTGGACCGGTAGGATTTATTCATAACGTTATCTACAATGAATATCTTAAATTCCACGAAGAACCTGAAGAAGTTGAATATTACATGTGCGGACCGGGGCCAATGGCCAAAGCTGTAGAAAAAATGCTTGATGATTTGGGCGTTCCACGCGAAATGCTGATGTTCGACGATTTTGGAGCTTGAAAATTGTTTTAAAATTTCTATTTTCTTCAGGGACTTGTCAACTTTCGATACAGTCCCTGATTTTTTTCGTAAATCAATGAAAAACCATAAAAAAATTTTTAATCACTAAATTGAATTTTTTCTTACTTCTAAACTTAACGACAACAAAAATTTTACTAACTTTAAACACCTAAAATTAAAGTTTTACATCTTTTCTAATATACAATACTACACCTATTTAGCATGAATACGTTTGTTCATTTGCACGTTCACTCCCATTATTCTATTCTCGACGGTATGTCATCCATTGATCAACTGGTTGACAAAGCCATGAAAACCGGCATGCCCGCTATTGCTCTCACCGATCACGGCAATATGTTCGGGATAAAAGAATTTTACAATTATGTGAAAAAGAAGAATATTCCTGTTCAAGGCAATATTGCTCTTTTGCAAAAACAACTAAAAAATGATGAATTATCGGAAATTCAAAAAGAAGAAATTCAAAAAAATATAGAAACGGAACAGCGCAAACTTTTCAAACCAATCATAGGATGTGAAACATATGTAGCTCACAGAAGCCGTTTTTCCAAAGAAAATCAAGAAGATCGAAGCGGTTATCATCTCATTCTGCTCGCAAAAAACAAGACAGGCTACCGAAATCTTTGCAAACTCATTTCTCTGTCATGGATGGAAGGAATGTATTATCGTCCGCGTATCGACCATGAAATTCTGGAAAAATACAGTGAAGGTTTAATTGCATCTTCCGCTTGTCTGGGTGGAGAAATTCACAAAAAAATCGAATCGGGGAACTTGGAAGAAGCAGAAAAAGCCGTCCTTTGGTACAAAAAAGTTTTTGGCGACGATTTCTATCTCGAATTACAACGTCACAAGACCGACAAACCCGGAGGCGACACTTCTACCTACGAAAAACAAACCCTTCAAAATGTTGAGTTGATAAAGTTAGCCCGAAAAACAAATACCAAACTGATTGCCACCAATGACGTCCACTTTGTAGAAGAAGAACATGCCGAAGGACACGAACGATTGATTTGTCTCAGTACGGGGAAAGATATTGACGACCCCACACGCATGCGTTACACCAAGCAGGAATGGCTGAAAACACCTGACCAAATGAAAGAAATATTTTCAGACATACCGGAAGCCATCGAAAATACACTCGAAATTGCTCAAAAAGTCGAATTTTATAATATCGATTCGGCTCCTATGATGCCTACCTTCAAAATTCCCGAAAATTTTGCCGATGAAAACCAATACCGTTCACTTTACACTGAAGAAATGCTCCGTGAAGAATTTGGTAAAGGATTCGACCGTTTAGGAGGAACAGACAAGGTTATCCGTATCAAATTGGAAGCCGATTATTTGAGAAAACTGACTTATGAAGGCGCCAAAGAACGATATGGCGAAAATTTAAATCCTGAACTCGAAGAACGTATCAATTTCGAGTTGAATGTTATCAAAACCATGGGATTTCCCGGTTATTTTCTTATTGTTCAGGATTTTATTTCAGCAGCAAGAAATATGGGTGTTGCCGTTGGCCCGGGACGTGGTTCGGCAGCAGGTTCGGTGGTAGCTTACTGTCTGAAAATTACCGATATTGATCCTTTAAAATATGATTTGCTTTTCGAGCGTTTTCTGAATCCCGACCGTATTTCCATGCCCGATATTGATGTCGATTTCGATGATGATGGTCGAAATGAAGTTTTACGCTGGGTTACCGAGAAATATGGGAAAGACAGGGTAGCTCACATAATCACTTTCGGCACTATGGCCGCAAAATCAGCCATTAAAGATGTAGCACGGGTTCAGAAATTACCGCTTTCCGAAGCAGAAAGACTTACCAAACTTATTCCCGACAAATTGCCCGATACGCCGGATGGAAAAAAAATGAAAGTCAATTTGTCCAATTGTTTCAAATTTGTTCCTGAGCTGGAGATTGCACGAAATTCTTCCGACGAAAATCTCTCCAGCACGCTTCGCTATGCCGAAATGCTGGAAGGAACTGTGCGACAAACGGGAGTTCATGCTTGCGGCGTAATCATCGGCGCCGATGACCTGACAAACTTTGTTCCTTTATCAACAGCTGAAGATAAGGAAACAAAAGAAGAAATTCTGGTTACACAGTACGAAGGTTCGGTTATTGAAGAAGTCGGACTGATAAAAATGGACTTTTTAGGATTGAAAACGCTTTCCATTATTAAGGATACGCTGGTAAACATTAAAAAAGCCAAAAATCTGGATTTGGATCTCGACAAAATACCTTTGGACGATCCCGAAACCTATCAACTTTTCAGTAAAGGTCAAACAGTAGGTACTTTTCAGTTTGAATCTGCCGGCATGCAGAAACATTTGCAAGCTCTTCAGCCTACACAAATAGAGGACTTAATTGCCATGAATGCACTTTACCGTCCGGGTCCAATGCAGTATATTCCTCAGTATATCAATCGGAAACATGGTTTGGAAAAAATTGAATACCCTTTCCCTATTATGGAAAAGAGGCTGAAAGAAACTTACGGCATTACTATTTACCAGGAACAAGTGATGTTGCTAAGTGTAGATTTGGCTGGTTTCACACGTGCTGAAGCCGATGAGTTACGAAAAGCCATGGGAAAAAAGCTTACCGACAAAATGGTAGCCTTGAAGGAAAAATTTATTGCCGGATGCCAGAAAAATGGCTACGGGCCGCTCGAAAAATTGGAACAGATTTGGAGCGACTGGGTAGAATTTTCCAAGTATGCGTTCAATAAATCGCATGCCACCTGCTATTCTTATATTGCCTATCGCACCGCTTACCTGAAAGCGCATTATCCTTCTGAATTCATGGCAGCCAACCTGTCGAGAAACAAGGACGACATTGATGAAGTAAGCAAATTCATGGACGAATGCCGAAGTATGGGAATCAATGTACTGGGACCGGATGTCAACGAAAGTGATTTTACTTTCTCAGTCAACGAAAATAATGATATTCGTTTTGGTTTGGGCGGAATAAAAGGTGTAGGTGAAAATGCAGTCATGGCTATAGTGAACGAACGTCATGCAAACGGAAAATTCAAAAACATATTTGATTTTGTAGAACGCGTCAATCTCACGGCATGCAACAAACGAGCTATTGAAAGCCTTGCCATAGCAGGAGCTTTTGACGGCTTAAACGATATAAAACGCGAACAGTTTTTTGTGGAAAACGGCAAAGGAGAAACGGTAATGGAAAGCTTGATTCGGTACGGAAATAAGTATCAAGCGGACAAACTTATGACGCAAAATACATTATTCGGCGACATGAATTCCATTGAAATCAACAAACCGGAAATTCCCTATGCTCCAGCATGGGCACCTTTAACCCGGCTCAACAGGGAAAAGGAATTGATTGGAATGTATCTTTCAGCTCATCCACTCGATCAGTTTGAATTTGAGATGAATTACATTTGCAATACTTCCACCTCTCAACTGAAAGACTTATCATCACTGAAAGGGAAACAGCTGAAAATCGGCGGACTCGTTACTAATATTCGCCATTCTGTGTCGAAAGCAGGAAAACCTTATGGCGTATTTACTATCGAGGATTATGACGGATCCTTTGAATTTTTGTTGTATGGAAATAATTATATAGAATTCCAGAAATATATGATAAAGGACATGTTTGTTTTTATTCAGGCCATCGTTCAGGAAAAATATGCCGACAGCAAATTTCGTAAAACTTCAGAAATTGGCGGTGAACGGGAACTCGAACTTAAAATACAAAAAATTGACTTTTTCTCCGATATAAAAAACAAATTTGTCAACAACCTGAAAATCAATATCCCTTTGCAGCAACTCTCAGAAGAGACTGTTGCAATGTTGAGTAAAATAATACTCGAAAATAAGGGAAATGTAAATGTTTATATTCAAGTGCATGACCAAAATTCCTTAAACAAAATAAATTTCTTTGCCCGGCAACATCGCGTCGATATCAATCCAAAAGTATATCGAACTTTGAAAGCAGCCAAAACTGAAGGAATACTCGATTTTGATGTAAATTGACAATCCAATGCGTTCTTAATTGCTTTTTTCTATTGCAAAATATGATTTTTTTATAAAACTTTTATTCCATGTATTTGTTTTTTGAGTAAAAATTATTTCAAACATCAAAACTTTAAAATTATGGTCATTGAATTTACAGACGAAAATCTTAACGAATTTATTGAAAGTGGAAAACCTGTATTGGTTGATTTCTGGGCAGAATGGTGTGGCCCCTGCAGAATGGTAGGCCCGATTGTAGAAGAACTGGCCGAAGAATACAACGGAAAGGTGCAAGTGGGAAAATTAAATGTAGATGAAAACGCCGAAGTTCCCTCAAAATTCGGGATTCGCAATATCCCTACCTTGTTGTTCTTTAAAGACGGACAACTCGTCGATAAACAAGTTGGAGCAACTTCGAAATCCGTTTTGACAGAAAAAATTAAATCTTTACTTTGATTTTTTCTTTAATTTTCTTTACAGTTTCAGATAAAAATTTTTCACCAGACTTTTATATTCATCCGTATATTCGTGATGTTGCTCCGTTTCGATGGTAAGTCTCGAAATACGGGTGATTTTTTCTTTTTTTCCTAACCCAATCAGCAATCGCTTGGCTTTGCTTGACGGTTTGGGAAAAACGAAAACCAGCTGATGGCAAAACCAATTGTGGTTTAAGGCATACGAAACTGTTTGCAGGCCTTCATCCACAGGCAATATAATGCACAATGTCCCATCCGGTTTCAATAAATTTGAAGTAAGGTCAACCAGCTCTACATGAGTAAGTGATTCGGCATGGCGAGCCGTATTTCTCTCATCTATCGGACTTTTTTTGGAACGTATGAAATAGGGAGGATTACAAACCACAACATCATAAGTAGTTGAGCAAACTGAAACATATTCTTGTAGAGAAGTTTCAAACAATTGAATCCGATTTTTCCACCGGGAATTTTCTACGTTGATGCGGGCTTGTTCCATGGCATGGTTATCAATATCCAAAGCATCAATTTCGGCGTTACTTCGTTGAGCCAACATCAAGGCAATCAATCCGGTACCGGTTCCAACATCAAGAATTTTCCCCGCATCATTTATCGGCGTCCATGCGCCAAGCGTTACGCCATCAATCCCCACTTTCATGGCACAACGATCGTGAAAAACAGTAAATTGCTTAAACTGAAAATACGGATTGGACATGCTCTTTTACTTTCTTTGTTGTGGGGACACAGTTCTTCTCTGCGTGTCATCAGTCGAGCGCCTTGAATTGGTCGGAGTCAAACGTTTGGGTTGCATTGTTGAACCTTCTGATGTCTTATTGTTTCTTCGCAAATTTCTTTCGGGCGTACTCAAATTGGTATTTCCGGTTCTTTTGGTGGAACGGTAAGAAGGCGTAATATTTTGCATACCCGAAGTGGTTGGCACATCAATAGAAATTCGCTCGTTGCGCTTGTTTTGCAACTGCTGATATTTCTCTTTTCCAAGTGCATTTTCTATTTCTCCATCTTTCTTTTTCAGCAACTCCATAGCTTCCGAACGCTTCGTAACCGACTGACGCTGTTTGGCATACCGAAGATTAATTTCGTAAATTTTTTTTACCTGTTCTGCATTCAAATCCAACTCCTGCTGAAGTTTACTGGTTTGTTGCACCGCTTCCTGTTCGGGTGTCTTTTCAGGATAGTTTCCCAATTCCTGAGCATGTATTCCAACTGTTGTAAACAAACAAGAATAGAAAAAAAATTGTAAAATAAATTTGCTTCTCATACACATACTCCCAAAAAAACAGACTTAAAGCGTTGGATTAGAAATTTTTTAATTGATTTCTAAAAAAAAATATTTTTCGCTCAGAAGTAAATCTGCACTTTTAATAAATAACAACGAACGTGCCACGATTTTCAAAAACAGCAAAAATACAAAACTTTTTGATTAATTTTATTTCCTGAAAATGATACGATGGAAAAATTAGTCTTGTGAGAGAAGAAAATCTATTTCGAGTTACGGGTTTTGATGTGCCATAAGGAGATACAGGTTTTGAATTTTAAGTAGAGACGTAGGATGGCTACGTCTCTCCAATTTCAAGTTTGAAAAATTTTTACTGACTATTGCCCATTGTTTAAATTGAGGCTTTTCTAACAACGCATAAAACAAAAAAATTGAATAAAAAAACATATTAATTCATTGGAAAAATATTTACTTACAAATAAAATTTTTCCTATCATAAATTGTATCCTTTTCATAACATTAAAAATATTCAACAAAAATGAAACGAATTGGAATTCTTTCGGATACCCACGGTTTTTTGGATCCGCGTATATATCAATATTTTTCCGAATGTGACGAAATATGGCATGCCGGTGATTGGGGTTCGTTGGAAGTAGTGAATCAATTGATCAATTTCAAACCGGTACGTGGCGTTTGGGGAAATATTGATGATGTAAATATTCGTTCACTTTTCTCCGAACATCTTCATTTTCAGTGCGAAGAAGTTTCGGTTTGGCTGACACATATTGGCGGTTATCCCGGAAAATATGATATAAAAGTTCGTCCAACTATTTTTCAACAACCACCGGACTTGTTTGTATGCGGTCATTCACATATTTTAAAGGTTCAGTACGACAAAAAACTCAACTTGCTGCATATTAATCCAGGAGCTGCTGGAAAATATGGTTTTCATACAGTTCAAACTATTGTACGACTCGAAATTGACGGGAAAAAAATTCAAAATCTTGAAGTAATCGAACTGAAAAAAAAAGAACTTGATTAACTTTGCATTCTGTTTACGCCTGATTGATAATTTTGCAATTGAAACGAAAAAAAATAGAATACTATGTTTCAAGTGAATGATACGCTTATCAGTGAAGATTTATTGGAAGAATTTTTTGTTTGCGATTTGGTTTCCTGTAAAGGTATTTGTTGCGTGGAAGGAGATGCGGGCGCTCCTTTGGAAAAAGAAGAATTGAAAACAATAAAAAATATTCTTCCTGAAATTCAAGAATTTTTACCGGAAAATTCAAAAAAAATAATTCGAGAAAAAGGTTTTTATTATATCGATGAGGATGGCGATTGCGTAACCTCACTGGTGAATGAAAAAGAATGTGTTTTTGCCTACTTTGAAGAGGATGGAACCTGTAAATGTAGTTTGGAAAAGGCATATTATCAAGGAAAAACACACTTTTGCAAGCCAATTTCCTGTCATCTTTATCCCGTAAGATTGCAAAAAATAGACGATTATACAGCAGTCAACCTGCATCACTGGAAAGTTTGCGATTGTGCTTTTGTATTAGGGAAAAAGCTGAAAATTCCAGCTTATCGCTTCTTAAAAGTCCCTTTGATACGGCGTTTTGGTGAAAAGTGGTATAAAGAAGTTGAAACGATAGCTGAATTGTTAAAAGGAACAAAAGAGAGCAATGTTTGATAAGTTTGGAGTTTGGAATCCAGATGAATTGATTGAAATAGATAGTTGGGTTTTTGTAGAGCCGTTGCATGCAACAGCTAAAGCACATGTTGGATAATGAAAAAACATCGAATATAACTGATTTATTTTCATTAAATTACTAAAAGCACTTTTGTATAAAAAAGTTTTGATAAAAATTTTAAAAGAAATTATGAACAGCAAAACAGTAGAAATCATTACCATAGGAGATGAAATTCTTATTGGTCAAATAGTGGATACCAATTCGGCATGGATGGCTCAAGAACTAAATAAGGCAGGTTTTGAAGTGTTTCAAATTACTTCCGTTCACGACGAAGCTTCACATATCACCCACGCGCTCGATGAAGCTTTACGAAGAACGGATATAGTATTGATAACCGGTGGTATCGGACCTACCAATGATGACATTACAAAAAAAACATTGTGTCAATATTTTCATACCAAGTTGGTATTCGATCCTTCAGTTTTAGAAAATATCAAACAGGTTTTTGCAAACCGACTCGATTTTGTTTTCAACGATCTGACTTATTCTCAAGCTATGGTGCCGGAAAATTGCACCGTCATACAGAACAGGGTCGGCACTGCTCCCATCACATGGTTTGAGCAAGAAGGAAAAGTTGTGGTTTCCATGCCGGGTGTACCTTACGAAATGCAGGAAGCCATGCGGAATGAAATTATTCCGCGTCTGCAGACAAAATTCCAAACACAAAAAATTCTGCATAAAACAGTTCAGGTCTTTGGATATTCCGAATCAGCTTTGGCTATAAAAATTGCAGATTGGGAAAAAGAATTACCCGATTTTATTCATTTGGCCTATCTGCCTAATTATGGAATTGTTAAACTCAGACTAACAGGAACATCAGACAATTTGCTTTCGCTGGAATTCGCTATTAATCAGCAAATCGAATCTTTGAAACAGATTTTGGGAAAAGCTATCATAGCTTTTGAAGATTTACCTATGGAACAGATTGTCGGAAATTTGCTGGCTGCACAGGGAAAAACCATTGCTACCGCCGAAAGTTGCACAGGAGGCAACATAGCACACCGTTTTACTTCTCATGCCGGAAGTTCGGAATATTTCAAAGGCGGTGTAGTAGCGTATGCTAACGAAGTAAAAACAGACGTTTTACAAGTTACTCCTGAAGATTTGGAAAAATTTGGAGCGGTCAGTCAGCAAGTGGTTGAACAAATGGCAAAAGGAGCTTTGCAACTGCTGCGCACCGACACAGCCATAGCTACTTCGGGTATTGCCGGACCCTCCGGCGGAACACCCGATAAGCCCGTGGGAACAGTTTGGATTGCTATCTGTGCAAAAGAAAAAATGATAAGCCGACTTTTCCATTTCGGCAATACACGCGAGCAAATTATTCAACGTACTACCCAAGCAGCGCTTGTCATGCTAAAAGAAATTTTGTAATTTCTTTCAATAAAAAAACCTCTGCCGAAGTAGATCCGACAGAGGTTCAAAAATTTTAATTTTGGTACGAAAAAATTTTACTGACGATTTTTATTCTGCAACGTGTAATAAATTTTTAACTGATTGGAAAGTATTTTGGTAAATCCCTTTACATCGTCGGCTGTCCAACCTTTATTCACTTCACCGTATTCTCCCATATCCGTTTTCATCATGTCGAACGGACTGTCTACACCTACCAAAGTAAAGCAATAAGGCCGAAGTTTCAAAATAACAGTTCCAGTAACGTTCTGCTGGGAATTTTCCAGAAACTTTTCCATGTCGCGCATGACTGGTTCGAGATACTGGGCTTCGTGTAAAAACATGCCATACCAGTTTCCCAGTTGTTCTTTCCAATATTGTTGCCATTTGGTCAACACATGTTTTTCGAGCAATTTATGTGCATTGATAATAAGCATGGGAGCAGCCGCTTCAAATGCTACCCGACCTTTGATGCCTATAATCGTATCGCCCACATGCATATCGCGACCAATGCCGTATTGAGAACCAATTTTTTCCACCAGATTGATTAGGGCAATTTTATCAGAATTTCTTTGACCATTCACTCCGCAAATTTCTCCTTGTTCAAATTCGATGGTGAGAATTTCTTCTCCCTCTTTTTCAACCTTGCTGGGATAAGCTTCTTCTGGTAGCGTTTGATCCGACTTCAGGGTTTCTTTTCCTCCAATACTTGTACCCCACAAACCTTTGTTGATGGAATATTCCATTTTTTTGAAATCGGCTTCAAATCCATGTTCTTTTAAATAATTGATTTCGTATTCACGACTTAAAGCAAGATCGCGAATAGGAGTCAAAATTTTTATTTCAGGTGCCAATACGCTGAAAGTCAAATCGAAACGAACCTGATCGTTGCCAGCTCCGGTACTTCCGTGTGCCACGTAATCGGCTCCTATTTCTTTGGCATAATTAATAATAGCAATGGCCTGAAAAGTGCGCTCCGAACTGACAGAAATAGGATAGGTGCCGTTTCTGAGTACATTGCCGAAAACCATGTATCGAATACATTTATCGTAATAATCTTTCGTTACATCCAGCACCACATGCTTTACTGCTCCCAACTGATAAGCTTTATTTTCGATAGTTTGCAAATCGTCATCACTAAATCCACCCGTATTGGCAACAGCGGTATAGACATCGTATCCTTTTTCTTCCGAAAGATACTTTACGCAAAACGAAGTATCCAATCCACCACTAAAGGCTAAAACAACTTTTTCTTTCATTTTTGTTTGAATATCTGGTTTTTGTTTTCTATTTTTTTCTGAAATTTTCTTTCTATGGGATTTAAAACCCAATAAATTCGATTTTAAAGTGTATCATTTTTCTTGATTTTCGGATGCCGGATTCGAAAATTTTTTTTCTGTTTCCACAGATTTTTTTTGTTCGGCTGCAGGGTCAAACAACATGCCGGTACAAAGGCAATATTTTCGTCCGGTTCGTTGCAGAATATCATAGTTTACACAGCTTTGACAACCAGCCCAAAAGGCTTCATCATTGGTTAGTTCAGAAAAAGTTACGGGCTTGTAACCCAATTCGGAATTAATTTTCATTACTGCCAATCCAGTAGTAAGACCAAAAATCTTTGCATCAGGATAACGTTCGCGTGAAAGTTCAAAAGCTTTCTGTTTAATTCTTTTGGCCAATCCGTGCCCTCTGAACTTTTCTACCACTATCAAGCCGGAATTGGCAACAAATTTCTTGTCGCTCCATGTTTCTATGTAGCAAAAACCGGCAAATTCATCACCATGCAGTGCAATAATTGCCTTCCCCTCTTTCATTTTTTTCTCAATGTATTCAGGTGAACGGCGGGCAATACCCGTTCCTCTGATTTTTGCCGCTTCTTCAATGGTTTTTAATATCGTATCTACGTACTTAATGTAACTTTCATCGGCAACCTGAACCGTAATCTCATCCATGTTAAAGTTATTTTCCATAAATTTTTTGGATTCCTCCTCTCTTCTTCATTTATAAATCTTTATTTAACGAATTTTTCTGTCGAAAAAATCAAACTGCTTTTGTTTCACCAAAAATATCGTTCATAATTTCTACTACTACTTCCCTCTCTACACCTTCACGTGGAACAACCAGGATAGTATCATCGCCGGCAATGGTTCCCAAAATATAATCCGACGCTTTGTTATCAATATCCCAAGCTATAGCGCTGGCATATCCCGGCTTTGTCTTCAATACGGCAAGTTGTTGCGAAAATTCAAGACTTAGAATTACCCCATTGGCCAACGAACCATTCAGCGTATTAGCCGAAGGTGGGGGCAAAGGCTTGTTGTACGAAGGCAACACGTACTTATAAGTGCCATTGGAAAGTGGTGTTTTTGCCACTTTCAACACTTTCAGGTCACGCGATAAAGTAGCCTGGGTTATTTCGCAATGCTGTTCCTTCAGTAATTTCAGCAACTCTTCTTGGCTGCCTACTACACTTGAACGAAGAATATCCGAAATAATTTTTAACCGGTTTCGTTTGTTTTTCATAAAATGTAAATTAATAAATATTTATATGTAATTACTTTTCAAAACGAATATCTTATATGAAACCCAACTGATTTTCTCACCAAATAACTACGCTTGTATATTTATAAAATATTTTTGCAAATATACAATGTTTATTCTGTTTTTCAATGTAAAAAATTCATAAATATTCTCCATTATTCATTATTTAACTATAATTTAACGATTATTGAATAAATATACAATTTGATTAAATAAATCAATGATAAAAATTCTTTTCTAAATCAGTAAAAAATTGATATTCGCAACTCAACCTTTCTCAATACAAAGCTCAAAATTGAAAAGAAATAGGATTTCGATATTAACGGTCAAGATAAGCCTATGCATGTGTATTTATTTGCTGAAAGACAAATTGTATTGTTACGAGGAATTTGCAATAATTGTTTTGAAATATTTTATCGGCTACTATCACTCATCCACTCAATAAATTGTATCTTTGCAGGTTATTTGAAATCGTTTTTTATTCAGGCATGAATTCAAAAAAGATTTTATATAAAAATCTGATTTTCATATACTTATTTTAATTTTTTTAGAAACTGTTGCATGTCCAAACAAGGAAATATTATTGTTAAAGGCGCTCGCGTCCATAATCTCAAAAACATAGATGTTGAAATTCCAAGAAATAAATTGGTTGTAGTTACCGGGCTATCGGGTTCCGGAAAATCATCGTTGGCTTTCGACACGATTTATGCCGAAGGTCAACGCAGGTATGTGGAAAGTCTTTCGGCTTATGCACGACAATTTTTAGGACGAATGAGTAAACCGGAAGTTGATTACATAAAAGGTATACCGCCGGCTATTGCTATAGAACAAAAAGTGAACACACGCAATCCTCGTTCAACGGTTGGGACTTCTACCGAAATATACGAGTACATGAAATTGCTGTATGCCCGGATTGGAAAAACGTATTCGCCAATTTCGGGAGCACTGGTCAAAAAACATGAGGCAGAAGATGTAGTGGAGGCGGCCATGTCGTTTCCTGACGAAACCAAACTTACCCTGCTTATTTCCATTAGCTTGAACGGAGAAAACGATATCGTCGAAAAACTTCGAAACTTCCAAATGCAGGGATTCAGCAGAGTTGAAGTGGGAGACGAAATGCTCAGAATTCAGGATTTGCTCCATCAACCCGAATTATTGGAAGAAAACAACAAAATTTATCTGGTTATTGACCGTTTGGTGGTTGATCATTCACAGGCTACCATCAGCCGTTTGACCGATTCGGCTGAAACTGCTTTTTACGAAGGCAAAGGGAATTGCATTTTAAAGGTGAATACCGAAGAAGGAGAAAAACTGTTACATTTTTCAAAGAATTTTGAAGCCGACGGAATATCATTTGAAATTCCTACCGAACACACATTCAGTTTCAACAGTCCGATAGGCGCATGTCCGGTCTGTGAAGGCTTTGGAAAAATTATCGGCATTGATGAAAATCTTGTTGTCCCTAACAAATCGCTTTCTGTTTACGAAGATGCCATCGTATGCTGGAGAGGCGAAGTGATGAGCGAATGGAAAAAAAGATTAATACAGGCTGCGCCAAAATTTGGTTTCCCTATTCACAAACCCTATTACGAACTAACTGAAAATCAGCGGCAATTACTATGGACTGGCAACGAATATTTTGAAGGATTGAACAGTTTCTTCAAGTTTCTGGAAGAAAATCAGTATAAAATCCAATATCGCGTGATGCTGGCAAGGTATCGTGGGAAAACTACTTGTCCCGCTTGCAGAGGAACCCGACTGAAAAAAGAAGCAACTTATGTACGCGTGGGTGAAAAACCCATAACGGAACTGGTATTGATGCCGGTGGAAGAGTTATACGATTTTTTTGAACATCTCCTTCTTGACGAACATGACATGGCAATTGCCAATCGTTTGTTGACAGAGATTCAGAATCGTATCCGCTTTCTGATTGATGTGGGATTGGGTTACCTGACGCTGAACAGACTCTCGAATACACTTTCGGGAGGTGAAAGTCAGAGAATTAATCTCGCTACTTCTTTAGGAAGCAGTTTGGTTGGGTCGCTGTATATTTTAGACGAACCAAGTATTGGTCTTCATCCTCGCGATACTGAAAAGTTAATCAATGTATTGCATCAACTCCGCAATTTAGGAAATACGGTTATTGTGGTGGAACACGACGAAGAAATTATTCGTTCGGCAGATTACTTAATCGATATTGGACCGGGAGCAGGCAGATTGGGCGGAAACATTGTTTATAACGGATTTCTGAACGATTTTAAAATTCAGAACTTTTCAAATGAAACCATTGCCAATTCCTACACTTTGAAATATCTCCTCCATAAAGAAGAAATTCCTGTTCCAACCCATCGCCGAAAATGGAACAATTACATAGAAATTGTGGGAGCTACGGAAAATAATTTAAAAAATATTTCCGTAAAATTTCCTTTGAACGTAATGACAGTGGTTACCGGTGTGAGTGGTTCAGGAAAATCTTCGCTTGTTCAGGATGTATTTTATTCCGCCTTGAAAAAATATTATGGTGGAATCGTTGATCACACTGGACAATTTGGCGTTTTGCGAGGTAGTATGCAACTCATCAATCAGGTAGAATTTGTCGACCAAAATCCCATTGGGCGTTCTTCACGCTCCAATCCTGTAAGTTACATAAAAGTTTACGACGACATACGAAAACTTTTTTCAGAACAACCTCTGGCCAAGCAAATGGGATATAATCCTTCCTTTTTTTCTTTCAATACCGATGGCGGTCGTTGTGAAGAATGTCAGGGAGAAGGAACGATTACCATTGAAATGCAATTTATGGCCGATTTGGTACTGGAATGTGAACATTGTCACGGGAAACGTTTCAAACAGGATATTCTCGAAGTTACTTATCGAGGTATGAATATCTTCGATGTATTGGAAATGACAGTAAATCAGGCTATTGAATTTTTTGGACAATCAAATAATACATTGGAAAAGAAAATTGTTAAACGGCTGAAATCGTTGCAGGATGTCGGTATCGGTTATGTAAAATTGGGACAATCATCCAATACATTGTCGGGTGGCGAAAGCCAGCGGGTGAAATTGGCGTCTTTCCTGGCAAACGAAAAATCGGAACCAACAATGTTTATTTTCGATGAACCCACTACCGGATTGCACTTTCACGACATTAAAACATTGCTCAATGCTTTCGATGCGTTGATTGCCAAAGGGCATACCGTTCTCGTTATCGAACATAACCCTGAAGTAATTAAATGTGCCGATCACATAATTGATTTAGGACCAGAAGGTGGGGAAAAAGGCGGATATGTAGTCTTTGAAGGAACACCTGAAGAAATTGTAAATTGTAAAAACTCTTATACCGGCAAATTTTTGAAAGGAAAAATTTAGGTTCCTTTTACCAATAGAATGTTGTTTTGAGTTCTGAGTTGCGAGGTGAAGATGCAGGCTTTGAATTTTAAGTGAAACATTGCATGCAACGTCTTACCAGTTTTGAATTTGTTATTTTTTTACCTGTTTAAAGGAATATCACAGAAACTGCTGATTTTTTTATTCCGATCTAAAGTTTGCTCATTATGAATTTCTTATAATCTTACGGGAACTCCGTTTTCGTGAAGATATTGTTTCAAATCGGGGATCTCTATTTCTCTGTAATGAAAAATGCTGGCAGCCAATGCTGCATCAGCTTTCCCTTTTTGAAAAACATCGACAAAATGTTCCATCTTCCCTGCCCCACCACTGGCTATTACGGGAACATTTACCGACTCGGATACGGAACGTGTAATATCCAAAGCAAAACCATTTTTTGTTCCATCATGATTCATGGAAGTCAGCAAAATTTCTCCTGCACCTAATGCAACCGCTTTTTTTGCCCAATCAAGTGTCTTAATTTCGGTCGGAATCCTACCACCGTTAAGAAAAACATACCACTCCCCGTCGATGTATTTGGTATCGATGGCTAACACAACACATTGACTTCCAAACTGCTGCGCCAAATCGGAGATTAACCGGGGATTTTTTACGGCTGCCGTGTTAATAGAAATTTTATCTGCTCCACACGAAAGTAACAGAGACACATCTTCCACGCTGGAAATACCACCACCAACAGTAAAAGGAATATTAATTTTTCGGGCAATACGGGTTACCAGTTCCGAAAGCGTTTTGCGTTTTTCGTTGGTGGCGGTAATATCCAAAAAAACCAACTCATCCGCTCCCCTTTTGGCATACCAATCGCCTAATTCAACTGCATCGCCAACTTCCTTGATATTCTCGAAATTTATTCCTTTTACGGTTTTCCCATCTTTTACATCCAGACAGGGAATAATACGTTTTGCCAACATAAATTCTTTATGATAGTTTAAAAATATCGTCAGGATATTGAATATCCACCAAATACAATCCTTCTGCAGGAGCTGACATGCCTGCTTTACAGCGATTCCCAGCTTCAATTACAGAACAAAATTCAGATAAGGACATTTTTCCTTTTCCTACCTCAAAAAGCGTTCCCACAATGGCTCGTACCATATTTCTCAGAAAACGGTCAGCTTGAATAGTAAATACCCACTCATCCTCAACCTGTTTCCAAAAGGCAAAATCAATGTGGCAAATATTGGTTTTAACATCTGTATGCAATTTACAAAAGCTCCCAAAATCCTCATAATGACACAACAAGGCTGACGCCTTGTTCATGGTTTCAAAATCCAGTTCTGCAAACAGGCGGGTTACCAGTTCACGTTTGAAAACATCTTTATGAAATATTACGTGATACTCGTATCGTCTCGAAACGGCGTCGAAACGCGCATGAGCTGTAGGCCGAACTTCAACAATTTTATAAACTGCAATATCGGGAGGCAAAAAACTATTGAGATGCAATAAAAATTTTGAAGTATCTATTTTTTCGCCTTCATAATCGAAATGTGCCACCATACATTTGGCATGTACACCGGCATCTGTTCGCCCGGCTCCAACCAAATTGATATCCGTTCGCAAAATTGCACTCAGCGTTTTTATCAACACTTCCTGAACGGAAATACCGTTGGGCTGGCATTGCCAACCATGATAAGCCGTTCCTTTATAGGAAATATAGATAAAATACCGTTTTTTCACACCGAAAAATCAATAACTCAAAAAATGAGAAAAATTTAGAATGATCACGAAAACAATTTTTCGATTTTTGCAGCATAATACTCCTCAATAACATTTCTTTTCAATTTTAAAGTGGGAGAAAGAAATCCGTTTTGAGGTGTCCATTCTTCTGCTACCAACTGAAAACGCCTTATTTGTTCAAATTCGCCAAAGAAATTGTTATAATGCTTCACTTCATCCCGAAAACGTCTTATTACATGCTCATTTTCAATCATTTCTTCCGCACTGCCACAAGATATTTTATGACTTTCGCACCACGATTTTAAATATTCAAAACTTGGAGAAATAAGCGCAGCAGGAAATTTTTTGTTCTCGCCCACAACTATGATGTTTTCTATTAAAGGAGATTCCGCAAATTTTGTTTCAATAGATTCGGGATTGACATATTTTCCGTTTGAAGTTTTGAAAAGACTTTTTATTCGCCCGGTAATAATCAACTGACCTTCAGGAGTAAATTTTCCTATGTCGCCGGTATGAAACCAACCATCAGCGTCTATAACCTGGGCTGTCAACTCGGGGTCTTTGTAATAACCCAACATAACATTGTGTCCTCTACATAGTATTTCGTCCTGATCGCCAAGTTTAACTTCAACTCCTGGAATTGGAAGTCCAACCGTTCCAAATTTTCTACCGTTTTTCACCCGTTGATTGACGGCAATAACGGGAGAAGTTTCCGTTAAGCCGTATCCTTCGAAAACCGGCATGCCGATTGCAGAAAAAAATGAAGCCATTTGTGGTTGCAAAGCCGAGCCTCCGGAAACGACAATATCAAAATCACCTCCAATGGCTTCTCTCCATTTGGAATAAACCATTTTATCGAAAAATTTATGAAGTTTTTTGCTCCACCGGCTCATGCCTTCCAACTGATATTTATTGGCGAAATTTATAGCCCTGTAATAAACAAATCTATTAAAAGTAGGCAATTTTTTCCCTGCCATGTAGAGTTTATCATACATTTTTTCAAGCACGCGCGGTACAGTAGCCATAATATTGGGATTCACTTCCTTAATATTTTCGCCGATAGTTCCCAAATTTTCTGCATAATATACCGAGATTCCCAGATATTGATATAAATAAACCAGCATCCGTTCGTAAGCATGACAAAGTGGAAGAAAACTCAAAGCAATTTTGTCCCATTCGGCCGGAATCTGTTTCAAATTTAACACTTGATTGACAATATTGCTGTGGGAAAGCATAACTCCTTTGGGATTCCCTGTAGTTCCTGAAGTATATACAATGGTTGCCATATCGCCCGGTTTCTGCATGGCTTTCAATTGCTGCAATTTTTCTGGAGCTGGATTTTCCCGCCCCAACTGAATAAGCTGTTCCAAAAAAGGAAGGCCTGTACCTTGATCCACAAAAGTATAGACATATTTCAATGATTTTATTTCAGGCAAAATAGGCATTACTTTCAATCTTAACTCCTTGCCTTCGATAAAAATCATTTTCATTTCGGAATGATTCAGGATATAACGATAATCATCCTGACTGATAGTAGCATATATGGGAATAGATATGGCTCCAATTTGCATGGTTGCAAAATCGAGCATATTCCATTCGGGACGGTTATTGCTAACAATACCTATCCGATCGCCTGGCTCAATGCCGAGTTTCAACATTCCATAACTGATTTGATTGGTCAAATCTATATATTCCTGAATACTGAATTTACGCCATTTCCCTTCACGTTTGCAGGCAAGGGCAGCATCCTGATTCGGGAATTTTTCCAAATAACGATCCAATATATCATATAAACGACTGATTTCCATGATATTGATTTATTAAAATTTATTGAAAAACGATGGTCCTATTTTTATAAGTAAGAATTTTACGATTAATGTGTTTCTCCACAGCCGCGGAGAGTACGATTTTTTCCAAATCGCGTCCCTTCCGAATCAGATCCTCCACACTGTCCTTGTGCGAAATACGGGTTACATCCTGCGAAATAATAGGCCCTGCATCCAAGTCTTCGGTAACATAATGGCCTGTGGCACCAATAATTTTCACCCCTCTTTCATAAGCAGCATGATAGGGTTTGGAACCTGCAAAAGCCGGCAAAAATGAATGATGTATATTAATAATTTTATTGGGATAGTTTCGAATAAATTCGGGCGATAAAATCTGCATATAACGAGCAAGAACACAAAAATTAATATTGTTCTCCTTCAACAATTGCAATTCCATCGCTTCCTGTTCAGATTTGTTTTTTTCATTGATGGGAAACGTATAAAAATCTATTCCAAAACGTTTTGCCACCGGCTCTAAATCTTTGTGGTTACTAATGATGAGAGGAATTTTCACTTTCCATTCTCCTGCGGCATAGCGAGCCATTAAATCGTAAAGACAATGGGACAATTTGGAAACAAAAATAGCCATACGAGGTAATTCATCAGCAAAATACAATCTGAAAATCATTTCAAAACGAATTGCAATAAGTGTATTGAAATATTCTTCAATTTTCTCCCTCGGGATCTGAAAATCGGTTAAATCCCATTCCACCCGCATGAAGAAAACTTTTTCTTCCCTGTTTACATACTGATCAAGATACAAAATGTTTCCTTGATGACGGTTGATGAATTCGGTAACAGCAGCTAAAATACCAGGTCTGTCGGGACAATGTATCAATAAGATAGCGGTATTATCATTCCCCTTCATAAAGATTATTCAAATTTTTTTAGTCTGCAAATATAATACTTTTTGAGGAAAAATGTTTTCGAAACACCAAGACATCCATCTACATCCAGATATTTAAAAATTTACATTCTCGTTTGGGGTGGTAACTTCCGAATAAAGAAAATTAAGGGTGAAAATTCAAAAAACTTTATAAAGATATTGCAGATATTAAAATTTAGCGTAACTTTGCACCGCAAATTTCACCCAACAACAACGGTTGTTGAGTCTGAAATAAAAACAGGAAAGCAGAAAAGAATTTAAAAGAAATTTGTGAATAATAAATTTTTGGTGCGTTAGTTCAGTCTGGTTAGAATACATGCCTGTCACGCATGGGGTCACGGGTTCGAGTCCCGTACGCACCGCAAAAGCAACCTTTAGGGGTTGCTTTTTTTGTTTTATATTATCAATAAGTGTTTTAAATACAGCCGTTTTCTATTCTGCTGAACAATTTTTCGCCTTGAATTTCTATTTCTCTATAGTTGAAATATTTTTCGTTTAAAAATTCCGAAAGTCCATGATAATATTGTTGAGTTAGCTTTCTTAATAGTTCGTTGTCATAAGGAACATTGTCATTATATGGGTCGTGATATTTACATTGAACATTGTTGTATAGGTTGTAAGAAACACAAGCAACAGAAAAATTGACCGGAATTCCGCCTGTTTGAGATTGGATTTTGTGTGTTGTCATATTACCGTGCCCACCAGAATAACCCTTTGCTTCAATAGCAAACATTGAATTTTGTTTGTATGCAAGTAAGTCAGGTCGCCCAACATTCAGTGGCATATTCCTTAATCTCATTGCAGCTTCATAGTTTACGGTAAAAATACTTTGGTCAATTCGTTTTGATAAATAGTCCGCTATTGCTTTACCTGCAAGATTTGAAAACTGTCCCTTTTCCGTTGGGTCGGAAAGTTGTATTGGTGGCTCCGAAAACCTATTGTTATTAAATGCTTGTCTTTGCACATAATAGCTGTAATGAAAAAACATCGAAAGTGTCCGAATAAGTTTTTGAGGTCTTGGGGCAAAACCTTGTCCAGCAATTGCTAAATGTTTTGCAAAAGCAATTCGTGTCAAGTTGTGAGTTTGATTAGTAATTGTCCCTGCGGTGTCTTTATATTCTACTGTTAAATTCATTGTTTTGCTGTAGTCTTAAAATTGCTGGTAACGACCGAGGCTATGGGCATTTGGCGGTTTGCGGGAGCATTCGCTGTCGTGGAACGACAAAGTGAATGCGGGAGCAAAACCGCCGAAATGCACGTCAGCCAGCCAATGAACATAGGCGTGTGTTATGGGCTAGGCGCTTGGTTGTCAGATACTAAATAAATGTCGAATTAGAATTTTATTCCTCCTCTTAACGATATTGAAGTCGCCATTCCTTTGATTGTTTGTTCCGAAGAACCAAAGTATGTATATTCAGCGTTTTGCAGATTAAAACCGACAAGAAAATATAAACCTGTTTGTCCTTCATTTAATTTAAAGTCAACGCCAAAAGCTGGTTCTATCATTAATCCATATGTGTTTTTGTTAGGGTTTTGACCAACATCAAATGTATAACCAATATTTCCAAGCAAGAAAGGTGAAACCTTTGTATTTGTTAGATTTGCTTTTAGTCGTGCATATAATGGAATTAAATACTTGCTATCTCTACTTTCGTAAAAATGAGAAGTAATGTACGACTGATAATATAGCGCGTCTGTATATCTAAACCCAGCTCCAACTCCTAAATACAAGTAATCGCTAAAGCGGTAACCGTTAATCATTTCTATTTCGAAAGAAGAGTTCGTAAATTTGTCAAGACCAATTGCGCCACCAACTTCAATTGACTTTTCGTATCCTTTTTGAGCTGTTGTTGAAATACTTATGGCTATAAGTAGAAAGAAAATATAAATAATTCTTGCTTTCATAATGTGTTCTATATAATTGATTAAATTTGATTTATTTGTGTTTATTGTTTTGCAGATTTGAATACCAGATAAGTCTTTGAAACAGTTTCTATTGACTTTTTGTCTATTTTAAAGTCCATATAACCATCGGTTGTATTTATTCTCATATCCGTAATGTTCTTATTCTCCAAAGTTGAGCAGTCACCAGTTAAATAAATATTCAAACCATAAAGTACAGAACCATACATTCCAACAGTTCCTTCGCCTTGTCCTGCTACTGTAAATCCTGTGTTTTTAAAGGTGTATGTATTCCCTTCGTTGTCTAAGAAAATTACATCCGCATTTTCGCTTAATGCAATGACGTTGTTAGTACACCATTTTAGACGTAAATACTCATTTTCACCAACCTTTCTAAATGCAATCCAGATATTTTTCATAAGTCTACCACCTGTCGAGCCGAGCATACTATTATCGGATACAATTTTCTCAAATGAAGTTTCAATGACTTGTTTCTTTGTGAATTTGTCAACTTCATTCGTTTTGATTTTCTGTGCGAATGCACCACTTGTTAGCAGAATAAACGCCAACATAATTAATGAACTTTTTTTCATAACTTTTTTTTATTTTTGATTTGTAATTAAAAAATGTTTCGGATTTATGTCGGACAAGTCTGTTTCTTTTTTTTTGCGCTTGCCCATAACGGTTACGTATATGAAACGTTTGGCATTTCGAAACACTTCTCTGTCAAGTTACAAGTGCTTTTGATACGGGCTGAAATGCTAAATAACCCACTGACTGCCAAATGTTTTATATACAATGTTAGCAACCGTAATTAATAGTATTCATATTCTCTAATCGCTATATTTTTAGGTTCTTTGCCTTCTTCTGAATCATAAACAAGTGCTTTTGTCCAGTTTTTATGCTCATCGAATTCGAGATATTCAAATCTAAAAAAGTAAGTAATTTTTCCATTTTTGTCAATTTGTTTTTGATTTTCCCAATTTCCGCCTTTATCATATTCAAAAATAACTGTATATTCCTCTTTAATTTTATTATCTTTAAATATTTGATATTGTTTTTTTATGGCTCTATTATTTGCGAAATAGGTCTTTACGTGTATAGTTTTTTTCCCGTCTTTATTATATTGAACAGATTCTAATTCATCTTTTGAATTATGAATAATTTCCACTTTACTAATCAATTCGCCATCTTCGTCATAACGTACTTCTTCAATTATCTCCCCATTTTCTCTTTTGGGGATTAATTTTCCTGATAAGTCATCGCTATAGTCAAGGTAATCAATCCATTGATAATTTCCCCTATTATCAAAATAGACTCGAATATGATCATAATAATAGTCAATATCACCATTTGTCCATTCTCCAAACGCCTTTTTTGCTTTGTAATAATGTTCAGAAAAAGTCTTTACTTTTCCATTAAGACCAAATTTATTCCAATCATTGTTATTCGAACAAGAGGTCAGTAATCCAATGGTTGTTAATAGCATTGGAATTTTAAAATAGTTTTTAGTTGTCATATGTTTTTATTTTTATGGTTGCTAACGTTACGCATATGCCTAGTGGCGGATTGCGGACGATTCAACTGTCAAACCGTGGTGAAGTTTGAGCGGGCGAAAAGCCTTGCAAAGTGCAATAAAACCGCCATTAGGTATATGCGATGTTATGCTGCGTTTTTTATTTTAATCGTTA
>Ga0208826_1000070_pt1 | contig 118626 bp, 103 predicted proteins | sample AD_UKC115_MetaG_FD_184451 | JGI IMG/M metagenome (GOLD analysis project Ga0208826, IMG submission 184451) | Active sludge microbial communities of municipal wastewater-treating anaerobic digesters from Hong Kong - AD_UKC115_MetaG (SPAdes)... | ecosystem: Engineered > Bioreactor > Anaerobic >... | reverse complement strand
AAGCGCGACTGCACGGCGCGCAGGATGAACACCTTGTCGATCTCGCGCTTGACGGCCGCCACCGAGTTGATCAGGCGGTTCATCGAGCGGCGCGGCGTCTCGATCAGCACGCAACCCGGCCCTGCCACCACGGTGGCGCTGCGGCGGCGCCCCGAGATCAGGCTCATCTCGCCGAAGAACTCGCCGCGCTTGAGGACCAGCGGGGCGGAGCCCTCGATCCGCACCTGCACCTCGCCCTCGACGATGGAATAGAACGTGTTGGTGTAGTCGTTGCGCTGGAAGATGGCTTCGCCGGCAGCCGGCGTGCGGATGTCCGAATCCAGCATGAACTCGCGCAACTGCAGCGGCGTGATGTGCGACAGCAGCTTGACGTTCTGCTGCACGCGCGCCAGCGCCTCATTGACGCTGCGGAAGCCGGGCAGGGGGGCGAACTTGGCCTTGAGCAAGGGTTCGTCGGCCGGTTCCACCTTGTCGCCGCGGATGTACTCCACCACCTCGTAGCCCTGGTTCATCGCCTGCTTGATCAGCGGGTAGCCGCCGAGCGCGCCGACGATGTACAGGCCCTTGACGTTGGACTCGTACTGCGGGCTGATGGCCGGTACCGCGGCCGGGTCCTTGGAGGGAAAGGTCACGCCGCAGGCTTCGACGAAGGCGCGCGGCGCGGTGGCGCCGAGGCGGGCGATGATGCGGTCGACGAGGATCTGCGCCTGGCCCTTGGGCGTCTGCAGCAGCAGGCGCCCCTTCTTGCGGCCGACCGTCAGCGCGTCCACGCGCTCGGGCGCGGCGTTGTAGTAGCACTCGATCAGGCCATCGTCGATGGCCTTGAGGATAGCCGCCTCATTGCCCTTCTTGGCGCGGGCGAACTCGTCGCGGCGGTTGACGATGACCACGTTGTTCTGCCGCGCCAGCGCCACCGCGTTCTCGATCGCCGCATCGCCGGCGCCGACCACGACGATGGTCTCGCCGCTGTATTCGTCCGGGTCGTCGAGCTGGTACTGCACGAAGGGCAGATCCTCGCCCTGCACGCCGAGCTTGCGGATGTTGCCCTGCAGGCCGATGCCCAGGATAACGAACTGCGCCTCGAAGGCCGCGCCATTGGCGCACTTGAGCTCGAACAGGCCATCGTCGCGCCGCTTGATGGCGCTGACCTCGTGGCCGAACTTGACGTTCACCTTGAGGCGCTGTGCCGCCTCGTTCCAGGCATCGAGAATGGACTCGCGCGATCCGGCCTTGAAGGGGACGGGCGAACGCAGGGGCAGGATGCCCGGTTCGTCCATCACGAACTTGCCCTTCTGGTAGCGGAAGATCGTGTTGGACAGATGCGGCTCGGCCTCCAGCAGCACGTGCGGTTCGCCGCGTTCGGCAGCGCGCGCCGCCGCGGAAATGCCCCCCGGGCCCGACCCGACGATGGCGATCCGGAACCGCTCTGCCATGCCCAGCTTCCTCCTCGTCCCCGCGCCGATCATACTCGGCCACGATGCCGCGCGTGCCTGCGGGTGGCGCACAGGGGCGGCGTGACACAGATCACGCCATGACGGTGGACGGCGGATCGAGGGAGCGTGGATGGAAGGCGTGCAGCGGGTGGGCTCGGTGGCGGAGGCGGTGGCGCGGATCGGCGCCCATGCGGGCGTGAACCTGCGCGTGGCCGCGCCTCTGGGTCTGGGCAAGCCGAACGTGCTGCTGAACGCCCTCTACCGGACGGTGGAAGCCGATCCCGGCCTGCACCTGCACTTGTACACGGCGCTGTCACTGGCGCGGCCGGCGCCTGCCAGTGCGCTGGAGCAACGCTTCGTCGGCCCCTTCTCGCGGCGCCATTTCGGCCCGGACTATCCGGACCTCGACTACGTCGAGGCGCGCCGCCGCGGCCGGCTGCCGCCCAACGTCAAGGTCAGCGAGTTCTATCTGCAGTCGGGATCGCTGCTGCACAACGATGCCGCCCAGTGCGAGTACGCCAGCCTCAATTACACCCACGTAGCGCGTGACCTCGCCGCCATCGGCATCAACGTGGTGATGCAACTCGTGGCGCGGCGTGAGGAGTCCGGGCGCGAGCGCCTCAGCCTGGCTTGCAACCCCGATGTGACGCAGGACCTGCTCGACGCCATGGCCAGCGCCGGCCTGCCGCGGCCGCTGGTGGTCGGCGTGGTGCACCCGGACCTGCCCTATGTTGGCAACGACGCCGAGGTCGCGGCCGACTTCTTCGACCTGCTGCTCGACGACGCGGCCTGCCGCCACCCCCTGTTCGCTCTGCCGCGCGAGCCGGTGGGGGTGGCCGAGTTCGCCCTCGGCCTGCACGCCAGCACCCTGGTACGTGACGGCGGCACGCTGCAGATCGGCATCGGAACGCTGTCCGACGCCCTGGTGCACGCCCTGTTGCTGCGCCAGCACCACAATGCAGACTACCGCGCGGCGCTGGACGCCCTGGGCGGCGCCCACCCGCTAGCCGCGCGGGTGGGCGGGCTCGCGCCCCTGGCGCGCGGCCTGTACGGCGCCAGCGAGATGGTCATGGACGGCTTCATGCACCTGGCTCGCGGCGGGGTGCTCACACGGCGCGTCTACGACGACTTTGCCCTCGAGCAGGCCCTGGCCGAAGGCGTGATCGAGGATTGCCTGGACGCCGGGGCGGTGGAACGGCTGTACGCCTGCGGCGCCCTGCCGGCGCGCGTGGACCGGCGTGAACTGAGCCGCCTGCTGCGCTTCGGACTGCTGCCGCCCGGAACCGTTGGCGAAGGCGAGCAGCTGGTCCTGCCGGACGGCTCCCGCCTGGACGTCGACCTGACCCGGCCGGCGGCGCGGGCAGCGCTGGGCCGCGCCGTCAGCGGGCGCCGCCTGCGCGACGGCCGTTACCTGCGCGGCGCCTTCTTCCTCGGCTCGCACGACTTCTATGCGTGGCTGCGCGGGCTCGCCGGGGAGGCCTTCGACGGTCTGTCGATGACGCGCGTCTCCGACATCAACCAGCTCTACGGCGGACGCGAGACGCTCGACGCGCTGCAGCGGCGCGACGCGCGCTTCTTCAACATCTGCATGATGGCCACCGCCCTGGGGGCGGCCGTGTCCGACGCTCTGGCCGATGGGCGCGTCGTCAGCGGCGTCGGCGGACAGTACAACTTCGTGGCCATGGCGCACGCCCTGCGCGACGGGCGCTCGGTGCTGATGCTTCGGGCAAGCCGCGGCGAAGGTGCCGCGGCCTCCTCGAACATCCTGTGGAATTACGGTCACACGACCATTCCGCGTCACTTGCGCGACGTCTTTGTCACCGAGTACGGCATCGCCGACCTGCGCGGCAAGTCGGACCAGGACTGCGTGCAGGCCATGCTCGCCATCAGCGACGCGCGCTTCATCGACGAGTTGGCGGCGCAGGCCAGACGCGCCGGCAAGCTACCCGCCGACTTCACCGTGCCCGAGCGCTGGCGCCAGAACACGCCCCACGCTTTGGCGCAGCGCCTCGCCCCCTGGCGCGCGCGTGGGCTGTTTCCCGACTTCCCCTTCGGCAGTGACTTTGATGCCACCGAGCAGCGCCTGCTGCCGGCGCTGCAGTGGCTCAAGCGGGCGAACGCGACGGCGGGCGGGCGGCTGAGTCTGCTGGCACGCTGCGTGCTGGCACCCTCGGTGGATGAGGCCGGCGGCGCCGCGCTGGCCCGGCTCGACCTGGCGCGACCGCGCGGATGGCGCGAGCACCTGCTGCAGCGCCTGGTTCGTCTGGCCCTCGCGGCGACGCGATAGTTCACCCGGAGCGGCTTGGGCCGGGACGGCAGCGGCGGTTAGACTCGTCGACGCGGGACCGGATGCCCGAAACAGGGGGCTAGCCATGATCGAAGCAATGCAGCGCCTGACTGCGGACTGGCCGGAGCGTTACCCACCGGAGAAGGCCGATATGGCCTTCGATGCGCGCAGCCTGCGCGACTGGGTCGCGCACCTGCCCATGGCCAACGTGGTGGCCACCGCGCGTCAGTTGTTCGACGCCCTGGCGGCCATGAACCGCCTGCTGCTCGACCCGCAGTTGCGCCTGGACGCCCTGGAATTCCTGCGGCCGCACGTGGCGCAGGTGGTCGGCGGCCTGGAGCGCCAGCTCGCGGTGGAGTCGCTGCCGCTGCCGCCGGCCAAGCTGCAGCTGGTGCGCCAGGCGCAGGACTTCGAGGCGGCGCTGCGGCTGGGCTACGTGCAGGCGCTGCGCGACTTCCTCGGCGCGCAGGGCAAGATTCCCTTCCTCAAGACTCGCGCCGTGACCCTCGCGGCACTGCGTGCGCTGCAGCACGGTGCGGCCGTGCTGACCAAGGCCTACCTGGCCTACCAGGCGCCACCCAAGGGTGCCTGGCAAGTCTTGCACGACGTGCATGCCGTGGCCTGCCTGGCGCGCTGCGATGAGCGCGTCCAGGCCGACGCGCTGCTGGGTGATGCCGAGCTGACGCCGCGTCTGGCCTATGTGCAGGCCCTGCTGCTGGAACTGTGCAACCCGTACCGCTTCACCCAGCGCGAGCTGGGGGAGCTCGTCCTGCTGACCCTTGCCTGGGCTCCACTGTGCCGTCTGCACCCGGGTCTGGACGGCGACAGCGTGTTCGCCGTGCACAGCGATGCCGACCGCGGCGTGGGTCACGTGCCAGAAGACCGCGAGGCCGGGGCGGCGGGACGGCTCGGCCTGGATATCGCCACGCTGCGCCATGACATCGAGGCCACCCTGGGCATGTTGCCGCCGGGCGTGGACACGGCCGTGTTCCGCCTGCGCGGAGGCGCCCAGGTGCAGGCGCCCGTGGCCTTCGTCGAACGGGTGCTGCGTTCCTGGCGGGGTGGCGAACGCGGCCACACACGGCTCACCGCCGGACACAGCCTGGAGGTCGTCGTTGGCCTGCATGCCCTGCATCATGCCCTGGCCGGCGGTGAGGACTTCGAGGCCTTCCTGCGCCGGGTGCGCGGCCAGGCGATCAGTCTGGGGGAGAGCGACGCCGCGGCCGCCTGGACGGCGGGCTTCACCACCGGTGCGCCGCGCCCGCCGCTGCAGCGCGCGCGCGTGCTGGACCAGAGCCTGGGCGGCTACCGTCTGCTGTGGGAGAGTGCGGAGACGCTGCGCGCGAAGGTAGGCGAGGTCGTGGGGCTCGCCACGCCGGCACCCGAGGACGAGCCGCGCGACTGGATGGTGGGCCTGATCCGCTGGATCCGCAGCGACAGCGACGGTTCCGCCACCGCGGGCGTGGAGCTGCTGGCGAGACGCGCCCTCCCGGTCGGGCTGGCCAGCCTGGACGGCGATTCGCGCCCGGCGCGTCCGGCCCTGCGCGGAGTGCTGCTGCACGACGAGGACGGCGCCGGGCAGTTCACCGTGCTGGCGCCGCAGCTGTTCGATCGCGCCAGCCGCCAGGTGGAGCTGACGCGGCCGGCCGACCCCTACGACTGGGAGGGCACTGCCCGCGTGCAGCGGCTGGACGTGCAGGCGGTGGACGATGCCTGCGGCTCCTACCAGCGGGTTATCATCGTCGCCTCCCTGCCGCTTGCCGGCCTGCCCGACGACGCGACGCCGCTGCCGCTGGCGTCCACAGGTACATGACCGCCGCATCCACGCCCGCACCGCGCCCCGCCGAACCCGCCCCCCGCCGCGCCAGCATTCCCGTCGACATTGCCGGCATCGCCGTCGGTGGTGCCGCCCCGGTGGTGGTGCAGTCGATGACCAACACCGACACCGCGGACATCGCCGCCACCACACGTCAGGTGGCAGAACTGTGGCGCGCCGGCTCGGAGCTGGTGCGCATCACGGTGAATACGCCGGAGGCCGCCGCCGCCGTGCCGCGAATCCGCGAGCGTCTGGACATGATGGGGGTGCCGGTGCCCCTGATCGGCGACTTCCACTACAACGGGCACCAGCTGTTGAGTGCGGAGCCCGCCGCGGCGGAGGCGCTGGCGAAGTACCGCATCAATCCCGGCAACGTCGGCTTCGGCCGCAAGCGCGACACGCAGTTCTCCACCATCATCGAGCTGGCCATCCGCCACGACAAGGCGGTGCGCATCGGCGCCAACTGGGGCTCGCTCGACCAGGAGCTGCTGGCGCGCATGATGGACGAGAACCATGCGCGGCCCGAACCCTGGGATGCCGCACGCGTGATGCGAGAGGCGCTGATCCGCTCCGCGCTGGACTCCGCCGCGCGAGCCGAGGAGCTGGGCCTGCCGCGCCAGCGCATCGTACTGTCGTGCAAGGTGTCCGGCGTGCAGGAACTCATCGCCGTGTATCGCGACCTCGCCGCCCGCAGCGATTACGCGCTGCACCTCGGTCTGACCGAGGCGGGGATGGGTTCCAAGGGCATCGTCGCCTCGGCCGCTGCGCTCGCGGTGCTGCTGCAGGAGGGTATCGGCGACACCATCCGCATCTCGCTCACGCCCGAGCCCGGTGAGTCGCGCACGCGCGAGGTGATCGTGGCGCAGGAGCTGCTGCAGACCATGGGCCTGCGCGCCTTCACGCCGCTGGTCACCGCCTGCCCCGGCTGCGGCCGCACGACCAGCACTTTCTTCCAGGAACTGGCCAAGACCGTGCAGGAGCATGTGCGTGCGCGCATGCCCGAATGGCGCCTGCAGTACAGCGGCGTGGAGAACCTCACCCTCGCCGTGATGGGTTGCGTGGTGAACGGCCCGGGCGAGTCCAAGCACGCCAACCTCGGCATTTCCCTGCCGGGCACGGGCGAGGCACCCGCCGCACCGGTGTTCATCGACGGCGCCAAGGGGCCGACTCTGCGCGGCGAGCGCATCGCCGAGGAGTTCATCGCTCTGATGGAAGACTACGTCGCCCGCCGCTACGGGCGGACGGCGCAGGTTGGGTAAGCGCCGATTCATGCGCGAGGCCGTAGCAGTACAGGCCACGTCCATCTCCGCTACACGAACGCAGGAGCGTGCCATGACCGCCAAGCCGCGAGCTCCCCAGGTCCCGACGCCATCGGCAGACGCCCCGGACGAAGCCGTGCCGTCGCCGGCCGAGGCGGCGCAGCATCTCAAGGCGTCGCTCGGCCGCGCCTGGGAGGAAGCCCGCGATACCGTGCGCGACGTGGGCGAGACCTGGAAACGCGGCGCCGGCCACGTGGGGGCAGAGGCGCGCCACGCGGCATCGCAGACGCGCGAAACACTGGGTGACGCCTGGGAGGGCCTGGGTGAGCTGGGCGAGGGCATCGCCGACGATTCGCTGCAACTGGCGCGCTCGGTGGGCGTGAACCTGGAGCGCTACGTGCGCCGCCATCCGCTGCGCTCGCTGGCCATCGCCGCGGCCACCGGAGCCGTCCTGGCGCATCTGCTGCGCGGGCGGCGCTGAGCGGCGCCGTGTCCGACGACGCCGCTTCCGCGCCGAGCCCGCCGCGCCGGTCGCGGCGGCGCCACGCCGTGCTGCGCCGCGCCCTGCGCATGGCCGGAACGGCGCGCGAAGCCGCGGATGCCGCGGTGGCTCTGCTGCTGGCCGAGGCCGCGCTGTGTCGAGCCGCCTGGCCGCATCTCGGTTTCTGGCTGGCCCTGAGCCTGGTGCTTGCATTCTCCCTTCTTGCCAGCCTGTGGACGCTCGCGGCGCTGGGCCTGCAGACCTGGCTGGGATCGCTGCCCGCGGCGCTCGGCCTGCTGGGCGCGGGCAGCGCCGCGCTGCTGGCCGCGGCGCTGTGGCAGGCCCGCCGGGTGCTGCGCTGGGCGAGCTTCCCGGAGTCGCGCCGCCGCGCCGGGGAGGGGCTGCGCGCCCTGCGCCGGGGAGGAGGGACTGATGCTCCATGATGCCCGCCTGGAGGTCGCGATCGCGGCACGCCGCCTGGATGTCGCCGCCGCATCGCTGCGCCGGGATGCCGCCGTGGTGAAAGCCGGCAGCGCTCGATTGGGGCCCGCCCTGGTGCTCGGCGGCGGGCTGGCTCTGGGCTTCCTCGCCGTGCTCGTGCCGCGTCCGCTGCGTGCGTCGGCGCTACTGGGCGTGCTGCGCTTCGCCTGGCACCGGCTGGTGGACACGCGCCCGCAGGGTCCGGTGTGAGCGCGCCGCGCCCCTGGTACCAGGCCTGGATCTGGAGCGAGGCGTCGCCGCCGGGCGACAGCCAGCAGCGTCTGGAATTCCGCTCGCGCCAACAGCGGCAGTTGAGCCGGCTGAATCTCGCCGTGGGCTGGCTCGCCTTCCTTGCCACGCTGTGGGCCTGCGCCGTGGCCAAGGCCTTGGTCGTGCCGGTCCTGTTCGCCGCCTTCGTCGCACTGTCGCTCAATCCCATCGTGCAGGGGCTGGCCAGATCGTGGTTTCCGCGCCCGCTGGCGGCGGCGCTGGTGGTGGGCGCGGGCATCGCCCTGCTCGTGCTCCTGGTCGTGTGGGTGGCGGAACCGGCCCAGCACTGGTTCGAGCGGGCCCCCGCCGCAGTGCGTTCGCTGGCCCCGAAGGTGCGCGGCATGACCCAGCAGATCGAAGCCGCCGGGCGCGCCACGCAGAGCATCATCACCCTCGGCAGTCAGCCCGCGGCGAAGGCGGCGGTGGGCGCTGCCACGCCCGCGCTGTTCGACGTGTGGGATGCGCTGGCCGCGGCACCCCGCCTGCTCGCCAGCGTCTTCGCGGTGGTCCTGCTGTGCTATTTCTACCTCGTGTACGGCGATGCCCTGCTGGCCAAGGTGGTGGCGCTGTCGCCGTCGCTGGAGCACGAGCGCAGCGCCATCGACATCCTGCGCACCATGCAGCGCGAGATGTCCCGCTACCTGTTCACCACGACGCTGATCAATGCCGCCGTGGGCCTGGGCGCGGGGTTGATCGCCTGGTCGCTGCGCCTGGAGGATGCGCTGTTCTGGGGCGTGCTCGCGGCCATCCTCAACTTCGTGCCCTATGTGGGGCCGCTGTGCATGCTGCTGGTCTTCGTCGTTCTGGGCCTGCTGCAGTCCAACAGCGTCGCCACGGCGCTGCTGCCGGCCAGCCTGTTCGGCGCCCTGATCGTGCTGGAGGGGCAGTTCGTCACGCCGTGGATCCTCGGGCGGCGCCTCAAGCTCAACCCGGTTGCCATCCTGCTGTGGCTGATGCTGCTGGGCTGGCTGTGGGGCCCGGTCGGAGTGGTGCTGGCGGTGCCCGCGCTGGTCGTCGTGAAGATCGTGTGCGAGCGCGTGGAGGGCTGGGATTGGTTGGCGCGCGCCGTCGAATAAGGAAGGGCGGCGGCAGCGTGCTACCATGGTGCTTTCGTTTGGCCGTCCAAATGGGACCATCGATGCAACTCGCCAGCAAGCTGCCCAAGGTGGGCACGACCATCTTCACCGTCATGAGCCAGCTGGCGCAGCAGCACCAGGCGGTGAATCTTGGCCAGGGCTTTCCCGATTTCGAGGGCCCGCAGGCGCTGCGCGACGCGCTCGCCGCAGCCATGAATTCCGGCAAGAACCAATATGCGCCGATGACCGGGGTGCCCAGGCTGCGCGAACAGATCGCGCTGAAGACCGAGCGCCTGTACGGGCGGCATGTGAACCCCGATACCGAGGTCACGGTGACCTCCGGCGCCACCGAAGCGCTGTTCGCTGCGATCGCCGCGGTGGTACGTCCCGGTGACGAAGTGATCGTGCTCGATCCCTGCTACGACTCCTATGAGCCGGCTATCGAACTGCAGGGGGGGCGCGCCGTACATGTACCGCTGCGCCTGCCGGACTTCGCGGTGGACTGGCAGCGCGTGGGCGATGCGGTGACGCCGCGGACCCGCCTGATCATGGTGAACTCCCCGCACAATCCCAGTGGCGCGGTGTTCTCCGCCGAGGACCTGGAGGCGCTGGCCGAGATCACGCGGCGGCAGGACATCCTGGTGCTGTCCGACGAAGTGTACGAACACATCGTCTTCGACGGGTCGCCGCACCAGAGCGTGCTGCGCCATGCCGAGCTGGCCGAGCGCAGCTTCGTGGTCAGCTCCTTCGGCAAGACCTACCACTGCACCGGCTGGAAGGTCGGCTACTGCGTGGCGCCGCGTGCGCTCAGTGCGGAATTCCGCAAGGTGCACCAGTACCTGACCTTCTGCACCTTCGCCCCGGCGCAGTGGGCGTTTGCCGACGTGCTGGAGGCCGATCCGCAGCACTATCTGGATCTGCCGGCCTTCTACCAGGCCAAGCGCGACCGTTTTCGCGAGTTGCTTGCCGGCTCGCGCTTCCACCTGTTGCCGGTCGGCGGCGCCTACTTCCAGTTGGCCGACTACGCCGCGATCAGTGACAAGGACGACCTCAACTTCTGCGAATGGTTGGTTCGCGAGGCCGGTGTGGCGGCGATCCCCGTTTCGGCCTTCTGCGAGACCGCGCCCGAGGCGCGCCTGGTGCGTTTCTGCTTCGCCAAGAGCGACGACACGCTGCGCGCGGCGGCCGAGCGCCTGGTGCGGCTGTGAGGGCGTCGCGATGAGCCTGCCTTCACAGCCGCTGCGCGTGAGTCTGATCCAGGGCAATACGCGCTGGCACGACGCCGCGGCCAACCGCGCGTACTACGGCGCCCTGGTGCGCGGCCTGCGTGAGCCGGGCGACCTGGTGGTGCTGCCCGAAACCTTCACCAGCGGCTTCACCAACGAGGCTCTGGGCAATGCGCAGACCATGCAGGGCGAGAGCCTGGCCTGGCTGCGCGCGCTGGCCGGCGAGGTCGGCGCTGTGCTGACCGGCAGCCTGGTCGTGCGTGAGGGCGATGCCTGCGTCAATCGCCTGGTGTGGATGCGTCCGGACGGCAGCTTCGATGTCTACGACAAGCGCCACCTGTTCCGCATGGCCGGCGAGCACACGCGCTACGCGGGCGGTACGAAGCGGCTGATCGTCGAGCTGAACGGCTGGCGTGTCTGCCCACTGGTCTGCTATGACCTGCGGTTTCCGGTGTGGATCCGCAATCGCTACGACCATGCCGCCGCCGGCCGCTTCGACTACGACCTGGTGCTGTTCGTGGCGAACTGGCCAGGCGCGCGCCGCTACGCCTGGCAGACCCTCCTGCGCGCCCGCGCCATCGAGAACCTGGCCTACTGCGTCGGCGTGAACCGCGTCGGCACCGACGGCAATCAACTGCACTACAGCGGCGACAGCGCCGTGCTGGATTACCTCGGCCAGCCACTGGTCGAACTGGGGTCGCAGGAGCAGACCGTCACGGTGACACTCGATCCGGCGGCGCTGGCGGCGCACCGCGAGCGGTTTCCCGCCTGGATGGACGCGGATGCCTTCACCCTGCAGCCCTGACCGGCGCAGCGAGCGCTGTGCACCGGCCAGTTAGAGGTGTGCCGGTAGGTCGTGTGCCCGGGCGACCTGCAGGTGGAACGCCTGCACACGCAGGTCGAGCAGGGCGTCCAGCGGCCCGCGCCCGGCGCGGCCGCTGGTGCGCGCGGTGAACGATTGGGCGAGCAGGCGCAGCCAAGGCGAGGCGTCAGCGCTGATGCCGTGGTGGGTGGCATCGAGCCAACGTTCGGCCTCCACATGCGACGTGTCGGCCGACCACCAGGCCGGCATCAGTCACAGCATCAACGGCGCAGCGGGTGTCTCGCCACCGCCCACGCGAAGGCTCCGGCGCGGCCGGTCCTGATTGCACGCCGGCGAAGCCCTAGCGCAGGTGGGGCAGGTATCGGCCGGGCTGCGGGACCGGCATGACGGGCGTTCTGGGCGGGGGCAGGGCAGCCATTGCGCGGACTCAGGCGAGGTCCCAGGGTGCGCTCGGTCGGAAGCGTTCGGCGAGGAAGTCGATCAGACTGCGCGTCTTGGCCGGCAGCGACCGTCCGGCCGGGTAGACCGCGTACACGCCGATGTCGGGCAGTTGCCACTCGGGCAACACGCGCACGAGGTCGCCGCGGCGCAGCGCATCGTGCACGATGAATGCCGGGGACAAGGCCACGCCCAGCCCCTGCGCCGCCGCCAGCGCGATCATGTCGCCGTTGTTGACGTGCAGGTTGCCGCGGACGCGGACGTTGACGCGTTCCTCACCGCGCGCGAACTGCCACTCGTCGCGGCGCGGCGACAGGGTGTAGTCCAGGCAGTTGTGGTGGGCCAGGTCGTCGGGATGGCTCGGCATGCCGTGCCAGGCGAGGTAGGCCGGCGCCGCCACCGCGACGATCTGCGAACCGGCCAGGCGGCGTGCCACCAGACTGGAGTCGGCCAGGCGACCGATGCGGATGGCCAGGTCGAAGCCGTCCTCGACCAGGTCCACCACGCGATCGTTGAGGTTCAGCTCAAGCTCCACGCGCGGGTATTTGCGCTGGAAGTCGGCCAGGGCGGCGCCGAGGTGCAGAATGGAGAAAGACATCGGCGCCGACACGCGCAGGCGCCCGCGCGGCTCCAACTGCAACTCGGCCGCTTCGGCTTCGGCTTCGGCGAGCTGGGCCAGGATCTCGGCCACGCGCTGGTAGTAGTTCTGGCCGGCCTCGGTCAGGGACAGACGACGGGTCGTTCGATGCAGCAGGCGCACACCGAGCTGATCTTCCAGCGCCTGCACCAGTTTGCTCGCCAGGGCGCGCGAGATCTCCAGTTGCTCGGCGGCGGCAGTGTAGCTGCCGGTTTCCACCACGCGGGCGAACAGTTGCATGGCCTGCAGCTTGTCCATGGCTCGACAATCCCTCTCAGAGCAGGCCGAGCACCGCTTCCGGTGGCCGCCCGATCGCAGCACGCGCGCCAGACACGACCAGCGGGCGCTGGATCAGGTGGGGATGCGCGATCGCAGCAGCGATCAGTTCGGCGTCGGACAGGGCTGGATCGTCCAGGCCGAGGCGCGCGTAATCGGCCTCTTCGCGGCGCAGGGCCTCGCGCACGGGCACGCCGAGCAGCGCGACCCAATGGGCGAGCTGCTCGGCGTCGGGCGGCTCGCGCAGGTAGTCGACGATGCGCGGCTCCACGCCACGCTCGCGCAACAGGGCCAGGGCGGCGCGCGACTTGGAACAGCGCGGGTTGTGCAGGATCAGGACGTCGGACATGGACACGGCGGCGGGGTGACGGCCGCCACTGTGCCCGGCCCACCCGCGCGCGGCAAGCTCAGGCCGCGGCGTGACCGCGGTTCAGCGTCACGGCGCGGCGAGCGGCATCGAGCTCGCGCCGGATCACCACGCGCTCGGCCTCGGCACGCGTGGCGCCGCTACCCAGCACCGCCCCGCTGTCGGGGCACAACACCTCGAACCACACGGCCGTCGTGCCGAGGTGGTCGCGTTCTTCGATGCGTTCGATGGCGTAGCCGAGTACGCGGGCTTCCAGGACTCGCAGGTGGCGCATGGGAACCTCCTTGCTGATGCGACCGGCGCAGCCTACCCACGTCAGGTGTTGCTGCGGTTAACCCCGGGTTGCAGGTCGGTTAACCGTCGGCGTCGCCTTCCTTCCCGGGTCGGGCCTGTCCGCTTTGCTGCCGCACCGACGTTTAGCGACGGGCAGGGTGGCAAGCGGCGGAAGCAGTCGGCGCCGGGGCTGTGAACCAGGTCTCGCGCCCGGCGTGGCCTGGCCGGCTGGCAGCCGCGCGAGCGGCACGGCTAGAATGTCGCCAATCGTTACAGCGATGCGACGAGCCGACCTGCTGAGGGCAGGCTACTTACTACTTCGAGGAGCATTCGGATGAACAAGCTGGTATGGGGCATGGCGCTGGCGCTGGGCGGCCTGGCCGTGGCGGGTCCGGCGGCGGCGCGCGGCGGCAAGCAGCCCGTCGTCGCTGTGGCGGAATTCAAGAACGAGACCTCGGCCGGATGGTGGCGCGGCGGCGTGGGCTGGGAGCTCTCCGGGATGCTCTCCAACGAGCTCGCATCCAGCGGCGACTTCAAGGTGGTCGAGCGCGCCAAGCTTGAGTCGGTGATGTCCGAACAGGACCTCGCCGCCTCCGGCCGTGTGCGCGGCGGCACCGGCGCGAAGATGGGCAAGCTCACGGGCGCGGACTACCTCGTCATGGGCACGGTGACGGCCTATGAGGAGAACACCGCATCGACCGGCGGCGGCATCATGATCAAGGGCATTTCGCTCGGCGGAAAGAAGAGCGACGCCTACCTCGCCGTGGACATCCGTGTGGTCAATGCGACCACGGGCGAGATCGACTTTTCGCGCACGGTGGAAGGTCGCGCCTCGGGTGGCGGTGTGAGCGTCGGCGTGTTCCGCGGCGGCTTTGGCGGCGCCCTGTCGCAGGAGAAGAACACCCCGGCCGGCAAGGCGATCCGTGCCGCTCTGGTCGAGGTGACCGACTATCTCGACTGCGTGATGGTCAAGCAGGATGGCTGCGAAGGCGAATACCAGGCCAAGGAGTCCCATCGCCGCGAGAAGACGAAGAAGTCGCTCAAGCTCGACTGAGCGGCAGGAGCAACTTCAGAAAGACGACGGGGCCCGCGCGGCCCCGTTGTCGTTTTTGGGGCGCAGCCAGTGAGCTGCTCCGCCTCCGTCGCTCACCCCCGACCGGCGCCGCCCTGTCGGGGCGGCAGCGGCGGCGTGAGGGCCGATTCAGCGATTGAAGTTACCGCCGCGAGGGCCACCGCGGCCGCGAGCGCCGCCACCGGGCTTGCCGCTGCCTCCGGGGCGACCGCCGCCTGGCTTGCCTCCGCCCGGCCGATAGCCGCCCGGGCGCGGCCCGCCCGCTGGTCGATCACTGCCGGGATGGGCGCCGCTGGATCGTCCGGCGGGTCGACCACCGGGAGCTGCGTTGCCCCAGGCATTGCCACCGGCACCGCGAGGGCCCCGACCCCGGGCGTCGGCGGCGGGGGCGCGATTGCCGAAATTGTCATCGCGCGGTCCCCGGGTGCCGCGTTGCCCATTGCCGCCGGCGCGAGCGCCCGCAGGTCCGCCCCGGCCGCCCTTTCCGGCGCGGCCGAATTCATCGCCGGCGGACCAGGTGCGCGGGATGAATACTTCCTGGCCCGGAGCCGCGGCGCGACGCTTCTTGGCGGCCGGACGCTTGGCCTTGTCCGGTCGCAACACATTGCCGTTCACCTCGCGCCCGCCACCGCCGCCACGCTTGCGCCCGCGGCCGGGGCGGCCGGCGGGCTCGTCACGGATACGGTCGAAGGCGGTCAGTTCGCGCGCCTCGCTGTGGTACACACCGGTCCAGGCCTGGGGCGAACGGCCCGGCGCTTCATCCGCCGGCACGGGCGCGGCGCGGCGTTGGTGGATCAGCGGCTGCAGAGTCAGGCTCGCTTCGCCGCTGCCGGCGCCGCAGGCGGTGCGCAGGCCCTTCACCTGCTCGGGCGCCAGTTCCTCGCAGTGGCCGCGCTTCAGGCCGCGGGGCAGCTCGATGTTGCCGTAGCGCACGCGCTTCAAGCGGCTGACCAGGAAGCCCTGCGACTCCCACATGCGGCGCACTTCGCGGTTGCGGCCCTCGCGGATCACCACGCGGAACCAGCAGTGGCTGCCGCTGCGGCTGATGACGCCGATCTCGTCGAAGTGGGCGGGGCCGTCCTCAAGCTGCACACCCGCCTTCAGGCGCTCCAGCGCCTCGTCCGGCACTTCGCCGTGCACGCGGCAGATGTACTCGCGCTCCAGCCCGCCGGACGGATGCATGAGGGCATTGGCCAGCGCGCCGTCGGTCGTCAGGAGCAGCAGCCCGGTCGTGTTGATGTCCAGGCGGCCCACGGCGATCCAGCGCGCACCCTTCAGACGCGGCAGCTGCTCGAACACGGTGGGTCGGCCTTCCGGATCGTCGCGAGTGGTCACCACGCCTTCCGGCTTGTGGTAGACCAGCACCTGGGTGTGCTCGGCTTCGTCGCGCACGACGACAAAGCGCTTGCCATCGAGTTCCACACGGTCGCCGGCCTTGACGCTCAGTCCCAGCGTGGCGACCTCGCCGTTGACCTTGGTTTCGCCGGCCTGGATGCGCTGTTCGAGCAGACGGCGCGAGCCGAGTCCGGCATTCGCCAGCACCTTGTGCAGGCGCTCTTCGAGGACGGGGGCGGCGTCGGCTTTCTGCGGCCGCTTGAGGGTGAGCAGGGTGCGCGGGGGCGCGTTCATGCGGTGTGCTCCGGGGCGTCGTCGGACGCCGTGGTGGAAGCGAACGAGTCGAGAACCGTGGAGTCGGTCTCTGGCACGTCCGGGGGGGAGGGGGAATCGGCCGGCGGCGCGGCGCCATCCACTTCGGCTGCCGCGTCGGCTTCCTCGGCGTCTGTGGTGGCGCCCAAGGCGGCAGCGGCCTCGGCTGCGCTGGCGCCGGATGCCGACGACGGCGGGTCTGTAGTGGCATCGGCCGCGGCAGCTCCCGACGGCGAGGCGGCCAGCAGGGCGCCATCCATGCCGATCGGCGCGAGGTTGAGCTGCGGGTCGAATTCGTCGAGATCGCGGATTTCCGCGAGCGGTGGCAGTTCGTCCAGCGACTTCAGATTGAAGTAGTCGAGGAAGTGGCGCGTCGTGCCGAACAGGGCGGGACGCCCGGGCACGTCGCGGTGGCCGACGACGCGCACCCATTCGCGCTCTTCCAGCGTCTTGACGATGCTGCTCGAGACGGCCACCCCGCGGATCTGCTCGATTTCCGCGCGGGTGATGGGCTGACGGTAGGCGATCAGCGCGAGGGTCTCCAGCAGGGCGCGGGAATACTTGGTCTGGCGCTCGGTCCACAGGCGCGCGACCCAGGGATGCACGTCCTCGCGCACCTGGTAGCGGAAACCGGAGGCGACTTCCTTCAGTTCCACGCCGCGCTCGGCGCAGTCCTGCTGCAGTTCTGCCAGGGCGCGCGCGACGTCCTCGTGGCTGACGGTTGTGTCTTCTCCCAGCAGGGCGAGCAGTTGCAGCACGGAGAGGGGCTGGGCTGCGGCCAACAGAGTGGCTTCGACGATGCGCTTGAGCAGGAGGAAGTCCATGGTCATTCCGTGGCGCCGGCGGCTGCCGCGGTCGCGAAGTCGGCGGTATCTTCGACCGCCACGGTGGTGGCGCGGGACTTGAGGTAGATCGGCCCCAGGCTTTCGTTCTGCACGATTTCCACCAGCATCTCCTTGGCCAGCTCGAGCATGGCAAGGAAGGTCACCACCACACCGAGGCGGCCTTCTTCCAGGTTGAACAGGCTCTCGAAACGGTGGAATTCCCCGTCGTCGAGGCTCTTGAGCACGTCGCTCATGCGGTTGCGCACGGACAGCGCTTCGCGCTGGATCTCGTGGTGGCCGCGCAGTTCGGCCCCGCGCAGCACGTCTTTCAGCGCCAGCAGCAGCTCGCGCAGGTCCACTTCCGGCGGCAGCCGGACCACGTTGCGGTCGGGCACGAAAGCCGACGCGGGCGCCAGGTTGCGCTCCATGCGCGGCAGCGCGTCGATGTCTTCCGCGGCCTTCTTGAAGCGTTCGTACTCCTGCAGGCGCCGCACCAGCTCGGCGCGCGGGTCTTCCTCCTCGCCCTCCGTCTCCGGCGGGCGCGGCAGCAGCAGGCGCGACTTGATCTCGGCCAGGATCGCGGCCATGACCAAGTATTCCGCCGCCAGCTCCAGCTTCATCTCGCGCATCAGCTCGATGTAGGCGATGTACTGGCGCGTGATCTCCGCCACCGGGATATCGAGGATGTCGAGGTTCTGGCGGCGGATCAGGTACAGCAGCAGGTCCAGCGGCCCCTCGAACGCCTCGAGGATCACCTCCAGCGCGTCCGGCGGGATGTACAGGTCCTGCGGCATCTGCAGGAAGGGCTGGCCCTTCACGATGGCCAGCGGCATTTCCTGCTGCTGCGGTACGTTCTGGAAGATGCCTTTGCCCTCGCTCGCGGCGCCGGGCTCGGCAGGCTCGTTGCTCATGGAGAAGCGTCGGTTCTCGTCTAGGGTCGCGTCACCGCGGCCCGGTTCGGCGCCGGTCCCCGCCGGCAGGGTTGCATCGGTTCAGGCGAAGGGCACTTCGCCCTTGCCCTGCCGCACCAGTACAGGCGCGTCGTCCGTGAGGTCGATCACCGTGGTCGGCGTGTCGCCGCAGTGGCCGCTGTCGAGGAACAGGTCGACGTCGCGGGCCACGCGTTGGTACAGGTCGTCGACTTCCCAGCCCGCCATGTCCTCGTCGGGAAGAATCAGGCTGGAGCTGGACAGCGGCTCGCCCAATTCCTCGACCAGCGCCAGTGCCACGCGATGGTCCGGTATGCGTACGCCCACGGAACGCTTCTTGGCCTGCTTGAGGTGCCGCGGCAGGTGCGCCGCGGCCGGCAGGAGGAAGGTGTAAGGGCCGGGAGTCAGGGATCGGATCAGCCGGAACGCCGCATCGTGCATGCGGGCATAGGCGCCGATCTCGCTCAGGTGGCGACAGACTAAGGTGAAATTGTGCCTGTTGTCCAGTCGCCGCAGGCGAACCACGCGGTCCTGCGCGGCGGTCGAGGCCAGACGCCAGCCCAGGGCATATCCGGAATCGGTGGGGTAGGCGATCAATCCGCCACGGTCGAGCACGGCCACGGCCTGGGCGATGAGGCGGCGCTGCGGGTTGTCCGGATGCACTTCCAGGCGTTGGCTCATGGGCGCAGCCTATCCGGCGTAGCCGGGCGGCGTCGAGCCGGTGCCGCGGCGCGGTCGCAACTGGCAAAATCCGTCCATGTCTGCCCCGCGCGCCATCCTGCACGTCGACATGGACGCGTTCTATGCGGCGGTGGAGCAGCGCGACTTCCCCGAACTGCGCGGTCGACCCGTGGTTGTGGGGCAACTGGGGCCGCGCAGCGTGGTGTCCACCTGCAGCTACGAGGCGCGACCCTACGGGGTACGCTCGGCCATGCCCACCCTGGTTGCGCAGAGGCTGTGCCCGCAGGCGGTGTTCGTGGCGCCGCGCATGCAGCGCTACCGCGAGGTGTCGCAGGACGTCTTTGCCGTTTTTGGTGAGTTCACCCCCGACATCGAGGGCCTGTCCCTGGACGAGGCCTTCCTCGACGTGAGCGCCAGCCGGCTCCTGTTCGGTTCGCTCGAGGCGATGGGGCAGCGCATCAAGGACGAGGTGCGGCGCCGCACGGGGCTGACCGCGTCGATCGGCATGGCGCACAACAAGCTCCTGGCCAAGCTGGCCAGCGAGTTGGGCAAGCCCGACGGGCTGCTGCATATCCGGCCCGAGCAGGTGCAGGCGGTACTCGATCCACTGCCGGTGGCGCGGCTGTGGACGGTGGGCAAGGTGGCGGAGGCGGCACTGCACCGCCTCGGCATCCGCACGGTGGGCGAACTGCGCCGGACCCACCCCCGGCGCCTGGCGCAGGCCCTGGGGAACCACGCCGCATTGCTGCAGCAGCTTGCCCGTGGCGAGGACGAGCGTCCGGTGCTGGCCGAGGTCGCGGAGCGCTCCATCAGCGCGGAATGCACGTTTGCCCAGGATCTGGCCCAGCTGCCGGAGGCCGAGGCCTGGGTGGCGCGCTTCGCCGAGCGTGTGGGCGAGCGGGTGCGCGCCCAGGGTCTGAAGGGGGCGACGGTCTGGGTCAAGCTGCGCACGCCGCCGTTCCAGACACATACCCGCCAGCAGCGCCTGACGGCACGCAGCGACAGTACCGAGGAAATCGCGGACGCGGCGCGCCGGCTGCTGCGCTCGTGGTGGGAGGCCGAGGTGCGGCCGCGCCTGCGCCTGCTGGGCGTGGGCATGAGCGGATTCGGCGAAGAGACCCAGGCGGATCTGTTCGCCGATCCGCGACGTCAGCGGCGCGACGCCCTGACCGACGCGGTCAACCGGCGCTACGGTTTGGGAGCCCTGACGCGGGGCCGCGTGCTGGCCACTCGCAAAGGTGACGAATGAATACGCGGGCGATTCTGGCACGATTCGTGATTGCGATCTGATTGCAAACGCTTCGTCGCTTGGCTACAAACAACCGCGCAGGAACCCGGGATGCAAATGATGACGGAACATTCGAACCGCCCCGCGACGCGCCACGCGCGGATGAAGATCCGTTCAGCGGTCCTGATGATGCACGGAGCCGATGCCTGGTCGAGCGAACTGGTGGACATCTCGGCCACGGGTGTGCTGGTGAACCGGCCGGAAGACTGGCGCGGCCGCCCCGGAGATCTCTTCGTCCTCGACATGCTGATCGGCGAAGAGCTGAACATCCATGTGGAAGCCACGGTGGCGCGCGTCACCCCGGAGCACGTCGGTTTTGCCTACGCGCGCATTCCCGAGGACAAGGAAGCGCCGCTGTGGAACCTGCTCGGCGGCTACGCCGACAAGATCGAGCGCTTCGGCAGCGCCTGAGCGACGGCCGCACATCGCACCGCTCCGGCCACGAGGCGGGGCCGACCATTGCGGCGACGGTGACAGGGTGCGCGGGCGCGTCGGCGCCTGCCGCTCAAGAGCTCGCCTTGACTGGCTCGCGCAGCTCGCGGCGCAGAATCTTGCCCACGTTGCTCTTGGGCAGGGCATCGCGGAATTCGATGAAGCGGGGCTGCTTGTAGCCGGTGAGGTTGGCGCGACAGTGCGCCCTGAGTTCGTCCGCGGACAGCGCCGGGTCGCGCCGCACCACGACGATCTTCACTGCCTCGCCCGACTTCTCGTCGGGCACGCCCACGGCCGCCACCTCGAGCACGCCCGGGTGCTGCGCGACCACGTCCTCGATCTCGTTCGGGTACACGTTGAAGCCCGACACGAGGATCATGTCCTTCTTGCGGTCGACGATATAGACGTAGCCCTTGTCGTCCATCTTGGCGATGTCACCGGTGTGCAGCCAGCCATCGGGCGTCAGCACCTTGGCGGTCTCATCCGGGCGCTGCCAATACCCCTTCATCACTTGTGGGCCGCGCACGCACAGTTCGCCCACCTCGCCGATGCCGAGCGGCGTGCCATTGTCGTCCTGGATCGACACGTCCGTGGAGGGAATCGGCAGGCCGATGGAGCCGTTGTACTCGGGCAGGTCCAGCGGATTCATGCACACGGCGGGCGAGGTTTCCGTGAGGCCATAGGCCTCGGCGAGGGTGACCCCGGTGACCTTCTTCCAGCGTTCGGCGACGGCACGCTGCACGGCCATGCCGCCCCCCAGGGCCAGGTGCATGGTCGAGAAGCCGATCTGGTCAAAGCCCGGCGTATTGAGCAAGCCGTTGAACAGGGTGTTCACGCCGGTGATGGACGTGAAGCGCACCTCGGACAGGGTCTTGACGAACCCCGCCATGTCGCGCGGATTGGTGATGAGGTGATTCAGGCCGCCGAACTTCATGAATACCAGGCAGTTCGCCGTCAGCGCGAAGATGTGGTAGAGCGGCAGCGCGGTGATGATGATCTCTTCACCTTCCTTTGCGCTTGTGCCCAGCCAGGCAGAGGCCTGCTGCATGTTGGCCACGAGGTTGCCGTGCGTGAGCATCGCGCCCTTGGCCACGCCCGTGGTACCGCCCGTGTACTGCAGGAAGGCGATGTCTTCATGGGTTACGGTGGTCTTGGGCAGGGCATGCCTTGCGCCGCGGGACAGTGCCTCGTTGAAGCGGATGGCGCCGTCGATGCGGTAGTTCGGCACCAGTTTCTTGACGTGCTTGACCACGAAATTGGTGATGGCGCCCTTGGGGAACCCGAGCAGGTCACCGGCGCCCGTGGTGATCACGTGGCGGCAGCGGGTTTCCGCCAGGACCTCGGCCACGGTATGCGCGAAGTTGTCCAGCACCACGATGGCGGACGCGCCGGAGTCCTCGAGCTGATGCTTCAGCTCGCGCGCCGTGTACATCGGGTTGGTGTTTACCACCGTCAGCCCGGCGCGCAGCACACCGAAGATCGCCACCGGGTACTGCAGCACGTTCGGCATCATCAGCGCGACGCGGTCGCCATGTTTCAGGCCCAGGTCGGCCAGCAGGAAGGCGGCGAACTGGCGGCTGAGGCGATCGACGTCGTCGTAGCTCAGCACCTTGCCCATGTTGGCGAAGGCCGGGCGATGGCGGAAGCGCTCGCAGGCGACTTCCAGCACGGCAACGACGGAACTGAATTGCTCGAGGTCGATCTCGGCCGGCATGCCGGGGGGATAGCTGGCCAGCCAGGGACGGGTGCTCATCGGTGTCCAAACCTCCAGGGAATCCGGCGCCCGCGCCCCTTGCGCCGGCTCGTGCGAACTCTCTCCGGATTGGAGCACAGCGCCGGAAAAGCCGGCAAGCCGCAGCGCAGCGCGGGGACGGCTGACGTGCGGAGGCCGCCGCCGCTACTCTGTGCCTCCACGCCGTCAGTACGGAGGAGACACCGCGATGCGAAGGGGATGGTGGGTGCTGCTGGTCGTGGTCGCGTTGGCCCTGGCCGCCTGTGCGCGGGCGCCGGCCGAGCAGCGCCTGCGCGACACCGTGGCCGCCATGCAGGCCGCCGTGGAGGCGCGCGAGCCGCGCGATTTCCTGCGTCACGTCAGCGCGGACTTCACCGGCAATGCGGGGCAGGTGGATCGCGAGGGGCTGCACAACCTGCTGCGCGCAGTGGTGCTGCGCAACGAGCGCATCGGCGTGGTGCTGGGGCCGCCCGATATCGAGCTTTCCGGCGACCGCGCGCGGCTGCGCCTGCGCGTCACCCTGACCGGCAGCGCCGGCGGCCTCATTCCCGAACGTGGGGCGGTGTACGCCATCGACAGCGGCTGGAAGCAGGAAGGCGACGCCTGGCGCTGCATCAGCGCGAGCTGGGAGCAGGTGCTGTAGGACACCGCGCGACGTCGGACCTGGCGCCGAGATGTCGGCAGACGAAAACGGCGCGGACGCTCGCGCCGTTTTGCGTTGAGTGCCGTGCCTGCCCGCGAGGGGCGGCCGGGGAAGGCCGCCGGATCACCCGCTACAGGGAGGTACCGTTCCGCGTTCAGGCCGCCTTGGGCTGCGCGGCCAGTTGGCGCAGCACGTAGGGCAGGATGCCGCCGTGGCGGTAGTACTCCACCTCCTTCGGCGTCAGCAGCAGAACCTTGACGTCGAAACGCTTTTCGCCGGCGCTGCCCTTGGCGACCACCGTGATTTCCTTCGCCGCGCCATCGTTCAGCCCCGCGATCTCGAACACTTCATCGCCCTTGAGGCCGAGGCTCTGCGCGTTCTGGCCGTCCTTGAACTGCAGCGGCAGCACGCCCATGCCCACGAGGTTGGAGCGGTGGATGCGCTCGAAGGATTCGGCGATCACCGCCTTCACGCCCAGCAGCACCGTACCCTTGGCCGCCCAGTCGCGGCTCGAGCCCGTGCCGTATTCCTTGCCGGCAATGACCACCAGCGGCGTGCCGTCGGCCTTGTACTTCATGGCTGCGTCATAGATCGGCAGCTTTTCGCCGGCGCCACCCTGGCCGTAGTAGAGGGTGTTGCCCCCTTCCTCGCCGCCCAGCATCAGGTTCTTGATGCGAATGTTGGCGAAGGTGCCGCGCACCATGACGTCGTCATTGCCGCGGCGCGAGCCGTAGGAGTTGAAGTCCGCCTTCTGCACGCCGCGCGACTGCAGGAAGGCGCCGGCGGGCGAACTGGCCTTGATGTCGCCCGCAGGGCTGATGTGGTCGGTGGTGATGGAGTCGCCGAACAGGCCGAGCACGCGCGCGCCGTGGATGTCCCTGATGCTGCCCACGGCCATGGTCATGCCCTCGAAGTAGGGCGGGTTCTTGATGTAGGTGGACTTGCCGTCCCAGGCATAGGCCTGGCCTTCCGGCGAAGCGATCTGGTTCCAGCGCGTATCGCCCTTGAATACGTCGGCGTAGTTCTTGGCGAACATCTCCGGTCCGATGGTGGCGGCGATGACGTCGCCGATCTCCTTGTTGCTCGGCCAGATGTCGCGCAGGAACACCGGCTTGCCGTCGCTGCCGGTGCCCATGGGTTCCCGGCTCAGGTCGATGTCGACGGTTCCGGCGATGGCATAGGCCACCACCAGCGGCGGCGAGGCGAGATAGTTCATCTTCACCTCGGGGTGAACGCGGCCCTCGAAGTTGCGGTTGCCCGACAGCACCGAGGCGACCACAAGATCGCCCTCGGCGATACCCTTGCTCACCTCTTCCGGCAGCGGGCCGGAATTGCCGATGCAGGTGGTGCAGCCGTAGCCGACCACGTAGAAGCCGAGCTTTTCCAGGTCGCCCAGCACCCCCGCCTTCTTCAGGTAGTCGGTGACCACCAGCGAGCCCGGGCCGAGCGAGGTCTTGACCCAGGGCGCGGCCTTCAGGCCCTTCCTGGCCGCATTGCGCGCCAGCAGGCCCGCTCCGAGCATCACCGCCGGATTGGAAGTGTTGGTGCAGGAGGTGATCGCGGCGATCACTACCGCGCCGTCCTTGAGTTCGTAGCTGCCGACCGTGGCCTTGCCCGGGGTGGCGGCCTTGGTCTTGGCGGCGCGCGCCTCGGCCATGGGCTTGAGGTTGTCCAGGTAGTTGCCCTGCACCTTCTCCAGCAGCACGCGGTCCTGCGGACGCTTCGGGCCGGCCAGCGAGGGCTTCACATCGGCGAGGTTGAGCTCCAGCGTGGCGCTGAAGTCCGGCGCCGGCGTGCTGGCGTCGTGCCACAGGCCTTGGGCCTTGGCATAGGCCTCCACCAGCTTGATCAGGGCCTCGTCGCGACCGGACAGGCGCAGGTAGTTCAGCGCCTCGGCGTCGATCGGGAAGATACCGCAGGTGGCGCCGTATTCCGGCGCCATGTTGGCAATGGTGGCGCGGTCGGCCAGCGGCAGGTGCTGCAGACCGTCGCCGTAGAACTCCACGAACTTGCCCACCACGCCGAGCTTGCGCAGCATCTGCGTGACCGTGAGCACCAAGTCGGTGGCCGTGGTGCCCTCGGGCAGACTACCGGTGAGCTTGAAGCCCACCACCTGCGGGATCAGCATGGATGAGGCCTGGCCGAGCATGGCGGCTTCCGCCTCGATGCCGCCCACGCCCCAGCCCAGCACGCCGATGCCGTTGATCATCGTGGTGTGCGAGTCGGTGCCGAACACCGTGTCCGGGAAGGCCCAGGTCTCGCCGCCCTTGTCCGCGGTCATGACCACACGCGCCAGGTTTTCCAGGTTCACCTGGTGCACGATGCCGGTGTTTGGCGGCACGACCTTGAAGTTCTTGAAGGCCTTCTGGCCCCAGCGCAGGAAGCTGTAGCGCTCCTGGTTGCGCTCGAATTCGATCTTGCCGTTCAGGTCCAGCGCTTCGGGCTTGCCGAAGACGTCCACCTGCACGGAGTGGTCGATCACCAGTTCGGAAGGAATCAAGGGATTGATCTGTTCCGGGCTGCCGCCGAGCTTCACCACCGCATCGCGCATGGCCGCCAGATCGACCACGCAGGGCACGCCGGTGAAGTCCTGCAGCACCACGCGCGCCGGCATGAAGGCGATTTCGGTTTCGGGTTCCTTCGTCGCGTCCCAGCTGGCGACGGCTTCGATCTCGCGCGCCGTCACGTTCATCCCGTCCTCGTGACGCAGCAGGTTTTCCAGCAGGATCTTCATCGAGTACGGCAGGCGCTTGAGGTCATAGCGCTCGCCCAGCTTGGCCAGGCTGGCCACGAGGTAACGCTTGCCGTTCACCTCGAGCGAGGTGCGGGTCGAGAAAGAGTCTTTCATTCCATTCTCCTGGCGGAAGCTGCGAGAGGGCGGGCAGGGCGGCAGGGCCGCCGGGCGCAGGGGCCGGGCCCGAAAAAAGCGCCGTATTATCGCCCAAACAGGCAGCGCATGGCAGCGGTGAGGCGGGCCGACCTTGGTCGGCGGCGCGGTGCGCACCGTGCGCCCCGCATCGGCAATGCCGCAACCGCGTGCCGCCCGGTACGGCTCAGCCCGAATCGATCACCGCGCGCGCCAGCAGGCCGCGCGCCAGCATGGCGTTCTGCCGACGACGCAACAGCAGACCCCAGTGGCTGCCACCGAGCTGGCGCCACAGCACGGCCGCACGCACGGCGGCTAGCAGGATCGCGCGGATGCGCTCCACCTGCGCAGGCTGCGTCAGGTAGAGCGGATTGCCCTGCACCACCACGCGCGGCCGCAGCGTCGAGAGTGTCGCGGCATAGAGTTCGGACAGGCGGCCCAGCACTGTGGCATGGGTGCTGCCGAGGTGTTCGGCCTGACGCGAAATCGCCACGAGCCCTTCACGCAGGGCGTCGCGCACGCGCGGCTGACGCGCCAGGCGGCGCTCCAGGCGCAGCACGGCCACGGCGAGCTGGGTAATTCCGAGGTCGCGGTCCGGCGCATCGATCTGGTGGATCAGCGTCTTCAGGCCGAGGCTGATGCCGCCCAATCCGCCGTAGACGTCGGCGACGCTGTCCGCGTCGAGTTTGAACACGCTGGCGATGCTACTGTCCAGAGCGGCTGGCTCGCACTGGCCCTGCAGGGCGAGGCGCCGCACCAGGGCGAGCGCCTGGAACAGCCCCGCCAGGGCGATGATGCGCTGTTCATTCATGCGGCGGTATCCAGCGGCAAGCCGCCGAAGGCGGCATCGGTGGCTTCGATGACGCCGCCGCCGAGGCACTCTTCCTCGCGGTAGAAGACCACCGATTGCCCCGGCGTGACGGCCCGCTGCACGCGCTGGAAGCGCACCCAGGCACGGCCATCGGCCACGCCCACGCGGCAGGGCTGGTCCTCCTGGCGATAGCGCGTCCTGGCAGTGCAGTCGAACTCCGCCGCGGGCGCGCTGCCGCCGACCCAGCTGAGTTCCCCCGCCACCAGCGCCTGCGATTCCAGCCAGCGGTTGGCATTGCCCTGGGCCACGAACAGCACGTTCTTTGCCACGTCCTTGCCCACCACGTACCAGGGCTCGCCCGAGGCGCCACGCTGTCCGCCGATCCCCAATCCGGAGCGCTGCCCCAGGGTGTAGTACATGACGCCCTGGTGCTCGCCCACGCGCTGCCCCCCGGGCATGCGCATTTCCCCCGGGCGCGCCGGCAGGTATTGTCCCAGGAACGCGCGGAAATCCCGCTCGCCGATGAAGCAGATGCCGGTGGAATCCTTCTTCGCGTGCGTCGGCAGCGCGGCTTCGCGCGCCAGGCGGCGCACCTCCGGCTTGGGCAGGTCGCCGATGGGGAACTCGGTGCAGGCGAGCTGGGCCTGGCCCAGGGTGTACAGGAAGTAGCTCTGGTCCTTGTTGCGGTCGCGCCCGCGCAGCAGATGCCAACGCTCGTCCCGATGCTCGACGCGGGCATAGTGTCCGGTGGCTATCTTCTCCGCACCGAGTGTCCGCGCGTGCTTGAGGAAGGTCTTGAACTTGATCTCGCGGTTGCACAGCACGTCGGGATTGGGCGTGCGGCCGGCGGCGTACTCGGCAAGGAAGTGGGCGAACACGCCGTCCCAGTACTCCCTGGCGAAGTTGCGCGCGTGAAACGGGATGCCGAGGGCAGCGCAGACCTTGAGTGCATCCAGGCGGTCACGGTCGGCGTTGCACTCGCCGCTGCGCCCGTCGTCTTCCCAGTTCTTCATGAACAGGCCGGCGACGTCGCGCCCGGCGCGACGCAGGAGCAGGGCCGCGACCGACGAGTCCACCCCGCCGGAAACGCCCACCATGATCGGACCCGCGCTCATGCTGCCACGGTCGGGGCGGGCAGCAGGGACTGCAAGGCCGACAGGGGCAATCGCTGGCCGCCGAGCCAGGCATCAATGCTGTCCAGGACCATGGGGCTGCGCAGGCGCGCTGCGGCCGCCCCGATCTGGCTGCGGCGCAGCCAGTGCGTGCGCAGGATGCCGGCGTCCAGCGGTCGCTCCGGGTGGTGCAGCACCGGTTCGGCGGCGAAGGTGAAACGCACGAACTGGCGGTCCAGACGGGGATTCAGCCACTGTTGCACCAGCACGAGAGCGGTCGGGACCACTTCCCAGCCGGTCTCTTCGAGCGTCTCGCGCACGGCGGCGCTGACGAGACTCTCGCCGGGATCGAGGTGTCCGGCCGGCTGGTTCAGCAGGATCTGGCCGCGGACGTCCTCCTCGACCAGCAGGAAGCGCCCGTCGCGGGGCACGATGGTGGCAACGGTGACGCGCGGGCACCACACGGCCTCGTCCTCGGACGGCGTGGATCGGGGATCGCGATTCATCCGAGCATGGTACACGAGGCGGCGGCCGCGCCGGCCTTGAAGCGGCGCCTTTGGCACCCATCTCGCGGCGCTATACTGCGGCCAGAAATCCTTGTCACGGCGACAGATGTCCGGCGAAAACCAACACCAACACGACGAAGAACGCGGCCTGGCCGTGGCCGAGGCGCGGCCCGAAGTGGCCCGACCGCCGCTGTACCAGGTGCTGCTGCTGAACGACGACTACACGCCCATGGACTTCGTGGTGCATGTTTTGCAAAGCTTCTTCGCCATGGAGTACGAGCGCGCCCACCAGGTCATGCTCCACGTTCACACCCGCGGCAAGGGCGTGTGCGGCCTCTTCACGCGCGAAGTGGCAGAAACCAAGGTCACGCAAGTCAACGAATTTTCGCGGGCCAACCAGCACCCGTTGCTGTGCACCATGGAAAAGGCGTGATCCGCCTCCACATGGGGCTCATCTCTCCTCAGGGGTGAAACATGTTCAGCAAAGATCTCGAGCTCACCATCGGCCAGTGCTACAAGGAGGCCCGCGAGCAACGCCACGAATTCATGACCGTGGAACACCTGCTGCTCGCGCTGCTGGAGAATCCCTCCGCGGCGGCTGTGCTGCGGGCCTGCGGCGCCGACCTGGTCAAGCTCGGCAAGGACATCAAGGCGATCATCGCCGAGACCGTGCCCGTGCTGCCGCCCAACGACGAGCGCGACACGCAACCCACGCTGGGCTTCCAGCGCGTGCTGCAGCGCGCGGTTTACCACGTGCAGTCCTCCGGTCGGAAGGAGGTCACTGGCGCCAACGTGCTGGTGGCCATCTTTGGCGAAAAGGATTCCCATGCCGTGTACTTCCTCAACCAACAGGAAGTGACCCGGCTGGATGTGGTCAACTACATTTCCCACGGCATCGCCAAGATCGGCCACGAGCAGCCGCAGCAGCCGGCCAGCAGCGGCGGCAGCGAACGCGAGGCCGAGGAAGGCGGCGAGCCCAAGGGCAACCCGCTCACCGAGTTCGCCAGCAACCTCAACGAACTGGCTCGCCAGGGCAAGATCGACCCGCTGATCGGCCGCACCGAAGAGGTCGAGCGCACCATCCAGGTGCTGTGCCGGCGACGCAAGAACAACCCGCTCTATGTCGGCGAGGCCGGCGTGGGCAAGACCGCGCTGGCCGAAGGTCTGGCCAAGCGCATCGTCGAAGGCGACGTGCCGACCGTACTCAAGGACGCGACCATTTATGCGCTCGACCTGGGCGCCCTGGTGGCCGGGACCAAGTACCGCGGCGACTTCGAAAAGCGCCTCAAGGCGGTGATCGCGCAGCTCAAGAAGGAGCCGCGCGCAGTTCTTTTCATCGACGAGATCCACACCATCATCGGTGCCGGGTCCGCTTCCGGCGGCACCATGGACGCGTCGAACCTGATCAAGCCCATGCTGGCCTCGGGCGAGATCCGCTGCATCGGGTCCACCACGTTCCAGGAGTTCCGCGGCATCTTCGAAAAGGACCGCGCCCTGGCGCGGCGCTTTCAGAAGATCGACGTGGTCGAGCCGTCCATTGCCGACAGCGTCGAGATCCTCAAGGGCCTGAAGACGCGTTTCGAGCAGCACCACAGCGTGGAGTACACCAACGAGGCGCTGAAGGCGGCGGTCGACCTGTCGGTCAAGCACATCGCCGACCGTCTCCTGCCGGACAAGGCGATCGACGTCATCGATGAGGCCGGGGCGCGCCAGCGTCTGGTGCCCGAGGCCGAGCGCAAGACGGTGGTCGACGTGCCGGAAATCGAATTCATCGTCGCCCGCATGGCGCGCATCCCGCCCAAGCAGGTCTCGGCCTCGGACCGCGACGTGCTGCGCAACCTGGAGCGCAACCTGAAGATGGTGGTATTCGGTCAGGACGAGGCGATCGAGGCACTGTCCAGCGCCATCAAGATGGCCCGCTCGGGTCTGGGCAACCCGGCCAAGCCGATCGGCTGCTTCCTGCTGGCCGGCCCGACCGGCGTGGGCAAGACCGAGGTCACCCGCCAGCTCGCACTGCAGCTCGGCATCGAGCTGATCCGTTTCGACATGTCCGAGTACATGGAGTCGCACTCGGTTTCCCGCCTGATCGGTGCACCCCCGGGCTACGTGGGTTTCGACCAGGGCGGGCTGCTGACCGAGGCAGTGGTGAAGCACCCGCACTGCGTGCTGTTGCTGGACGAGATGGAGAAGGCCCATCCCGACGTGTTCAACATCCTGCTGCAGGTGATGGATCGCGGCGCGCTCACCGACACGAACGGGCGCGAGGCCAACTTCAAGAATGTGATCGTGGTGATGACCACCAATGCCGGTGCGCAGCAGGCGGCGCGGCGCACCATCGGCTTCGTGCAGCAGGACCACAGCACGGACGCGATGGAGGTGATCCGCAAGACCTTCACGCCGGAGTTCCGCAACCGCCTGGATGCGGTGATCCAGTTCCATGCCCTGGACTTCGACCACATACTGCGCGTGGTGGACAAGTTCCTGATCGAACTGGAGACGCAACTGCAGGAGAAGCATGTCGCCCTGCACGTCGACACCGACGCGCGGCGCTGGCTGGCCGAGAACGGCTTCGATCCGCAGATGGGCGCACGGCCGATGTCGCGGGTGATCCAGGAGCACGTCAAGCGCCCGCTGGCGGACGAACTTCTCTTCGGCAGGCTGGCCGAGGGCGGCAAGGTCTACCTCGGCGTCAAGGACGGCAAACTGGATGTGCGTGCCGAGAGCGAGCCGCAGCTGGCCGTCGTCGACTAAGTCGGCGTCGGGAAACCAAACGAAAACGGCGGCCCGGGGCCGCCGTTTTCCTTGGTGCGACTGGGTGGAAACGCGCTGCGCGTCGCTGTGCGCCGGCTTGGCGGCCGCTCGTCCGGCGCTGTCTGGACGCCGAGCGCCCTTGCCTGGGGGCCGGCTGCGGTTCGGCAGGGAGCCTCGCAGCGACTCGCCGGCGTGTGACCGCCGCGATCACTTCATGCGGTAGGTGATGCGACCCTTGGTCAGATCGTAGGGCGTCATCTCGACCTTGACCTTGTCGCCGGTCAGGATACGGATGTAGTTCTTGCGCATGCGGCCCGAGATATGGGCGGTGACCACGTGGCCGTTTTCCAGCTTCACGCGGAACATGGTGTTGGGCAGGGTCTCTAGCACCGTGCCTTCCATCTCGATGACGTCGTCTTTGGACATTTTCCCTTCGTTGGGCGGGCCGTTGGGGACAAAGCGGCGCGGGATTCTGCCACGTCGCGCCTCCGGCGGGAAGCGAAGCCCGCTCAGAGGGCCGCAACGTCGAGGGCATCGGCGGTGCCTTGCCAGGGACCGATGCGCCCCGGCAGCGCCGTCAGGCGGGCGATGCGTTCGACGAATTGCGTGCGCGCCAGCGCCTGGCCGCCGAGCGTGTACAGATGCGGCGATTCCACCTGGGCGTCGATCAGCGGCCAGTCCCAGCCGCGCAGCAGGGCAGCCAGGCCCAGCAGCGCAACCTTGGAAGCGTGCGTGGCGCGGCTGAACATGGATTCACCGAAGAACATGCGCCCGACGGCCACCCCGTAGATCCCGCCCACCAGGGCCGCGCCGTCGAAGACCTCCAGGCTGTGGGCATGGCCCAGGGCATGCAGGTTGGTGTAGGCGGCGAACATCTCCGGCGTGATCCAGGTGCCGCCCTGGCCGGGCCGGGGTGCGGCGCAGGCGCGCACGACATCGGCGAAGCAGGTGTCCGCCCGCAGGGACCAGCGGCAGCGTTTGAGGTCGCGCCGCAGCCTGCGCGGCACATGCATCGCGCCTGTCTCGAACACCAGGCGCGGGTCGGGAGACCACCACAGGATCGGTTCGCCGGGCGAATACCAGGGAAAGATGCCGCGGCGATAGGCTTCAAGCAAGCGCCACGGTGCCAGGTCTCCGCCGGCGCAGAGCAAGCCGTTGGGCTGCGTCAGCGCCGCCGTGACTGGCGGGAAATCCTCGCGCAGGGCCGCATGCAGCAGCGGGAGGCGGATCATGCGCTCACCGCGTAGGGCGAATGGCGCATGAGCTCGGCATGGTAGTCCTCCAGTGCCGTCGCCTCCCGCGCCAGCGCAGCATGCACGGCGCGACGAAAGCCCGCGTCCGCCAACCAGTGGAAGGACCGCGTGCGCGCCGGAAGGAACCCGCGCGCCAGCTTGTGTTCGCCCTGGGCACCCGGCTCGAAACGCTGCAGGCCGTTGGCGATGCAGTGCTCGATGCCCTGGTAGTAGCAGACCTCGAAATGCAGTCCGGGCACGTGCTCGAGCGCGCCCCAATAGCGGCCGTACAGCGCGCCATCGCCCTGCAGCAGCAGCGCCGCGGCCACGCGCTCGTTGCCGCGCCAGGCGATCGTGGCGAGCACGGCACTGCCGGGCATGCGGCCGAGGTGACGGAAGAAGGGCAGGGTGAGGGCCGGATGGTTGCCCTTCTCCTCAAAGGTGGCGAGGTAGCAGCGGTGCAGGAAGCGCCAGTCCGCCTCGTCCAGTTCCTCGCCGCGGCGACGTTCGCAGCGCAGGCCGGCGCGCGCCACCTGGGCGCGCTCCTGGCGGATGTTCTTGCGCTTCTTCGGGGTAAGTGCGTCGAGGAAGTCGGCAAAATCGCGGTAGCCGCGCTGGTGCCAGTGGAACTGCCAGTCGAAGCGTGCCAACCAGTCGCTGCCGTCGAAGGCGGCGGCATCCTCCTCACGCGCGAAGTTGACGTGCACGGAGGAGACGCCGAGGCTGCGCGCCACCTCGACCAGGGTGTCGCGCAGCAGGCGCTGCCGCCCGCTCGCGTCGCCCCCGCTGCCCGCCAACAGCCTGGGCCCGGGCACCGGCGAGTAGGGCACGGCACAGAGCAGCTTGGGGTAATAGGCCAGTCCGTGGCGCGCGTAGGCCTGTGCCCAGGCCCAGTCGAAGACGAACTCGCCGTGCGAATTGCCCTTGACGTAAAGCGGCGCGGCGGCGACGAGTCGTGTGCCTTCGTACAGCGCCAGATGCTGCGCCTGCCAGCCGTAGTCCGCGCGCAGGCAGCCGTGGGCTTCCAGGCCGGAAAGGAAGGCGTGGGATACGAACGGGTTACCGTCCGGTCGCAGTGCGTCCCAGTGCGGCGCGTCGATGTCGCTCAGGGCGTCGTGCAGGCGCAGCTGCATCATCGGTGCCTCGAAGGGCTTATGGGGGAGCGGAGACCAGATCCGTGTCGCGCAAGTGCTGCAGCGGCAATCGTCACAGTGGCCGACGTCCTCTCCCTGCGTCCTCGCGCCCCCTGGAGCGCGCGCAACGTCCCCGTGGCGGGCCCTGCCGCTCGGCACCGAAAGCGGGCACGACCAACCGCCGCGATCAGCCGGCCAGGCCCAGCTTGTCCAGGTACTTCTCTGCATCCAGGGCCGCCATGCAGCCGAATCCGGCGGAGGTCACCGCCTGGCGATAGACCTGGTCGGCCACATCGCCGGCGGCGAACACGCCCGGGATGCTGGTGGCCGTGGCGCCGCCGTCCAGGCCGCTCTTGATGACGATGTAGCCGTTGCGCATGGCGAGCTGATTCTCGAACAGCGCCGTGTTCGGCGTGTGGCCGATGGCGACGAACATGCCACTGACGGGGATGTCGCGCTTGCTCGCATCCTGCGTGCTGACCAGGCGCACGCCGGTGACGCCGGTAGCGTCGCCGAGCACCTCGTCCACCGCGTGGTTCCAAACGATCTCGACCTTGCCCGCCTTCTCCTTCGCAAACAGCTTGTCCTGCAGGATCTTCTCCGCCTTGAACTTGTCGCGGCGGTGCACGACCGTGACCTTCTTGGCAATGTTGGCCAGATACAGCGCCTCTTCCACCGCCGTGTTGCCGCCGCCGATGACCGCGACTTCCTGCTCGCGGAAGAAGAACCCGTCGCAGGTGGCGCAGGCCGACACCCCCTGACCCTTGAAACGGGTTTCGGACTCGATGCCGAGGTACTTGGCCGTGGCCCCGGTGGCGATGATCAGCGCATCGCAGGTGTAGGTGCCGCTGTCGCCGCTGAGGCGGAATGGGCGCTGCGCCAGATCCGCCGTGTGGATGTGGTCGAAGACGATCTCGGTATGGAAGCGCTCGGCGTGCTCGCGCATGCGCTCCATCAGGGCAGGCCCCTGCAGGCCTTCCACGTCGCCGGGCCAGTTGTCCACGTCGGTGGTGGTCATCAGCTGGCCGCCCTGCTGCAGCCCGGTGACGAGCAGAGGCTTCAGGTTGGCGCGCGCAGCGTAGACCGCGGCGGTGTAGCCGGCCGGGCCCGAACCGAGGATCAGCAGACGACTGTGCTTGGGGGTGCTCATGTATAATCCCTCGCCGCTTTTTCGCGGCTTTCAATGCGGTTCCGACCATGCCGCGAACCCGGTGGAAGGGCTTCCTTCCGGCTAACCGGGCACCGCGAATCCGTAGAGCCAGCCAGCGCCGTCCTCGCCGAGGGCGCGCATGCGCTGCGGGTGGCGCGCGAAGCGGCAAGCATGGGGAGAGTCGCGCACCAATTCAAGCCGAGGCGTGGGGCGGGGCAGGCCCGGGGCATCGGTCGGCAAGGCAGGGCTCGGGAGGGCACTGCAGGGATCGGGTCGCATTGCCGCGACCAGTGTGAGTTCTGGATCAACCAAGCTGAGGAACGACTGATGCGTATCGGTGTGCCATCCGAAACCAAGACGCTGGAAGGCCGCGTGGCCCTCATCCCTGCCGCCTGCGCGGACCTGGTCCGGCGCGGCCATGAGGTCTACGTGCAGGCCGGTGCCGGCGCGAAGAGCGGTTTCTCCGACAAGGACTTCACCCGCGTCGGCGTCAAGATCGCCAAGGATGCCGACGAGTTGTACGACGTGGGCGAACTGATCGTGAAGGTCAAGGAGCCGATCGCCGGCGACCTGGCGCGCCTGAAGAAGCATCACCTGCTGTTCTGCTACCTGCACCTGGCGCCCGAGCCGGAACTGACCCGGCGCCTGCTCGACATCGGCCTCACTGGCGTGGCGTTCGAGTCGGTGGAAGAAAACGGCGGCCTGCCGCTGCTGCTGCCCATGTCGGTCATCGCCGGGCGCATCGCCACCCAGATCGGCACGACCCTGCTGCATCGCCCGCAGGGCGGCAAGGGCAAGCTGTTGGGCGGCATGGCCTCGACTCCGCGCGGCAAGGTGGTGGTGCTGGGCGCCGGCGCCGCCGGCGGCAATGCCGCGGCCCTGGCCGCGGCTGCGGGCGCCAACGTGGTGGTGTTCGACAAGCGCCAGGATCGGCTCGCTGAAATGATGGGCCTGGGGCCGAACGTGACCGCCCTGTACGCCTACGAGTCCTCGGTCGCCGACGAAGTGCGCGACGCCGACATCGTGGTCGGCGCCGTGCTGATTCCCAGCGCCAAGGCCCCGCGCGTGGTGACCGAGGACATGGTCAAGACCATGGAGAAGGGCAGCGTGTTGGTCGACATCTCCATCGACCAGGGCGGCTGCTTCGAGACTTCGCGCCCGACCACCTGGGCCGAACCGACCTATGACGTGCACGGCGTGACGCACTTCTGCGTGACCAATATGCCGGGCGCGGTGCCGCAGACCTCGTCCGTGGCGATCTCCGCGGCCATCCTGCCCTACGTACAGCGACTGGCCGGCGGCAAGGAGTGGCGCGAGTTCGAACCGCTCAAGCGCGGCATCAATGTCGACCGCGGTGAGATCGTGCACCCGGCCCTGAAGGGCTGAACGGCCCTCGCGGCCAGATCCATGACGCCTGCCGTCGGGAGAAGAGCCCCGCCGGCAGGCCGGGCTGTACCGCGCAGCACACGCTTCCGGTGTGCGTCGCCCAGCTGGCGCGGTGGCTGCCGCAGGATGGCTGTTCGAGACTCTCGAAGAGAGTACATTCGCAAGTAGAATCATTTAATTACGATGAATAGCTGAGGTATAGTCTCCGCGTGGCGCGCACACCGAAAGGCCAAGCTCAATCCGTTCGCGACGATGTCCTGCAGCGGCGCCTGCGGGAAGTCGCGTTCCTGCTGCTGCTGCCCGTGGTCGTGTACCTCTTCGCCTGTCTGCTCAGCTACAGCCCGCAGGACCCGGGCTGGTCGCACGCCGGAACGCCCGACAGGGTGCACAACTTTGGCGGCAGCCTGGGCGCCTGGATCGCCGACCTGTCCTTCTATTTCTTCGGCTATCTCGCCTACGCCTTCCCGCTGCTGGTACTCGCTCTGGGCGCGGGCATCCTGCTGCCGCGTGCGCAGCCTGAGCGCTCCTCGCTGGAGCCGAGCCTGCGCCTGGTTGGTTTTGTCGCCTTCTTCGTCAGCGGCACCGGCCTGGCCCACTTGCGTTTCACCGCGCCCGGTCCGCTGCCGGCCAAGGCCGGCGGCATCCTCGGCCAACTCGTGGGTGGCGTCGCCATGCACGGCGTCGGCCTGCTCGGAGCCTCGCTGTTCCTGTTGGCCCTGTTCCTGGTCGCCATCACCTTGGCCACGGGTCTGAGCTGGTTTCGCCTCATGGACGCCATCGGCCGCGGCCTGCTGGCGGCTGGCAGCTGGTTTCTCGGCAGCCTGAAGAAGGCCGACGAGGGCCGCGCGGCACGTGCCGCGATCATCGAGCGCGAGGAAGTGCGCAAGATCGAGACCGTGAAGCAGGCCAAGCGCGAGCCCATCAAGATCGAGCCCAAGATCGAACCGATCGAGAAGAGTGAGCGCGCCGAGCGCGAGACGCAGATCCCACTGTTCGCCGGCGTGGCCGGTGCCGAGAGCGATCTGCCGCCGCTGTCGCTCCTGGACGAGCCGCGCCAGCAGGCCAAGGGCTATTCGGAGGAGACCCTGGAAGCGCTCTCGCGCCAGGTGGAGCTGAAACTGAAGGACTTCCGCATCGAGGCGCAGGTCGTCGGCGTGTATCCCGGCCCGGTCATCACGCGCTTCGAGATGCAACCCGCGCCGGGCGTGCGCGGCAGCCAGATCAGCAATCTCGACAAGGACATCGCCCGCGGCCTGTCGGTGGTGAGCGTGCGCGTGGTGGACGTGATCCCGGGCAAGAACGTGATCGGCCTGGAAATCCCCAACGCCAACCGCGAGATCGTCTACCTGTCGGAAATCCTGCGTTCGGACAAATACGACACCGCCAAGTCGCCGCTGTCGCTGGCCCTCGGCAAGGACATCGGCGGAAGGCCGATCGTGGTGGACCTGGCCAAGATGCCGCATCTGCTGGTCGCCGGCACCACCGGCTCGGGCAAGTCGGTTGCGGTGAACGCCATGGTGTTGAGCCTGCTGTACAAGGCCAGCGCCAGGGACGTGCGCCTGATCATGATCGATCCCAAGATGTTGGAGCTGTCGGTCTACCAGGGCATTCCGCACCTGCTGGCGCCGGTCGTCACCGACATGAAGGAAGCCGCCAACGCCCTGCGCTGGTGCGTGGCCGAGATGGAGCGCCGCTACAAGCTCATGGCCGCGGTGGGCGTGCGCAACCTCGCTGGCTTCAACAAGAAGGTGCGCGACGCCGACGAGGCCGGCGCGCCCCTGCTCGATCCGCTGTTCCGCCCGGATGCCTCGCAGCCGGACCGCCGTGCCGAGCCGCTGCAGCCCTTGCCCTACATCGTCGTGATCATCGACGAGTTCGCCGACATGATGATGATCGTCGGCAAGAAGGTGGAGGAGTTGATCGCGCGCCTGGCGCAGAAGGCGCGTGCCGCCGGCGTGCACCTGATCCTCGCCACGCAGCGCCCGTCGGTGGACGTCATCACCGGCCTGATCAAGGCGAACATCCCCACGCGCATCGCGTTTCAGGTCTCCAGCAAGATCGATTCGCGCACGATCCTGGACCAATCCGGCGCCGAGGCGCTGCTTGGACACGGCGACATGCTCTACATGCCGCCGGGCACGGCCACGCCCGAACGCGTGCACGGCGCCTTTGTCGACGACCACGAGGTGCACAAGGTGGTGGAATGGCTGCGCGCCCAGGGCGAGCCGGAATACATCGACGGCGTGCTGGAAGAAGTGCAGAGCCTCGGCGACGGTAAGGTCATCGACGAATCGGGCTTGCCGCAGGATGCCAGCGACGGGGAGGGCGGCGAGGATGCCCAACTCTATGACAAGGCGGTGGCTGTCGTGACCCAGACGCGCCGCGCCTCCATCTCCGGCGTGCAGCGGCACCTGCGCATCGGCTACAACCGTGCGGCCCGCCTGATCGAACAGATGGAGCGTGACGGCGTGGTGAGCGCTCCCGAGCACAACGGCAACCGCACCGTGCTGGCGCCACCGCCGCCAGAGCGTTGAGCCTTCGCCGCCCGCGGCCTGCCGTTCAGCCGCCGCCCTTACACTGCCCGCCGTTCGCGGAGAACCCCATGCGCCCAGTCGTCTGCATCGTCCTCCTGTCCCTGGCGGCATCTGCCCACGCGGCCGATGCCGCCCGCGCCCGCCTCGACACCGTGGCCAAGGGCCTGACGACGGTCACGGCCAGCTTCAGCCAGACGCTGACCGACGCCAACGGGGGCGCCGGCAAGACCACGCGCGGCTTCCTCGCGCTGAAGGCGCCGCGGCAATTCCGCTGGGATGTGACCGCGCCGTATCAACAGCAGATCGTCGCCGACGGTCTGCGCGTGTGGGTCTACGACCCCGACCTGGAGCAGGTGACTGTGCGCAACCAGGGCGTGGAAGAGGCCCACAGCCCGCTCACCGTGCTCACCGACCTGTCCCAGCTCGACCACGATTTCCGCGCCAGCGAACAGGGTGAGCGCGACGGTCTGCAGTGGCTGCGCCTGACGCCCAAGGCCAAGGACGCGGAATTCGAATACGCGGATCTGGGCTTGGCCGAGAGCTCGCTGGCGCGCATGGAGTTCAAGGACTCCCTGGGCAACCGCACGCAGATCGTGTTCAGCGACTGGAAGCGCAATGTGCCGCTGGACGACGCCCGCTTCCACTTCGTACCGCCCCAGGGCGTGGACGTGATCGGCGAGGTCACGCCCGAAGCGGAAGTCCACCCGGTCAAGGACTGAGCATGGCGGCGCCTCGCGCGCAGCTCGCCGAAGCGGCGGCGCTGTTGCAGCGGCGCCAGGCCGCGGCAGCGTGCGCGGTACTGGAACCGCTTGCGCAGGCCTTTCCCGACGACGCCGAAACCGCGCGCCTGCTGGCCGCGGCGCAATTGGCCCTGGGCGACGCGGCATCGGCCGAACGCTCGCTGCGCGCGGCCCTGGCGTCCAGGCCCGCGCACGCAGAGCTGCATGCGGCCCTGGGTGAGGTGCTGCTGCGACGGGGGGAGGAGTCCGGCGCGCTCACGGCCCTGCGCGAGGCCTTGCGGCACGAGCCGGCGCTGCCTGCGCCGTGCCTGGCACTGGCCCGGCTGTTGCGCGCACGCGGCTGCCTGCGCGAGGCGCTGCAGTGGGCAAGGCGACTGGTCGATCTGTTGCCCCAGGAGCCCGAGGCCCACGCCGAATTGGCGCGCACGCTCGCTGCTTGCGGCCGCCACGACGAGGCCGTCGCCGCGCAGCGCCGCGCGCTGACCCTCGCACCGGACAGCGCCGCTGCCGTATTGAACCTCGCCCTGGCGCTGGTCGATGCGGCACGACCGGAGCAAGCCGCGCGCCTCCTGCGCGCGCTGCAGCGCCGCGGCATCGACCTGCCCGAGCTGTGGTTCGGCCTGGCGCGTGCCCAGCTGGCGCAGGAGCAGGGCGATGAGGCCGAGGCTTCCTTTCGCCGGGCGATCGAGCGCCGCCCGGACTACCTGGCTGCGCACGTCGACCTCGCCCAGGCACTGTGGATGCGCCACGGCGACCTCGCGCGTGCCTGCGCCGACATCGATGCCTTGCTGGCCCGCAATCCCACCGTATCGGCGCTGCGCGTGGCCAAGGCCGGCCTGTACCGCAATGCGGGTGAAGTCGGCGTGGCCTACGCCCAACTGCGCCAAGCGCTCACGGCACAGCCGGACGACGTGGAGCTGCAGCTGGCGGCGGCCGACGTGGCCCTGGCCTTCGATGCCGACACGGCGCTCGCGCACGCCGAGCGCGCGGCCGCCCTCGCGCCGGCCGACACGGCGCTACTGTGGACGCTCGGCGATGCCCAACTCGGCGCGGGCCAGGCCGCGGCCGCCCTGGCAACCGCGCAGCGCCTGCTTGAGCGCAATCCCGACGATCAGCACGCGCTGGCCCTGCGCACCAGCGCCGAGCGCCTGGGCGGTGGACCGCGTGATCCGGCGCTCAGCGACTATGCACAGATCGTGCGCGCCTGGCGCCTGGACACGCCGGCCGGCTGGCCCGACCTGCCGGCCTATCTGCGCGATCTGGCGACGAGCCTGCGTCGCCTGCACACCACGCGGGCGCATCCGCTCGGTCAGACCCTGCGCCAGGGCACGCAGACCAACCAGGACCTGATGCGCTCCGACGATCCGTCCATCCGCGCCTTCGTACAGGCCGTGGATGGTCCGATCCGCCGCCATCTCGAAGCGTTGGGGCAGGGCACGGATGCGCTGCGGCGGCACAACCGCGGCAGCTACCGCATCCTCGGCATGTGGTCGGTGCAGCTGCGACCGCACGGCTTCCACGTGAACCACTTCCATCCGGAGGGCTGGCTGTCCTCCGCCTGCTATATCGACCTGCCGCCGGCGCTCGGCGACGAGACCGACCGCGCCGGCTGGATTGCCTTTGGCGAGCCCGGCATCCGCACGCGGCCCGCGCTGCCGCCCGAGCATTTCGTGCGCCCGGAACCCGGCCTGCTGGTGCTGTTTCCGTCCTATCTCTGGCACGGCACGGTGCCCTTCGCCGGTGCACCCGACGACACGCGCCTGACCATCGCCTTCGACATTCAGTCGGAGTGACCGGGGCGACCTTGCCATTCCGTCACCGCGGGCACCGTCGCGCCAGCGATCGAGCCGCCCGATCGCAGGAAAAGCCGGCTCCCGTATCATGAGCCCATGCCCTCCCGTCGACGCCCCGCGCCCGCACTGTTCACCGAATCCGCAGCGCTGAAGCCGCTGGCCGAGCGCATGCGGCCGCGGTCGCTGGACGAAATCGTCGGCCAGCAGCGCCTGCTGGCGCCCGGCAAGCCGCTGCGCCGCGCCATCGAGGCCGGGCGCGTGCACTCGATGATCCTGTGGGGCCCGCCGGGGTGCGGCAAGACCACCCTGGCCTTGCTGCTGGCACAGTACGCGAAGGCCGAATTCCGCGCCCTGTCCGCCGTGCTCAGCGGCATCGCCGAGGTGCGCGAGGCGCTGGCCGAGGCGGCGGCGCGTTTCGCCCAGGGCGAGCGCACCGTGCTTTTCGTGGACGAGGTGCACCGCTTCAACAAGGCGCAGCAGGACGCCTTCCTGCCGCATATCGAGAAGGGCGCCATCCTCTTCGTCGGCGCCACCACCGAGAATCCCTCCTTCGAGCTCAACTCCGCGCTGCTGTCGCGCTGCCGCGTGCATGTGCTGGAAGCAGTCTCGGTGGAGGACATCGTCGCTGCCCTGCAGCGGGCGCTGGCCGATGGCGAGCGCGGCCTCGGTGCGCAGTCGCTGATCATTGACGCGGCGGCGCTGGCGCTGATCGCGCGTGCCGCCGACGGCGACGTCCGCCGCGCGCTGACCCTGTTGGAGATCGCCGCCGAAGTGGCCGATGACGGTCGCATCGACGATGCCACCCTGGCGCAGGTGCTGGCCGACCGCACGCGACGGTTCGACAAGGGCGGCGAGCAGTTCTACGACCAGATCTCGGCCCTGCACAAGTCCGTGCGCAGTTCCGACCCCGACGCCGCGCTGTACTGGTGCACGCGCATGCTCGACGGCGGCGTGGATCCCGCCTACCTGGCGCGGCGGCTCACGCGCATGGCGATCGAGGACGTCGGCCTGGCCGATCCGCGCGCCTGGAGTCTGGCACTGCAGGCCTGGGACACCTACGAGCGGCTGGGCTCGCCGGAAGGCGACCTGGCCCTGGCCGAAGTCGCGATCTATCTCGCCGTCGCCGCCAAGAGCAACGCCGCCTACGCCGCCTTCGGCGCGGTCAGGGCGGAGGTGTCGGCGAGCGGCACGCTGGACGTGCCCCTGCACCTGCGCAATGCACCGACCAAGCTCCTGCGCGGCCTGGGATACGGACGCGGCTACCAGTACGACCACGACCTGGATGGCGGTGTGGCGCTTGACCAGCAGTGCCTGCCCGATGCCCTCGCCGGTCGGGAGTTCTATGCGCCCACCGAGCGCGGCCTGGAAGGCAGGATGCGCGAGAAGTTGACAGCCCTGCGCGCCGCCCGCCGTGCCGCGGCGAAAGGTGACGCACCTGTACCGGACGCCCCCTGAGGCCGGCGGCACCGTTTGCAACGGTGCGGGCAGCGCCGCTCCGGAGCGAAAAGGGTCGGCGCCTCGAAGGGCAAGTCGCGCGTTTGCGCGGCGCGGCGCCCAGCCCCGATAATCCCGCCCTTGGCAACGCAAAGAATCCCAAGGATTTCCCATGCTCGACCCCGCCTTGCTCCGCGGCCAGCTCGACGCCGTGGCCGCCCGTCTGGCCACGCGCGGCTTCACCCTCGACACGGCCTCGATCGAGGCGCTGGAGGCGCGCCGCAAGGCAGCCCAGGTGCAGACGCAGGAACTGCAGAACCTGCGCAATACGCGTTCCAAGGCGATCGGCATGGCCAAGGCCAAGGGCGAGGACACGGCGGCGCTGATGGCCGAAGTCGCCGGCATCGCCGACCAGCTCAGGGCCAACGAGACCGCCTTGGCCGAGATCCAGCATCAGCTGGCCGAGGTGACCCTGCGCGTGCCCAACCTGCCGCACGAGTCGGTGCCGCAGGGCAGTGATGAAAGCGGCAACGTGGAACAGCACCGCTGGGGCACGCCGCGGGACTTCCGCTTTGCGGTGAAGGACCACGTGGAGCTCGGCGCGCGCAAGGGATGGCTCGACGGCGACACCGCTGCCAAGCTGTCGGGCGCGCGCTTCACCGTGCTGCGCGGCGAGCTGGCGCGCCTGCACCGCGCGCTCGCCCAGTTCATGCTCGACCTGCACACGCAGGAACACGGCTACCTCGAGACCAACGTGCCGCTGCTGGTCAACGCGGAATCCATGCAGGGCACGGGGCAGTTGCCCAAGTTCGAGGAAGACCTCTTCGCCACGGCGGTCGGCGAGAGTCGGCGCTACCTCATCCCCACCTCGGAAGTGCCGCTCACCAACATCGTGCGCGACAGCATCGTTGAGGCGGACACCCTTCCTGTGCGCATGACCGCACACTCCATGTGTTTTCGCGCCGAGGCGGGTTCGCACGGGCGCGACACGCGCGGCATGATCCGCCAGCACCAGTTCGAGAAGGTCGAGCTGGTAAGCATCGCCAGGCCGGCCGACAGCGACGCCGAGCATGAGCGCATGACGCGTTGCGCCGAGGTGGTGCTGGAGCGCCTCGGCTTGCCCTACCGCCGCATGCTGCTGTGCACCGGCGATATGGGATTTTCTGCCTGCAAGACGTTCGACCTGGAGGTCTGGCTGCCCAGCCAGAACACCTATCGCGAGATTTCCTCGTGCTCCAACTGCGGCGACTTCCAGGCGCGGCGCATGCTGGCGCGCTGGCGCAATCCGGAGACGGGCAAGACCGAACTGGTGCACACGCTCAACGGCTCGGGCGTCGCCGTCGGTCGCGCCCTGATCGCGGTGATGGAGAACTACCAGAACGACGACGGCTCCATCACGGTGCCGCCGGCACTGCGTACCTACATGGGCGGGGCGGAGCGCATCGCCTGAAGGGCGGCGGCGCGGCACGGGCGTCCCGTGCGCGGGCTGTCCGGGCTGCTCGAAGGCCGAAGGCCCGCGCGCGCGGGCCTTCGGCGTTTCTCCGGCGTCACGGCGGGCTCCCGCTCAAGCGGCCCGCGACAGCGGTGACTCGGCGATATCCGCATGGGCAGCCGCCAACGCGGCGGCGCGCTGCTCCGCACCCAGGCCGATGCCTTCTGCTCGCACCACGCGCACGTCGTCGATGCCGAGGAAGCCGAACACCTGTCTTAAGTAGGCTTCCTGAAAATCGGCGCCGGCGCGCGCAGTCCCCGCATAGAAGCCGCCGCGCGCCGAGGCGATGACCACGGTCTTGCGGCCGGCCAGTCCGACCGGACCCTCGGCCGTGTAGCGAAAGGTGCGTCCGGCCACGGCAATCCGGTCGATCCAGGCCTTGAGCTGGCTGGGCACACCGAAGTTGTACATGGGCGCGCCGATGACGATGACGTCGGCGGCGAGGAAATCCTGCAGAGTGGCCTCATTGCGCGCGATCTCGTCGCGAATCTCCGCGGGCAGGCCGTCGAGGGGTTCGCGCGGCAGTGGCGCCCAGTGCGGCAGCGGATCGGCGGCGAGGTCGTAACGGCGCACCTTGAGGCCGCGCTGGTGCTGCCGCCACTGCGCCACGATCGCCGCACTCAGCTCGCGCGTCACCGAATGCTGGCCCAGGGGGCTGGAATCGATGTGCAGCAGGTTCATGGAATTCTTCCGGCAAGTCGGCGGGTGCCGACGGGCTAGAATCCTACGGGCGTCACTAGTAGCTCAGTAGACTGCGGAAATCGGACAGTTCGTTCCACCCGGAGAACGATAGATGCGGGATCTCAACGACCTGGCGTTCTTCGCCGCCGTGGTGGAGCACGGCGGATTTGCCGCGGCCGGACGCGCGCTCGGCATCCCCAAGTCGCGCCTGAGCCGCCGCGTGGCCGCGTTGGAGGACGATCTTGGCGTGCGCCTACTGCAACGCTCCACCCGTCGCATCGCCGTGACGGCAGTCGGCCAGCAGTTCCTCGCGCATTGCCGCGCCATGCTGGCCGAGGCGCAGGCGGCCGAGGAAACCGTCGCCAGCCGGCGCGCGGAGCCGCGCGGACTGGTGCGCTTGAGTTGCCCGGTGGACCTGGCGCAGAACCTCGTCGCGCCCTGTCTGCCGGATTTTCTCGCCGCCTATCCCCGGGTGCGGCTGCAGATGCTGGTGTCGAACCGCCGCTTCGACCTGCCGGGCGAACACATCGACGTTGCCCTGCGTGTGCGGCCCGAGCCGGACATGGACCCGCAATGGGTGACTCGTCCACTGGCACGCCTGCGTAAGCTCGTGGTGGCGGCCCCGGCCTACCTCGAAGCCCGCGGCCGCCCGCAGCGGCCAGAGGACCTGCTCGGCCACGACACACTCAGTCTGGGCGAACAGGACGGTCTGCAGGCGTGGCAGTTCCATCCGGTGGCGGCGGATCGGGAGGCCCCACTGGCCGCCGTGCGTGTGGACGTGCAGCCGCGGCTGCTGTGCAGCGAGTTCCAGGTGCTGCTGCAGTCGGCGCTGGCAGGCCGCGGCATCGTCGGTCTGCCCGAGGCAGTGTGTGGTCCGGCGATCTGCGACGGCAGGCTCGAAGTGGTGCTGCCGCAATGGCGGGCCACGGAGGTCGTGATGCACCTGGTCTATACCGCGCGGCGCGGCCTGCTTCCGGCGGTGCGCGTCCTGATCGACTTTCTGGTCGAGCGCCTGCCGCAGATGGTGGCCGCCACGGCAGCACCGCAGGCGCGCGCGAATTGAGCTACCGCGCCGCTAGGCCGCGAGGCGGTGGACGTAGTGCATCGGCTCGCGGTCGTCGAGGATGGCCTGGAGGGCAGGGAGCGGATGGGAATCGGGATCCAGCCACGCGTCCGTGTGCGCAGCCTTGATCGGCACGATGCAGCGGTCGTGGCCGGCGGCGGCGATGTCGGCCGGAGGGGCATCGGTGATGGCGGCAAAGGAGTCCAGCGTCTCGTCGTCGTGCTGCCAGTGCGACCACAGGCAGGCCACCAGCATGTCGTGTGCGGGTCGCGGGCGGAACTCCAGCACCACGTTCTCGTCGGCTTCGCCCGGCGCAAGCGGCCGATGCTCCATCGCATGGCGACTCACGTTCTCGTAGAAAGCCTGGATGCAGAGCAGGGCACGGCAATGACCGAACTGCTCGCGCCAGAATCCCTCGAGATTGTCCCGGCGGGCGTTGTAGGTGCCTGGGAAGCGCACGTCGATGGACGCGGGCTTACCGGCCGGACGGCATTGGTAGCGCATGGGGCGAACGATGCGCCGGCCGCGCTCCATCACCATGACAGGGGCGTACCAGCCGGGAAAGATGCGCGCATCACGCGCCGCGGGTTCGCTGCGGCGCAGGTCGGCCAGCTTGCCCAATGCCCAGGCGATCTTCTCACTGGCGATGCGGCGGCTCTCCGCTGCTGCTTTCGTGGGCTTCCTGGCCAACCTGCGCTCGGCATCTGCCAGGCGCTTCTTCTGCTTGAAGACTTCCTGCTCCAGGCGGGTGGTTTCGGTGGCGTCGTAGGCGTCGATCAACGCCTTGATGGCACGCTCTGCGGCATTGCGCGGCTGCGCGAAGGCCGCATCGATGCCCCGGGGAATCTTCAGCCTGAGGCCCTGGTTGCGCTGCCAATAGAGGCGGTGGAAATCCGCCAGGCTGACTTCGGCGCCGTACAGGCGCGTGTAGGCGCGGTAGTCGGCCTGGATCTGGGCGGAGTAGCACATGGCGGCGGGCAGGAGGTCTGGGCGGCGGGGTCGAGCTCCGAGGTGGAAGCCTAGCCCGTTTGCTGGGCCATACCGTAGTTGACATAATATACATTCACGATACTTCATGGTGCCAGAGATGCCCGCCCCGGGCCGGACCGCACAGGACATCGCCGTCGGCGCTCCCACCCCGGCGCTGCCATCGTCCAAGCATTTGCCCTACACCCGACTTGTGCCTACAATTCCGCCTTTCGCTTACCCGATTCGCCCGAGGAGCTGCCATGAAAGTCCTGTCGTCCCTGAAGTCCGCAAAGCAGCGCCACCGCGACTGCAAGGTCGTGCGCCGCCGCGGCAAGGTGTTCGTGATCTGCAAGAGCAACCCGCGCTTCAAGGCTCGCCAGCGCTGAGCGTGACGCCGGCTGCTCTCGACTGACGGGCCGCCCGCGAGCGGCCCGTCGGCGTTTTGGCGCCCGTGAGTGCGGTGGCATCGGCCCGCGCGGCATTGTCCGCAACCAGCGGCAGCGGAACCGTGGGGCCAGCCATGGCAGCGGCTGCGACCATCTGCTACAAAGCCGAATTGCCGCCGGCACCCCCTGACGCCGGCCCTGGGGAGAACGCCATGACCAAGACCCGCCTAGCCTGGCTGTGTGCCGCCGCGTTGCTCGCTGCGCCCCTCGCGGCCAGCGCCGACGTGCTGCTCATGCAGCGCGTGCAGCAGGAGCGCAGCGCGAGCCTGCCCAGCCGAGGCATGAGCATGAGCCAGGTCGAGGGCCGCTTTGGCGCCCCGGCAGCGAAGCTGGACGCGCGCGGTGGCGACTCACCCCACCATCCGGTCATCAATCGCTGGGAATATGCCGATTTCATCGTCTACTTCGAGCGCGATCGCGTGATCGATGCGGTGATGAAGCGGGCCGAGGCCAACGAACTCGGTCCGAAGAAGGCGCACTGACCGGCGCATGATCACCACTACTCCGACTGCCACCGCCACGATTCGATGACTGTTCCCGATTTTCGCCTGCCTGCGGAATGGGAGCCGCAGGCCGGTGTCCTTTTGGCCTGGCCCCATGCCGGCACCGACTGGGCACCGCGCCTCGCCGCGGTGGAGTCCACCTACGTCGCCCTCGTTGCGGCCATCGCCCGCTTCGAGCCGGTCGTGTTGTGCGTGGCCGATGCCGCGGTACGCCAGCGTGCGGAAGCGCTGCTGCGCGAGGCCAATGTCGACCTCGATCGCGTGCGCCGCGTGGAAATCGACTACGACGACACCTGGCTGCGCGACTCCGGCCCGATCACCCTGTGCGGTGCTGACGGCTTCGTGCTGGCGGACTTCCGCTTCACGGGCTGGGGCGGCAAGTTTGAGGGCAGCCGTGACGACCGCCTGGTGGAAGGCCTGCTGGCACGCGGGCTGTTCGTCCGGGCGAGCCACCGGCGCATCGACTGGGCGCTGGAAGGCGGCGCGATCGAGTCCGACGGCGCGGGTACGGTGCTCACCACCTGGCGCTGCCTGCACCAGCGCCACCCCACTCAGTCGCGTGAGCACATGGAAGAAGCGTTGCGCGACGGCCTCGCCGCCAGCCGCGTGAGCTGGCTCGAGCACGGCTATCTCGAAGGCGACGACACCGACGCGCACATCGACACTCTGGCCCGCTTCGCCCCGGGCGACGCCATCGTCTACCAGGCCTGCGACGACGCAACCGATCCGCACCACGGCGAACTTGCGCGCATGGCGCAGGCACTGGCCACGCTGCGCACGGTGCAGGGGCGTCCCTACGCCCTGCACGCCCTGCCCTGGGCACGGCCGATCCTCGACGAAGGGCGGCGCCTTGCGGCGTCCTACGCCAACTTCCTCATCGTCAACGGCGCCGTGCTGGTTCCGGCCTACGACGATGTCGCCGACGCCGCCGCGGCGCGGGTCATCGCGCGTGCCTATCCGGGGCGCGCGATCGTGCCGGTACCCTGCCGACCGCTGATCTGGCAGAACGGCAGCCTGCACTGCGTGACCATGCAACTGCCCCAGGGGGTGCTGCAATGAGTCCCAGGAGCCTGCGCGTCGCCCTGCTGCAGGAGCGCGACCACGGCAACCGCGAGGCCAACCTCGACGCCATCGAGGCGGGGCTGCGCGAGGCGGCCGCCGCCGGCGCTCAGCTCGTATTGCTGCAGGAGCTGCACAACGGCGCCTACTTCTGTCAGCACGAAAGCGTGGACGAGTTCGATCGCGCCGAGCCGATTCCCGGTCCGAGCTGTGCACGCATCGGCGCATTGGCGCAGGAACTGCGCCTGGTTGTCGTGGCGTCGCTGTTCGAGCGCCGTGCCGCCGGGCTGTACCACAACACCGCCGTGGTGTTCGACCGGTCGCGTGACATCTGCGGCAAGTACCGCAAGATGCACATTCCCGACGATCCGGCGTTCTACGAGAAGTTCTATTTCACGCCGGGAGACCTCGGCTTCGAGCCGGTGCAGACCTCGGTCGGGCGCCTGGGCGTGCTCGTGTGCTGGGACCAGTGGTATCCCGAAGCGGCGCGCCTGATGGCCCTGGCCGGTGCCGACCTTCTGCTCTACCCCACCGCCATCGGCTGGGATCCGCAGGACGCCGATGACGAAAAGGCGCGCCAACGCGAGGCCTGGATCACCGTGCAGCGCGGCCATGCCGTTGCCAACGGCCTACCCCTGCTTGCCTGCAACCGTTACGGCTTCGAGCCCGCGCCGGACGCCGGTCGCGGCCTGCAGTTCTGGGGTTCCAGCTTCGTGGCGGGGCCGCAGGGCGAGTTCCTCGCCCAGGCCGGCAGCCACGCGCGCGAGTTGTTGCTGGCCGACGTCGACCTCGCGCGCAGCGAAGCCGTGCGGCGCATCTGGCCGTTCCTGCGCGATCGCCGCATCGATGCCTACGGCGACCTGCTGCGCCGCTACCGCGACTGAGTCGCCGACGTGACCCAGCAGGAACTGCATCCGGGCGATCTCGCCCCACCCGACCCCCTGCTCGGCCAGCCTATCCGCCGCGTCGTGCGCGACGGCATCGAGTTTGTGCTGCTGGGCACCGCCCACGTCTCGAGGGCCAGCGTCGCTGCGGTGGAGGCGCTGATTGCGCGCGAGGATTTCGACGCGGTTGCGGTCGAACTGGACGCCAATCGCCACGCCGCGCTGCGCGATCCCGACGTGCTGCGCAAGCTCGACCTGTTCCAGGTGATCCGCCAGGGCAAGGCCGGCCTGGTGGCGGCCAACCTGGCGCTCAGCGCCTATCAGAGGCGCCTGGCCGAGCAGTACGGGATCGAGCCCGGCGCCGAGCTCAAGGCCGCAGTCGATCGCGCCGAGGAACGCGGCGTCCCGGTGTGGCTGATCGACCGCGACATCGGCCTCACGCTCAAGCGGGCCTACCGCAGCGTCGGTTTCTGGGACCGCCTGTCGATCATTGGCGGCCTCGGCACCAGCGTGCTGTCGAGCGAGGAGATCGGCGAAGAGGACATCGAGAAGCTCAAGCGCGGCGACATGCTGGAAAGCGCCTTCAGTGAATTCGCGCGCGAGTCGGCGCCGCTGTACCGCAGCCTCATCGCCGAGCGCGACAGCTTCATGGCGGCACGTCTGCGCGAGGAGAGCGCCGCGCGCCCGCTGCGGCGCGTGCTGGCAGTGGTCGGTGCCGGGCATCTGGCGGGACTGGAACGCGAGCTGGCGCAGCAGCAGGAGGCGCCGCCGGCGCTGCGCACCGAGCTCGAGCGCGTGCCACCGGCCCCATCCTGGCCGAAGTGGCTCGCCATCGCCCTGTTCGTGCTGATCGGCGCGGCCATCGGCCTGTTGTTCCATCGCGACCTCGGCCACGGCACCGACGCCCTGCGCGACTGGGTCCTGTTCACCGGCGGCTTCGCCCTGCTCGGTACGGTGCTCGGCGGCGGCCATCCCCTCAGCGCGCTGGCCGCCTTTGTGACCGCGCCGCTCAAGCCCTTTCGCCCCGGCGTCCCCACCGGCGCCGTCGCGGCGGCCGTGGAGATGTGGCTGCGCAAGCCGCGTGTCGGCGATTTCGACAGCCTGCGCCACGACGTGGGCGCGTGGACCGGATGGTGGAAGAACCGCGTCTCGCGCACCCTGCTGGTGTTCCTGCTGGCCAACCTCGGCACCATTCTCGGCGAGTACATCGCCGGTTTCCGCATCCTCAAGAGCCTATTCTGACGGGCACGCCCGAAGACTCCCGATGAAACTGCTGCGCCTGCTCATCAAACCCAAGTGGCAACACAAGGACGCGGCGGTGCGCCGCGACGCCGTGGCTTCCCTGCGCGACCCGGAGCTGGAGAGTGCGCTGCCACGGCTGCTGCGGGAGGACCCCGACGCCGGCGTGCGGCTGGCTGCCCTGCGGCGCCTGGACGCCTACGAGCTGTGGCGTGAACGCTCGACGGCCGATGCCGATGCCGAGTTGCGCCAGCGCGCCCGCAGCGCGTACCTGCAGCGCCTGCTGCACGGCGCGCCCGATGCGCCCGGTCTGGAGCGGCGCATTGCCGAGTTGGACACCCTGAGCGGCGACGAGCTCGAGGCCGTCCTGGTGCAGGCCGAAGACCGCGCCCTGCGCGCGGCCGCGCTGGAGCGGGTGCGCCGCCCTGCCCTGCTGCTGGAGCGCGCCGCGAGCGATCCCGATCCTGCCCTGCGTCTGGCCGCGCTGGCGCGCATCGATGAGGCCGACGCGCTGGCGCGCCTGGCGGAGCGCACGCGCAAGACCGACAAGACCATCAGCCGGCTGGCGCGCGAGAAGCACGAGGCGGCACGTATTGCTGCAGGCGATGCCGAAGCCATCGCCCAGCGGGCCCGTCAGCTGTGCGAGCGCGCCGAGGCCCTGCTGCAGCGACCCCGCGGCGAACGTGCGCACGAACTCGCCGCCATCGACGCCGCATGGGCCGAGCTCGCCGCCCGCGCGCCCGCCGCCCTAGCAGAGCGCCTGGCCGGCACACTGGGCGTCCTGCGCAGCGACACCGATGCAGCAGCCGCACAGCGCGAGCGCCTGCGCACCCTGCGTCCGCGGCTGGACGACGTGTTGGCGCAACTCGAGCACTGCGACGCCGGCCGGATCGAACCCGTGCTGGCTGAGGCGACCGCTGCGCTCAACGCCACCGCCGCCGAACTGCCCGAACGGGCAGCGGTTGAACAGGATGTCACGCGCCTGGCACAGCGCCTGGCGAGCCTGGCCGCGCAGGGCGCCGCCCAGGCCCTGGCGACCCCGCAGGCCACCGACCCCGCGCTGTCGGGTGATCCGGCCGCACTGGCCGCGCAGGCGCGGTTCGAGGCCAGCCTGGCGGCGGCGCAGGAGGAAAGCCGGCGCGAACGGGAGCGTCAGGGGCAGCGGCGCCGCGAGCTCGATGCGGACGTGCGAGATCTGGAGCATTTGCTGGAAGGCGGCGACATTGCCGGCGCGCACGCCGTGCACGCGCGCATCGAGGCCGCCTTGGGCGAACTGCCGGAAACCGCACGCCACGACAAGCGCTTGCTCAATGTGCAGGCGCGCTACGCCGAGCTCGCCCGCTGGCAGCGCTGGTCCAACAACGAGCAGCGCAAACGCCTGTGCGATGCCGTGGAGGCCCTGGCCGGCAGCGGCCTGCACCCCGACGCCGTGGCCTCGCGCGTGCGCGAGCTGCGCGCGGAATGGCAGCGCCTCGACGCGTCGGAGGGCCTTCCCGCCACGGAAAAGGGCCAGCGCCCCACCCAGGGCCTGGCACGCCGCTTCCACGCCCTGTGCAACCAGGCCCTCAAGCCGGCACGCGGCTACTTCGACAAGCGCGACGAACTGCGCAAGGCGCACGAGCAGGTCATCGCCGCGCTGATAGAACGCGCCGGCAGCGCCAACGAGAGCGCCGATCGCGCCACCTGCTCCGCCCTGCGCGGCGAAGTGGTGGCCGCCTTGCGTCAGCTGGACGGCGTCGACCCGCGTCAGCGCAAGGCGCTGGCGCAACAGCTCAAGGACGCCCTCGGGCGCATCGACACGCGACTGGATGCGCTCAATGCGGCCGTGGTCGAGACCAAGCGCGCCCTCATCGCCCGCGCGGAGCGGGCCGCACAACAGTCCGACCGGGGCGCCGCCGCGCGCGAGCTGCGCGAACTGCAGCAGCGCTGGAAGGAGGCCGGCAGCGCGCGCCGCCGGGACGATCAGGCGCTGTGGAACGACTTCCGCGCCGTGTGCGACCGCGTGTTCGGCGAGCTCGACGCGCAGCGGCGCGAGCGAGCCGAGCGCGAGGCAGCTGGCCTGGCGGACGCCCAGGCCGCCGTGGAGGCGCTGGAGGCACTGCGCGGCGCGTCCGTCGAAGAGGTCCGCGCGCGGCGGCGTGAGCTCACCGCACGCTGGGCCGATCTGGACTGCCGCGACCGCGCCCTTGTCGCGCGCTGGCAACGGGCGGCAGAGGCGCTCGACGCGGCTGAGGCCGCGCGCGCGCGGCAGCAGCGTGACGCGGTGTTCACCGCCGCCCTCGCGCGCCTGCGCTGGTGCGAGCGCTGCGAGTCGTCTGCCGGCGGATCGGACGCCGGCCCGAGCTGGGACGAGCTGCCCGCCGTGAGCGGTGAATTGGCTGCCGCGCTGCAGGCACGGCGAGAGTCCGCGGTATCCGGCGCGACGCAGCCCTCACCGCACGCCGAGGACCTGGCACGTCAGCTGCTGGTGCAGATGGAGTTCCTCGCCGGCGGCGAGACGCCGCCCGAAGACCGACAGCTCCGCATGGACTGGCAAGTGGCACGGCTGTCGCAGCGGCTGGGTCAGGGCGCCGCGCTCGCGCCGCGCGAAGAACTGCACGACGTGCTGCTGCGATGGGTCCGCTTGGGGCCGCTCACCGGCTCGGCGGCAACGGCGCTGCGCCAGCGCTTCGAGCGCGCCTTCGGGGCCGCACTCGATCGTCTTCCCTGAGCACCGCGGGCGCCACGTGAGGTAGCCCGCCCGCGTGGCGACGGCGGGGCGGGCGACCGACGCGGCGGCCTAGCGCCGCGGGATGGCCGCCGCAACCGCCTACCCCGCCCAACTTCAGCTCTGTTGCAACGCCGTGGCGCGTCCGCGCCATGCCGCCTTGAGCACCTCGCGCGTTCCGCCACGCAGATCGTCAAGCAGGGCGTAGATCACCGGCAGGGCCAGCAGGGTGACGATGGTGGAGAACACCAGTCCGCCGGCAATGGCGATGGCCATCGGTGCGTAGGGCGGGCCGCCGCCGCCGATCTGCGTGGACGAAACGCACAGCGGCACCATGCCCAGGATCGCCGTGCCCATCGTCATGAGGATGGGACGCAGGCGATCGCGTGCGCCGCGCACCAGGGCCTCGTGACGGGACAGGCCGGTGTGCCGCAGCTGATTGATGTGCACGATCATGACGATGCCGTTGTTCACCACCACGCCCATCAGGATCAGGATGCCGATGGACGCCATGATGGAAAACGTGCTGCCGGTCAGCCAGAAGAACCAGAACACCCCGAACACGGAAAACACGAAGGTGCTGAGGATTGCCGCTGGGAACAGCAGCGATTCGAACATGGCGCACATGACCACATAGACCAGCACCAAGGCCAGCAGGGTGTTGTTCATCATCTGCTGGCCGGCCTTGTCGTCGTCGTCGAAGCCCTGACCGAACGACCACTTGTAACCTGCCGGCAGGCTGACCGACTTCATCGCCGCCTCGATTGCCTTGCGCGCGACCTCTGGCGTGGTCCCCTCGGCCAGATTGGCGGCGATCGCCATGGACGTCTGGCGGCTCTCGCGCTGGATGGCCGATGCCGCCTCCTGCGTGCGCACGCTGACCATCGCCAGCAGCGGTACGGCCGTACCGTCGGCGCGGCGAAGCTTGTAGTCGGCCAGATCGTTCACGCTCTGCGTATCGGCGCCGGAGAAGCGCAGCCACACCGGGATCTCGGTGTCGCCATGGCGGAACTCGCGCAGCGGCACACCGCGCAGGGCGATGGCGACGTAGTTGGCGACCTCGGCGGCACTGAAGCCATAGCTGCGTGCCTTCTCGCGATCCACGTGCACGGCCACCTCGCGATCTCCGTTGCGGTCGCCAGTGCGCACGTCGCGCAGGACGGGCAGGTGCGCCAGCACCGGGATCACTGCCTCGCTCAGCTCGTGCAGCTGCTCCATCGAATCGCCGCTGAGATACACCTGCAGCCCCTCCTGCCCGCCGCGGCGCTGCTGGTCGAAGGCCACCGAGCCGATCGCCAGCTTGGGCAGCCCCTTGCGGATTTCCTCCTTGATCTGCGCGGTACTGAGCTTGCCGGCCGGCCCCAGACCGACCTTCTCGCGCAGGCGGCCGAAGAACCCAGGCTCCTCCGTCAGCAGCACGTTGGTCATGGCGTCGCCCCGCTCAGAAAAATAGCTGTACACCGAGCGGATCTGGAACTTCTGCTTGTTGCCCAGAAGGTACTGCTCGACCTGCGTGATGGAGCGCGACAGCTCCGGCAGGCGGTACAACCCGTTCAGGTCGTATTGCAGGTGCAGCTCGCGCGACTCGTCGGAGGCGAACATGTCCTTCTTGGTCAGACTCATCGGCACGAAGCTCGCCAGGCACACGAGCACCACGCCGAGGGCCGTGAGCTTGCGGTGCCCAAGGCTCCAGTCGACGAAGCGCGCATAGCGACGCTGCAGGCGCGTGACGAAGTTCTCCTGGCCGATGAAGCGCGGCGTCGGCAGCCGCGCCGAGAGCATCGGAATCAGGCTCACCGCGACCAGCCAGGAGGCCAGATGCGCGATAGCCATGGCGATGGCCACCTGGGTGAGGAAGATGCTGATCTGGTTCTTCTCGCCGAAGATGTTGGGCAGGAACACCACGATGCTGGTGAAGGTGCCGGCGGCGATCGCCACGCCGACCACCTGGGTACCCTGCACGGCGCAATACCAGGGCTTGTCGGGATACTTCTCGCGGTAGTGGTAGATGCTCTCCACTACCACCACGGCATTGTCCACCAGCATGCCCACGGCGAGCAGCAATCCCATCATCGACAATACATTGAGCGAGATGCCGAAGAAGTACATGCAGCCCAGCGTCATGACGAAGCAGATGGGAATCGCCAGCGAGACCATCAGAGTGGAGCGCACGTCGCGCAGGAAATAGAACAACACGAGCACCGAGAGCACCATGCCGATCACCCCGGCTTCCGCCAACTCGCGCAGGGAGGAGGTCACCCCCTCGGCCTGGTTGTTCAGGGTGTATACGTTGATGCCCGAGAGCTCCGGGCTGTGCTTGACCTCCTCGACGAAGTCCATCACCGCCGTGCCGACGTCGACGAGGTTGGCGTTGCGCTCCTTGTAGATATCCACACCCACGGCCGGCTTGAGGTCCAGGTGGCGCATGTAGTCCAGGCGCTCGGGGCGCAGGCTGACACTGGCGATGTCGCCGAGCTTCAGGCCACGGTCGTTGATGACGAGGTTGCGGATATCGTCGAGGTTGCGCCACTCGCCCTGCGGCTGCACGCGATAGCGCGTGACACCGTCGTTCACCTGGCCCGCCGACACGGAGAAATTGGCTTCGGACAAGGTCTTGTAGAGCTCGTTGAGACTGACGCCACTGGCCGTCAGGCGATCGGAGGACAGCTCGACCTGCACCTCCGGCGGCGCCACGCCCTGGATCTGCACGCGCGCCACGCCGGCAATCTTCTCGATCGGGCGCTTGAGCTTGCGATCCAGTAGTTCGTAGGAGTTGGACAGATCCTTGTCACTGGAGATGCGCAGCGCCAGGATCGGATCGTCCGAGGTGGAGAACTTCAGCACCTGGTAGCGCTGCAGGTCCGAGGGCAGGTCCTTGCGAATGGCGTCGATCTTCTCGCGCGCCTCGACTGCCTTGACCGCCACCGAATTGCCCCACTTGAACTGCAGGAAGATCTGCGCGCCGTCGGCACGCGATGTGGAGCGCATGCGCTGGATGCCCGAGAGTGTCGACAGCGCCTCCTCGATCGGGCGTGCCAGCACGCGCTCGACCTCCGCCGGCGTCGAGCCCGGATAGGGCACGTCGACGAAGAGGAAAGGCACCTCCAGGTCGGGGAACTGCTCCAGCGGCAGGCGCGTGGCGGCGATCAGGCCGATTGCCACCATCGACACGAAGAACATGATCGCCGTGACCGGACGCTTGAGGCTCAATTCGGCCAGATTCATGGATTGCGCTCCGGGCTCAGATCGCGTGCTCGATGGGGGCTTCGGCCTCGGCCTGGCGTGCCGCGTGCCGGGCGGCGCGATCGCGGTACCAGGCGTCGCCGCGGCGGTCGAGTCGGTCGTAGACGATCGGGATCACCACCAGGGTCAGCAGGGTTGAGACGGCCAGCCCGCCGATCACCGTGATGGCCATCGGTGCGCGCACCTCGGCGCCGTCGCCGAGGCCGATGGCCAGCGGCAAGAAGCCGATCAGGGTGCACAAGGTGGTCATGACGATGGGGCGCAGGCGCGATTCCGCCGCCTGCACCAGCGCGGCGCGCTTCTCCACGCCGGCTTCGCGCAACTGATTGACGCGGTCGATCAGTACGATGGCGTTCTTGACCACGATGCCGACCAGCATGATCAGGCCGATGAAAACCACGACCGAGACGGGCGATCCGGTCAGCTTCAGCGCGAGCACCGCGCCCACCGCCGCGAGCGGAATCGAGAACATGATGACGAACGGATGCAGCAGCGACTCGAACTGCGAAGCCATGACCAGGTAGACGAGGAAGATGGCCAGCCCCAGGGCGAACAGCAGTGACCGCACCGAGGCATCCAGCTCTTCGCTCTGCCCGCCGATGTGCACCGCGACGCCCGCGGCCAGCGGATTCTTCGCCAGCAGGTCGCGCACTTCGGCCACGGCGCTGCCGAGGTCGCCGTAGTGCAGGTTGGCGGAGACGATGGCCACGCGCTCCTGGCTGATGCGATGGATCTCGCTCGGCCCCTGCGTCGCCACCACGTCCGCCACCGCGGACAGACGCACTGGCGCCCTGTCTGCCGCCCCCGGGGCGAGTGCGACACCCGCCTTGGCTCCCGCAAGGGCACCGTCCGCAGCGCCCGCGTTGACGATGAGGTTCCGGATGTCCTCGACGCTGGCGCGGTCTCCTTCCCGGGCGCGCACCAGCACGTCGATCTTGCGGTCGCGGAAGTTGTAGCGCGTGGCAACTTCGCCGCGCACCTTCTTCACCACCTGGTCGGCGATCTGGCGTGTGGTCAGGCCCAGCGCCGCGGCGCGGTCCTGGTCGAAGCGGATCTGGATCTCGGGGTAGCCGCCTTCCACGGTCGACTTCACGTCCGCGAAGCGCGGCGAGGCATTGAGCAGCGCGGTGAGCTTCTTGCCCGCCTTGTCCAGTGCCTCGAGGTCGTAGCCACGAATCTCGATCTCCAGCGGCGTGGCGAAAGAGAACAGCGCCGGACGCGAGAACTTGACCTCGCTGCCCGCGTGGCTGCCCATCGCGCGCCGCAGCGCATCCATGGCGGCGCGCTCGCCCTTGTCGCCAGCGCCCGGCTTCAGGGCCACCAGCAGGCGTGCGATGTTCTCCCCCGATTCGGTCGGGTTGGCATCGAGGCGCGTGCCGACGCCGGCCACACCATAGATCGAGGCGATGGCCGGATCCTTGGCGCGTTCCTGCAGGTCGCGCACGAGGGCGTCCGTATCCACCAGGGCGGTGCCCGGCGGCAGCTTCACGGTCATCTCGAAGCGCCCCTGGGCCAGCTGCGGAATGAGGTCGAGGCCGAGGCTCGGCACCAGCGCCATGGCACCCACAAAGGCCAGCACGGCGACGGCGAGCGTGCGCCAGGGGTGCGCCAGGACGCCCGGCAGCATGCGCGTGTAGGCCCCGGCGAGCCAGTTGTAGGGCCGCAGCAGGAGCTGGCCGGCAAAGTGCAGCGGCAGGCCGAGCACCCGCAGCAGCGGCACCAGCACATGGCGCAGTACGCGCGCCACGCCGAACGCCAGCCAGGGCAGTACGAAGCACAGCACCAAGGTCACACTCCACAGCGGCAGCACCAGCAGCTTGAGCGGCAGTGCGGCGGAGAACAGCAGCGCCTTCACCCAACCGGCGCGTTCGCTGCGCCAGGGCCAGATCGCGACGAACTCCAGCCCGCCGCGCCAAACCCGCTTCCACACGGGCTCGGCACTACCCGCTTCGTCCTTGAACGCCAGCGGCGCCCGCCCCTGCAACGAGGCCAACATGGGAATCAGGGTCATCGCCACCACCAGCGAAATCAGCATGGCGAAGGTGATGGTCAGGGCCTGGTCACGGAAGAGTTGCCCCGCCACGCCCTGGACGAATACCAGCGGAAAGAACACCGCCACCGTGGTCAGGGTCGAGGCGGTCACGGCCATGGCGACTTCGCCGGCACCGCGCACTGCGGCATCAACGATGGAGGCACCGTGCTCGCGCAAGCGTGCGATGTTTTCCAGCACGACGATCGAATCGTCCACGACCATGCCCGTGGCCAGCGCAAGCCCGCCCAGGGACATGACATTCAGGCTGAGGTGCGCCTGGCCCATGAAGAAGAACGTGGTGACCAGCGAGACGGGGAGCGAGATGGCGATGATGAGCGTGCTGCGCGAGTCGTTGAGGAAGAAGAAGATGATCAGGATGGCGAGCACGCCGCCGATCAGCGCGTCGTCGCGCACTTCATGCAGCGAGCCCTCGATGAACACCGACTGGTCGTCGATGATCGACAGCTTCGCCGCGCGCGGCAGCTGGTTTTCGAACCTCTGTACGGCGTTGCGAACTCCCGCGGCGACGCTCACCGTGTTGGCATCGCCTTCCTTGTAGATGGCCAGCTCGATGGCCTCGTGCCCGTCGATGCGCACGATGCCCTCGCGCTCCTTGTAGCCCTGGTAGACACGCGCCACGTCCTTCAGGCGAACCGGTACGCCGTTGTCGATCTTCACCAGCAGCTCGCGCATCTCGTCCAGCGTGGCGAACTGGTTGATGGTGCGCACGAGATAGCGCTGCGTGCCCTCTTCGATGCGGCCACCGGAGATGTTCACGTTCTCGTCCTTGAGACGCTGCACCACGTCGCCCACCTTGATGTTGAGCTGGGCCAGCTTGTGCTGGTCGATCTCGACCTGGATCTCGTCTTCCAGGCCGCCGCCGACCTTCACCGCCGCCACGCCGGGGACCGGCTCCAGGCGCTTCTTCAGTTCGTCATCGGCAAAGCGGCGCAACTGCTTGAGTTCGGCTTCGTCGAAGCCCTTCTCGCTGGCCGCGCCGGTGAGACCGTAGCGGATGATCGGATCGGTAGACGGATTGAAGCGCAGCAGCAGCGGCTTCTTCGCCTCCAGTGGCAGTTGCAGGGTCTCCAGCTTGTCGCGCACCTCCAGGCTGGCCATGTCCATGTCCGTGCCCCAGGCGAACTCCAGGATCACGTCCGACTGGCCGGTGCGCGAGACGGAGTGCAGCTTGCGCACGTTCTTGACCACGCCCAGCGCTTCCTCGGTGGGCTGGGTGATGAGGTTCTCGACCTCGAGCGGCGCCGCACCTTCGTACTCGGTGCGCACTGTCAACGTCGGATAGGACAGGTCGGGCAACAGATTGACCTTGAGGCCCGCCAGGGCAATCAGCCCAAAGAGGACGAAGGTCAGCGTGACCATGCCGACCGTGACGCGTCGGCGCGTGGCGAGTTCGACCAGGCTCATTGCGCAGCCTCCATGGATTTGCCGGCGGCGGCCGGCGCGGCGGCGTCGATCACCTGCACCTCGGTGCCATCGCGCACGGCGTTGCGCCCGACCGTGATGACCCGGTCCCCTTCCTGGAGACCCTCGCGCACTTCCACATATTCGCTGTCGGCGTAACCGATCCGTACCAGGCGCCGCTGTGCGCTCAGTGCGGGCACCGATGTCGCGACCTCCTTGTCGGCCTTGCCCTCGGTCTTGGCAGAGGCCTTGCCGGGCGTTTTCGCCGCCTCCTTGGCCTCGGCCGGCTTCTTCTCGGCGGCTGACGGAGCGATCACGAAGACCGCCGTCTGGCCATCTTCCTCGATCAGGGCCGCGCGCGGGACCGCCAGGGCGTCCTGCTTGCGGTCGTACACGACCTCGATGCGGCCAAACATGCCCGGCTTCAGGCGACGGGTCTCGTCACGGAATTCGCAGGTGACGCGGAACGTGCCGGTCCCCGCCTCAACGACGGGACTGATGCGGTCGATGCGGCCGGAAAAGGCCGCACCGCCGAGCGCGTCCACCTGCAGGGTCACCGGCTGGTCGGGCTTGAGCGTGCCCAGTTCACGCTCGGGCACGTTGAGCACCGCCAGCAGAGGACTGGGGTCGACAATGTGGAACATGGCCTGATTGAGCTGGATCAGATTGCCCTCCTTCACCATGCGCTTGCCGACGATGCCGTCGATCGGCGCAACCACGGTGGTGTATGACAATTCCAGCCGCGCCAGGTCGTAGGCGGCGCGCTGGTTCTCCAGGTCGTAGCGGATCTTGTCGTGCTCCTCGATGCTGAGCAGCTTCTTGGCGAACATCTCGTCGGCGCGGCGGTAGTCGCTCTCGAGCTTGCGCAGGGTGGCCTCCACCTTGGCAAGGGCGAGACGCGGGCTGGCGTCATCCAGGCGCGCCAGGGCCTGGCCCTGTTTCACCTCGGCACCCTCTTCCACCAGCAGCTTCAGCATCACCCCGCTGGTCTTGGCCACGACGTCCGCCTCGTGGTCGGCCTCCAGGGCCGCCGTGCCCGAATAGCTGGCCGAGATGGGCCGCCGCGCTGCCACGGCGGCCTCCACCGGCACCTTGGCGGCCTCCTCCGTCTTGGCCGCCCCGTCCGGCCCCTTGCTGCACCCGCTTGCCAGAATAAAAGCAAATGGAATCAGCCAACTGGTCGATTTAATTCGCATGATGCTTGAACCACGAATAGGAGAGGGCCGGCGCAGTGCCGGAGCGTGTTTTGGTCGTGTGGTGTTATAGTAGACTACATCACTATACAAACGCAAGCCGACCGCAGCCTGCCCAGGGATGCGCGTCGACCGAAAAGGGATGCAGTGGCGGACTGCCCTCCGCGTACGGCGCGAAGTGTGGACGCCGCCCTTGCCCGCAGCACGGGCCGGAGGTCACGCCAGCGCAGCACCTGCAGGCTGCTCATCGGGCAGGCTATACTTGCGCCTTTGCTTCACGCCCCCGACCACGCCGACGCCGGAATCCAACGATGAGTCGAACGCTACTGCTCGCCACCCTGCTCGCCACCGCCGCCTTCGCCGGATCCGCCGCCGCTGCGGGCAATGCGGAAGCGGGCCGCACCAAGGTCTACACCTGCGGTGGTTGCCACGGGGTGACCGGCTACAAGAACGCCTACCCGAACTACCACGTGCCGCGCATTGCCGGACAGAACGCGGACTATCTCATCGCCGCCCTGAAGGCCTACAAGACCGGCGATCGCGAGCATCCCACCATGCGCGCCCAGGGCGAGAGCCTGTCCGAGCAGGACATCCAGGACATCGCCGCCTACCTCTCCAGCCTCGCCCAGTGATGCAGACCATGCGCCCGATCCGCACCCTCCAGATCCTCGGCCTGATCGCCGCCCTCGCCTGCTCCGCTGCCGCTGCTGCCAGCGGCAACCTGGAGGCAGGCAAGCAGAAGTCCACGCCGTGCCAGGCCTGCCACGGCGCCGACGGCAATGCCACCGACCCGCAGTACCCGCGCCTCGCCGGCCAGTACCGCGACTACCTCGAGCAAGCCCTGAAAGAGTACAAGTCCGGCAAGCGCAAGAACGCCATCATGGCGGGGTTCGCCGGTTCCTTGTCCGACCAGGACGTGCTCGACGTGGCCGCCTACTTCTCCAGCCTGCCGAGCAAGCTCGGCGACCTGCACGGACATCTGCAGGGGCAGTGAGCGTCGACGGATGCGCAGAAAAAAGCCCGGGATTTCCCGGGCTTCTTTCTGCCGAACGAGCCTGCGCAGGCACGGGCGCGCGGGCACGTCAGGCCAGCGCCGAGCGCCCGCCCTCCCTGCGGTAGTACGGGTTGGCGCCGCTGGCGTGATCGGTCGCATCGCGCACGGCCGTGATTTCCGGAATGCGTTCGCGCAAGGTCTTTTCCACGCCCTGTTTGAGCGTCACATCTGCCATGCCGCAACCGTGGCAGCCACCACCGAAACGCAGCAGCACCTCACCCGCCGCGCTCACCTCGACCAGGCTGATGCGACCGCCGTGCGCGGCAATGCGGGGATTGATCTCGCTGTCGATCACGTAGCGCACGCGCTCCACCAGGCTGGCGTCGTCCCCCGGCACGTCGCCCTTCAGACGCGGTGCCCGGATCGTCAGCACCCCGCCGGTGGCATTGCTCTGGAAGTCCACTTCCGCGCCGTCGAGGAAGGGCACGCTGCCGGCATCGACGTACAGCGAAAAACCGGCGCACTCGACCATCCATTCGTCGCCGGCCAGATCCACTGGCTCACAGAACTCCAGTTGGCAGTCGGCCTTGGGCGTGCCCGCATGCACTGCCCGCATGCGGATACCGAGGCCGTCGATGCCCTGCTGGGCGATCAGCTTGCGGAAGTGGGCCTGGGCTGCATCAGATATCTGGATCATGGCGACCTCGCGGAAACGGGACCATTGTAGTCCTGTTTTGCGGAGGCGAACAGCGCGGGCATCGACGCGGGCCGCCTTCGGTTAGGCTTGCGCCCCCGCGCGCCCTCGACGGCGGCACCGAGACTGGAGACCACCGCATGGACACCGCCTTCCTGGCCGCCCAACACTGCCTGCCCCGCAAGGGGCCCGAACACCGCGTCGACGGGGCGCAGCGCGAGGCACTCCTGCGCGCCCTGCCTGAGTGGCGACTCGCGGCAGACGGCCAGGCGATCGTCCGGGAGCTCAGCTTCGCTGATTTCCACCGCACCATGGGCTTCGTCAACGCCCTGGCCTACCTCGCCAACCGGGAGGACCACCATCCCGACCTCGAGATCGGCTACGGGTACTGCCGCGTGCGCTGGTCGACGCATGACGTCGGCGGATTGTCGATGAACGATTTTGTCTGCGCCGCCAAGGTCGACGCCCTGCTGGCCTGAGCGCGTGCGCCTCTCGGCCGCGCTGGGCTGGGTCGCCTGGGGACTGGCCCTGGTGCTCGTCGGCGCCCTCCTCACGGAGCTCGCCCGGCACCAGCTCGTGGACCACCTCGACCGCTCGGCTGCAGCGCAGCTCGCGCAGGCAGCGCGTGGCGACACGCCGTATGTCTGGCACTTCCGCACGCGCGAGGAGCTCGTTCGCGGTAGACCCTTCGGCGACGCAGGCTTCCACTGTGATGCCGAGGGACTGCATCTGCATCGCGCTGCGGCCCAGGCAACGGAAGTCGGACTGGTGCTGGCCGTTCCCCTGGATCTGCAGCGCTACCCCCGCCTCTCCTGGCGCGCGCGGGGAGCGCCCGGACCTGTCCGCCTCGTCGTGCGCGAGACGCTCGACGCACCGCAGCGTCTGCTCACGCTGCCAGCCGCCGACGGTACGGTGATCGACCTCACCGCCGCGCTCTGGCACGACGAGACCGGGGCGAAAGTCGCCCCACCGGCACGGGCGGCCATGCTGCGCCTGCACTGGCCGGCGGCCGCCGGCGGCGAGACCACCCTGTCCGAGCTGCGCCTGGAGGCAGCCGCCGCGATGCACCGTCCGAACCTCGATCGGCCGTTGCGGCGCTGGCCGACCGCGGGGCACGAACCCGACCAGAACTCCGCGCTGGTGCTCACCGCCGCCCCGCTGCTGCCCGCACTGCCCACCGCGCCGTGGTCCGACACCCTGCTGCCCTTGTTCGCCCTGGAGGGCCCGGCATCGGCCGAGCAGACGCTGGCCGTCCGCGACCGTCTGCGCGCGCGATTTCCCACCGCCATTCTGCTGACCGGGGAGGACATCGACCGCGTGCGCCGGCTCGCGCGCGTTCTCCGCGCGGACGTCACCGCCGTACCCTCGCCGCCCTGGCACAAGGGCCGGATTGCGGCGCTGCTGATCGCTGCGCTGGGCCTGGTGCTGCTGCGTTGGCGCCCGCCACGCGCGCCGCGATGGCGCGCCGCCGCGGAGATACTGGGAGTGTTCGCCATTCCCTGCGGTCTCATCGTCACCGGGCAGTTCGGCGACAATCCGCCGGCCTGGGTCTGGACCTTGCTGACCCTGCCACTGCTGTTTGCCGCCAGCCTGCCGCGTGAAGGGCTCAGCGCCACTACGGTGCAGGGCAGACACACCGCGGCGCGGCACGCCTGGCTCGGCGCCGGCGCCGTCCTGATGCTGGCTGTGCTCGCGGGCCTGCTGCTCGGCCAGGGCAATCTCCGCCCCCCGGACGCCACCCACGCGCTGCGCTATCTGGCCTGGGCAGGACTGCAGCAGTGGCTGCTGTGCGTGGTGCTGGCCGACCGGTTGCGCGTGCTGGTCGGGTCGACGCGCTGGGCGACCCTGGTTGCCGCTGTCGTGTTCGCCCTGATGCACACACCAAACCAGGCACTGATGCAGTTCACCCTGCTTGGTGGCCTGCTGTGGGTGCCCCTGTGGCTACGCTGCCGCCGCCTGCTGCCGCTGGTGCTGTCGCATGCGTCGAGCGGCCTGATCCTCAGCACCTTGCTGCCGCCCGAGATCCTGCGCTCGGCAGAAGTCAGCGCACGCTTCTTCCTTCCCTGAGCGCACGCGGCGCCGCCGGAGCCGGGGGCAGCGCATCGAGCACGGCCGCGAGGTCCGCGGCGAGAGGGGCGGAAAAAGCGTAGGCGCGGCCGCCGAGATCGAACTCGAAGCGCGCCGCGTGCAGGAACAGCCGCTTCAGCCCGAAGGCCTTCATGCGGCGGTTGAAATCCCTGTCGCCGTATTTCTCGTCGCCGCCGATGGGATGGCCGAGGTGCTGACTGTGCACGCGAATCTGGTGGGTGCGCCCCGTTTCCAGCGTGGCTTCCACCAGGCAGGCGCCCTCATAGGTCGCAATGCGACGGAAGTGGGTCAGCGAGGCTTTGCCGTCGTTCTCGTCCACCCGCACCATGCGCTCGCCGCCTTGCAGGATGGACTTGCGCAGCGGCACGTTGACGCTCAGCGCCGCGCGCGGCAGGTCGCCCATGAGCAGGGCCAGATACTGCTTGGTTGTGCGGTTTTCGCGGATCAGGGCCTGCAGGCCAGTGAGCGCGGCGCGGCGCCGCGCCAGCACCAGCACACCGCTGGTGTCCCGGTCCAGGCGGTGCACCAGTTCCAGCGTGTCCCCTGGCCGCGCGGCACGCAGCAGTTCGATCGCCCCGTGACTCACGCCGCTGCCGCCGTGGGCGGCGATGCCGGCCGGCTTGTCCAGCACGAGGAAATCGCGGTCCTCGAAGATCACGGCGGCCTGGATGCGCGCCAGTTGTGCCGCCGCGGGTGCGCCGCCCGTCGCCGGCTCGGCAGTTCGCACCGGCGGGATGCGCACCTCGTCGCCGCCGCCGACACGGGTGTCCGGCTTGGCACGCTTGCCGTTCACGCGCACCTGGCCGGTGCGCAGCAGGCGGTAGATCAGGCTGCGCGGGACGCCCTTCAACTGACCGGCGAGGAAATTGTCGAGCCGTTGGCCCTCGCGCTCGTCCGCCACGCGGACCAGACGCACGCCTGGACCCGAGCCGGCGAGATCGCCAGAAGTTCGCGTCACGATTGAAAAAATCTCCGGCCGGCTGATACACTCGGCGCGCGCTTCGCGCCATCCGATGCGGCCGTAAGGCCCGCTCGACTGGCGGCGCACTCGCCCGTCACGCCCTGTTGGCCTTCCGTCGATCTTCCTGACCGGAGCCGCCCGAGGGCCGCCAGCATCGTAACGGATCGAGTCGGGGATTGCCCGCTGCCGGAAAGGGCGGTTGGGGGTCGCCGGTTGCGCACGGCAACAAACAACGGCCGGGAAGACCCGTCTTCCCGGCGTCACCAAACCCAGCGCTCCCGATCGCAGGACGCAGGCCGGCGCCGATGGCGCCACCGCGACGCGGCAGGTAGAGCGCAAAATGGACTTGAGACAATGAAGCGTATGTTGATCAACGCCACGCAGCGCGAGGAGTTGCGCGTGGCGATCGTGGACGGCCAGTCGCTGTACGACCTGGACATCGAGATTCCGTCCAAGGAGCAGAAGAAGGCCAACATCTACAAGGGCCGCATCACCCGCGTGGAGGCTTCGCTCGAAGCCTGTTTCGTCGAGTACGGCGGTGACCGCCACGGCTTCCTGCCGCTGAAGGAGATTTCCCGCCAATACTTCGCCCCCGGGGTCGACCACAACAAGGCCGGCATCCGCGAGCTGCTGAAGGAAGGCCAGGAAGTGGTCGTGCAGGTGGAGAAGGAGGAGCGCGGCAACAAGGGCGCCGCCCTCACCACGTTCATCTCCCTGGCTGGCCGCTACATGGTGCTCATGCCGAACAACCCGCGCGCCGGCGGCGTGTCGCGGCGCATCGAGGGCGAGGATCGCGCCAACCTCAAGGAGGTGATGGACGAGCTCAAGTGCCCGGACGACATGGGCCTGATCATCCGCACCGCCGGCATGGGGCGCGACGCGGAAGAGCTGCAGTGGGACCTCGATTACCTGCTGCAGCTGTGGAAGGCCATTTCGGAGGCTGCACAGTCGCGTCCCGCGCCGTTCCTGATCTACCAGGAATCCAAGCTGATCATCCGCGCCCTGCGCGACTACCTGCGCAATGACATCGGCGAGATCCTCATCGACCACGAGGACCTCTACAACGATGCGCGCGACTTCGTGCAGCAGGTGATGCCCAACAACCTGCGCAAGCTAAAGCTGTACAAGGACACAACGCCGCTCTTTTCGCGCTTCCAGATCGAGACGCAGATCGAGAATGCCTTCGAGCGCCAGGTGCGCCTGCCGTCGGGCGGATCGATCGTCATCGACCAGACCGAAGCCCTCACGGCCATCGACATCAATTCGGCCAAGGCGACCAAGGGCGGCGACATCGAGGAGACCGCCTTCAACACCAACCGAGAGGCGGCCATCGAGATCGCGCGCCAGCTGCGCATCCGCGACATGGGCGGACTGATCGTCATCGACTTCATCGACATGGACTCGCCCAAGCACCAGCGCGAAGTCGAGGAGACGCTGAAGGATGCGCTCAAGCTCGACCGCGCCCGCGTGCAGTTGGGCCGCATCTCGCGCTTCGGCCTGATGGAGATGTCACGCCAGCGCCTGCGCCCTTCGCTCGGCGAGTCCACCCAGATCGTCTGCCCGCGCTGCGACGGCCACGGCCGCATCCGCGGCGTGGAGTCGCTGTCGCTGTCCGCCCTGCGTCTGGTGGAAGAGCACGCCATGAAGGAAAACACGGGCCAGGTGCTGGTGCAGGCGCCGCCGGCCGTGGCCAACTTCCTGCTCAACGAGAAGCGCCGCAACCTGAGCGAGATCGAACAGCGCCACGATGTGGCGGTGATCGTGGTCGCCGACGAAAAGCTGCAGACGCCCCAGCTGGAGATCCAGCGCATCCGCGCCGCCGACGTGGCCGAGGACGCCCACACCAAGCCCAGCTACGAGCGGCTCACGCCGGTGGTGGCCACACCGCTGCCGCAGCTCGCTCAACCCGGTGCCGAACCCGAGCGGCCTGCCGTTTCGGGCGTGCGCCCGGCGAGCCCGGCGCCCGTGCGCCCAGAGGCCGACGCGGAGCCGACCCCGGTGTCCCCCGTCCCCGCGGCACCGGCGACGGCGCCGAAAGCGGTGGCCGGCACCGGTTTCTTCGCCCGCATGCTGAGCTGGTTCCGCGGCGACGAGGCGGCTTCGGCGCCTGCACCCGTGGCGGCGCGCCCTGCCGCCCGCCCGTCTTCGGACAGCCGCGCGCCCCGCGAGGGCCGTACCGACGACCGCGCGCGCGATGCGCGCGGCGGAGGCGGTCGCGATGCGCGTGATCGCGGCCGCAGCGAATCCGGACGCGGCCCCGCGCCGACGGCCAAGCCGGCCCGCAGCGAGGGCCCAGGGCGGCGCGAGCCGCGCCCAGAAGCGCGTTCGGCGCCGCCCGCCGGTCAGCAGGCCGAGCGCCGGCCGGCGCAGGAGGCACGAGCGCCGCGTCACGAGCCGCGTCCGCAGCCGCCGCGTCCCGCTGGCGAAGCGCGTCCCGCGCCGGCAAAGGACACGGCTGCCGCCATCGCCGCCGCCACCTCACTCCCGGCCGCGGCGACCGCGAGTGCGGCCGTAAGCCCAGCCGCGCCCCGCACCGAGACCGCAACCGAGGCTGCAACGCCCCTCGCCGCGACGCTGCCTATGGCGACGGAGGGCACTGCGGCGCCCGCTGGCGGCGATGAGGCCGCCCGCGACGGCAATCGCCGCCGCCGCGGCCGTCGCGGCGGGCGCCGTCGCCGCAAGGACGGTGCGCCTGCGGACACGGCCACCGGACCGGTGACGGCGGATGCCGACTTCGACGATGACGATCTGGTCGAGGAACTCGCCCATCAGGCCTCGCGCGGTACCCAAGCCGGCAGCGGGCAGTCGGCGGCCGCCGCTGCTGCGGCATCGGCGGTGTCCCCACCACCCCAGGTCGCGACCGAGCCGTCCACCGCCAATTCGACGGGCGTGTCTGCTGCCGCCGGGGACGTTGCCGCCTCCCCCGCTGCCGAGCACCAGCGCGACGCGGCGGACGGGACTCGCACAGAAACGTCGCCGAGCCCGGCGGTGAACGCCCGCCCGGAGCCGACACTCGACGACCAGCGGCCGCCGGTGAGCTCGGCGGCAGCGCACGCGCCGGAGTCGACCACGGGTGCTGACCTCTCGCCCTCTCCCAGCACGCCGCGCCTGACCGACGCCGGCTCGCCGCAAATGAGCTTGGGGATCCCCGAGATCGCCGCCGCCGCGCTGCCGGCATCGGTACCGCCTTTCGCGCCGCCGGCTGGCCCCAGCGTGCCGACGAGTGCGGCGCCGGGCCCGCACGAGGCGCCGACGGCCAGCGACGCCCCCGTGACGCCCCGGCCTGCGGCCACGGCCCCGCGCCCATTCTCGACACAGATCCCCGCGCCGCCCCTGCCCGGCACCAATGTGCGCCAGGCGATCGCCTCCGCCCTGCGCGCTCCGCCCCTGGCCCCGCTACCGGCGGCCGATGCCGCGGACCATGCGGCCGCCGAGGCACCCGCGCCTGCGCCGGGCGCAGGCGCGGAAAAGCCGGAGGAATGAGCGTTGACGCCGGCGCCGCGTGACTAGCGGCGCCGGCGCGGCGTGCGCGCCGGGCGGCGCCAAGGCGCGCCCGGATCGAGCAGTCCGTACTGCTGCGCCAGGTGTGCCAGGGCTACCTCGCTGTCGATCTCCAGCTTGGCCATCAGCCGCGCCTTGTGTGTGGCCACCGTCTTCTCGCTGATCTTGAGCTCGCCCGCGATGGCGTGTGCATGGTCGCCGCGCGCGAAATGCAGCGCCACCTCCAATTCGCGTGTGGTCAGGGCCTCGAAGGGCGAACGCGACTGCCCGTTGATCGCGTCCAGGGCAAGCTGCTGGGCGACGGCCGGCGCGAGGAACCTCCTGCCGTCCGCCACCTGCCGTACCGCCTGAACCAGCTCGCTCGGCGGCCCGGCCTTGATCAGATAGCCGCTCGCACCGGCCTCCAGCAGACGGCGCGGAAAGGGCGCCTCGCCGGCCACGGTGAGGATGATCAGGCGCGTCGGCAGATCCGCCCTGCGCACGCGCTCGGTGACCTCGATGCCCGTGAGTCCCGGCATGTGCAGATCGAGCAGGGCCACATCGGGACGCAAGCGGCGCAGCAAGGCCAGTCCCTGTTCCCCGTCTTCGGCCTCCCCGACGACTTCGATGCCCGGCTCCTTCTCCAGCAGCATGCGGAAGCCCGCGCGCACCATGGCGTGGTCGTCGATCAGCGCAACACGGATCATCCCCGTTCCTCCCCGTTGCCCGCGGTCAGTCTGGGCCGCGTCCCGGGCCCGCGCAAGCGTTACCCGGCATCGGTCTTTCCGCTATCCTTCGCGCCCTTGTGGCCAAATGCGCATCTCGCCCAGGGACGGGGCGATGCGGCGCAGCGCGCGGCACGACCCGGTCCGGGCAGCGGCCTAGCCGATCGCCCGCAGGACTGTGCACGGGACGTCCCGAGTCAAACCGCCGTGGCGGCGCGCGCTGCGCGCCGCGTCGTGACGATCGGAGAGGTGGCCGAGTGGTTTAAGGCAGCGGTCTTGACCGCGCAGGCAGGATGCCGGAGCGAACATCGGCGCAGCCGATGGCCCGCAGGGCGAGGGACGGGACGTCCCGAGTCAAGCCGCCGTGGCGGCGCGCGCTGCGCGCCACGTCGTGACAATCGGAGAGGTGGCCGAGTGGTTTAAGGCAGCGGTCTTGAAAACCGCCGTGGTAGCGATACCACCGTGGGTTCGAATCCCACCCTCTCCGCCATTCGCCGCCGTCGGCAGGTCCGCGTCGGCTCCATTTCTCGCCAGCGCGTTCTCGGAGGTTTCCGCATGCGCATCTCGCACTGGTTCGCGCTGATGCTGTGCAGCCTGGGCCCGATGGTCCTGCGGGCAGAGCCGACACCGTCGTCCCCACTGGTCATCGGCGAGCAGTTCGAGCTGCACTCGGTGGCGCTGGGCGAGCAGCGCCATATCAACGTGTACTTCCCGCCCGGTTACGACCGCGCCCGGCCGGCGCGTCTTCCGCTGCTGCTGATGCCCGACGGAGGACTGGACGAGGATTTCCTGCATGTGGCCGGCCTGCTCCAGGTCGGTGTGGCCAACGGCACCATGCGTCCCATGCTGCTGGTCGGCGTCGCGAACACCGAACGCCGCCGCGACATGACCGGCCCCACCGAGAATGCGGAAGATCGCAAGATCGCCCCGCGTGTGGGCGGCTCGGCCGCGTTCCGACGTTTCCTGCGCACAGAGCTCCTGCCCGAGTTGGAGCGTCGCTACGCGCTCGCACCGCAGCGGGCGATCGTGGGCGAATCCCTGGCGGGTCTGTTCGTGGTGGAAACCTTCCTGCGCGAGCCCGACCTCTTCGATACCTGCATCGCCATCGATCCCAGCCTGTGGTGGAACAACGCCCGCTTGCTGGAGGAAGCGCCCGAACTGCTGCGGCAGGGTGACCGACGCAGCAGTCGGCTCTTTCTCGCCGCGAGCAGTCAGGCGGAACTGCGGCGGGGCGCGCGCCAGCTCGAATCCATCCTGGCCAAGGGCAGGATCGTTGGCTTGCAGCACGAGTTCCGGGCGTTTCCCGACGAGACCCATGCCACGGTCTATCACCCCGCCGCGCTGGTCGCCTTCCGTCATCTGATGGCACCGACGCCTGCGGCCACGCGTTAGCTAGCCCGCGGCCCCTGGGTGCGGGCCCGATCCAGGCCGACGCCCCAGCCAGGCCGATCCGTCCGGCTGTCCCTGCGCGTACAGCTCTCCCGTCCGAGCGCGGCAAACCCCGCAGCGGTGCCGGCATCGTTGCATGCCTGCGCCCATCCACTGGAGAACCCGCATGCCTGCCTGCCGCCCCCTCTGCCTCGCCCTCCTCGCTGTCGTCGCCGCCGGCTGCACCACCTCCGTCCAGACCGAGCGGCGCGAGGCCGCCGCGCCCACCGGGGACGCACGCCCGCGCGCCGACCTCGCCAACGGCGCCTTGGCCACGCAACGCAGCATGGACCTCGCGCGCGAACAGAAGGCTGAAGCCGCATCCATCAGCCTGAGCGAGCCGTCCGCACCACCTGCCCCGATGGCACCGCCGGCGCAGCCCCTCGCTACCGCCGCCGTGTCGCTGGGCCGCATGCCGCCGGCCGGGCCCGGCGAAGCGGCCAATCGCGAGAACTACGCCGCGCACGGCGTCAACCCCGTTCAGCGCACGGCGGAAGCCCCGGTATCGACCTTCAGCATCGACGTGGACACCGGCGCGTACAGCAATGTGCGCCACATGCTCAACGCCGGGCGCCTGCCGCCCGCCGACGCGGTGCGCACGGAAGAGTTCATCAACTACTTCGACTACGCCTACACGCCGCCGCGCGAGCGCGACATCCCCTTCAGCGTGACCACCGAACTCGCGCCCGCACCCTGGAACGAGCAGCGCACCCTGCTGCTGGTGGGCGTCCAGGGTTTCCGCGTGGACCCGGCGGACATCCCCGCCGCCAATCTCGTCTTTCTCATCGACACGTCAGGCTCGATGGAGTCGCCGGACAAGCTCGACCTGCTCAAGGCATCGTTCAAGCAGATGCTGCCGCGGCTGCGGGCGCAAGACCGGGTGAGCATCGTCGTCTACGCCGGCTCGGCCGGCCTGGTGCTGCCGCCCACCCCGGGCGATCAGCGCGACACCATCGCGGCTGCGCTCGATCGCCTGCAGGCCGGCGGATCCACCAACGGTGGCGCCGGCATCGAACTCGCCTACGCGACCGCGCAGCAGGCCTACATTCCCCATGGCGTGAACCGGGTGCTGCTGGCGACCGACGGCGACTTCAACGTGGGCACTGTCAGTACCGAGGCCCTCAAGACCCTCGTCGCCGACAAGCGCAAGAGCGGCATCGCCCTCACCACGCTCGGCTTCGGCGAGGGCAACTACAACGACGCTCTGGCCGAGCAGCTCGCCGACGTCGGCAACGGCAACCACTACTACATCGACACGCTGGCCGAGGGCCGCAAGGTGCTGCAGGACTCCCTCGTGGCCACGCTGATGACCATCGCCAAGGACGTCAAGATCCAGATCGAATTCAATCCGGCCGTGGTGGAGGAGTACCGCCTGGTCGGCTACGAGAACCGCCTGCTGCGGCGTGAGGACTTCAACAACGACGCCGTTGACGCCGGCGAGATCGGCGCTGGCCACAACGTGACCGCGCTGTACGAGCTCACGCTCAAGGGGAGCAGCGGCGCCAGCGATCCCCTGCGCTATGCGCCGGCCGCGCTGCCCGGGCGCGACGGCGAACTGGCCTTCCTGCGGCTGCGCTACAAGCAGCCCGAAGGCGACCGCAGCCGCCTGATCGAGCGGCCCATCGCGCGATCGGAGATCCGCCCGGCTGCCGGCGAGCGCCTGCGCTTCGCCGCGGCGGTCGCGGCCTTTGCCGACAATCTGCGCGGAGCCACGCATCTGGGCGACTTCGACCTGGGGCGCATCGCCGCACTGGCCGAAGGGGCCCGCGGCAGTGATACCGCCGGCTACCGTGCAGAGTTCATCAACCTGGTGCGGCGTGCACGTGAGCTGCAGACCCCGACCCCGGTGCACGATGTGGCCGTCGCGCGCTGATGGGGTCGGCGCCGCCGCGGCGGAGCGTCGCGGCATGTCCCGGCGCCTGCGCGCCCAAGACGCGCCTGCGCCGGGGCAGGCACAGCCTGTGGGTGTGAACGCCTGGGTGCCCCGCGCGTGCAGCGGTGCATCCCGTCGGCCGCGGATTGCCCGAAGCGCAGCGCCGCCCTCGGATGACGCCGACTGCGGCGATGCCTTACCCTGCCATCCCATGCAGGGGGAGAGCAGCGACGAGGAACTCATGCTGGCCTATGGCCGCGGCGAAGTGCGCGCCTTCGAGTCCCTGTATGGGCGCCACCGCGGCACGCTCTACCGCTTCCTCATGCGCCAGCTCGGCGACCGCGCCGCGGCCGACGAGATCTTCCAGGAGGTGTGGAGCCGCGTCATCGCCGTGCGAGAGCGCTACCGTCCAGAGGCGAAATTCACCACTTGGCTTTTGCAGATCGCCCACAATCTTGTGGTCGACCTGCATCGCCGCCAGCGCCCCCAGGTCGGCGCCGCCGAGGCCGAAGCACTGTTCCGCAACCTGGACGCACCCGAGGAGCAGCGGCCCGAGCGCGTACTGGGCGAGTTCGAGCAGCGTCGGCGGCTGCAGCGCGCGCTGGAAGACATGCCGGCGGAGCAGCGCGAGGCCTTCGTGATGCGCATGGAGTGGGGGCTGGGCCTGGAGGACATCGCTGCCGCCACCGGCGCCGGACACGAGACGGTGAAGTCGCGCCTGCGCTACGCGCTGGCCAAGATACGGCAGAGATTTTCCGAATGAGCGGCAAACCCTCCAGCGACCACGAGCTCGAGCGCCTGCTCGCCGGCGAGGAGACCGCCACGGCCGCGCTCTACCGGCGACTGCCCGCGGCCGAGCCGGACGCCGCGCTCGACGCCGCCGTTCTGGCGATGGCGCACCGCGCCGTCAACCCGCATCTGCGCGCCACGCTGCCAGCGCGCGCGCGTGCGCGGCTGCACCCCTGGTGGCTGGCGCTGGGCAGCGCAGCAGGGCTGGTGCTGGCGGCCGGTGTCGCCTGGCAGCTGCGCTCGACCATCGAGCAGAACAGCCGCGAGAGCGCTCTGCGCGGCGTCGTCGCACCGGCGGCCGAAGGACGTATCGAGGTGCAGGCGCGCGACGAGCCCGCGCACCGGGCGGACCATGCCGTTCCGGCCGCTCGCACGCCGGCCGCCGCGCCAGCGGCTGCGGCGGCCAACGTTGAGCCGCAGGCGTCCGCGGCGCCAGCTGGCGCGACAGCGCAAGGGGCCGTCCCCGCCGAGCGCACGGAGTCGGCGCCGGCTCCCGCGCGCGCGACCCGCTCCCGCCGCGAAGAACAGCCGGGTGTGACCGAATACACGCTGCCCAGCGGTGCCGCCGGTCCAGCACCGCGGCCCTTTCCCGCCGCCCCGGCACCGGAGGCGGCCGCGACACCGGCGGTCGCACCACCAGCCGAGGAGGGGCTGTCCAAGGCGCAAGCCGCGCGCCTCCCCGCCGATGCCGCGGAGGACGCGGTGGAGCGCAAGGCGCGCCTGGCCAGCGGCGCGCGGCCGCCTGACGCTGCGGGCGAGGCCGAGGCCGCGGCAACCTCCGACAAGGCGAGCGGATCGGCCACGCCCGCGCCGCCGCTCGTGGCTCCGAACCGCTCGGCCGTGCTGCAACAGAACCTGCGTCTGCCGCCGGCGACATGGGTGGGGCTCATGCAGCAATTGCTGCGCGAGGGGCGTCGCGCCGAGGCGCGGGACAATCTCGCGCTGTTCCAGCGCAAGTACCCTGCCTACCGGCTGCCGCCCGAGCTCGCGGCGCTGTCGCGCGAGCCGTGATCCCCGCGCTGTCTACGCTGGCCGCACCGGCGCAGTACGCGCAGGAAGTGAAGAAGAGCCGTTTCCTGGCCCTCGCTGCGCCCGTGACGACGCCGCCCGAGGCCCTGGCCTGGCTCGAGCGCGTGCGCACGGCGGACGCCACGCACAATTGCTGGGCCTACCGGATCGGCCAGCTATACCGCTTCAGCGACGACGGCGAGCCTGGCGGCACCGCCGGCCGACCCATCCTGCAGGCCATCGATGGGCAGGGCTGCGACCGCGTGATGGTCGTGGTGACGCGCTGGTACGGCGGCACCAAGCTCGGCGCCGGCGGACTGGTGCGCGCCTACGGCGGCTGCGCGGCGGAGTGCCTGCGCACCGCCGCGCGCGAGCCGCTCGTGGCGCGACGCACCGTGCGCGTGTGGCTGCCCTTCGCAGCGCTGGCGCCCGCCAGTGCGCGGCTGGCGGAGTTCGAGGCGGCGCAGCGCGCGGAGCGCTTCGACGCGGGCGGGGCCACCCTGGAGCTTGAACTACCGCCGCAACGGGTCGAGGCGCTGCGCCAGTGGCTGGCGGACCTCAGTCGCGGGCGCGCCACCCTGCAGGACGTCGACGCCGACACTGGTTGAATTGGACAGCATCCGCCACCATCGCAGGCCTCCGGGGGCGCCGCCGTGTGGGCAGCCCCATCGTCCCGACCGACCCGGGCCGCGGGTGCGGCCGGGGCCATCCGCGTGGCAGCCTGGCTGCTGACGCGCTCCCGCTGCGGAAACCGCCATGTCCGACGCCCCTGCGCCGAGCGCGCCGCGCCCCGCGCACAAGACCCTCTCCGCCCTCGCCCTGGTCCTGCCCTACCTCAGGCCTTACCGCGCCCTGCTGCTGGGCTGGCTGGGCTTCCTGGCATTGTCCTCGAGCGCCACACTGTCCCTGCCGCTGGCGGTACGCCACATGATCGACCGCGGCTTCGCGCACGCGGATGCGGCCAGCATCAATGCCAGCTTCCTCGCCCTGTTTGGGGTCGCCGTGGTGCTGGCCCTGGCCACCGCCGCGCGCTTCTTCTGCGTCAGCCTTCTGGGTGAGCGCGTCGTGGCCGATCTGCGCCGCCGCCTCTACGCCCACCTGCTCACGCTGGATCAGGCCTTCTACGAGCGCACGCGCGTGGGCGAACTGATCTCGCGCCTGGGCGCCGACACCGAGCTGGTGCAAAGCGTGATCGGCTCGGGGCTGTCGGTGGCGCTGCGCAGCATGGTGACCTTCCTCGGCGCATCGGCTGCGCTGGTCTGGACCAGCCCGCGCCTGGCCGGCTACGCGGCCCTGGTGATTCCGCTGGTCGTGCTGCCCATCGTCGTGTCCGCGCGCAAGCTGCAGCGCCTGTCGAAGGAGAATCAGGACCGCATCGCCGATGCCGCGGCGGTGGCCAATGAGACCCTCAATGCCATGTACGCGGTGCAGGCCTACGCACGCGAAGAGGTGGAGCGCTCGCGCTACGACTCGGCCATCGTGCGTTCGCTGCGCACGGCGCGGCGGCGCATCGGCGCCCGCGCCGGCCTGACCGCCCTGGTGATCGTGCTGGTGTTCGGTGCGATCACCTTGGTGCTGTGGGCGGGCGCCAAGGCCGTGGTCGGCGGCAGCCTCGATGCCGGCATCCTCAGTCAGTTCGTGCTGTATGCCGTGCTCGCAGCGAGCTCTGTGGGCGCCCTCACCGAGGTGTGGGGCGAGGTGCTGCGAGCCGGCGGTGCCATGCAACGCATCGGCGAACTCATGGCGACCGAGCCAGGTATCCGCTCACCCACCGCGCCGACGGCCCTGTCGCGACCGCCGCGCGGGGCCATCGCCTTCGAACAGGTCAGTTTCCGCTACCCCACCCGTCCCGACCAGCCGGCCCTGCAGGACTTCAGCCTCGACGTGCGCCCCGGCGAGACCGTCGCCCTGGTTGGGCCTTCGGGTGCCGGCAAGAGCACCGTGTTCCATCTGCTCCTGCGCTTCTACGATCCGCAGCACGGCAGCATCCGCATCGACGGTGTGGATCTGCGCGCGCTGGCCCTGGCGGAACTTCGCGGTGCCATCGCCCTGGTGCCCCAGGACACGGTCATTTTCGGCGCCAGTGCGCTGGACAACATCCGCTTCGGACGCAGCGACGCCAGCGCCGAGGAGGTGGCGGCCGCCGCACGGGCCGCGGAAGCGGACGACTTCATCGCCGCGCAGGCGCAAGGCTACGACACCTACCTCGGCGAACGCGGCATGCGCCTCTCCGGCGGCCAACAGCAGCGCATCGCCATTGCCCGCGCCGTGCTCAAGGCAGCGCCCATCCTGTTGCTGGATGAGGCCACCAGCAACCTCGATGCCCAGAGCGAGGCGGCGATCCAGCAAGCCCTCGAGCGGCTGATGCGCGAGCGCACGACCCTGGTCATCGCCCATCGCCTGGCCACGGTGCTGAGCGCCGACCGCATCGTCGTGCTCGATGGCGGTCGCATCGTCGCCCAGGGCACACACGCCGAACTGCTGCGGCAGGGCGGCCTCTACGCCGAGCTGGCCCGGCTGCAGTTCACCGCCTAGCCGGTGGCGGCCTGCACGCGCCGGCAGCGCCGCGGCCGCTGTGCCGTGCCCTCGTCCGGCCGCTAGATCGCCAGCACCTCCGATTCGCTGCGCGCGAGCAAGCCACGGATCAGCGGGTGCTGGTACTGGCGCCGCACCGCGATGGCGAAGAAGTCCTCATGCAGGTTCGGCAGCACGCAGTACTCCTGCAGCGCCCCGCTGCGCAGTTCGTCGCGCACCACCACGCGCGGCACCACGGCCGGCGCACTCGCCGCGCGCGCCAGGACGCGCAGCAGCGCCATGTCGTCCACCTCCGCCAGCACGCGCACGCGCACGCCGTGCTGCTCGCACAGCAAGTCGAAGGCCGCGCGCAGGTCGCTGTCCGGGCCGGGCAGCAGCAGCGGCAGCCCGTGCAGATCCTGCGGGAACCGGAACGCCTTGCCGCGCCGGCGCGGCTGACCCACCAGGCTGACAGCCTGGCGGGCAATGCGCCGGCAGCGCCAGGGGTGCTCGGCATCGGCGTCGACCCGACGATTGGACAGCACCAGATCGAGCTGGTGGGCTGACAGCCGCGTGAGCAATTCGCCCAGGCTGCCGGAGTGCAGCACCAGGGTGACGTCATCGCGGCCGAGCAAGGGCTCGACAAAGCTTTCCTGGAAGTTGCGGCTGAGCGTGGCGACCGCGCCGATGCGCAGCAGCTTGCGTGCCGGTCCGCCGCCGTCGCGCAGCACTGCAAGCAGCTCGCTGGCGCTGGCATGGATCGATTCGGCGTAGTCCAGGGCGATGCGCCCCGCCTCGGTCAGCACCAGGCTGCGGCCGCGCCGCTCGAACAGCGCCTGACCGAGGCGGTCCTCCAGCTGGCGGATCTGCGTGGACAGTGCCGATTGCGAAATGTGCAGCTGTCGCGCGGCGCCGGTCAGGCTGCCGGCGCGCGCCACCGCGCGGAAGTAGTTGAGGTGGTGAAAGTTGAGCTGGGCCACGCGTCACTGTTCCATAAAACAGAACGAACCTACCGATTATTTGAATTTTACGGAACTGAAGGCACCCCCCACAATGCGCCGCCCTCCGCCATCGGGATGTCCGCATGCCCTTCGTGAGCCACCTTGCCGCCCCGGTCGCCTGGCCTGAACTCGCCCTGGTCGCGGCGCTCGGTGGCGCCGCAGCCCTGGGCCTGGGCGCGCACCGGCACCAGCGCCTGGGCTGGGCGCTGGCCGAAGGGGCACTCTCGGCCGCCGCGATCGGGGCGCTCGTTCGCCTGGCCGCAACGGCCGGCGCGACGGCAGCCGTTGATCGGCTGGGCCTGCTGATGCTGGCCCTGGTGACGCTGCTGGGCGCCGTCGTGGTGCGCTACTCGCGGCGCTACCTTGATGGCTCGCCGCGCCAGGGACGCTACCTCGCCTGGCTGAGCCTGACCCTGCTGGCGGTCGTGGTGCTGGTGGGGACGCGGCATCTGCTGTGGCTCTACTTCGCCTGGGTTGGCGCCAGTCTTACCCTGCATCCGCTGCTGCGGCATTTCGCCGGACGTCCGGGTGCAACCCTCGCTGCGCGCAAGAAGTTCCTGCTGGGCCGGATCGCCGACGTCGTCATCGGCGTCGCCGTGCTGCTGCTGATGCAGGCGGTCGGCGATCTGCACATGGAACGCATCGCCGCGGCGGCGCGCGCCGTGCCTGAGGATCCGCGGCTGCAGGCGGCCGCCCTGCTGCTGGTCGCCGGTGTGGTGCTCAAGAGCGCCCAACTGCCCTTCCACGGCTGGCTGTTGCAGGTCATGGAGGCGCCCACGCCGGTGTCAGCCCTGCTGCACGCCGGCATCGTCAACATCGGCGGCTTCGTCCTGCTGCGCCTCGGCCCGGTGTTGGAAACCAGCGCCACGGCCCGCGGCGTGCTGGTGTGCTGCGGCGGCATCACCGCGCTCCTCGCCGGTCTGGTCATGCTCACGCGCATCAGCGTGAAGGTGATGCTGGCCTGGTCTACCTGTGCGCAGATGGGTTTCATGCTGCTGGAGATCGGCCTCGGCGCCTACCCGCTGGCGTTGTTGCACCTGCTTGCGCACTCCCTCTACAAGGCCCACGCCTTCCTCTCCGCGGGCAGTGCCGTCGCGCCACCGGCGCGAACCCAGCCGCCCGCGCCCGCGCTCGCCGCGCTGACCTGCGGCGTGGCGACCCTGGTCCTCGGCCTCGGTTTTGCGCTCGGGGCCTTCGATCCGCGCGACGCCGCCGCAGCGGCCGTCCTGGCGCTGGCGCCACTGCTCGGGCTGCCGGCGCTGTGCGCCGTCGCCGCAGATGGATCCGTCGCGGCCTTGCGCGCGCGCCTGCTGCTGGGCGCCGCCACTCTCGCGCTGGCCTACGCCGCCGGCCACCAGCTGCTCGCGCTGGTGCTTGCGCCTGCGGCCGTGCCGGCATCGCTGCCCACCCTGGCCGCGGCCGCTGCCTGCCTGATCGGCCTGGCGGCGGTCCAGGCGATGGTGCTGCGCCGGCCGCACGGGCGGGTATCGCGCTGGCTTTACCCGCACGCCTACGCCGGGTTCCATCTCGACGCCCCGCTCGGGGCCCTGGTGCTGCGCCTGTGGCCACCCACCGCCGCCACCCCTGCCCTGGGACAACGTCACGCATGAGCGTCGCACTGCCTCTGCCCCACCCCACCCCGGCGCCGCCGACGCTCGATCAGGCGCTTGCGGCTGCCTGTGCGCGCATCGCGCCGAACTGGCCGCTGGATCGCGCCATCGCCGTGAACCCCTGGTGGGGCTGGATCGACCGGCCGTTCCGCGAGGCCTGCGCGCGCGTCCAGCGCCTCAGCGGCGCGGCGACTCTGCCGCCCGCGGACCCACATGCCGCATCGTCGGCGGCCGCCGCGGACGGCGCCGCTCCCGCTGCACCGCGGCGCCTGCTCTTCATCGACCTACTCGACGAGGCGCGTCGTGCGCAGGGACTGCCTGCCTGTCGCGACCTCCTCGTCCACGCCATCGGGCAGCACTGCGCGGCGTGGTTCGATCGCGGCCAGGCGCGCTGGCGGGCCGCGCGCAGCGGTGGGCTGTATGCCGCCTGGCGCGAACTGGCCAGTAGCGACCCCGCGCCCTCGCTCTACAGCGGACTGCCGCAACTGGCGCGACACATAGGCCGACTGCCCGGCGATCACCGCGAGCTGATTGCGGCAGCCTGCGCTGGGCTGGGCCTGGCGGCGCAGGAGTGGGAGGAACAGTTCACCGCGCTGCTGCTCGATATCAACGGCTGGGCCGCCTTTTGCGCCTGGCGGCGCTGGGAGGCGCGATTGCAGGGCGGCGACGACGACCAACTGGAACAGTTGCTGGCAATCCGGCTCGGCTGGGAATGGGTGCTGGCGACATGCTGCGCGCAGCCGTCGCTGCTGCACCGCTGGCAGGCCGCCCGGGGCGCTCCGGCCACGCAGTCCGACGCGCTGGCCTGGCAGCGTCTGGAAGCCACCGAGCGGCACTGGCAGCAGCCCCTGCACTGCCGCCTCCTCGAGCCTCCGGCCACGGCCTCTGTCGCCGCGCGACCGACGCTGCAGGCGGTGTTCTGCATCGACGTGCGCTCCGAGCGCCTGCGCCGCGCACTGGAGTCCTGCGATGCGGGCGTGCGCACCCACGGCACCGCCGGATTCTTCGGCATGGCGGTGGCGCACCACGCGCTCGGCGCGGAGGCTGCGCAGGCCTGCGTGCCCGGCCTGCTGGCGCCCCGCCTGCAGTCCACGGAAGTCGCCGCGGACCCTGCCGCGACCGCGCGTCTGACACGGCGCGCGCGCATGCGGCGTCATCTCGGTGACGCCTGGCGTGCGCTGCGCAGCAGCGCCACCGGCGGCTTCGCCTACGTGGAGGCGGTCGGCTGGGCCGCCGCGGCATCCCTGCTGCGCGACGGCTGGGCGCTGCGTGGGACGACGCCGGCCCGCACCGGCGCTGCGGCGCACGCCGGCGTGCGCCCGCGCCTGCTCGGCCTCGACCCGGCGGCGCGCGTGGACCTCGCTGCCCATGCGCTCGACGGCATGGGCCTGCACGGCGAGCTCGCCCCCGTGGTGTTGCTGGTGGGACACGGCAGCAGCAGCCGCAACAATCCGCACGCGGCCAGCCTCGCCTGCGGCGCCTGCGGCGGCCACAGCGGCGACGTCAACGCACGCCTCCTCGCCGATCTGCTCAATTCGCCCGAGGTGCGCGCCGGCCTGCACGCGCGCGGCCGCCGCATCGACGACGACACCCGCTTCGTTGCCGCCCTGCACGACACCACCACCGACACGGTGCGCCTGTTCGATGCCGATGCGCCCGGCCCAGTCCCGGCGGCAGGGCTGCTTGAACGCACCCGCGCCTGGCTGCAGCGCGCCACGGCACAGGCGCAGGCGGAACGCGCGGCGGCGCTTGGCCTGGGCCAGCAATCTGCGGCGGCACTGGACCGCGCCCTGCGCCGACGCGCCGTCGACTGGTCGGAGGTGCGTCCGGAATGGGGCCTGGCCAACAACGCCGGCTTCATTGCCGCACCGCGCCGTCGCACGCGCCACATCGATCTCGCCGGTCGCTGCTTCCTGCACGACTACGATTACCGTCACGATGCGCAGGGGGAACTGCTGGCGCAGATCCTGGCTGCCCCCATGGTGGTGGCGCACTGGATCAATCTGCAGTACTTCGCCTCCAGTGTCGACAATCACCGCTGGGGCAGCGGCGACAAGACGCTGCACAACGTGGTTGGTGGCGGCATCGGAGTCTTCGAGGGCAACGGCGGCGACCTGCGCATCGGCCTGCCCCTGCAGTCCCTGCACGACGGCCACGCCTGGCGCCATGCGCCGCAGCGCCTGTCGGTGTGGGTGGAGGCCCCGCCGGAGCGGCTGGCGCGCGCCATCGACGCCAATTCCACCGTGGCGCAGCTGGTTGACGGCGCCTGGCTGCACCTCTTCTGCATCGATCCGGAGCAGCAGCGCGTCCTGCGCTGCGTCTCCCGCGCAGGTACGCGCGCCTGGGTTGACGCTCGGGACCGGTCATGAGCGGCGCGGATCCCACGCCGGGCGCTGCCGCGCGCCTGCAGGAGGCCGCGGCGCGGCTGCGCGCCGGCGGCCTGGTGGCGTTTCCGACCGAGACCGTCTACGGACTCGGTGCGGATGCGCGCAACCCGGACGCCGTGGCCCGAATCTTCGCCGCGAAGGGGCGTCCCAGCGACCATCCACTGATCGTGCACCTGGCCCACGCCGGACAGATCGACGACTGGGCCCGGCAGGTGCCTGAGGAGGCGCGCAGACTCGCCGCGGCCTTCTGGCCCGGGCCGCTCACTCTGGTGCTGCCGCGCCGCCGGGATGTGCCGGCGGCGGTCACCGGTGGCGCGGACACCATCGCCCTGCGTGCGCCGGCGCATGCGCTGGCCCAGGCCCTGCTGGGAGCCTTCGGCGGCGGCATCGCGGCGCCCTCGGCCAATCGTTACGGCCGGGTGAGCCCCACCACCGCCCAGCATGTGCGCGAGGAACTCGGCGAGCGCGTCGACCTGGTCCTCGATGGCGGCCCCTGCCGCGTCGGCATCGAGTCCACGATCATCGATCTCAGCGGCGGCGCGGCGCGCCTGCTGCGTCCCGGCAGCATCACGCCGCGCTTGCTGCAGCGGGTGCTGGGGCGGACCGTGCAGGGCGCAGGCGGCAACGTGCCCAGCCCGGGCCGCAAGATCTCGCACTACGCACCGCGCGCGCGCGTGCTGTTGGCCGACGACCTCGACGACGCCCTTCGCGTCGCCGCGCCAAGTCGTGCCGACGGCCTGCGCGTGGGCCTGCTGGCCACCCTGCCGCCACCGCCAACGCATGCCGACCTCGTGTGGATCGCCCTGCCACGCTCGCCGCGCACGCAGGCGCGGGCACTCTACGCCTGCCTGCGCGAGGCGGACCTGCGCGCGCTGGACGTGCTGGTGGCGGTCAATCCGCCCGGCAGCGGCATTGCCGCCGCGCTGCGCGATCGCCTGCGTCGCGCCGCCGGACAGGGCGACGGCAGCGTCTGAGCCGGTCGCGGCGCGGCGGTGGCGCTCGCCGGCCCGTGTGCCCGTGGCCGGGACCCACTGGCGCGCCCCAGGTCCACGGGGTAGGCAGGCGGACGCCAGAACGGCGACGCCCCGCGCAGGGCGGGGCGTCTTTCGCGGTCAGCGGAGGCGGCAGCTCAGTCGCCCATCTGGCGTTGACGATGCTCCCAGCGCTCCTGCGCGTCCAGGCACAGGGTAGCGATCGGACGAGCCTCGAGGCGCTCGATGCCGATCTCCTCGTCGGTTTCCTCGCAGTAGCCGTAGCGCCCTTCCTCGATGCGCTTGAGCGCCTTGTCGATCTTGGCGATCAGCTTGCGGTAGCGGTCGCGCGTGCGCAGTTCCAGCGAGTTCTCGGTTTCGCGCGTGGCACGCTCGGCCTCGTCGCCGATGTCGCGCACTTCGTCGCGCAGATTGTCGATGGTCTGCTTGGACTCCTCCACGAGTTGCTCGCGCCAATCGCGCAGCTTCTGGCGGAAATAGGCCAGATGCGTCGGCCCCATGTACTCCTCGTCGTTGGAAGGACGGTAGCCCTTGGGCAGGTCGACGTGGGTGGTGGCGGCGAGTGCGTAGCGGCCGCCCTCCATGGTGATACCGGTTTCGGCGGACGCGGGGGCGATGACGCCCTTGCGGGCAGTGGCTTTCCTGGGGGCTTCTTCGACTTTCACTGTTTTCTGCGGCGGAGGACTGATCGGATTGCCGGCCTTCACGACCGCGGTGACGGGTCTGGCGAGGCTCGGCGCGGAGGGCTTGGGCTGTGGCTTGCCGGAGGGCGCGTGCTTGCCCGCGGGCGCCGACCTGGTGGCAGGTGCCGGCTTCACTGCCGATTTGGGGGCTTGCTTCGCAGCGGCCTTCGCCGGCACCTTGGCGACGGGTGTTGTGCCCTTCTTCGCCGCCGAGGCCTTCTTCGCGACCGGCTTCGGCTTCGGCTTGGCCACTGCCTGGCTGCGCGCGTCCCGTCGCTTGGCGACCGGCTTCGCGGCCTTGGCCGGCTTGCGCGGCAGTGCGGCCGGCTTCTTCGGCGCCGGCTTGGCGGCCTTCTTCGCTGGCTTCGCCACTGCCTTCTTGGCGGCCACGGGCTTCGGCTTGGCACCCTTGCCCGATGCGGACGGCTTCGCTCTCGCTACGCCCTTCTTGGCGGTAACAGCCTTGCTTTTCGCCATCTCGAGTTCACCGTTGTGGCTTGGCGGCCGCGTGTTATAGCCTAGTTCCCCCACAGCGGCAACCGCTGCAAACTGCGCCTATTCGCAGCCTGCGGACGCGCCGTGCGACCCGTCCAGTGACGAAGCTGATACTCCTTTTGCTGGCGCTCTACAAGCGAATCCTGAGCCCGCTGCTGGGCGCACGCTGCCGCTTCCATCCCAGCTGTTCCGACTACGCGCGCGTCGCCGTTGCGCGTTTCGGTCCGCTGCGTGGCGGCACGCTTGCGCTGTGGCGCCTGGCACGCTGCCAACCGCTGTGCCACGGGGGCGCCGATCCAGTGCCCCACCACTTCACCCTGCGCTGCTGCCGCGCCCCATCACCGGAGCAACTTCCATGAACTGGCTCATCCGCGACGCCGAACTGATCAACGAGGGCCAGCGCCGCGTCGCCGACCTGCGCATCCGCGGCGGACGCATCGAAGCCATCGGCAGCGGGCTGGCCGCACGCGCCGACGAGCGCGTACTCGACGCCGGCGGCCAGTGGCTGCTGCCCGGCGTCATCGACGCGCAGGTGCATTTCCGCGAGCCTGGCCTGGAGCACAAGGGCGATCTCGCCAGCGAATCGGCCGCGGCGGTCGCCGGCGGCGTGACGAGCTTCCTGGAAATGCCCAACACCAGGCCGCCCACGCTCGACGCAGCGGCGCTGGAAGACAAGTACCGCCGCGCCCAGGGGCGCGCGCGCGCCAACTTCGGCTTCTATTTCGGCGCCAGCAACGACAACCTCGAAGCGATCCGCCGCATCGACCCCGCCAGCACGCCCGGCTTGAAGGTGTTCATGGGCGCGTCTACCGGCAACATGCTGGTGGACGATCCGCAGGTGCTCGATGCGATCTTCCGCGACTGCCCGGTGCCGATCATCACGCACTGCGAAGACACCCCCAGCATCGAGGCCAATCACGCGGCGGCGCGCGCACGTCATGGCGAGGCCATTCCGGCGGAGATCCACGGCGAGATCCGCTCGCGCGAGGCCTGCCTGAAGTCGACGCAACTGGCGCTGGAGTTGGCGCGACGCCACGGCACCTCGCTGCACGTGCTGCACATTTCGACTGCGGACGAGTTGGCGCTGTTCGCGCCCGGACCGGTGGAAGGCAAACAGATCACGGCGGAGACCTGCGTGCACTTCCTGCATTTCGCCCGCGAGGACTATCGCGTGCTCGGGCACCTCATCAAGTGCAATCCGGCGATCAAGGAGGCGAGCGACCGTGACGCCCTCCTGCACGCCATCATCGAGGACCGCATCGACGTGCTGGCCACCGACCATGCGCCGCATACCTATGAGGAGAAGAAGCAGGTCTACGACAAGGCCCCCTCCGGTCTGCCCCTGGTGCAGGACTTCGTCATCTCGGCCCTCGAACTGGTGCACGAAGGCAAGCTCGACCTGACGCAATTCGTGCGCAAGGCCTGCCACGCCCCTGCCCTGCGCTTCGGCATCGTCGAGCGCGGCTTCCTGCGCGAGGGCTTCCACGCCGATCTCACGCTGGTCGATCCCCACGGCGGCACCGAGGTCACCGGCGGGCGGATCCTGGCCAAGTGCGGCTGGTCGCCGTTTCTCGGCCGCCGTTTCCGCGCGCGCATCGCTGCCACCTTCGTCAATGGTCGACTGGCCTTCGATGGTCAGCGTCTCGCCGATGGCATCCACGGCCAGCGACTGGCCTTCGCCCGATGAGCCCGGCGGTGGCCGCGCGCTCGCGGCCCCGGCACGGCGTCGATGCCGGTCTGCGCACGGGACTTGGGCGGCGCCGTCGCGACAGCACCTGGGCCGGCGCGCACGCCTCGGTTGTCGGCGCGGAGTCTCGCCTGGGCATCCTGCCCGCCGGCCTGGTTCTGCTGGCCACGATGGCGTGCCAGGCGGCGTCGGCCCGCAGCGCCCCGGTGGCGATCGACCTGCCGCGGGAGGTATCCCAGGGCGGCCTCGTCATCGGGCACGTGCCCGCGGGCACGCAGGCGCGCCTGGGGGATCGCGCGCTGCGCGTGGGTGACGACGGCACCCTCGTGTTCGGCGCGGGGCGGGACGAAAAAGGACCGCTCACCCTGCAACTGGCCCTGCCCGGCGGCAGGCACTCGCGCATCGCCGTCACCGTGCTGCCGCGCGACTGGCCGATCGAGCGCGTCGAAGGTGTGCCGCCCAAGACGGTGAATCCGCCGCCCGAGATCGCGGCCCGCATCGCGCGCGAACAGGCCGAGGTGGCCGCAGCGCGCGAGCGCGACGATGCGCGCGAGGATTTTGCCGGCGGCTTTGCCCTGCCCGTGGAAGGCCGCATCAGCGGCCGCTTCGGCAACCAGCGCGTCTACAACGGTGAGCCACGCGCGCCGCACTCGGGCATGGATCTCGCGGTGCCCGAGGGCACCCCGGTGAGAGCCCCGGCACCCGGACTCGTGACGTTCGCCAGGCCCGACCTGTATCTAACCGGCGGCACCGTGCTGATCGACCACGGCTTCGGCCTCAGCTCCAATTTCCTGCACCTGTCGCGCCTGGACGTGAAGCCGGGCGATCGGGTCTCGCGCGGCCAGGTGATCGGTGCAGCGGGCATGACCGGGCGGGCCACCGGGCCGCACCTGCACTGGGGCTTCAACTGGTTCGAGGTACGGCTGGATCCTCTCTTGCTGCCCAAGGCGCCAATGCCGTAGTGCGACGCAGGACGCCAAGGCCGCACGGAGTGCGGCATTGGCGCGATGTCAGCGATTGCACGACCCCGGAGTGACCGGATGGGCATCGATCGGGCACCCGCGTCGGTGATCGTTGCGGCCGCAGGCGCGCTTCCTTGCGCCTGCGAATCGATGCGCGGCAGGAGGGCGTCAGCGCGTCCGCAGCGGTGCGAAAGCGTCCGCGCCGCCGCTGTAGCCACCCGCAACGCCCTTGCTCGCCACGGCCACCGCGTTGTGCGGATGCAGGCTTTCGTAGTGAGAGGCGCGCAGCCAGAAGTCGGCGATGCGCTCATCGGCGTCCAGGGCCTGCTGCATGCGCCGCGCGGCGTCCTCGCAGAACATGAGGTTCTGGCCGTTGAGTTCGGCGAAGGCCTGTTCGTCCACGCGCTTCACCGCGGTCTGCACCGGGGTCTTGAGGGCGCCTTCGATACGATCGATGAGATCGACGATGGGGAAGTCGAAACCGGGAGCAAGCTTGACCCGCACCTCGGCGCTGCTGCGCTGGCTATGCGGCGTGGCACGGATGCCCTGTTCACTGCCCAGCCAGGCCATCACGGCATCGAAGTCGAGCGCATCCCTGCGGGAAAAATCCTCGGCGAACTGCTCCTGAATCAGCTGTCGCGCCAGGGCAGCCGAACAGGGACAGGTGCTGGAGTAGACGACCTCGACGCCGAGTTCCAGGCTGAACTGGCCGCGGTCCATCACCGCGGTGATTTCCACCGGGTAGGAGCGCCAGCCGCTGTTGTCGCTCTTGAGGGCACGCCGCCGCACCAGGTGGTCAAAGGCGATGCGCACCATGGCACGATCGGAGAGCTCGGCGTGGGACTCCAGGAAGTCCTTCAGCAGGCGGCGCAATGCGCAGGGCGTCAGCGGCTCGCTGCCGAGATGCTTGTCGACGTGCAGATACAGGCGCGACATGTGGATGCCACGCACTTCGGGCCGGGAGAGGTTCACGTAGGCGGTGACGCGGGCCCCGGCCTGCATGGTCTGCCCCGCCGGCGTGAGCAGGCTGACGGGAATCTCGATGTCGCCCATGCCGACCCAGTCCAGGGCGCCGGCGACGCCGGGACGGGCTTCCTTGGCGATGTCGGGGAGGGCGCGCGCGGCGCTGTCGAACTGGCGCATGGGTCGATCCTCGGCGCCGCGGATGACGCCCTTGATGTGTCGACGCTAGCTGGGGGCACGTCGACGCGGTGTCAATAGCTTAGCAGCGCCGTCCGACGTGCGATGGGTTCCGGCCGGAGCCCGCCCGCATCAGCCCGCCCCGCGCGCGGCACGCCAGGCATGCCAGGCCGTGGCCAGGGGCACAGGCGATGCGTCGCGCAGCACCTGCGAGGGTCGTGCCGACCGTCGCGCACGCGCGGCCAGCCGCCGATCCAGACGCAGGCGCAGGCGCAGCGGCAGTCCCAGGTCGGCGTCCGAGACCGCGGTGTGCAGTCGCCCCAAGGCCTCGAGCTGGTCGTGCACAAGGGCTTCGCGCGCCGGCGTGTCCTCCATCAGCGATTCGCGCCGCAACTGGTGTCGCGCCAGCAAGTGCAGCGGCACGCTGACGCGGTGCGGGGCCTGGCCCAGTGACAAGCGCCCGAGCTCGCGCAGCAGGAACGCAGCGGCACGTGCAGGGGCCGCCGCGCTGCCGCGCCCGAACAGCGCCGCCTCGATTTCCGCCAGCGGCATGTAGAAACGCCCGAGCAGCTCCATCTGGGCGGAAAAATCGGCCGCGGCGGGGGCGTCGTCGAGCAGGTGCAGGGCGGCCTCGCCCCAGCGCGGTGCAGCCGCGCGCAGGGTCGGGACCGCCCGCGCCGGCACCGGCAGGTGGTGCGACAGAGGATGGCGCGCGGCGCCCTGCGCGAGCAGGTTCCATTCCTCCGCCCACCACTGCAGCTTGAGCGCGGCCGCCTGCGGCTCGCGCATATGCCACAGGGCCTGCTCCAGTTCGAACACCACCGCCTCGAAGGCGAGCACGGCGTCGCGCTGCTCGCGCGGCAGGAACACGCGGACGACGGTCTGCTCGGGACGCGCCTGCAGCAGCTTGTCCAAGGGCACGGCGCTGCGGCCGGCGTCCGTGCCGCTCATGCCGGCAGGCGCAGGGCGCGCATGAGCACCTGCGGCGAGGCGGCCACCAGATCCGCCCCCCACTGCGCCGGGTCGTCGCCATCGAGGTAGCCCCAGGCCGCCGCCACGGTGAGCATCCCGGCGCCCCGGCCCGCCTCGATGTCGCGCAGATCGTCGCCGACGTAGGCGCAGCGCGCCGGATCCAGCGCCGCCAGCGTACAGGCGTGCAGCACCGGCGCCGGATCGGGCTTCTTCACCGGCAGACAGTCGCCGCTGACCAGGGCGGCGGGGCGCTGGCCCCAGCCGAGGCGCTGCACCAGGGGCCGCGCCAGCCAGCCGGGCTTGTTGGTGACGATACCCCAGCGCGCACCGCGCGCCTCGATCGCCGCCAGCAGCGGCTCCACGCCGGCGTAGGGCCGCGTGTGCGTGGCGAGGGAGTCGGCATACAGGTCGAGAAAGCGCGGCAGCAGGGTGTCAATGCGCGCCTCGTCCGCGTCGGGAAAGGCGCGTCGCAGCATGGCGCGCCCGCCCTTGGAGACAACCGCGGCGACGGAAGCTGGATCGAAGCCGCCGGCGCCGACTTCGGCCCGCAGTCGATGCATCGCGGCCACGAGGTCGGGGGCGCTGTCGACCAGGGTGCCATCCAGATCGAACAGCACCGCATCGAGTTCGCGCTCAAACAGGATCATGCGGGCTCGCGCGACGGCTTCATCGCGCACGCAAGATAGTTGACGGCCACGGACCGGGTGATGCGGGCGCGGCGCGTCAGCGCGTTGTAGGCCAGTCCGCTCAGGTCCTCGAGCTGCAGACCTGCGGCCCGCAGCGCCGCCGCCAGCTCGCTGGGACGGATGAACTGGGCATAGTCGTGGGTACCGCGCGGCAGCAGGCGCGCGAGGTATTCCGCGCCGATGATGCCCAGGGCGAAGGCCGCCGGCGTGCGATTGAGCGTGGACAGGAACAGGTGCCCGCCCGGCTTGAGCAGTTGGGCGCAGGCGGCGATCACGCTGCCCGGATCGGGCACGTGCTCAAGCATCTCCATGCAGGTCACCACGTCGAAGGAGCCGGGCCGCTCGGCGGCAAGGGCTTCCGCACTCGCTTCGCGGTAGTCGACCTCGAGCCGCGACTCGTGCAGGTGCAGCCGCGCCACCTCGATCACGTTCGGGGCCAGGTCGATCGCCGTGACCGCGGCGCCGGCCCGCGCCAGTCCCTCGCTCAACAGACCACCGCCGCAGCCCACATCGAGCGCCCGCGCGCCGCGCAACGGCACCCGGGCGGCAACATAGGCCAGGCGCACGGGATTCAGGTCGTGCAGCGGTCGTGCCTCGCCGTCGGGATCCCACCAGCGGCTGGCGAGCCGGTCGAACTTCGCGGTTTCGCGCGGATCGACGTTGAGCGCGGCGTGTGCGGCGCCCGTCGTGCGCAAGGACTCGGCTGCACCGCGACCGCTCATGCTCGGGGCCTCAATCAAAGTGGGCCAGGCGCTCGCGCCAGGCACGGGCCCGGCCGCGCAGATCGGCCACGTCCACGTCCACCAGCGCGCCGTCGCGCAGCTTGCGCACTCCGGCAATCCACACGTCGCTCACCTGGTGGCGCGCACAGGCGTACACCAACTGCGACACGACATGGAAAACCGGCTGTGTTTCCAGCGCATCCAGACGCACGGCGACGAGGTCCGCCTGCTTGCCCGGCTCGATCGAACCGATGCGCTCGCCCCAACCCAGGGCGCGTGCGCCGCCGAGCGTGGCCGCACGCAGCGTGGCGGTGGCATCCAGGGCGCTGGCATCGCCGCACACGCCCTTGGCCAGGAGGGCGGCCGTGCGCATTTCGCCGAACATGTCCAGATCGTTGTTGCTGGCGCACCCGTCAGTCCCGATGGCAAGGTTCACACCGGCGCGGCGCAGGGCTTCCGCCGGGCAGAAGCCCGACGCCAGCTTCAGGTTGGACTCGGCACAGTGCACCACCGATACCCCGGCCTCGGCGCATTGGGCGATCTCGGCCGCATCGAGCTGGGTCATGTGCACGGCGATGAGGTGGTCGTTGACCAGGCCCAGTCCGGTCAACCGGGCCAGCGGCCGCACGCCGTGCTCGCGGCGCGAATCGGCGATTTCCTGCGCCGTCTCGTGCAGATGGACATGCACCGGGATGTCGAGCTGGTCCGACAGCAACCGTACGCGCTCGAAACTGGCGTCGCTCACCGTGTAGGGTGCGTGCGGCGCGAAGGCGGTGCCGAGCAGGGCCTCGCCTAGGAATTCATCGTGCACCGCCAGCGCCTTGTCGAAATACTCGTCGCGGGAACGCGCCCACGCGCTGGCAAACTCGATCACCGGCAGTCCGACCATGGCGCGGAAACCGTGACGTCGGTAAGTGGCCGCCTGCACGTCGGGGAAGAAGTAATTCTCGTTGCAGCAGGTGGTGCCGCCGCGCAGCATCTCGGCGATGGCCAGTTCGACGCCGTCGCGCACGAAGTCCGCGCTCATGGCCTTGGCTTCCGCCGGCCAGATGTGCTGCTGCAGCCAGGTCATGAGCGGCAGGTCGTCCGCCAGACCGCGCATCAGCGTCATCGGGTTGTGCGTATGCGCGTTGACCAGGCCCGGGATCAGCGCGTGCTCGTCCAGGACAATGCGCTCTCGCGGGGCGTAGCGCGCGGCTGCCTCGGCGCTGGGCAGCAGGGCCTCGATGACGCCACCCCGCACGGCCACGGCGTGGTGTTCCAGCACCGTCCCGGCCGGTTCCACCGGCACCACCCAGCGTGCCTCGATCAGCAGGTCGACAGGGCGTGCGGTCTGGCTGGAATTCACGATGCTTCTACCTCACTGATCCCAGCAATGGCCGGAAGCCCATGGCGTGGTGACGACGTGGAACGCGGGATGGCGCGCGCGGCATCCGCGGGCATCGCCGCATCACTTGATGCGCGAGACGTATTCGCCGGTTCGCGTATCGACCTTGATCTTCTCACCCTGCTGCACAAACAGCGGCACGCGCACCACGGCACCGGTCTCCAGCGTGGCTGGCTTGCCGCCCGTGCCGGCGGTGTCGCCCTTCACACCCGGGTCGGTTTCCGTGATCACGAGTTCGACGAAGTTCGGTGCGGCCACGATCAGCGGCGCGCCGTTCCACAGCGTGACAACGCAGGTCTCGTTGCCTTTCAGCCACTTGGCCGCGTCGGCCATGGCCTTGTCGTCGGCCGCAACCTGCTCGTGGGTCTCGGTGTGCATGAAGTGCCAGAACTCGCCGTCGCTGTAGAGGTACTCCATGTCGGTATCCACCACGTCGGCCGGCTCAAGCGAATCGGTGGCCTTCATGGTCAGCTCCACCACGCGGCCGGACTTGATGTTGCGGTAGCGCACGCGGGTGAAGGCCTGACCCTTGCCTGGCTTGACGTACTCGGTGTCGGTGATCACGCACGGCTCGTTGTTGACGATGATCTTCATGCCGTTCTTGACATCGTTCATGCCGTAGCTGGCCATGGAACACTCCTGCCTGGTTTCGGAAAGCGGTGACGGCCCGGGGCCGCGGGGGCGTGGTAAGAGAACGCGCCGCGCTGGGCGGCTACAATAGGCGATTGCCCGGCCGCCACGGCCGGAATCGAGCCCGCGATGATAACCGCGAACCGAGCCCCCGCGCAGCCACCCCGCTGGCAACAGCTGTGGCGCGAGGCCCTGACCGACCCGCTGGAGTTGCTCGCCCACCTGGGGCTGTCCCATCGGGCGTCCGAACTGCTGCCGGCGGCAGACACCGGCTTCGCCCTGCGCGTGCCCCGCGGCTTCGTCGCGCGCATGCGCCACGGCGATGCCGACGATCCGCTGCTGCGTCAGGTATTGCCGACGGCGGCGGAGCTGGCCGAGGTGTCCGGGTTCGCCACCGACGCGGTCGGCGACATGGCAGCCCGCGCCGCGGCCGGCGTCCTGCACAAGTACGCCGGCCGTGCCCTGCTCATTGCCACCGGCTCCTGTGCGGTCCACTGCCGCTATTGCTTCCGCCGCCACTTTCCCTACGCCGAGGAAACGGCCGCGGCAGCCGGATGGTCGGCAGCGCTCGACTACGTCCGCCGCGACGCTTCGGTGCAGGAGGTGATCCTGTCGGGCGGCGATCCGCTGTCCCTGTCCACGGCCAAGCTCGCCGAGTTCGGCGCACAGCTGTGCGCCCTGCCCCACGTGCGGCGCCTGCGCATCCATACGCGCCTGCCGGTGGTCCTGCCCGAACGCGTGGACGACGCCTTCGCAGACTGGCTGCTTGCCCTGCCCCTGCAGAAGGTGGTCGTGCTGCATGCCAACCACCCCAATGAACTGGACGCCGCGGTGGCCTCGGCCTGCGCCCGCCTGCGCGCCAGCGGTGCCAGCCTGCTCAATCAGGCCGTGCTGCTGCGCGGCGTCAACGACGACGCCGCGACCCTGGCCGACCTCTCCGAGCGCCTCATGGCCGCCGGCGTGCTGCCCTACTACCTGCACCAGCTCGACCGCGTGCGCGGCGCCGCGCACTTCGAGGTGGACGATCTCCGCGCCCGCACCCTGGTGGAGGATCTGCGCCAGCGCCTGCCCGGCTACCTGGTGCCGCGCCTGGTGCGCGAGGTGGCCGGCGAGCGCGCCAAGACGCCGCTGTGACCTGCTGCGCCTTACGCGACATGCCGTATGGAAATAGCCGGATGAATCCGGTAAAACCTCCGACGAACGGCGCCTGGCTCGCAACAGGTGCCATGGATGCGGCGCCGGTCGCCCCCGACCGTCCGCCGCCACCCCCACGCCACGCCCCTCTGGCGCCCAGGACATGAGCAAGCAGGACAACGTCATCAAGCTGCTGCTGATCGAGGACTCGGTGGAAGATGCCGAGCAGATGATCAGCGTGCTGCGCAACGGCGGCATTGCCGTGCGCCCGGCCCGAGCGGCCAACGAGGCGGAGCTGGAAGAACAGCTCGTCAGCCAGACCCCACACATCGTGCTGGTCAACCTCGCGGCCAAGTCGCTCGCGCTGGCCCAGGTCGCCGAGGCCGTCAATCGAACGGGCAAGGACATCGCCGTGGTGGCCAATGGGGCCGGCGTGACCGAGGACCAGATCGTCTCCGCCTTCCGCAGCGGCGCGCGCGCCATGGCCCTGCGCGCGCGACCGGAACACCTGCAGATGGTGGTCAAGCGCGAGTTCGAGGCGCTGGCCATGCGCCGCGGCGTGCGGCGCCTGGAGGCGGCTCTGCGCGAGACCGAGCGCCGCTGCGACGCCCTGCTCGATTCCTCGCGCGATCCGATCGCCTACGTGCACGAGGGCATGCACGTCCGCGCGAACAAGGCCTACCTCGAGATGTTCGGCTTCGAGGATTTCGAGGAAGTCGAGGGCATGTCCATCCTCGACATGATCGCTGCCGACGATGCCGACGATTTCAAGTCGCTGCTGAAGAAACTGTCCAAGGGTGAGAAGCCGCCACAGCGCCTGAACCTCAAGGCCCAGCGGGCCGACGGCTCCACCTTCGACGCGGTAATGGAATTCGCCGAGGCGAGCTACGAGGGCGAACCCTGCCAGCAGATCATCTTCCGGCGCCAGGAGGCCAATCCCGAATTGGCAAAGGAACTGGACGCGCTGCGCTCGCGCGACCTGGTCACCGACCTGTACAACCGCCAGCACGCCATCAACGAACTCGACAGCGCCGTGGCCCAGGTGGCGACGGGAGCGTCCAGCCGCGCGCTGCTGCTGCTCGAGCCGGACAACTTCAAGCAGGTGCTCGACACCATCGGCATCGGCAACGCCGACCTGCTGCTCGGCGACATCGCCAATCTCATGCGACGGCACCTGAAGGAGAGCGACCTCGCCGCGCGCTTCGCCGACCACACCTTTGCGGTGCTGGCCACCGACCGTGACAGCGAGGGTGTCAAACAACTAGCCGAGGTGCTGCGCAAGGCCTACAGCGAGCGCATCTTCGACATCGGCAAGCAGTCCATCAGCGTCACTATGAGTATCGGCGGCTCGCTGATTGGGGAAAAGAACGCCAACTCGCAGACCATCCTCGCCCAGGCCAATGGCGCCCTGCGCACAGCGCAGAGCGAAGGCGGCAACCGCGTGATCGTGTTCGACCCCGCCGCCCAGGACAAGGCCACGGAGGAAAAGTCCCGGCACTGGCTGAAGCTGGTCCAGGAGGCACTGTCGAGCGATGGATTTGTGCTGTTCTACCAGCCGATCATCAGCCTGCACGGCGCCGAGGGCGAGTTCTACGAGATCCTCTTGCGCATGAACGGGCCCAAGGGCGAAATCACGCCGAATTTCTTCCTGCCGGTGGCGGAACAGCACGGTTTGATGCCGCAGATCGACCGCTGGGTCATCGGCCACGCCATCAAGGCCCTGGTCGACCGCGAGAAGGTGGGACACAAGACAACGTTCTTCGTGAAGCTCGCGCCGCAGACCTTGGAAGACCAGACCCTGCTGCCCTGGCTGGCGCAGCAGCTCAAGAACGCGCGCCTGCGCGGCGACGCCCTCGTGTTTGAAATGCCAGAGAGCAAGGTCGTGGTGAATCTGAAGCCGGCGCGCACCTTCGTCGCCGGCCTCAAGCAGTTGCACTGCGGCTTCGCCCTGGAGCAGTTCGGCGCCGGCCTGAACTCCTTCCAGCTGCTCAAGCACGTCGACGCCGACTATCTCAAGCTTGACCGCAACTTCATGGCCGAGCTGCCGAAGAACAAGGAAAACCAGGAGAAGATCAAGGAACTCTGCGACCAGGCGCACCACCAGAGCAAGCTCACGGTGGCAGAGTTCGTGGAGGATGCGGCGAGCATGTCCATTCTCTTCTCCTGCGGTGTCAACTTCGTGCAGGGCAACTTCCTGCAGGAGCCGGAGAAGGTCATGGCCTACGAGACGCACGCGGCCTGACGCATCGCTGCGCCGGTCTGGCAAGGACGGCCCCACGTGGGGCCGTTTTCATATTCGGGCAGTCGCGCCCCGAAACCGGGGCGCGAGACGCTCAGGACTGGCCGGCACGCAGGGCGGCGATGCGCTCCTCGATCGGCGGATGGCTGGCCAGCAACCTGCCGAAGTGACCGGAGATGCCGAACGCCGCCACGGCCTGTGGCAGGGAATTCTCGCCGTGCCCCGCCGACAGCCGCTCCAGCGCGGAAATCATCTTCTGCCGGCCGGCGAGGGAGGCTCCGCCCGCATCGGCGCGGAACTCGCGCCAGCGCGAGAACCACATGACGATCAGCGAGGCGAGGAATCCGAGCAGCAGTTGCATCACCGTGACGGTGATGAAGTAGCCGAAGCCACCGCCGGAGTTGTCATCCCGATTGCCGCGCAGCGCGCCGTCGACCAGCGAACCGATGATGCGGGCGAGGAAGATCACGAAGGTATTCAACACGCCCTGGATCAGGGTCAGGGTGACCATATCGCCGTTGGCGACATGGGAGATCTCGTGGCCGAGAACGGCTTCCACCTGGTCGCGGTCCATGCTGCGCAGCAGTCCGGTGCTCACCGCCACGAGCGAGCTGTTGCGGCTCATGCCGGTGGCGAAGGCGTTCATTTCAGGCGCGTCGTATACGGCCACCTCGGGCATGCCGATACCGGCCGCCTGGGCCTGGCGCTGCACGGTGGCCAGCAGCCAGCGTTCCGCCTCGTTCTGCGGCTGCGTGATGACCTGCGCACCGGTCGACATCTTGGCCATCCACTTGGACATGGCCAACGAGATGAAGGACCCGCCCATGCCCAGCACGGCCGCCATCACCAGCAGGCCGGCCGTATTGCCGAGACGCACGTGAAACACCTGCTGCAGCACGAGCAGCACGATGTTCAACAGGAACAGGACCGCGACGTTGGTGGCGACGAAGAGCAGTATCCGCTTCATGGAGAGTCCGTTGTGAGTTGGGTCCGGGCGGCGCCCGCAGCGCGAGTATGGGGGCGGACGCCGTGGCGACAAGGGCGCCCGCAGCCGCCGCGCGCCCGCTAGCATGGGTCACGCCTGCCCGAGACTCGCCCCGCCATGAAAGGTTCCCCGCCGGCCTATCGCGGCCGCTTCGCCCCCTCGCCCACTGGCGCTCTGCACTTCGGCTCCCTCGTGACGGCGCTGGGCAGCTGGCTGCGCGCGCGGGCGCTGGGCGGCACCTGGCTGGTGCGTATCGAGGATATCGACCCACCGCGGGAGGTGCCCGGGGCAGCCGAGGACATCCTCGCCACGCTGGCCGCGTTTGGCCTGGAGTCGGACGAGCCCGTTTGGTTCCAGAGCCAGCGACAGGATGCCTACGCGCTGGCCTTCTCGCGCCTGCTCGATGCCGGCCAGGCGTTTCCCTGCCGCTGCAGCCGCAGCGCCCTCGCGGCGCTGCGCGGCGTCCACCCGCCGAGCTGCGTCGGCACGACAAGCGCCGGGGCCACAGCGCCCGCCTGGCGCGTGCGCGTCGCGGACGTCGTCATCGGCTTCACCGATCTGATCCAGGGCCCGTTTCAGCAGCGTCTCGCCCGGGACGTGGGCCCCTTCGTGATCAAGCGCGTGGAGGGCTACTTCGCCTACCAGCTCGCTGTCGTCGTGGACGATGCCGCCCAGGGCATCGGCGAGATCGTCCGCGGCGCCGACCTGCTCGACGCCACGCCACGGCAGATCTGGCTGCAGCGGCTGCTCGGCTACGCCACCCCGGGCTATGCGCACCTGCCGTTGGCGCTGGATGCCAGCGGACGCAAGCTGTCCAAGCAGGAGCGCGCCTGTGCCGTCGATCGCCGCGATCCCCTGCCCGCGCTGCGCGCCGCGCTCGCTTTCCTGGGCATGGACCCGGCACGGGGCGGCGACGGCAGCGTGACGCGAATGCTGCGCCGCGCCATCGAGGACTTCGATCTCACGCGGATTCCGCGCACCAGCGCGGCCGCAGTAGGTTCGTAGGGCTTGTGTAGAATCGGGCGCGTCCGCCCGGTCGGGCCCTGCGGCTCGAATCGTCGCGCGGAGCGACGCCCAACACGGAGAGGGAATCATGACGTCACGCGTAGCACTGGTCACCGGCGGAACCGGCGGCATCGGCTCGGCCATCGTCAAGCGACTGGCCCGCATGGGACACCGCGTGGCGACGAACTACCGCGACGCGGCGCGGGCGCAGGCCTGGGCCGCGCGGCTCAAGGCCGAAGGCATCGACGTCACCCTGGTTGCCGGCGACGTCGGCGACACCGCCTCGTCGGCGGCCATGGTGGCGCAGATCGCCGAACGCCTCGGGCCGGTGGACATCCTGGTCAACAACGCCGGCATCACCCGCGACACCACCTTCCACAAGATGTCCGCGCTGCAGTGGCAGGAAGTGATCAACACCAACCTCAACTCCTGCTACAACGTGACACGCCCGGTCATCGACGGCATGCGCGAGCGCAAGTGGGGCCGCATCATCCAGATCAGCTCGATCAACGGCCAGAAGGGCCAATACGGCCAGGCCAACTACGCCGCCTCGAAGGCCGGCATGCACGGATTCACCATCTCGCTGGCCCAGGAGAACGCCAAGTTCGGCATCACGGTCAATACCATTTCGCCGGGCTACGTCGCCACGGAGATGGTCATGGCCGTGCCCGAGGAAGTGCGCGCGAAGATCGCCGCGCAGATCCCGGTCGGGCGGCTGGGCACGCCCGAGGAGATCGCCTACGCGGTGGGCTTCTTCATCCCCGAGGAGGCGGCCTGGATCACCGGCGCCAATCTGTCCATCAACGGCGGCCACTACATGGGCTGGTGACACCGGCGGCAACGCGGCGGGGCGCACGACCCCGCCCGGCCCTTGCTGCGCGGCAGAACTGCTCTGGTGCGCCGCGGAAAGGCGTGCTAGCTTTGCCGCATGGCACAAGTCCGCGTCATCAAGAAGTACCCCAACCGCCGTCTCTACGACACCGAGATCTCCAGCTACATCACGCTGGAGGAAGTGCGCCAGCTGGTGGTGGACGGCGAGGAATTCGAGGTGCGCGACGCCAAGAGCGGCGAGGACCTCACCCGTTCGGTACTGCTGCAGATCATCGCCGAGCACGAAGAGCGCGGCCAGCCGATGTTCACCACGCAACTGCTGTCGCAGATCATTCGCTTCTACGGCGATTCCCTGCAGGGCTTCATGGGCAGCTACCTGGAGCGCAGCCTGCAGGTCTTCCTCGACCAGCAGCAGCAGTTCCGCAGCCAGCTCAACACCGTGCTCGGCCAGACCCCCTGGTCCATGCTCAACGACATGACCGAGCGCAACCTGGACATGTGGAAGACCCTGCAGCAGGGGTTCCTCAATGCCGCGGCGGGCTCGGTCAAGCCCAAGACCGGCGGCTCGCGCTGAACTCCCGCCGCCGCTCGCCCGCGGCGAGCACCCTGCCCCCGGGTCCCGTGCCCGCCTAGGGCCAGCAGCGTCAGACGGCTGCGTTTGACAGTCCCGCCTGCCCTGCCTAGCATCCCGCGCCTGCTGCGTCGCACCACCGGTGCGCCGCGACAATTCCAGCAAGGGGGATCGGGTGGACAAGCGCGTCGCACTGGTGTCAGGCGGCCTCGGCGGCCTGGGTACGGAAATCTGCCGCCATTTGGCGCAAGCGGGCTGCCGGGTCATCGCGGCCGATCTCGGGCAGCGAACCGAGCGCGTGGATGCCTTCTTCGCCGAGCTCGGCGAACAGGCCGCCGCCGCGAGCTTCCGCCCCCTGGACGTGGCCGATTTCGAGGCCTGCGCCCGTCTCGTGCGTGACATCCAAGCCGACCACGGCGCGCTCGACATCCTGGTCAATGCCGCGGGCATCACACGCGACGTGACCCTGCGCAAGATGACCGCGGCACACTGGAACGACGTGCTGCGGGTCAATCTCGACGGCGTGTTCAATCTCTGCCACGCCGTAGTGAACGGCATGTGCGAGCGCGGCTTCGGCCGCATCATCAACATCGCCTCCGTCAATGGCCAGACCGGCCAATTCGGACAAACCAACTACTCCGCTGCGAAGGCCGGCATCCACGGCTTCAGCATGGCGCTGGCGCGCGAGGTGGCACGCAAGGGCGTGACGGTGAACTCCGTGTCCCCGGGCTACTGCCGCACCGCCATGGTCATGGCCATTCCGCAGGCCGTGCGCGAGCAGATCGTCGCCGGCATCCCCGTGGGGCGCCTGGGCGAACCGCACGAAGTCGCCCGCGTCGTGTCCTTCCTCGCCGCCGAGGATGCGGGCTTCATCACCGGCGCCAACATTCCGGTGAATGGCGGCTATTTCATGGATTTCTGAGTCCGCGAGCCTCCCCGCCCAGCGAGCTCAATACTCGAAGTGGTCGATGTAGATGAAGTCGTCGGGGATACGCACGCAGTCATAGGTCACGACTTTCTGGCTGCCGGTCTCGACGACCTCGAAGTCGGTGACCTGCACGGCTGGATTGCCGGTGCCGGGATTGAAAATCTGCGCCGGAACGCCCAGTTCACTCCACTTGTGCGTGTTGAAGCGGTCATCTTCGGCGGTGAGCGCGATGTTGCCGCCATCGGCGAGCACGATGCCGTAGCGCTGCATGGTGCGCAGGATCACTTTGCCGGCGGCATTGTAATTGGCCATGTTGAAGGTCGACTTCAGACGCAGCCGCGCCGCGTAGGGCAGCGTGTTGGCGGGACCACTGGCACCACCCGGCGGCTTGGTGCCGTGCGAGCCCGGGTGCACGTAGCGCGCATTGACGATGCGCGCGTTGGGCAGCACGAAGCGAATGGCGTGGCCCAGGTCGCCGTTGGGTACCTGCATGGCGGCGTACACGTCGTCGGCGCTGAACAACAGCGGCGCCACGGGAAATCCCGCCGCGTCGACGCTGGTGCACTGCTCACCGCGGCCCTCCGGCGGGTAGACCTTGTTGAGGTCCCAGGTCAGCGCGCAGATCGCCTCCACGCCGCTGGCTGTCACGTTGGCTGCGTAGGCTTCATACAGCGTCGAGCCCTGGACGACCAGCAGGTGGCAGTCGTTGTTGTTGTGGTCGCAGTTGTAGTCTGCCGTTGGCGAGCCCTCGATCATGCCGCCCACGGGCAGGGGGAAACTCATGCCCGGGGCATTGCAGTCCGGGCTGTAGTAGCTGCTGGCATCAGGCCAGGCGATCACGGGCTTGGTGGGCACGCCGGACGCAGGAGCGTGCACCACGACGATGGAGAAATCGATCTGGAACTTGTTGCCGTTGCCCCAGCCGCCCAGGCCTGACAATGCAGAAATCATGCTGGCCGAGTTGGCGCTGAGCGGCGCGGCACTGATGTCGCGGTGCCAGACCGCGTTGGACGGAAACCGCGGCAGGTGCACGTCGGCGCAGGCGGCGGAGGCGGCGGCCAGCAGCGCGAAGCCGTACAGGATGACGGCGCGGCGACTCGCAGGATGGGACTCAGTGGTCATGGCAGGTCCTCCGAAGAGGACTCCAGCATAGTCCTGCCATGACTACGGCGACGCCGGCTGCGTCACGCCCCGGACGATACGCCGGCGAACGGAGGCGCCTACCAGGTCAGATCGGCGGGCACGTCATCGTCGGCGGGCGCGTCGGGATCGACCAAAAGCACCAGGGCCTCGGCCGCAATGACCCCGGCCTGCTCGGCAACGTCCCGCGAGACCAGCAAGTATCGGCCATCGCGTTGGACCACACCGAGTTCACCGCGGTTGAGCGCCGCCAGCTGCTCGGCCGTGCAATAGATCCGCCGGATCTTGCCGCCGTGGGGAAAATGGCGCGGATGCTCGGCGTCGGCGGCATTGAGGGACTTGCCGTCCAGCAGGGCGTGCAGCCTGGCCCTGCGCTCGCGCTTCTCGCGTGCGCGCTGCTCGGCCTCGCGCTGCGCGCGCTCGCGCTCCTCGCGCTCCAGCCGCGCGCGCTGCGCCCAGGCCTGGGCCAGGTCGGGCTCGCCGACCGCTGCCCGCGCCACCTTGCCGGGGGCTGCGCGCGGCCGTCCGGGTGCAGGGGCCTTGGCCGCACCCGGCCGCGGCTCGCTCTTCAACTTCTTCACCAGACCACTCTTCAGCAGCTGGTCGCGCAGGGATTCGCTCATGCCAGGCGAACTCAGTAATGCGGGGGAGGAGGCTCGTTGCGCACATCGTCCGCCAGGGCCACGCGCACGGTGCCGAGTTCCAGGCGCATGCGCTCGAACTCGGTGCGCATATGCAGCAGCAGCCGATCGTGTTCGGCCACGGTGCCGTTCAGCGTGGCAACGGCGTCTTCGAGGAAGGCGAAGCGCACTTCCAGTTCGGTCAGGCGTTCTTCCAGGGTGGGCGTGGCCATGGCCGCAGCTTAATTCATCGGGGACACGAGGTGGCGCCCGTGGCGGGCCCCGAGCAGACCCTGTGCCTCGCGCTCGGCGAGCTTGAGATCGGCCAGCGCCATTTCGCGTACCAGCGCGTCGAAGGAGGTCTGCGCTTGCCAGCCCAGGCGGGTACGCGCCAGCGCTGCATCGCCGCACAAGGTGTCGACTTCGGCTGGACGGAAATACTGCGGATCCACGCGCACCACGACGTCGCCGACGCGCAGCCGGTCGGCGTGGCGCGCGTCGAGCGCGGCAATACTGGCGTACTCCTGCACACCCGCGCCATGGAAGTCGAGGGTGAGACCCATCTCGGCGGCAGCGACGCGCACGAAGTCGCGCACCGTGTGCTGCCGGCCCGAGGCGATCACGTAGTCGCCCGGCGCTTCCTGCTGCAGCATGCGCCACATCGCGTCGACGTAGTCGCGCGCATGCCCCCAGTCGCGGCGGGCGTCTAGGTTGCCCAGGTAGAGGCAGTGCTGCAGGCCGGTGCACACGCGGGCCAGACCGCGTGTGATCTTGCGCGTGACGAAGGTCTCGCCGCGGATCGGCGACTCATGGTTGAAGAGGATGCCATTGCACGCATACAGGCCGTAGGCCTCGCGGTAGTTCACCGTGATCCAGTAGGCGAACAGTTTGGACACGCCGTAGGGAGAACGCGGATGGAAGGGTGTGCCCTCATGTTGCGGTGACTGCGTCGCCTGGCCGAAAAGCTCGGAGGTGGACGCCTGGTAGACGCGGCAATGCGCCCCCAGACCGAGCATGCGAACCGCTTCGAGCACGCGCAGGGTACCGAGGGCATCGACGTTCGCCGTGTATTCCGGTTCGACGAAGGACACCGCCACATGGCTCTGCGCGCCGAGGTTGTAGATCTCGTCCGGCTGCACCAGTTCGATCGTGCGGATGACACTCTGCGAATCGGTGAGGTCGCCGTAGTGCAGGACCACGCCCGGTCCTGCCTCGTCTCGCTCGTGGTAGAGGTGGTCGATGCGTTCGGTATTGAACGAGGATGCGCGCCGCTTCAGGCCGTGCACCTCGTATCCCTTGGCCAGCAGCAGTTCGGCCAGGTAGGCGCCGTCCTGGCCGGTGATGCCGGTCACCAGCGCGCGCTTCATGCCCTGCTCCCCCCCGCGCCGCCGCGCGCTGCTTCTTGGCCGCTCATGGTCCGCATCGGCTCAGCCCGGGCCCCGCAGCACGCTGCGCCCGCGACCGATGCCGTAGTACGCCAGGCCCGCCGCCTCCACCACGCGCGGCTCGTAGATGTTGCGGCCGTCGAACAGCACCGGAGTCCGCAGGGTCCGGGCAACGCGCTTGAAGTCCGGGCTGCGGAACGCCTTCCACTCGGTCACGAGTACCAGGGCATCGGCGCCATCGAGGGCCGCATAGGCGTCCTCGCACAGCACCAGGTCCCCGCGCGGCCCGTAGATCCGCGCCGTCTCCGAGCGCGCCTCCGGATCGAAGGCGCGCACGCGCGCGCCGGCCTGCCACAGTTGCTCGAGCAGGCGACGGCTGGGTGCCTCGCGCATGTCGTCGGTATTGGGCTTGAAGGCAAGGCCCCAGACCGCAATCGTGCGTCCCGCCAGCCCGCCGGAGAAGTGCTGCCGCAGCAGCTCGAACAGCTTGCTCTTCTGTGCGTCGTTGACCGCTTCGACCGCCGTCAGCAGGCGCGCCTCATAGCCGTGGGCCCGTGCCGTGCGTTCCAGCGCCTGCACGTCCTTGGGGAAGCACGAGCCGCCGTAGCCGGCCCCTGGATAGATGAAGTGGTAGCCGATGCGCGGGTCGGAGCCGATGCCGTGGCGCACCAGTTCGATGTCGGCGCCAACACGCTCGGCGATATTGGCCATCTCGTTCATGAAGCTGATCTTCGTCGCCAACATGGCGTTGGCCGCGTACTTCGTCAGCTCGGCCGAGCGCAGGTCCATGAGAACCAGGCGCTCGTGGTTGCGGTTGAACGGGGCGTACAGGTCACGCAGCAGCGCGATGGCCCGCGGACTGTCGCTGCCGACCACGATGCGGTCCGGGCGCATGCAGTCGTTGACGGCATCGCCTTCCTTCAGGAACTCGGGGTTGGACACCACGTCGAACGCGATGTCCGCACCGCGTGCTGCGAGTTGCTGCGCGATCGCCGCACGCACGCGATCGGCGGTGCCGACCGGTACGGTGGACTTGTTGACGACGACCGTGTAGCCACCGATGTGACGGCCGATGGTCGCTGCCACGGCCAGCACGTGGCGCAGGTCGGCGCTGCCGTCCTCGTCCGGTGGCGTGCCGACCGCGATGAAGACGATGTCGCCGTGGGCGATCGCCGGCGCGGCCTCGGTGGTGAATCGCAGGCGTCCGGCGGCCCGGTTGGCTTCCACCAGCTCGTCCAGTCCCGGCTCGAAAATCGGGATCTCGCCGCGATTCAGTCGCTCGACCTTGGCGGCGTCGACGTCGACGCAAACCACATCGTTGCCCATCTCAGCAAGACAGGTGCCGGTGACCAGGCCGACGTAGCCGGTGCCGAAGATCGTGACATTCATGCGCGTTCCTGCGATGGCGGAGCAAGCCCCTCCGCGAAAGCGGCGATTCTACCGCGCGGCAAAAACAAAGGGCACGGCGAAGGAATCGCCGTGCCCCGGGGACCTCGCGCGTCGCGCGTGGTCGGGTCTTACTTCTTCTCGGCCGGCTTGGCGCCGTCGGCCGGCTTGTCGGACGCCGGCGGCATGATCTTGAGCAGCTCGACATCGAAGATCAGCGTGGCATTGGGTCCGATCGGGCCGGGGCCGTGCTCGCCATAGGCCAGGTTCGACGGAATGTAGAACTTGTACTTGGAGCCCACCGGCATCAGCTGCAGACCTTCGGTCCAGCCGGGGATCACACCGTTGAGCGGGAAGCTGGCCGGCTGGCCGCGGTCGACCGAGCTGTCGAACTTGGTGCCATCGATCAGGGTGCCGGTGTAGTGCACCTCGACCGTGTCGGTGGCCTTGGGCTTGGGCCCGTTGCCCGCCTTGACCACTTCGTAGCCGAGGCCGGACTCGGTCCACTTGACGTTCTTGTCGGCCTTCTTCTTGGCCAGGAACTCGTCGCCCTGCTTCTTGTTGGTCTCCGCCTTGGCCTTCTCTTCGGCGGCCCGCTTGGCCTGGAGCTTCTGCATGAACTCGTTGCGCACCGCCTGCGCGTCTTCCTGCGACAGCTCGGTCTTGCCGCCGGCGATGGTGGCCTGCATGGCCTGGTAGACCACGGCGAGATCGATCTCATCCTTGATCTGCGACAGGCTGCGACCCACGTCCATGCCGACCATGTAGCTGATGTTGTGCTTGTCGGCCTTGACCGTACTGGCCGGCGCTGCCGCGGCGGGCGCGGCCGGCTTGGCCTTGGGCTCGTCGCCGAAGGCGCTGCCGGCGGCCAGCGCCGACACGATGGCGGCGGCGGTCAGGGTCTTCTTGAAAAACTGGCTCATTCAATGCTCCTGGAAGAGTGTGTATGCGGCCCGGAGGCCGCAAGGCGCAGCGGGGCGGCGTATTGTGGCGATGCCCCAAGGTGAAGGCAAACCGGCAGTTCGGGGGCGGCGGGGTTCCCCTTTTGCCCGCCGTCAGGCGCCCATGGACCGCGGGACACAGCCACAGTTCCCGACGCCCCGGCTACACTGCACAGATGCTCAACTTCCAAGCGGTCGCCCTGCGGCGCGGCCCCAAGTTGCTGTTTTCCGACGCCAGCCTGCAGTTGCACGCCGGCTGGCGCATCGGCGTGGCAGGGCGTAACGGGGCGGGCAAATCCAGCCTGTTCGCGCTCGTCGCGGGCGAACTGGCGGTCGACGCCGGCGAGTTCACGCGGCCGCGCGACTGGATCCTGGCCTACGTGCGCCAGGAAACTCCGGCGCTGACGCGCACCGCCCTGGACTACGTGCTGGACGGCGACGCCGAGTACCGCCGCGTCGAGGCCGAGCTCGCGCGAGCGGAAGCGGCGCACGACGCAGCGGCCATCGCCGAGGCACACGACCGCCTCGCCGCGATGGGGGGCTATGCGGCCCCCGCCCGCGCGGCGGAGCTACTGCACGGTCTGGGATTCGCGCCGGCCGATGCGACGCGCGCAGTGGGCGAATTCTCCGGCGGCTGGCGCATGCGGCTGAACCTCGGCCAGGCGCTGATGTGCCGCTCCGACCTGCTGCTGCTGGACGAGCCCACCAACCACCTCGACCTGGACGCCGTGGTCTGGCTGGAAGGCTGGCTGCGGCGCTACGCGGGCACCCTGCTACTCATTTCCCACGATCGCGAGTTCCTCGACAACGTCGTGGACCATGTGTTGCACATCGCCAACGAGCGGGTCGAGCTGTTCGCAGGAACGCTGTCCGGCTTCGAGCGCAAGCGCGCCGAGCGCCTTGTGCAGCAGCAGATTGCGCTCGACAGGCAGCAGCGCGAACGCGCCCACCTGCAGAGCTTCATCGACCGCTTCAAGGCCAAGGCCAGCAAGGCCCGGCAGGCGCAGAGCCGCGTCAAGGCGCTGGAGCGCATGGTGGATCTGGCCCCCGTGCTGGCCGAATCCTCGATCCGCTTCGCCTTCCGCCCGCCCGACGCTCTGCCCCACCCGCTCCTGGCACTGGATCGCGTGGCGGTCGGCTACGGCGAGCGCCGTGTGCTCGACGGCCTGAAGCTGTCGCTGGCGCCGGGAGATCGCATCGCGCTGCTCGGCGCCAACGGGGCCGGCAAGTCCACCCTGATCAAGCTTCTGGCCGGACAGCTCGCGCCGCAGGCGGGCGCGCGCGTCGAGGCCAAGGGCCTGGCCATCGGCTACTTCGCGCAGCACCAATTGGAACAGCTCGACCCGGCGTCCACGGCCGTGGACCACCTCAAGCGCCTCGATGGCACCCTGGGCGAGCAGGCGGCGCGCGACTTCCTCGGCGGCTTCGGCTTCGCCGGCGATCGGGCCCTGGAGCCGGTCGCCCCGTTCTCCGGCGGCGAGAAGGCGCGTCTGTGTCTCGCGCTGACCGTGTACCGGCGCCCCAACCTGCTGCTGCTGGACGAACCGACCAACCACCTCGACCTGGACATGCGCGAGGCGCTGACCGAGGCGCTCAACGATTTCGAGGGCGCCGTGGTGCTGGTGGCGCACGACCGCGCGCTGATCCGCGCCTGCTGCGACACCCTGCTGCTGGTCGGCGGCGGGCGCGTGCAGGACTACGATGGCGACCTGGACGACTACGCGCGCCTGGTGCTGAAGTCCGCCGCCGCCGAGGAGACAGCTGCGCTGGCCGCATCCGCGCCATCGCGTCGCGACGAGCGTCGTGACCGGGCCGAAGCGCGCGTCCGCACGGCGCCCCTGCGCGCCGCCGTGCAGCGCATCGAGAAGCGCCTGGCGGAACTCACCGCGCGCAAGGCCGCCGCCGACGCGGCGCTCTCCGATCCTGCCCTCTACACGGCCGGCGACGGCGCACGCGTGGCCGCGCTCACGCGCGACGCGGCCACGCTGGGCGCCGAATTGGCGCTCGCCGAGGAGGAGTGGCTCATGGCGCAGGAGGCGTTGGAGCAGGGCGGCGTCTGAGCGGCGGCCAGGCTAGCGCGCAAGCAGCAGCGCCGACAGCGCCAGGTGCAGGCCGACCACCACGAAGCTCAGGCGTCGACGCAGGCGGCGGAAGTCCGGAGGCCAACCGGCGTCACCCACATCCTGCCAGCCCATTGCAGCGAAGCCCACCGTGAGCAGGCCCAGCGCGACAACGGGCCGGGATGGGGCCAGCACGATGGCCGCGGTTGCCACCAGGCTCGACCAGACGCTACCGGCCCAGGGCGCGGCGCGCTCCGACTTGACCAGACCGCGGCCCCAACGCAGACCGCCCAGAAAGGACAGGATGCAGGCGCCGTAGGCGATGAAGCCCAACGTGGCCCACGACCGCAGGTCCGGACTGCAGGCCCCCAGAGCCGCGGCCACGAAGGGCACCACGCCGGCCCAGGCGTAGGCGTCGCGGCCGGCGTCGGCCGCGTGCATCAGCTCGCGCATGCTTCACTCTCCCGGCACGATGGATAGGGCATCGTGACGACACCCTTGCGGAGATCGCGTGATGACCTATGACGACGCCCTGAACCAGGCCCGCGCCGCCTGCCCCCTGCCCTTCGCCCCGGGATCGGCCGCCGAAGAGGCCGCACTGGCGCGCTTCGCGCGTTTCTTCAGTGATTTCTCGCCGGCCAAGGTGGCGTCACTGCTCGACGACACTTACGCCGAACAGGTGTATTTCCACGACACGCTCAAGCACATCGGCAGCCGCGAGGCACTGCGCGAGTACCTCGGGCACAGCGCGGCCGCAGTCGAGAGCTGCGTGGTGCGCATCGACGAGGTGCTGGGCAACGGCCGCGGCGACTACTACCTGCGCTGGGCCATGCGCATCCGCTTCCGGCGCTTCGCCAGGGGCCGCGATACGGACTCGATCGGCATGTCGCACCTGCGCTTCGACGCGGATGGCCGGGTGATCTTCCATCAAGACTTCTGGAATGCGGCCGAGGGCCTGTTCCAATACGTGCCTGTGCTCGGCTGGATGATCCGCATGATCCAGCGGCGCCTCTGAGGGCGGCGCGGCGCAGGGCCGTCCCAGGGGTGCCGCCAGTCATGCTTGACGCTGCTGGATATGGTGTTATAGTTAACTACAACACTATCCACACAGTTCACCCCCGAGGAGTTCCCATGAACGCCCTTGTCCGCCCCAGGAACCGTTACGTCGCCACCCTGATTGCCGCGGTCCTGTTCGCCGTTGCGGCCAGCCTGCGCGGCACCCCCGAATCCCACCCGGCGGTCATGGCCGCTGCCCCAGGCCCCACGGCCGCTGCCATGGCCCCCGTGCGCCTGCCGGAGATCGTGGTTCGCGCCAGCCCCGAGGAGCGTGCCGAAGCGCTGGCCGCGACCATGGCGGCGGCACCGGCCGAGGTGGCGTCCAGCCCTTTCCTGCGCCCCGGTGACGGCCGCAGCGGCGGAGGTGGCGGCTACGTCAGCTCTCCCCGCATGAATTTCGACATGCCCTACTACGCCTTCGGCAAGGTCTTGCCGCGCGCCGCGAGCCGGGACTGAGCCATGACGACAACCTGGAACGACAACGCCCCGATCTACCGCCAGCTGCGCGACCGCGTGGTGGCGATGATCCTGGACGGGGCGCTGAATGAAGGCGATGCGCTGCCCTCGGTGCGTCAGGTGGCGGCGGATTTCCAGCTCAATCCCATCACGGTCTCCAAGGCCTACCAGGAGCTGGTGGACGAGCAACTGATCGAGAAACGGCGAGGACTTGGCATGTACGTGATGGAAGGAGCACGCGAATCCCTGCTGCGTTCCGAACGCGAGCGCTTCCTGCGCGAGGAATGGCCGCTGCTCTCCGCGCGCCTCAAGCGCCTGGGCCTGGACCTGCGCGAACTGGTCGACCCGCAGGCGAAGTTCCGCCCCGATGCCGTGCCGGGTGCGCACACGCAAGGAGAACAGGCATGAGCGCCGTGGTGCATGCACGCAACCTGGCCAAGCGTTACGGCGCCACGGTGGCCCTGGACAGCGTCAGTTTCGACATCCAACCCGGACGCATCGTCGGCCTGATCGGACCCAACGGCGCCGGCAAGACCACGGCGCTCAAGGCCATCCTCGGCTTGACCGACTTCGACGGCGAGCTGTCGGTGCTGGGCATGAATCCGCGCACGCAGCGCTCCGAGCTGATGCAGCAGGTCTGCTTCATCGCCGACGTGGCGGTGCTGCCGCGCTGGATCCGCGTACGCGAGTTGATCGAGTTCACCGCCGGCGTGCATCCGCGCTTCTCGCGCGAGAAGTGCGAGCGCTTCATGGCACACACCAAGCTCAAGCCGGAAATGCGCGTGCGCGAAATGTCCAAGGGCATGATCGCGCAGCTGCACCTGGCCCTGGTCATGGCCATCGATGCGCGCCTGCTGGTGCTGGACGAGCCGACCCTGGGCCTGGACATTCTCTACCGCAAGGAGTTCTACCAGCGCCTGCTCAACGACTACTTCGACGAGCAGAAGACCATCATCGTGACCACGCACCAGGTGGAGGAGATCGAACACATCCTCACCGACCTGATGTTCATCCGCGACGGCCGCGTCGTGCTTGACGCCGACATGGAGCGGGTGGGCGAGCGCTACACCGAGGTCATGGTCAACCCCGACCGCGCCGCGGCGGCGCGCGCGCTCAAACCGCTGGACGAGCGCCAGATCTTCGGCAAATCCATTTTCCTGTTCGACGGCGTGGACAAGGGCCAGCTGGCCGAGCTGGGCGAGACCCGCCAGCCCAGCGTCGCCGACCTGTTCGTCGCCACCATGAAGGGGACCTACGCATGAACACCTTTCTGTGCCTGCTCAAGCGCGAGTACTGGGAGCACCGCGGCGGCTTCCTGTGGGCGCCGGTGTGGACCGCCGGCATCTTCCTGGTGCTCTCGCTCATGGGCATGGTGGTGGGCGAAGTGGGGGCGCGCCGCGCCGGCGTGCAGGTCAACGGCGTGCGCCTGGGGGATCTCACCAGCCACATGTCGGCCGAGGACCTGGCCCAGTTCGGCGCAGGCGTCGACATGGCCTTGTTCTCGCTGAGCGGCATCATCGCCATCGTGCTGTTCTTCGTGCTGTTCTTCTACCTGATCGGCGCGCTGTACGACGATCGCCGCGACCGCAGTGTGTTGTTCTGGAAGTCGCTGCCCGTCAGCGACACGCAGACCGTGCTGTCCAAGGTGGCCACGGCCACCCTCGTGGCTCCGGCCATCGCGGTCATTGCCGCCATCGGTCTCATGCTCGGCTTCCTCGTGCTGGTGAGCCTGTTCGCGGCCCTGCACGGCGTGAACCCGGTCACCACCATCTGGATGGCGTCCTCGCCCCTCTCGGTCGCCGCCAAACTGGTGCTGCTGATCCCCATCAATGCCCTGTGGGCGCTGCCCTGCATCGGCTGGCTGCTGCTGGTGTCCGCCTACGCCAAGCGTGCGCCCTTCCTCATCGCCACCCTCGTGCCCGTGTTCGCCGGCGTGCTGGTGAGCTGGTTCGACCTGATGCAGGGCATCCACCTGCCCGACGTGTCGTTCTGGAAGAACGTCGTGGCTCGACTGCTCTTCAGCGTGGCTCCCGGCAGTTGGATGGACATGACCCAGCTCAGGACTTTGGAACACGCCAACGGTCCGCAGGATCTGGTGGGCTTGCTGAGCCTGTCCTCCCTGGCCGAAGTGCTGACCCGCCCCGGCCTGTGGATCGGCGCCGTGGCCGGCGCCGCGATGATTGCCGCCGCCATCGCCATGCGCCGTCGCCGCGACGACAGCTGAATCGGGGTCCTGCGCATGCCGCCGCGGCAGGAGCCCAATGCGCCGGAGAATCGAAACGACGGAACGACAAAGGCCGCCCGAGGGCGGCCTTTGTCTTGGTGCCTGAGCCCTACGGAACTCAGTGCAGCGTGTCGCTCAGCGACTTGTACCTGTTGGCGCCGTCCTTCTGCAGCCCCTTCTGGTTCAGATCGATGCCGCCGTCGAGCCAGTAACGCACGGCATCGGTGCCCTCGCGACGCAGCACCACGGCGGCCTTCTTGCCGACGTACAGCGTATCGCCCTGGCGCATCTGCTCCACCTTCATGCTGCGGGTGATGCTGCGGCCGTCGGCGTACAGTTTCTGCATCTCGCCGCGCTCGGCCTCGCCATCGCCGGGCACGGTGGCCGTGAAGATCTGCGGTTCGGCCGAGGCACTGCGCAGGACCACGTTGCTGCCCAGCTTGTCCTGCACCTCATAGCGGTTCTCCGTCAGGGGCGTGAACTCCACGCGCTGCAGGTTCACCTCGCCCGTGAGCCAGAACAGGCGGCTGTACAGGCGCTCGCGGCGCACCACGGCACGCACGTCGCCCTCCACGTAGACGATGTCGCCCTTCTGCAGTTGGTCGGCGCCCAGTTCCCCCGCGGCCGGCTTGCCCTCGTTGAGACTGCGCTCGAGCCGTTCACGCACCGCTGCCGCTCCCTGCGTCGCGGCTGCGGGCGCAGCTACCGGTGCCGGCGTGGGCGGCGCTGCGGCAGGCGGCGGTGGCGCCGCGGGAGCAGCCGTGGCCGTCGGCGCTGCCGGCGCGGGAGCGGGGGCCGCAGCAGGGGCCGGGGCCGACTCCGCGGCAGTCGCCGGCTCAGGCGTGGCTGCGGGTACGGGCGTCGCGGCGGGCTTCGCCGCCGGCGCGGCCTCGGCGGCCGGGGGCGGGACCGCCGCCGGCTTGGGGGCTTCCGCCGGCTTGGGCACGGGGGCCGCCACCGCAGGCGCCGCCGCGGGCTTGGGCGCCTCGACCGGCTTGGGCGCCGGGGCCGGCTCGACCTTGGCCGCCGGCTTGTCCTCCACACGCACCACGACATTCTCGAAGAAGCTGTCGTTCAGCTTCACATTGCTCGCGCCGGCAGCGCGCAGCGTAGCCGCGATCTTGTCGTGCCAGATCGCCGGGGCATTGACCACCACGGGCTTGCCTGCGGCGGCGGCTTGCTTGGCCAGGGCCGTCAGTCGCGCGTCGGCGGCACCGGACTCGATGTCCTTGCCGGAAATGGCCAGCTCCTGCTGGGCGATGGCCGTGCTGCTGAGCAGCAGACCGATGAGTAGTGCACGTTTGAGCATGTGGTTCTCCAATACCCCTGTGACGGAACGCCGGCATTGTGGTGGCGTCGCCGTCTCCGGCATGTGCTGTTCGCCATGCCGCCTGCGCGTCGCGCGGTTCGTCCCCGCCCACTCCACCCCGCCGCGACGCCTGCGGAGCGCGAACAACTCATTCTCTCAGCCGCCGCCGGCACCGTGCACACCGCCGCGGGTCAACCGCAGCGGGTCGAGCAGACGACGCAATTCCCCCTCGGACAGGCCGCTGTCCTCGCGCGCCACCTCGACGATAGGACGGGCCTCGCGGTAGGCCCGTTTCGCCGCTGCCGCCCCCTTTTCGTAGCCGATGACGGGATTGAGCGCGGTCACCAGGATGGGGTTGCGCGCGAGCGCGTCGGCAACGCGCTCGCGCCGCACGCGAAAGCCGGCGATGGCGCGCTCCGCCAGCAGGCGCATGGCATTGGCGAGCAGCTGCAGCGACTGCAACAAATTGTGAGCGACCAGCGGCAGCATCACGTTGAGCTGGAAATTGCCGCTCTGCCCGGCGATGGCGATGGCGGTGTCGTTGCCCATGACCTGGGCACACACCATGGCGACTGCCTCGGGGATCACCGGATTGACCTTGCCCGGCATGATCGAGGAGCCCGGCTGCAGGGCGGGCAACTCGATCTCGCCAAGGCCAGCCAGCGGACCGGAGTTCATCCAGCGCAGGTCGTTGGCGATCTTCATCAGGGCGACTGCGAGCGTACGCAGCTGGCCCGACAGCTCCACCGCGGCGTCCTGTGCAGCGATGCCCTCGAACAGGTTGTCCGCCTGGCGGAAGCGCAGGCCGGTGTGCCGGCGCAGGGCGGCGCACAGGCGCGGACCAAGGCGCGCGTCGGCATTGATGCCGGTGCCGATCGCCGTGCCGCCGATGGGAAGCCGCAGGAGGCGCTTGCCGCTGTCCTGCAGGCGTTCTCGCGCGGTGGCCAACTGCGCCGACCACCCGGACAGCTCCTGGCCAAAGGTCAGCGGCATGGCGTCCATCAGATGGGTGCGGCCGGTCTTGGCCACCCGCGCCAGCTCGCGCGCGCGGCGATCGATGGTACGGCGCAGCTGTAGCAGGGCCGGCAGCAGGTCCTCGTGCAGGCACAGGGCTGCGGATACCTGGATGGCCGAGGGAATCACGTCGTTGGACGACTGTCCCATGTTTACGTCGTCGTTGGGATGGACGGGGCGCGTCAGCGCGGCACTGGCGAGGTGCGCGATCACCTCGTTGGCGTTCATGTTGCTCGACGTGCCCGAGCCGGTCTGGAACACGTCCACCGGAAACTGGTCGTCGTGTTCGCCCGCGGCCACGGCCAGCGCTGCTGCGCGGATGGCGCGTGCCTGATTCTTGCGCAGGTAACCGAGATCCGCGTTGGCCTCGGCCGCCGCCGCCTTGATCAGGCCCAGAGCGCGCAGGAAGGGGCGCGGCAGGCGCAGACCGGACACCGGGAAGTTTTCCACCGCACGCTGCGTCTGCGCGCCGTAGAGCGCATCGGCCGGAACCTTGAGTTCGCCCATGCTGTCGCGTTCGAGGCGGTAGGCGGCCATGGCGATCCTCCGCGGAAAGACGCGGGATTATACGCGGGACGTGCGCCGCCGTCGGCTGCGACCATGGTCCTGCTAAAATGCGCGACTTTCGCGCCGCGACCGTTCGGTCCGCACGGCGCGCCCGGCCCCTCCTGCCCGCCCCTGCCCGCCATGACCCACGCCCTGACCGCGATCTCGCCCCTCGACGGCCGCTATGCGGCGAAATGCGCCGCCCTGCGGCCGATCTTCAGCGAATTGGGCCTCATGCAGCGGCGCGTGCTGGTCGAAGTGCGCTGGCTGGCCGCGCTGGCAGACGCACCGGAGATTGCCGAGGTGCCGCCGCTGGGCGAGGCGGCACGCGCCGCTCTGGAGGCGGTGGCCGCGGGCTTCAGCGCCGCCGATGGGGAGCGCATCAAGGCGATCGAGGCCACGACCAACCACGACGTGAAGGCCGTCGAGTATTTCATCAAGGAGAAGATCGGCCCCCACGCCGAACTGGGCCCGGCGCTCGAGTTCGTGCACTTCGCCTGCACCAGCGAGGACATCAACAACCTCGCCTACGCGCTCATGCTGCGCGACGCGCGCGACGGCGTACTGCTGCCTGCGCTGGACTCGATCATTGCCAGCCTGCGCGCGCTGGCACACGCGCAGGCGGCGCAGGCCATGCTCTCGCGCACGCACGGCCAGACTGCGTCACCCACGACCCTCGGCAAGGAAATCGCCAACGTGGTCGCGCGGCTGGAGCGCCAGCGCCGCCAGATCGCGGCGGTCGAACTCAGCGGCAAGATCAACGGCGCCGTGGGCAACTACAACGCCCACGTGGTCGCCTATCCGGAGGTGGACTGGCCGGCCTTCGCGCGCGGTTTCGTCGAAGGCCTGGGCCTGCCCTGGAACCCCTACACCACGCAGATCGAACCGCACGACTGCGTGGCCGAATTGGCCGACGCCGTACGGCGCGCCAATACGGTGCTGGTCGATCTGGCGCGCGATGTCTGGGGTTACATCTCGCTGGGCTACTTCCGCCAGAAACTCAAGGCGGGCGAAGTCGGCTCCTCGACCATGCCGCACAAGGTCAACCCGATCGATTTCGAAAATGCCGAAGGCAACCTCGGCCTGGCCAATGCGCTTTTCGGTCACTTCGCCGAGAAGCTGCCGATTTCGCGCTGGCAGCGCGACCTTACCGACTCGACCGTGCTGCGCGCCCTCGGCACGGCCTTCGGCCACACCCAGGTCGCCCTGGACTCGCTGGCCAAGGGCCTGGGCAAGCTGACGGTGGACGCCGCCCGCCTGGATGCGGATCTGGACGGCGCCTGGGAGGTGCTGGCCGAGGCCGTGCAGACGGTGATGCGGCGCTACGGACTGCCGCAGCCCTACGAACAGCTCAAGGCCCTGACCCGCGGCCAGGGCATAACGCGCGACTCCATGCGCGCCTTCATTGCCGGTCTGGACCTGCCAGCCGACGCCCGGGAGCGCCTGCTCGCCCTCACGCCCGCAGGCTACACCGGGCTGGCGCCGCGGCTCGCCGCGGACGTCTGACCGGCCCGCGCCGGAGTGGGGCTCCGGCGCGGATCGCTACGGCCGCTACGCCGCCTTCTTCAGCAGCCCTTCCGCTTCCAGCGCGCGTGCCACCGCGGGCCGCGCCGCCACGAGCTGCTGGAACGCCTGCAGATGCGGGAATGCCGTCAGGTCCAGGTCGACGAACTGCGCCCAGCGCGTCACCGTGAACAGGTAGGCATCCGCGACGGTGAAGTCATCGCCCAGCAGGTAGGGGTGCCGGGTCAGCGTCGCCTCGATCAGCGCGTAGCGACGGCGCAGATACTCCTTGCGTTCCTCGCGCGTGGCCTCCGGCGTGGCCGGGTTGAACAGCGGGCTATAGCTCTTGTGCAGCTCGGAGTTGATATAGCCCAGCGCCTCCTGCAGGCGGTAGCGCGCCAGGCTGCCATTGGCCGGTGCGAGAGCGGATGCAGGCCGAAGATCGGCCAGGTACTGCACGATCGCAGGTCCTTCGGTCAGCACGGCACCGTCGTCCAGCTGCAACGCCGGTACGTAGCCTTTCGGGTTGATCTGCCAGAAGTCATTGCCGGACTCGGTGCGCTTGGCCTTGCCGTCGACCTTCTCGTAGGCGAGGTCCAGACCGGCTTCGAGGGCGACGATGCGTGGCGACAGCGAGCAGGCGCCGGGGGAGTAGTACAGCTTCATGGGTGGGGCTCCATATCGACAGGGGAGGAACGCTGGCGCGCAGCGCGGTGGTACACGACCGGCGCAGCAGCGTTGAGGTATTCTATGGCTATCTGGTAACTCATAGATACCACGTAATTGGGAGTTCATACGAAAGTGTGGTATCCATCCGGTTACCGCAGGGGCGAATCCGCGCCTGCCCCCTCCGGAGACGTCCAGCCATGGGCCTGCCCCTGCGCAAGAGCAAAGTGGCCGCGCCGCCGCCCGCCTGCCCCTTGACCGAGTGCATGGGGTTGCTGCGCGGCGCCTGGGCGCCGAACGTCATCTGGCACCTGTCCGCCGGCCCGCGGCGCTTCGGTGAACTGCGCCACGACATTCCGCGCATCTCTGCGCGCGTCCTGAGCGCGCGCCTGCGCGAGCTGGAGGCCAAGGGCGTGGTGACGCGCGCCGTGCTGGCGACCTCGCCGCCTTCGGCGGAGTACGCGCTTACCGATCTGGGCGAGGAACTGGTGCCCGCCATCCACGCCATCGTCGAGGTCGGGCGCAAGCTCAAACAGAACCCGAAGACCCGCGGCAAGGCCGCCAGCCCGAGAGTCCGCACCGCATGAGACCTCCCCGCTCCCCGCCGGCCGTCCGGCGCGCGCCTGCCGCCGCGCGGCCGCCCATCGAAGTGCAGGCCACGCCCGCGGCCCGCCTGGGCATGAGCCCCGCGCAGTTCCTGCAGCGCTACTGGCAGAAGCACCCGCTGCTGATCCGCGGCGCGTTCGCCGGTTACACGCCGCCGCTTGCACCCGAGGACCTTGCAGGGCTGGCCTGCGAGGAAGGCGTGCTGGCGCGGCTGATCCAGCGCCGCCCGGCCCGCGGCGGCGGCGCGGAGCGCTGGCGGGTGCGCAGCGGCCCCTTTGCCGAGACGGACTTCACCTCGCTGCCCCCGCGCCTATGGACCCTGCTGGTGCAGGACGTGGACAAATGGGACGCCGATCTCGTGCCCCTGCTGCGCGCGTTCGATTTCCTGCCACGCTGGCGGGTGGACGACATCATGATCAGCTACGCCGCCGATGGCGGCGGCGTGGGCGCCCACGTCGACCAGTACGATGTGTTCCTGGTGCAGGGCCTCGGCCGCCGGCGCTGGCGCATCAGCACCGATCCCGCGGCGCCGAAGGACTTCCGCGACGATGTGGAGCTGAAGCTGCTGCGGCGTTTCGAGCCCACACACGACTGGCTGCTCGACCCCGGCGACGTGCTGTACCTGCCGCCCGACGTGCCCCACGACGGCGTGGCCGTCGGGCCGTGCATGACCCTGTCGCTGGGCATGCGCGCCCCGTCGGCGGCGGAACTGCTGCTGGACCTGGCCGAGCACCTGGCCGAGCCGCTGGGCGAGGAGCAGCGCTATGTCGATCCCGACCTCGAGCCGGCGGCCGACCCCGGGGAAATCGATGCCGCGGCGCTGCGGCGCGTGGACAAGGCACTGCACGCGCTGCGCGCGCTCGACGATGCCGGCCTGCGCCAGTGGTTCGGTGGTTTCATCACGCGCTACCGCAGCGCCCAGGCAGCGCGGCCGCGGCGGCGCGCGCTCTCACCGCGGGAATTCGAACGCCTGCTGGCGGCGCGCCCGCCCATGCTGCGCAACCCCTGGTCGCGCGCGGCCTGGACCCGCGCCGGCCGCCAGGCCGATCTGTTCGTGGCCGGCTCGCGCTGGCGGGTGGGGGTGCCGCTTGCGGTCAGCCTGTGCGCTCCCGGCCCGATCGCCCTGCCCACGCGCCTTGGCGCGGCCGAGCGCGAGGTCCTGCGCGAGCTGGTGAACCTGGGCCACTACGCCCTGCTGCGCGGCTAGCCGACGCGCTGCCGCGGCCCGGCGCGACGCGCTACCCTGTGCGCGCCTGCTGCCCCGGCGCCCACCCACACCAACCATTCCGCACGATGCTGATTCCCACCGATTTCACCCTCGAACCGGCCACCTGGGAACACG